>Ga0310810_10000163_pt1 | contig 67959 bp, 58 predicted proteins | sample NCmetagenome_FD_207641 | JGI IMG/M metagenome (GOLD analysis project Ga0310810, IMG submission 207641) | Soil microbial communities from experimental microcosm in Duke University, North Carolina, United States - NC | ecosystem: Engineered > Artificial ecosystem > Soil microcosm > Unclassified ...
CGACCCGCAAGGAAGCTGCGAAGGCAGGTCAAACAAGGGTCTAAAGCGAGCTACTGGCCGAGACGAATGAGACCAACACCACCTCGGGACTCTCTATTTTTGCTCCCTCCTCAGGTAGAGGCGGCAGTTCGATTTTCGATCTGAACCCTTCCATCCACGGTCCCACTTGCAGGTTTCCACTACCAGCCCAAAAGACTCGGCATCGTCGTGAAAACGAAAACGCCCAGCCTGTTAGCTGGGCGCTCCGCGCAACACTTCGTGCTAGCGAGCCTTACGCTCGTCGCCAGCAATCACTCCGTCCTTAATATTGATCACGCGATGCGCGTAGTCGGCAATGTCATGTTCGTGGGTAACGAGGACAATCGTATTGCCTTCTGCCTGCAAGCGATCCATCAGCGCCATGATCTCGTTTCCGGTTTGTGAGTCGAGGTTCCCGGTCGGCTCGTCTGCCAGGATGATCGAGGGCTTATTCACGAGAGCTCGTGCGATCGCCACGCGTTGACGCTGACCGCCCGAGAGCTCGTTCGGCTTATGCATCATTCGAGCTTCCATGCCTACAGCCGCAAGTGCTTGCTTGGCGCGTTCCATGCGCTCCTCGGCGGGTATCCCGGCATAAATGAGCGGGAGCTCGACGTTATGTAAGGCAGTAGCGCGAGCAAGAAGGTTGAACGTCTGAAATACGAATCCGATTTCCTTATTACGGATTCGAGCCAGTTCGTCATCATCCAGTTCGCTTACGAGCTGATTGTTCAGCCAGTACTGTCCCTTGGACGGTGTATCGAGACACCCGATTAAATTCATCAACGTGGATTTGCCGGAGCCCGAAGGGCCCATGATGGCGACGTATTCACTACGCTGAATTCGAAGGTTCACACCGCGAAGCGCATGGACCTGTTGCTCCGAACCCATGTCATAGGTTTTCCAGAGGTCCTCTGTGTAGATCATGCACTGATCCGGAGTTGCAACAGCCACGGGTTGGTTAATGCTGAGTACCTCTGCGGTCGCCATTCTCTTCTCCTTACTTTCTTCCGCCACTGCCCGCTCCGATCCAGCAGTCATGCTTCATTATTGGACGAGCCACCCTAACAAATGTTATGAGCCCGAGTCTTCCGCCTTCTTCGGGACGGAGTTATCGATTTTAACGCTGGCCCCCGGCTTCAAGGTACGGAGCACCTTGTAACTCCCAGTAATGATCTCGTCACCTTCTCGAAGTCCATTCAGGACTTCCACGTCGGTTGTTCCAGAAATGCCTGTCTCGACCGGAACGAATTCGGCCTTCTTATTGCGTATTACGAAAACGCCCTGTACTTCCTCTGCTTTTTTCTCCTTCGTTGTCCCAGTTGGAGTAGCCGCCTGAACCGCTCCATTTTCCTGCCGCGCCTTTTCAAGATCTGCATTGGCGCGAATCGTCAGCGCCTGGATCGGAATCGTAAGAACGTTCTCACGGGAAGCAGTTGTGATTTTCGCCGTGGAAGAGAGCCCCGGTCTTAAGTCCTGCGGAGGATCTTGCACCGTCACGACAACTTTGAAGTCTTTCGCCTCCTGGCTTGCGGTCGCCTGCTGTGACGTGGCGACGCCCGTCGAGCGAACGATCGCGTTGTTTCCAATTTCACTGACGACGCCGTGAAAAATCCTGCGTGGAATTGCATCGATCGTGACATCCGCACTCTGTCCCAGCTTCACGTTCACGATATCGGTTTCGTCCACTTTCACTTCGGACGTGATAACGGACATATCGGCCAGCGTCATCAACGTGCTGCCCGGAGAGTTCTGAATACCGATGACGACTGTCTCACCTTCGCGCACAGGCAGGTTCGTGATGACTCCGTCGAAAGGTGCAGCGTACGTGGTTTTTTGCAGAACATCCGAAACGCGGGTTAGATTCGCGCGGCTCTGCGTGATGCGCCGCTCTGAAGAATCTTTCTGCGCTTTCGCTTGAGCGATGCGGGCCTGTGCTTGCGCCTCTCCGGCGGCAGCCGCCTCGTAAGCCGCTTTTCTTGCGTCGTATTCAGCCTTGGCGATCAAAGCTGCCTTATAAAGACCCTCAGCACGGTCATAATCCAACTTGGTCCGTTCCGCATCGGAGCGGGCACGCTTCAAATCTGCAATCGCCGTCTTCATCGCAGCATCGGCAGCCACCGTATCTGTCTGAGCAGCTTCGAGCGAGGCCCTTGTAGCAGCTACGTCGGCCGACGACTGAACGTTTTCAAGTTGAGCCAGCAATTGCCCTCTCTTGACTCGATCTCCTTCGTGCACATAAAGCCGGGTGATCTTGCCGAAAGCGTTTGCCCCAATGTTGACGTAGGTCTTGGGCTTGATCTCTCCGGAGGCGCTCACAACCGAAGCCAGGCTCTGCCGCACGGCTTTGCCTGTCTGCACCTTGACGACATCCCTCTGACTACGTGCAACGAAATACCCCACCACCGCCAGGAGCAGGACGGCGACACCTACTCCGATTGCAATCTTTTTCCACGTCTTCATCGATACTCGTCGTCCCTTTTTGAACGCGCCCGGCTATCCGTAGACTGAGCTCTGATAACCTGGCGCCTCAACCAGTTGGCCCTGATCACACATGAGCAAGGGGCGACTGAGTGCACGCCAGAAGGTACGGCCCGGGGGGCGCAAAAGTTCCCGGACGCAAGATTGAGGTGCCGGATTTCAGTATTCAGAACGGCTAAAGCGATCTGCTGCAGGTCCAACTCCTTGAATTATATAGCGCGATCCGAAGGTATTTTTGCTTACCAAAGACGATCAAGGCAACCCGGCGAGGGATCGTCTGAATCCTCTTATAACAAAGCCACTTATGCTTGCGCTCGCTCACCCGAAAACTTACAATAAGCAAACCAAGCGTGTCTGTGAGGTAGCCCCGTCTATGTCGTATTCCGCAGGTTTCTGCTGGCGTTTTCGTGTGGTATTTGGGCTTTTGATTGGGTTTTTGGCCGCCCTACCCGTCACCTCTGCCTACGCTCAGGATGCCAAGTCTAGCGATGGGGATCAGGCCAGCACTGCCTCGCCCTCCAAAGCCAAGCAAAAAGAAGATTCCAAGCAACAACAAGAAGATAAGGACGTCGATCCGCTGAAACGTCCCATCAACGAAAAGCAGCGCAAGGAAAACACCAAAGCGTTGAAGCAGGAATTAAGCAAGACCTATAAAAAGTGGTTGGACGAGGATGTGCGCTGGATCATCACCGACGAAGAGCGCGGCGCTTTCAAGCAGCTCTCAAACGACGAAGAGCGCGACCAATTCATCGAAGCTTTCTGGGCGCGACGCGACCCCACTCCAGACACAGTCGAGAACGAGTTTAAAGAAGAGCACTACCGTCGCATAGCCTACGCCAACGAGCACTTTCCAGCTGGCATCCCGGGTTGGAAGACAGATCGCGGCCGCATGTACATCGTGTTTGGTCCCCCGGACGAGATCGAGTCCCATCCTTCCGGTGGAACATACGAGCGGCCCATGGAAGAAGGCGGCGGTTCAACCTCCACGTTCCCATTCGAGCAATGGCGTTATCGCTACATCGAGGACATCGGTCAGGAAGTGATCATCGAGTTTGTGGATACCTGCATGTGCGGGGACTACCACATGACGATAGATCGATCCGAAAAAGACGCTCTGCTTTACACGCCGAATGGTGGAAGTACGCTTTATGAACAGCTCGGCATGGCCAGCAAAGCCGATCGGTTCACCGGCGGCGGCATGGAGCGGCTCGGGCGAAGCCCATTCAACACGGATCTTCAAACCAAGCAGTTCGACCGGCTTGAGCAGTTTGCGAAACTGAACCGCGCGCCAGCGGTCAAGTTCAAAGATCTGGAAGAAGTCGTTACGCACAAGATCAATGTGAATTTGATGCCGTTTGATGTGCGAGCCGATTTCGTCCGTGTAACTGGTGACACCGTTCTTGTCCCGATCACGATTCAAATCAAAAACCGTGACATCACTTTCCAGAACAAGGAAGGCGTGGAACGAGGAACGGCAAACATCTTCGGGCGCGTGACATCGATCGGTGGAAAGATTGCACAAACGTTTGAAGACACCGTCCAGGTTGATGTTCCAGCTGAGTTGCTGCCGAAGACAGCAGAAAATTCATCGGTTTATTGGAAGGCGCTTCCATTGCGTCCGGGTCGCTACCGTTTCGATATCGTTGTGAAGGACGTTAACGGAGACCGCGTAGGGAATTGGAGTCGTGGCGTACAAGTGCCCGAGTTCCTTGACGACAAGCTTTCGAATTCCTCGTTGATCGTCGCTGATCAGATGGAAACGGTTCCTGCAAAGAACGTGGGCACCGGGAGCTTTGTTATCGGTACGACAAAAGTTCGGCCCCGGGTTCCAGCGGCTGACGGGAAACCGGTTGCTTTTAAGCGGAACCAGAAGGTTAACTTCTGGATGCAGGTTTACGGCCTGACGGTCGATCAGAAAACCAACAAACCTTCGGCTACAGTGGAATACAATGTCGTAGAAGTCGCCAACAATAAACAGGTGATCCACACGGTTGAATCGACCGATCAGATGGGTAATGTTGGTGACCAAGTCACGCTGCAGAAGACTTTGTCGGCGGCAAACTTGCAGCCTGGTCTCTACAAGATTCAGATCAAGGTGAATGACAATCTCTCCAAGCAGACCGTAGATCCTACGGCGACGTTCAGCGTCGAGTAGATCGCGGCAGGTTTAAAGGTGGGTATGGCAGGTCGGTTCGGATGGTTCGTGCTGCTGTTCAGTCTGGCGATTCCTGCCGTTGCGGCAGGGAAGCCAGGCGCGATCACAGGCTACGTCCGAAGTGTCACCGGCGTCCCTCAGATGGGCGCGATTGTCGAAGTCTTGGGTAGCGCCGGCGCGCTGCGGGTCTTGACCGACGATCACGGCTTTTACTCTGCCTCGGGCTTACTGCCCGGCATCTATTCCGTCCGCGTCACTGCAGCATCCTTCTTGCCGAGTATTCGCGAGCAACTGGGCGTTCGTCCGGGTGGCAGTCTGCTCGTCAACGTAACGCTGAATACGTTATTCGAAGCCATTCAGCTTGGAGCACCGCGTGGCCCGGCTGACGATGACGATTGGAAATGGACGCTGCGTTCTGTTTCTAACCGCCCTGTGTTGCGTCTTCAGGATGACGGTACGCCTGTCCTAGTCGCCGATCATGATTCGAACGATCGTGAACTGAAAGGTAGTCTGGCATTTGTTGCCGGCTCACCTTCCGACGGTTACGGCAGCGGCTCCGATATGCGCACGGCCTTCTCTGTTGAGCACTCTGTTTTTTCGACGGGCACACTGGAACTCGAAGGCAATGTCGGATACCACGACGGCTCTTCGACCACGGTTCTGCGAACGTCTTACTCCCACAAGATGGCCAATGGCTCGGAGCCCGAAGTTGCTTTCACGCTTCGCCGCTTGGCCGCGCCGGACGTGAATCTGCGCAACGCATCTCTCCAGGCATTGTCACTAACGACCGCCGACAAAATCATGCTCGGAGATGTTCTCGAGCTTCGCTTCGGTAGCGAGTTGCAAACCATCCAATTCATGGGACGAGTAAACGCGTTCCGTCCATTTGGCTCCGCTGCGATGCATCTTGGACCGAACACGATCGTGGAGTACAAGTACGCGAGCTCATTACCCGATGCACGCTTGGAAAAAGGTTTTGATTCGGCTCCCGCCGACCTCAGTGAATCAGAGCCAAAAGTAAGCATGGCCGCGTATCAAGCCGGTGTGCAGCGTTCACAGCATCAGGAAGTTGCGGTTTCCCGGCGTCAGGGTAAAACGAATATCCAGGTCGCTGCGTACGTTGACCGCGTCTCAAATCCCGCGCTTACGGGTGTCGGCGATGTTGCTGCAGAAAATGGCGAAGTTCTTCCCGACCTGTATTCCGGCACGTTTACATATCAAGGTCGCGACTTGGAAACGAGCGGCATGCGAGTTGTTCTGCAGCGGAAGCTCCTGTCGGACCTGACTGCGACTCTCGACTATGCCTACGGCGGCGTTCTCGATCTCTCACATGCCGATGCCGAACTGCAAAATGCGCGAGAGTGGATGCAAAACGAACGCCGGCATTCAATCGCCGCCAAATTCTCAGGTACGGTTCCTCGTTCTAAGACGCGCTGGATTGCTTCTTACCGTTGGGTGAATGGCAGCGCATTGACGCCAGTGGATATGTTCAACACTTCAGCAGGAAGAAGCGATCCTTATCTGAACGTCTTCCTGCGGCAGCCACTTCCCGGCACTGGCTTTCTGCCCGGAAAAATGGAAGCCATCGTTGATCTGCGCAACTTGCTTGCTGAAGGTTATGAGCCAGTTATCGGACAGGATGGCCGCACGGTTTATCTCGTCCAAGCGGCGCGCTCAGTGCGCGGCGGCGTAGCGTTCACCTTCTGACCGCACACCAACGGTAAATTTCCGCTTTAATTTTCTAGAGTGAGCTCAGGCGATATGACGTCGCCACCAGGACCTTGGCGTCTCGAGTTCCGGAGGCCGGAACCCCAATCCTGTGCGGTATGACTGCACCGGCAGCGGTTTAGAAGTGTTAATCACAGCATCCGACTTCGCGGAAGCTGGACGAATTCGAGCAAGGAGAACTCGGTCCGGAGAAGTCGAGGGATAAATCAATAGGCTGCCATGAGGCTGTTCCAACGCCAGATCGACCATGTTTTCTTCGCGGATTTCCGCAGCACCGCGCTTGAATTTTCCGGTCAGAGCGTCAGCACTTTCATCGTCACACACGATCCAATGCACCATGGGAGCCTCGAGAACCCGCGCTACAAGCCTGGGACAAGGATTGTACCTCAAATCGTACAAAATCCAATTGGCGCTCGATACGCCTTTTTGCGCCATGGACGGGCGGCTTGGGCCACATTCGAAGCTCCTCAGCTTCCTCGATCGCACGGTTAAATTTATTGTTCGCGAGCCCAAAATTCTGCAGCTTTGATGTTCCCTTTCAACAAGTTAAGCATTAGACTCCCATCACAAAGATTTCAGAAAGTGAGCATTCGCGAAGAGCAGACGCGAATCGACCGAGACGGGAACCTTGCGAGGCTTCGCCTGTACGATCTCGGCTGCACAAAACAAGGAGAAATCGTGTTATGAAACTGCGCCTCCTCCCGGTATTCGTGATTTTGTTCGTAGGCACTCTCATCGGCCAGACTTTTCGCGGAACGATCCTCGGCACAGTAACGGACCAAAGCGGCGCCGTCGTTTCGGGCGCGACCATCACGGTTAAAAACACGGCAACCGGCTTGGAACGTTCCGCCCAAACCAGCGCGGACGGCAGTTATTCCATTCCGGAATTACCCATCGGCACGTACACGGTAACCGTTACCCAATCTGGCTTTCAGACTTCCATCAGTCGTGAAGTCGTGGTGAACGTCGCGACTGAGCGGCGTGTCGATACACAATTAAAAACAGGACAGGTATCGGAGAAGGTGGAAGTGTCCGGCGACCTCTTGCCCCAAGTCGATACCACATCCGCCACCATCGGCGGAGTTTTAACCACCGAAACGATCGCGAACGTACCAGTGAATGGCCGCGACTATACGAAGCTGATCTACCTCAATCCGGGCGTTGCTGGCTCTCCAGATCAGATTTCGGATTCTCCAGGTTCCTTCGGCACTTTCTCGATGAACGGCTCGAGAGGGCGGGCGAACAACTTCCTGCTCGATGGCACGGACATGAATGACGGTTACCGCAACGATCCCGCCATCAATGAAGCAGGAGTCTTCGGTGATCCGGCGACAATCCTTCCCATCGATGCGGTTGCGGAGTTGCGCGTTCTATCGAACGGCGAAGCTGAGTATGGACGTAACAGCGGCGCCATCGTGAACATTGTTACCAAGAGTGGAACGAATGAGTGGCACGGATCGCTTCTTGAATATTGGCGTAGTGGCCAACTTGGCGCGCGGAACTACTTCAACTTCGATCCCAATCCGAAGAATTCCTTCTTGAACAATCAGTTTGGCGGCTCTTTTGGCGGGCCAATCATCAAGGACAAAACGTTCTTCTATTTGAATTACGAAGGACAACGCGAGTCAGGAAAACAATCGGGAACAAGTTGCGTCCCCGATCCATCGGATATCGCCGCCATCGAAGCTGACATAGTGGCAGGTGGAGGGGTGGTCAATCCCGTCACATCCGCACTTTTGGCCCGTAATCCTTGGCCCACTCCGAATATTGCAGGGGCTTATCACGATGCATCCGGCTGCACGGATCCGGTTACTGGTATCACCACGCCCAATCTCTCCACCGCGACCCCGTTCAAGAACCGCGTTGACAGCATGATCGCCAAGATCGATCACAACTTCACGCCGAACAACCTGTTAACCGGTCGATATTATTTCGGCGATAGCGACCAAAGCTTTCCATTCGCTCAGCTCGCGGGCGGATTGTTGCCGGGCTTCAACACTGTTACCCCGACCCGCGTTCAACTCGTTTCTTTGTCCTATGTGAAAGTATTGAACTCATCGCAAGTGAACGAGGCTAGACTAGGCTGGAACCGCTTTGCCGAAGGGTTTTTCCCCGAAGACCAATCCTTCGATCCGTCCACGATTGGACTCAACACGGGCGCTGGCCCATATGAAGGCGGACTGCCAGCCATCAATGTCGGAGCTTTCTCTCAAATCGGCGCCACCAACGGCGTGCCTCGAAACCGTGTCGACGCCAACTGGCACTTCATCGACAATTATTCGTGGAAGTTCGGTCGCCACGATGTGAAGTTTGGATACGAATTTCGCCGCACCACCATCATGCAAGTCATCGAAAACACATTCCGCGGAAAATTGAGCTTCGATGACTTGTCGACATTCCTGAATGGTCTCCCGTCAGATGGTTCACAACGGCAAGGCTACACACGCCGACACACGTACGAAAACAGCCACGGTTTCTACGTCCAGGATAGCTTCCGATGGACGCCCCGCCTCACCGTCAATCTCGGATTGCGTTGGGACTACTTCGGCGTCGTCGGCGAGAAGAACGATCTTTTCTATCGCTTCGATCCAACTGTTTCCGACACTGTCGATGCCGGACAGCTCTATAACAAAGACTTCAATAACTTTGCTCCTCGTGTGTCCTTTGCCTATGACGTAAGCGGGAAGGGAAGGACCGTCATCCGTGGCGGTTGGGGCGTCTTCTACGATGCATTCGCACAGGACATTTTCCTCGGGCACTTCCCCTGGAACTGTGGGTTCTGCCCTGGTCCTGCCTACACCGGTCACGGCCCAGGCGCAATCAGCAAGCTTGGACTATCTGCAGGGCCATTAAGCCCAGATACACCCGTGTTCGATCCCACTAGCGTCACGCCGTTGGGCGAATTCTTTGGCGCGAGCAAAAATCTCCCGACCCCGTATGTGCAGAATTTCAATGTCAACGTGCAGCAAGCCTTAGGAAGCCGCGCAGTCCTGCAGGTTGGCTACGTCGGAACAAAAGGAACGAAGCTGTTCCGTTTCCGAGATATCAATCAACCGAGTCAGGCACAGATTACCGCTGCAGATCTGGCATGCGACTGCATCAATAGTTACGGCGTTCCTCGAGTTTTCAATGACAACATCTTTTACATCAACCAGGAGGAATCTGCGGCGAGTTCGGTTTATCACGCGGTGCAGACCAGCCTTCGCATGAATTCCTGGCGCGGACTTACATCGCAAGTCAATTTCGTGTGGTCGCATGCCATCGACGATGCGAGTGACAGCGAAGACTTCATCCCCAACCAGGCGCAACCGCAGAATAGTTTCATTCCCTCCGCGGAGCGCGGGAACTCCAGTTTTGACATTCGACGCCGCCTCACTTGGAATTTGGCGTACGAACTCCCGAAGTTTGGCGGTTCTTTAGCAAAGCTCAAGAACGGTTGGGGATTCGATAGCGTGGTCAGTTTGCAGGATGGTCAGCCGTTTCACCTCAATTATTTCTTTGAAGGAGATTACTCGGGAGCAGGACAAGGCTTTGATCGCCCAGATGTCGTCGGCCCGATTCGCTATGGAAGTTTGCCGGATCGTTTTTTGGATCTGAGTTCCTTTGCTGCACCCTGCACGTGGGGCAATCCATTCAATGATGGTTCTTCGGATGAAACGAACTGTATCCCGGGCACTCGTCATTTCGGCAATCTCGGCCGAAATTCTTTGCGAGGCCCAGCTTTCAAAGAATGGAATTTCTCAATTTTCAAGAACACGGCCATTACGGAAAAGATGAATCTGCAAATCAGGGCCGAATTCTTCAACATCCCCAATCACCCGAACTTCTCAAATCCGATCCTCCCGAACTTTATCGCAGATCCAGGCTCTCCGGATCCCGCGACAGGACGTCAAACAGGCTTCTACTCTCTTACCGCCACCGGCGACGTCGGCATCGGGAACCCATTTCTCGGCGGCGGCGGTCCTCGTGGCATTCAATTCGCTGCGAAGATCACCTTCTAACCAGCCTCTCCTGAAAGCCCCTCTCCACCCGAGAGGGGCTTTTTCTTCTTTAAGAGAGTCTCGCCTCTGTCTCTCACAACGCAGCTTGACGTCTACAAATTTACATTCACTCAACCTGCCTTTTTGTCGCCCTCGTGATAGTCTTTTCGCCCATGGAAAAGCACGGAAGCGAACGCCGTAGAGCCTCTCGCGTTCAGATGAGCGTGCCGGTCTCCTTGCGACCTGGAAATGGGGCCGCCGAGCAGACAGCCACTACTCGCGACCTCAGCTCCAACGGGGTGTTTTTTTACACGAAAGAACCTTTCCGTCCAGGCGCGCAAATCGAAATTGTTTTAATTCTGCCTCCTGAACTGGCCGGGGGAACGAAGCGCTGGGCCTGTTGTCAGGCGTCGATCCTTCGCGTAGAAAATCCTACCGACTCTGGTTTCGGTATCGCCGCCACTATTGATAACCTCGATCTCTTGCCAGAGATTGAAGGCTGACTGCCCTTTGCACCATCGATGGTGCAACCTAGAAAAACTGCAAAATTCTGCCTTTTCGTGTTTCCAATCTGGGCTGTGGGTGCAATAATGACCGACTTCCGGCGGCCATCAAGCTCTCCGGATTTCTTGGAGTGCCCCAGCTATGTGGATAGATAGGTTAGCGGTCGGTGTTTTGCGTGTGCACACGCAAATAGGGCCGCGTTATGTCGGTCTCACATTCCGTGAGCGACTTGTTCTGCTCTGGATTTTCCGTCATTTCGACAACTTGCAGCATCAGGCTCTTCCTGGTTGGCAACAGCGTTTTATCGAACGTCTTTGCGTCGAACATCAGTTCATTGCAATGCCGCACCAGAACCTCAATGAGGCTCCTCTGATTGGAACCATTGAGCGTCGGCCGCTGGGTCCAGATCTCTCACCAGTCAAGCCTGTTGTGGATGCAATACCCGAGAACGCTTCCTCGGCTGCATGGGCCGCTCGTCAGCGCTCCTGAGGAAAAGTCTTTACGAGATCACCGCAACCTACTCCGGTTCTTCTTCGTCATCGAACGAAGAAGGCGAAGCGTGATGGGGGCCGGACGTTAAAGATCCGCATGGACCGCCACCTCCTGTAGTCCGGACGCCTCCGTGACTTACGCCATGTCCGCGGGCTTGATTGCATTCGCGCAATGCTTCCTGTTGGGAAGGTGAAATCAGCGCCTGCACTCGCTGTTGCGTCTGCTGGTGGATCTGTCGGATCCTGGCTGTTCTCTGCTGGCCATTTAGCGATGAATCAGCACACACCGACTGTACTTCCGACCGCGCCTGCTGCTGCAGCGACCGTCTTTCTCTTATGGCCGATTGCGAAATCCCAGCAACTTGCCAGCAGGGTTCCTGTCGCACGTGCCGTTGCGGGTGAATAGCCGTGCCCGGCTGCCTCTGCGGAATGATTGTGGACTGCGCAGAGCTTAGTGCAACAAGGCCCAACAAGATCGCCGTGATTACAGCGATTGAGTTAAGCTGCAGGGCCGCGAGCGAACGAAACGAGAATCGAGTCTGACGCATAAATTCTCCAGTATTCTGAGGAGAACCCATACGAACCGGAAAAGTTGCCTGGGAAACAAGCATTTCTTGACTCGTTTGTCTCTTCACGAGTGTTCAAAACGGCATCGCGCTGCGATAAGCAATCGCCTACGACTTGAAGTTCCTCGAAGCAGGCACCGCCGAGTGGACGCGTCGCCAATGAGAGCGCTTCCGACTGAAAGCAGCTCCGCAGTATAAGCGGTCTGAGTTGCGCGCTGAGTTGCGGTGATGGAGTAAGAAGCGCTTCTATTTGCTGAAGATGCGCGCGCACGCACAATGCCTGTCTCGCGTTCCGGCAGTTGCGACGCAGCGGAGCGTAGTTTAGTATCAATGGCGGTGATCCTCAGCATCTCCCGAGGATGTGCCCGCCAATCAACAGTTCTTTCGTACGATCCTCGCGGGCGCGTAGCTCAATTGGCAGAGCAACTGACTCTTAATCAGTAGGTTGAAGGTTCGATTCCTTCCGCGCTCACCATCTCGTTTTCACAAGGTCGAGTGTTTTCCGCTCTGTCACTTCGACTACGCGAAGCATAAGCCGTTCTATTTCTGAAACCAGTTTATTTCAGATGCCGAGCGCGAGAAGCCTGCGAACTCCAAATTCATCACAGCCAAAATGAGGAGCGTGCTTCGGCTCCAGCCAGCGGTTCAAATCATAAGAGTCTCAATCTGAATGCGTTGCTCACAGCGGAATCTCGCTCTCTTCACGAATGACTCCGAAGGCCGCTAAGCGCTTCGATACGAATCCGGAAGAACACCGGCTCAATTTCCTGATCGCGAAGAGTAATACGTCGCTCTGCCAGCGCATTGAGCCACCAACGATGACGTTTTTCGATTAACGTTCTTGCGCGCGCCCGCTCCACGGCATATTGGTTTAGCAGCTCTTCATATTGTCCGTTCACAACCACACTCACCCATTCCGACTGGCTGTGGATTTCGTCAACCTGCAAACAGACCCTGGGATTTAAGCGCATCCATTCAACCTTTTTCCCAAACGTCGAAAAGACGTAGATATCGCCTGCGTCGTAGACGATATAGATCGGCACAACATAAGGCTGATCATTGTGCGAGCAACCGAGTCTCGCGATGGACGCGCGTTCCAAAACACCGTGGCACTCCTGCTCATTAAGTTCTTTGATTTCCATAAGATCGTCGTTCACTCCATACGCTCTGATACTAACTGCCCAAACTCTGAAACTATCGTAATACCCCAACAGTGGTCTTCCGAAGAGATGGGCACTCAGCTACTCTGCAAGAAACATTCCGCTGGGGGAAGTGGACGTGGACGCAAAAATCCTGGAAAGGCGCACGACCAAGAGAACGAAGATGGTCGCGACGTTGAAGATACTCGGTCCAGACCCGCAGGGTCCAGCATCGACTCAACTCGCTCATACTCTCGATATCAGTTCTTCAGGGGCAAAAATCGGGGCGATGCGAGCAGAAATTGAGCCGGGTATCATCCTGGTACTGCAACACAAACAAGCGCGTGCCCAGTGTCGCGTGACATGGGTGCGGCGTATGAGCTCGGGAGAATTCCAAATCGGTGTGGAATTCCTTAAACCCAACGCTCAGTTTTGGGGCATCGATCTCGATGACGAGCGCGTCGGAGTCTGGTTAGCGACTTCCAATCGGTGACACTCTTTCCGATCATGACCAGAGGCCGGAATGGCCGAACGCTCTCCTTATCCGGCTTTTCTTATCAAAGTCCAGGCACCCAGTGCTTGGCATTGTCACGGAATATTTTTGTTAGCACATCTGCCGGAAGGTTCAGGCCCCGCACTTCTTTTCCATGCAGACTCTGCGTTTTGTCCGTGGCCAGATATGTCCAATCACGCATATAAGTCGACTGCCAATCCTTCAACGCTTCTGAGACATTGGCATCGGCAAGCAGATCAAGATCAGTGCCATACAGAACTCTGTCCTGGTACTTCATCAAGAAGTCGCGTACTTGGTCGTGAGGCATCAGCATCAGGTATTCCATTCGCGCCGCTGTATCGATTGCAAAGTTGGGGTACTTGTCGAGCCGCTTCGCGATGTCATCGAGACTTTTTTCCATACTGCCAAGATGTACTCCGACGACCCGCAACTTGGGGTTCTGCTCCAGCACACGGTCCCGCGCGGTCAGGATGCTCTCCTTCGAGGGGAAGCCCTTCTTGCCACCAACAAACCATTGCGGATTCTCTTGGTAATACGACCAGGACGGATCCGCCGGGTCTGGCGGGCCCCAGGCGACGTTCGGTTCCGCCTGATGCGACATCAGAGTCTTGCCATGTTGCTCAATATCCTTAAAAATGGGCTCAAATTTCGGATTATCGGAAAACACGTAATTGCCACTGCTGTCCTTTATTTCCATTCCGACGTTTTTCCAGATCTTCACCGCGATGGCGCCATCGCCAAAATCTCGATCGATCTGCTTGATTGCGTCAGCTGCGAACGACGGGCTGTCGAACTTGTACGGATCGAACGTCGTACAAAATGCGATATGCCCCTGGCTCGATCGCATGAGTTTCAACGCATCATCGATTTGCGGTTGCAGCTGCTTCCGATAGGGAAGTGTGTCGTCGGAAACAAGGATGTTCATCAACTTCAGATTCAGCTGCTCGAGCATCGACTGAAACGCGGGATCACCCTTAAACACATGCACGTGCACATCGATCGCATGCATTGCCGCGAAAGACTTGAGCGCTTCATCATCGCCGTTCGGATTGGCCGAAGTCGGCGCAGCTGGAGTGGTCTGGGCAAGGCAAAAAGCCGCTACAAAGATGACAAGCATCAATCCGAGAGCACGCTGAAATGAAGTCATGCAACACTCCTTTATGGAAGAATGGCTTTGATTCCCGTTAACTCGCAAAAATTGACCAATGTCGGATATAGATCTTCTCCATAGCCGAGGCATGCGTATTCGTTTGTCCAGTGCTGGAGCAGTTGATTCATATCGGCATGTGCCGTGACGAATCCGTGGGGCCAGAAGGGAATCCCGCACTCGTCCAGCCGAGCTGGCAATTTGTCCTTGGGTGGCTCGAAAACTGATGCGCGCGTAATCACCATCTGAAACTCTCCATTCACGCGGCCCAGTCGCGCTAAAACTCCTTCGCCCACCTTACAAACTAGCTTCACGGAAAGACCGCCCGCCTCTCCTTCCGTCGGAATCCCGTGCTCCGCGAAACCTGCTGGCCCCAATTTCCCCGCCAGTGAAGGTGGACATGCGCCATCACCAATAATCTTGATCTCTTTTTTCTTCACGTCAATATGCTGCAGATCCCCGTAGTACACGCGTTCCTTGCTGAGCTTGTTGAGCAGCAGTACTGTCAGGCCGGTGTTGAAATCTCCCAACGTTGAGGTGCCATGCCCATCTTCCAGCATCATGCTCTGTGCGAAACAAGTCGCGGAATAATTGTCGCCAAGGCCGGGAAAGGATTGGATCGTGTAGAAATCGAATTCATTTTTCTCAACAACTTTCTTCAAAGCGAGATACAGCCGGATCGAACGCTCATTCACCACGTTCGATTCCGGGGCCTTGTTGAACAATTGCTTCAGCCTTGGCATCACCGCTGCGATCTCGTCCTGCGTGATGGCGTCGGCTGCGCGAATCAACTCAGTTGTGTCCCGCGAATCAATATCGATGCCGAAAATACGCATCCACTGAGAAGGATCGGCCACACCACAGGTTTGCCCCATACCTCGGCCTCCGAATGCGCCGAAAGTAGAAAGGTTCAACCAACTTTTCAGGTGCGCAGCCTTTGCGTAACTGGCGATCTCCTCGACGATGGCATGATCATCGGCCGCTCCGTAAACAAATTTGTGCGGCACGCCGATTTCGAGTAGCCCTCCGTGCATCACCAAACCGCCGACCGGACGCCACCCCTGAGATCCGGGATGCGTCCAGAGGAGTACGCCTTTTCCTGTGCACGCGTAATCGCGAATCGCTCCCACGAGGTGCGCGGCCCAAACCCAGGTTCCTGAAAACAAAATCACCGCATCGATGTTTTCGTCATGTTTCATCCGCCGGAGTGCATTTATCGCTTCTTCCTTGGAAGCGATCACAATGTCATGTGTGACCAACTTGAGCCCACCTGCTGTTAGCGCTTTTTTTGCTTTCTCAACAACATTGTCATCAATGAACGGCTGCCCCATGGGATCTTTGAGCCCATCTTTATGAACGCCGTACACAATGAATCCCACTCTGGGTTCAACCATTCCGTTCCTCCTCAATTGCTCGCTCCGATTGCACAACGTACAGGCGCCAAACTCGAGTACAGCAACCGATATTGCTCTCGATAAATTTTGTAGGAATCGCGAAGGGTCCGGGCCGGTTGAATCGTATCCCCGAGTTGCAGGATCTTCTTCACGCCATCCTCATGCGAGCGGTACAAGCCAATTGCCACTCCCGCCAATATCGCTGACCCCATGCATACTGCTTCCGCGCACCGGGTCATACGAAGTTCACAATTTGAGAACGCGGCGCGCAATTTCAAGCCAAGTGGCGAATGCACACCTCCACCGCTTACGTGTACCGCAGAGAAGTCACCTACCGCCGCCTTAAGTAGTTCGACCATTTGGCCAAACTCACACGCAATTCCCTCGAGAATACCTTGATAGATATCGGCGCGGCTTGTGTTCGGACGGATTCCGGCGATCACTCCCGACGCTTTCGGATTGAAGTCCGGGTTGCAGGTCCCGAGCAGATGCGGTGTGACAAACAATCCGCTGGGCTCATCTCGCGTGTCGGCCTCTAATCGTGAGCAAACTTCATGAGTAGACAGTTGTGTTGCGTCATCTCGCGATGCGATCAAGCGCAGAAACCACTCCAACATGATTCCGGAAGGGAAGTACGCCAACGTCACGTAGCGGTCCGGCACCACGTGGCAGTACGTGTTCAAGTTGGCTGTGAAAGCGTGCTCATTCAGAGCGGGCGCTGACGATGCGGAAACAAGGCATTCATATGTCCCAAGTGAAGCTGAAATCCTGCCTTCTTCCAGTACTCCAGACCCGAGTGCCGCGCACGGCTGATCATGTCCGCTTACAACAACAACCGTGCCTGCTTTCAATCCCAGATCTGCCGCGGCACTCAGCGACAACTCGCCAGCAATATGCCCCGCAGGAACTGGTGTCGCAAACTGATCGACTTCAAGTTGGCAGACACGCAATATATCCTCGCACCATTCATGTTTGCGGATGTCGAACGCCAGTGAACGAGAGGCAAGCGAATAGTCGATCAATGCCGGCATTCCGAGTTGTGTGAGCAGATAATCTGGAACCGCCAGGAAACGCTTTGCCGACGACCAAATCTGTGGCTGATGCCGCTTGATCCACAAGATTTTCGCAATCGGATACATCGGATGTGCAGAAAGTCCGGTGATGTCGAAAAGCGCACGCCGCCCGAAAGTTTCTTCCAACCACTCAGACTCTGCAGTCGCTCGGTTGTCGTAATTAAGGATGGCCGGCCCGACAGCCTCTCCGTTCTGATCGACCGGGACAAACGTCTCGCCGTGAGAACTGATCGCGAGCGCCTTTACGGCATCGCCGGATTCGGCTGAAACTTCGCGGCAAACCTTTGACAAGGCATACCAGAAATTCTCTGCTGGCATTTCAGCCCAGGTAGGATGAGGAGATTTCGCTGCTGCGTAAGTGCAACTTTTATGGTTGAGTACCCGCCCGTCTTCGGAAAAGAGCACTGCTTTACAACTGCTTGTGCCCATATCGATGGCGAGTAGACTCACAGATCACTTTCCTTGTGCCGACGCCTTCCCGGCGAGAACGGATTTCACTTTTTGAATGAGGTCAGGCATGTTTTCCGCCTGGAAGATGTTCCGACCGAAGAACACGCCTGCGGCGCCCGCCTCCACAATGCCGCGAACCGTCCGCAGCACATCCTCATCAGACCCCGTCCGGCCCCCACCAAGCACCAGGATTGGGATAGGGCAGGCCTGAACAACTTGCCGAAGCCCCGCTGTGTCATTTGCGTTTTCCGTTTTGATCAAGTCGGCGCCCAACTCCGCGGCAATGCGGGTGTGAAGCATCAGCCACTTCGGCTCTTGGGGGTTCTGTACTTTCGCGCCTCTCGCGATGGACTCCACGATCAATGGCAAACCCAGGCGTGCGCACTCGCGCGCTAAACGGCCAACCCGCTCAATCTCAGATTTGTCAAACCGTGCATCACCGCTACCGACGCACAGGAAAGTAATGACCGCATCGGCGCCGGCCCGCAGCGCTTCCTCCGGTTGTGCTACAAGACCGGTTTGAAATCCATCAGGAGAATTCTTGGCGTCTTCATTGAATGCTGTCGTCCAGTCGAGTCGTGCGATCAGGCCAGGAACGTTCTCCGTAGATCGTGCTTCCGCGAAGTAACGAAAATTTCCGAGGTTCAGCAGGATCGCGTCCGCTTGTGCCTCAACGAACCGGCGAATCTGACCGCCAGGGTCAAGCGTGCCCGGGATTGGGCCGTGCACCAAAGGGTGGTCGAACGCAACGATCAGCGAACGCCGCTCTGAACGCAGGATGCGCTTCAGCCGAATCGATTTCCCAAAATCTCCCAAGCTTTTTCTCCGGTGAAACGTTACAATACGCCGTAAATCTAGACCTCCGGTCGGACGCTGTCAACCGTTTGCGGTGCTCGACCAACGATCCTTCTATGCTGTGCGTTTCAAAGTGGTGCCACAGGAGATGCACATGAACAAGCTGGCTCAACTCCGCGAGGAAGTTCTGCAAGTGAACCTGAATATCTATCGAGCCGGCCTCGTGACCATGCACAGCGGTAATGCCAGCGGCATTGATCGCGACTACAGCACCGTGCTCATTAAGCCCAGCGGAATGGATTACGAGAAACTCACTCCGTCTCTACTCGTAGCCACCGACCTCGCCGGAAAAAAGTTGACGACCGGAGAACCCGGCGATGAACTCAACCCTAGCGTCGACCTGCCGCACCATCTCTATCTTTATTCCAATTGCCCGGACATCGGCGGTATTGTGCACACTCATTCCAACTACGCGACCAGTTTCGCTATGCTGAACCGCCCGATTCCTGCCTATCTCACGGCCATAGCCGACGAATTCGGAACGGAAATTCCCTGCGTTCCCTATGTGGACAATATTGGCAATCATATCGGCGAAGCCATCATCAAACACCGCCGAGCGGAGAGCCCAGCTATTTTGCTTGCAAATCATGGAGCTTTCGCATTCGGGCCAACACCTCGGGCGGCATTAAAAGCAGCGGTCATGCTGGAGGATATCGCTAAGACTTGTCATCTCGCTTTGTCGTTGGGCATGCCGACGCCTCTTCCACCAGAAGAGGTGCGAAAGTGGTACGACCGCTATCACAGCACGTATGGACAACAACCTTTATCCAAGGCAAAGAGCAGTCCGTAGCATGAAGTCGAGCAAACAATATTCGAAAAACACCGGCATCATCGTGCAGACGGCCGCACTCGATGACGTCCGTGCAGTCGTTTTCGATTGGGACGGGGTGCTGGTCGATTCCGCTCAGAGTTATTACCTCGCCTATGAGTGGGTTTTGAAACAGGTGGGCATCGACACCACTCCTCGTGAAATTTATTTACGGGAAGGGCAGCCCACTCCAGATCTGATTGCCACTTTGTGTTCGGAGCGTGGGATCTCCATTACCGTGGAAAAAATCGCTGAACTCGTACAACTGCGACGCGATTACGACATGTCGTTGGGCACGAGAAAACTCTTCCCGGGTATCTGGGACTTGTTGACCGATCTTTGCAACGCCGGATACAAGCTGGGCATGGTGACCGGATCGTCTCGTAAATCGGTGAACCTGCTTCTTCCATCCAACCGGCAATCTATCTTCAATGCGGTAGTGACTGCCGATGACGTGACGAAACCGAAGCCTGACCCACAGCCATTTCTGATGGCAGCGGAACGAATGAAACTCGATCCGAAAGGATGCATCGTCGTCGAGAATGCACCATACGGCGTCCGTTCCGCAAAAGCCGCCGGTTGCCGCGTAATTGCCATCTGCACAACTCTGGACGCCGGCGATTTGAACTCGGCAGATTGGATTGTCCGTGATCACAATGCGCTCAAATTGCTCCTTTCAACAGAACTGAGACTTCATCAACTCGAAACAGCGAACCCTAACCATGATCACCATACGTGATGTGGCGGAAGAAAGCGGCTTCTCGGTTACTACGGTCTCCATGGTCTTGAACGCCGGACCATCGGCTGCTCGTATTTCTCCTAGAACCCGAACTCGCATTTGGAAAGTTGCGACCAAGCTTGGTTATCAGCCCAATCTCTTTGCGCGCTCCTTGCGTAGTCAACGAAGTCAGACTATCGGTGTCATCGTGTTCGACATCACCGATGCGTACTGCACCCAGATCCTCCGCGGGATTGAGAACCACCTGCGTCCGTCCGGCTACTTTCCGATTACCACGGACCTGCAGGACGACAAGTCACAGTTCCAGCGTTGTGTCGACTTGTTGCTGACTCGTCGTGTTGAGGCGATTATTGCGATTGCCAATCCTGTCTATTTGGAAACCGATCGTTTGGTCGCGCTTGCGACCCGAGGCATTCCCACCGTCGTGATTGGCCGTGAGCTCCCGAGTGAGCCAGTCAGCTCCATCGTGGTTGATAACGAGGCCGGGACAAAACAGGTCCTGCAGCACCTGTATGAGCTTGGTCACAGCAAGATCGCATTCATCAGGGGGCCCAAGATCCTCGTCGACAGCCAACAACGCTGGCAAGGCATTGAAAGTTTTGCTCGCGACGTTGGGCTCAAGATCGATCCCAACCTGGTTCTGGAAATCAAAGGTCGCAACTCTTCTTACGTGGAAGGAGTTGAGCTCACAGAGGAACTGTTACGTCGCCGCCCCGGTTTCACAGCGCTCGTCGCCTTCGATGACTTGACTGCGTGCGCCGCGATTCGAGCTCTCAGTAAGAGCGGCCGCAGAGTGCCGAAGGACTGTTCAGTCGTGGGGTTTGATGATCTCCCTGGTTCAGCCTTCTATAATCCGCCGCTCACTACCGTTCAGCAGCAGTTGGAATCCCAAGGATCGCTGGGCGCGGAAATCGTCGAGGAGGCAGTTCGCGCTGCAATCGAGAAGCGGACGGTCGCAGTCAAACATCGCAAGGTTTCGCCAAAGCTGATTGTTCGTGAAACCACGTGCCCTGCTCAGACGCAATGACGTGTAACGGCGACAAATTGAAGTAGCGAACCGAATTTAAAGTAACGCGGACCTCTATGGATCACGTCTCAAAAGCAGACCTCTACAAGTGGTGCAAGATTCCTGGCAACGAACTCGAAAAACATCCGCAATTGCGCGTGCGCTTTCGGGCAGTGCGAGACTCCGCCGAGATGGGCAAGCTGATGGCGGAAGATTTGAGCGCGGTGATCGAAGCCAATAACCGGAACGGGATGCCTACCCGCGCCATCATCCCTTGCGGTCCCAGTTGCTGGTATGCGCCCTTCACTGCGCTGGTGAACTCCCGTCAATTGTCACTCGCGAACCTAACTGTATTTCATATGGACGAGTGTCTCGATTGGGAAGGCCGACCGCTCGCCGTGAACCATCCCTACAATTTTCGGACGTTCATGGAAAAACATTTTTACGGAGGCGTTTCACCTGAACTAAGTGTCCCAAATGAGCAACGATTGTGGCTGTTGCCTTCCACGATGGAGCGGGTCGCAGCGGCAATTCAAGCTGCACCGATCGACATCACCGTGGGAGGATGGGGACAGGACGGGCACATCGCCTACAACCAGGCGCGCCGTCATCCATACAACTGCATTACTCTCGAGGAATTAGCCAACTCGAGCATCCGGATCCAGGAAAATAACTGGGACACAATCCTTGCTTTGGCACAGCGCACTTTCGGCAGCGCGTATCAATTCGTTCCGCCCATGTCCATTACCCTTGGCGTGAAAGAGTGTCTATCGGCGAAAAAAGTTCGGGTCTACAGCGACACGGGCGCTTGGAAGCAGACTGCGCTGCGGGTAGCGCTTTTCTCCGAGCCGACTCCGGAATATCCCATGACGCTTTTACAGACGCATCCTGACGCGCTCATCACGGCCACGGAAGAAACCGCCCGTCATCCCATCAGCGAGAACCCGGATTGGGAGTTGCTTTAGACATGCGATATCTGCGCATTGATGAAAACTCCCCTTTCGTTCAACTGATTGGTGTTGGTGGCTTGGGCACCGGCATCTTCTTTGAACTCGAGGGCGATGTCACGCTGGGACGTAATGAAAGCCGTCCTGGGCGACTGCTCGACGTGAAGGATTACTGCAAACTGCACATCGTGATTCACTACGTGGCAGCCTTGTTGGGATCCGGTACGAACGGACGATTCCGAGTCTTGCCCGTAGGGAATGTTGGGGATGACTCAGCTGGCCGGACTGTCATTGAAACGATGGCTTTGGCCGGCATCGACACAACTCATGTTCGTGTGGTGCCTTCCACGCCGACGCTTTTCAGCGTTTGTTTCCAATATCCTGATGGAAGCGGCGGCAATATCACTACGAATAACTCCGCTGCCGGGACCTTATCTTGTGGAGATGTAAACAGCACGGCGAGCCTTCTCAACAACGGTGGCCGACGCTGCATCGCTCTAGCCGTGCCCGAAGTGCCGCTCGAGACGAGGAAACGTTTTCTGGAAATCAGTTCGCGCGCCGGGGCGTTCTGTGCGGCATCCTTTGTGAGCGCAGAAATATCGCCAGCTTGTAATTCCGGAATGTTCGATCTGCTCAATTTGGTTGCGCTGAATGAAAGTGAAGCCGAAATATTTGCGGATCATCCTTTCGACGCAGAATTGCCAGCTCCATTTCTCGAACGCTGCCAGCAACGGATACGCACCGCATATCCTAAGTTAAAGTTGATTGTCAGCGCGGGCGCAGCCGGAGCCTATGGAATCACCAACTCCGCCTGTGATTTTTGCCCGGCGCCACACGTTGAAGTTGCTTCCACAGCCGGAGCAGGTGATGCATTGCTGGGCGGTACCCTGGCCGCTCTCGCAGCAGGCATGCCTCTGGTGCAGCCTCGAAGCTCACACCCGGATACCACAATCCATACGGCTCTTCAGTTCGGCGTATTGTTGGCAAGCTACAAATGTCTCTCGCCGCACACTATCAACATGTCGGCGAACATTGACACGCTCCTTGAATTTGCGGCGAAACGCAATATGGAAATGGCTCCAGAATTTGGAAGCTTTATTTAGTTCCTAACCAAGCAGCTGACTCAAATCATCCCTTCCCAACCGAGTTTTCACTTGACATCCCTTCCGCACGGGTATATCTACTTCGGCTAGTAAAACGTTACACCAGAGACAAACATTCCTCTCTTGCTCACCCCAGTTCTCAAAAAAGGGGGCACACGTATGGTTTGGGAGCACATTTCGCTTCGCAAATCCGACTCTCACTTCGCCGCACTTACGTTGGCTCTGCTTCTGGTCATTCCCATCACCGGTTGCAATCGAAAGCAATCGCAGCAGCCCGCGGGTTCGACCAGTTCTGCGATCAAAGTTTCGGTCAACTCCGCTGGGCCGGTCGTCATCACCACACCGACTGCGGAGTTTGAGTTGGCGCGCTCGGGCTACCTGAAAGCCACCTTGTTGCGCGACGGGCAACGGTTGACGCTCGATGACAACGCGGCCGACCCAAAGAGCAGTGGGAATTTTCTCGTCAGTGGTGGCAAAGACATCAACGACTTCGAACTGGACCTCGACCACCTTCGCCAAGCCCCACCATCCGGAAGACTTGGCGCAAAAGGCACGCGGATTGAAGTGTCGGGAAAGAGTCCGTCTACACCAGGAATAGTGAAGAGTCTCGTCATTGAAGTCTATGACGACTTGCCGAACCTTGCGCTTACAAGGGTTTCCTATAAGAACGTCGGAAGCAGCCCTATCCCCCTGGATCGCGTCGTTCTTCAGAAACACACTTTGAGTGCTTCTCTCAGCGATCCGAAAGCGGCCCCGTTCGCGATGTGGTCCTTCCACGGCTCAAGTGAAGCCTGGGGCAAGGACGACGTCATGCTCATTAACGCCAAGTTCACGCGTGACAATCCCATGCAGGTCGTCATGCACAAGGACGAGAATCAGACCGGCGGTGGCATTCCGGTTGTGGCGTTCTGGACTGGCTCTGTTGGTGAAGCAGTCGGACATGCTGAGACTGTCCCGCTCCGGTTAAGTCTTCCGGTACGTGCCGGCACTGACAGCCGCGTCAATGCCGAAGTCGATATCGATCAGAACACAAAGTTAGGCGCTGGCGAAACCTACACGGCGCCTTTGACTTTTGTCTCGGTATTCCATGGTGATTTCTACGAGCCCTTGAGTCTCTACTCCAAGATGCTCCAAAAGCAAGGTGTGAGCCTTGCGCACCCGACCAAGGCGGATTACGAAGCGAACTGGTGCGGCTGGGGTTACGAGATGGACTTCACCCCAAAGCAGATGCTGGGCACAATCCCCAAGCTCAAGGAACTCGGCTTGAATTGGGCAACTCTCGATGCAGGCTGGTTCAAGAACCGCGGTGACTGGGAACCACGCGACGATACTTTCCCCGGCGATTCATTGCAGAAGGTTGTTAAGGCGTACCACGATGCGGGTATTCACATCACCGTATGGTGGATCCCGCTCGTAGTGGAAGACGGTCACGGCAAAGACATTCTGAATCACAAGACATATCAACTGGCCAAGGTTGTGAAGGAACATCCTGATTGGTTGATCCTCGACAAAGATGGAAAACCGGCTCGGGCGACGGCTGATCTCGGCGCACTCTGTCCTGCGATTCCCGAAGTCAAGCAATACTACAAACAATTAACCGAACGCTTCATTCGCGACTGGGATTTTGATGGACACAAGCTCGACTTCTCCTACACCGTTCCGGCCTGCTACAACCCGAAGCACCACCACAAATCTCCCGACGAATCCGTCAGGGCGGTTGGCGAGATTTACAAAATCATTCTCGATACCACGCGCTCCCTCAAGCCCGACAGCGTAACGCAAGCATGCCCGTGCGGAACTCCCCCAAGTCTCGCTTGGCTCCCTTACATCGACCAGGCCGTTACGGCTGATCCGGTGGGATCAAAACAAGTGCGCCTCCGAACAAAGATGTACAAGGCTCTGCTTGGTCCGGAGGCCGCAGTTTACGGCGATCACGTCGAGCTTACCGAAGTCCAATTGAGCAACACGCTGCACGAAGTCGACAAGGGTACCGACTTTGCCTCCGAAGTCGGAGTCGGCGCAGTGCTTGGCACAAAATTCACGTGGCCCGGCTACGGCCCAAAATTGAAAACCGTGGAACTAACCTCGGAAAAGGAAACGCATTGGAAGAAGTGGATTGATATCTACAAATCAAAAATGCTTTCAGAAGGTGAATTTCTGGATTTGTACACCTATGGGTATGACCAACCCGAGGCATATGCCATTCAGAAGGACGGCAAGATGTACTACGCCTTCTATGCTCCGGAAAAGAAAAAACCCTGGTCCGGCGAAATAGAACTTCGTGGGCTCAAGTCCGGGAAATACGCAGTAGTTGATTATGAAACTGGCCGGGCCATGGGACAAATAGAAGCGAACAACCCAAAGTTGACCGTGACTTTCACTCAGCATCTGCTGCTGGAAGCCAGTCCGCATTGAGCGTTCCGGAATTCTGGCTTTGCTGTTGTGTCGGCCTGTAGCGAAGGGGTGGATTATGTTGCATGCACTCAGAATCATTCGTCGAAGCATCACAATTAGTCTGTTTCTAGTCACCACCCTTTGCTGGGCCCAAAAAGATACCGGCAACATTGTTGGGACCGTCCGCGACCAGTCCGGAGCGTTCATTCCGAATGCAACCGTGACCGTCGAAGACGTGGATCGCGGAACCACTTTTCAGACGTCGACTAAATCTACCGGAGAATACGTTGCCGGCCCATTGAAGATCGGTCGGTATCGGATCGTCGTTGAAAAACAGGGTTTCAAAAAGACATCGGTCGGCCCTATCGAGCTGAATCTGCAAGAGCGCCCTTCCATCGATGTGACTCTGCACGTTGGTGGAATCAACGAACAAGTGGTAGTCACCAGCCAAGGACCGCAGCTGGAAACAGAGAACTCTGATCTCGGACAAGTTGTCACCAGCCAGCGCATTCTCAGCCTTCCCCTGAATGGCCGGAACTACGCTCAGTTAGCACAGCTGAGCGCCGGTGTCGCTCCTGCAGAACCCGGATCACGCGCAGAAAAAACCTACGGCTTCAGCGCGAACGGTGCCCGTGCTCTTCAGAATAACTTTCTGCTCGACGGCATCGACAACAACGCAAACCTCGGAGATGTGCTGAACGAGAGCACGTACGTCATCCAGCCCTCGGTCGATGCCATTGCCGAATTCAAAGTTCAGACGAACTCTTACACCGCCGAATTCGGACGCGGAAACGGCGCCGTCATGAATGCGGCCATCAAATCGGGCACGAATCAATTCCACGGAGATGTTTACGAGTTCCTGCGTAATGACGTTTTCGATGCTCGCAATGCTTTTGGCTCTGAGCGAAAGCAGGCCTACAAGCAGAACCAGTTCGGCGCTACCCTTGGCGGTCCGATCATCAAGAACCGCACCTTCTTCTTCGGCGATTACGAAGGATTTCGCGTGCGTCAAGCAACGCCAATCTTGTCCACCATTCCCACGCCTCAGATGATCGCTGGCGATTTTTCAGATCTTCTGAGTGGTACCGTCGCACCCCAAGTGGACCCCGACTCGGGTCAACCCATTCCTGGCACCCAAGCATTGGATTGCAATGGGAATGTCACCTTCTTCGGAGAGATCTTTAATACTCGCCTCACACAGCAGAATCGTTTCGACTTGAACCCCAATGGTTTTTGCGGAGTGCCGATCTCATCGGGCGCCAACCTTAACGTATTTCCGAGCGGGCTGATTGATCCATTAGCTGCCCGCCTCTCCTCTTTCTATCCAGCGCCAAACACCACGCTGGGAGGACAGAATTTCCTTACCGAGCCCGTCCGCAAAGAAAGCCGCAACAATTTCGATATTCGCGTGGACCACAAGATCACGCAGAAAGACGACACCTTCGTACGTTTCAGCTATCAAGATCAGCCGAGCGAAATCCCTGCGCCATTTAACAACGTGCTGGATGGTGGCGGCTTCTTCGACGGAATCGAGGACTTCTCCTACCGCAGCGTGGCGATGAATGAAGTGCACTTGTTCACGCCCAATGTCATCAACGAAGCCCGCTTTGGTTACAACCGCATCAATGCGCACCGCTTCCAGTTGAACTCTGACAAGAACATCGCCGGCGACCCGAGTTTTGGCATTTCTTTCCCCGGTATCCCCTTCGGTCCGCAGAACGGTGGGCTGCCAGAAATCGATTTCGGCGACGGTTCCGCCACCATCGGCAGCTCAACATTTCTGCCTTCGATTGAAAAGCAGAACAGCTACGTGCTCACGGATAACCTGACCTGGATTCACGGACGCCATTCCTTGAAGTTCGGCACCGAGCTCCGGTTTGAACAGTTCACAATCTTCCAACCCGCCGCCTCGCGTGGCAATCTCGGCTTCGGTTCGGAGTTCACCGATAATCCCGCTTCCCCAAGTACGGGTGGCTCGGCTTTCGCCTCCATGTTGTTAGGCATTCCGGATTTCGGCGAGATTACAAGTCTGCACAACGTGGATTATCGGCGCCAAATCTATGCCGGATACGTGCAGGATGATTTTCGGGTCACCCCAAGGCTGACCTTTAACCTTGGCTTACGCTACGAATTTTTCAGCACCATCAAGGAAGCGCGGGATCAGGCAGCCACCTTCGACTTCGCCAACCAGGCATTGCTCGTTCCCAAAGGTCAGCCACTGGAACTGACGCCAACATTGGCTCAGAGCATCCCCATTTTGCGCACAGGTTCGCGTGGCTTGATCCATCCCGACTACAACAACTTCGCGCCCCGTTTCGGGTTTGCTTATCAAATCAGCAACAACTTAGTGATGCGCGGTGGCTACGGCATCTTCTACGGCGGACAGGAGAACGGACCTTTTTCAAATCCGAGTCCTGGATTCAATCCTCCATTCTTCTCGATCGAGTCGTTTAACGTCCCGTGCTCGGCTCTTTCCGCAAATCCCGCGTCGGGTCAGATCGATTGCTCCATTCCGAATTTCAACGTACTGGCGAACGGCTTCCCCGCGACTTCTTTGAGCGACCCTAACACGCCATTGTTATTCTCTGTCGACCCTAATCTTCGTACGCCCTATAACCAGCAATGGCATCTCGGACTCCAATATCAATTACCCGGGCAGACCGTGATGGAGGTTTCTTACGCAGGCTCACGCGGTCTGAAGCTCTTCGCCTTCTATAACGGGAATCAGGCCGTGCCCACGCCCGATCAGACCGCCGATTTCGCCCCACGACGTCCAGTGCACACTTGCAACACGACCTTGCTCCCCGGTTGTGATCCCTCTGTCTTCGACACAACGATCAACACATTCCGTTCCAACGCATTCTCGTTTTACAACTCGTTGCAAGCCCGCCTGGAAAAGCGTTTGACCCATGGATTGACGTTCCAGGCTTCCTACACCTACGGCCATGCCCTCGATAATGCATCCAGCGCGAACCTTGGATCGTTTGCAACCGGAGACTTCCGCGACCAGCGATTCCCCAAGCTGGAATATGGAAACGCCGATTTTGATGTTCGCCACCGCTTTGTCATGAGTTATGCGTACGAGTTGCCTTTCGGGCGCGGGAAGCGCCTCGCCGGAAATGCGGGAGGAGTGCTAAACCAGATCATCGGAGGGTGGGTTGTCAGTGGAATTACCTCCGCTTCCACAGGAAACTACTTCACTCCGACGGACATTTCGACCAACCTCTCGAATTCTGATGGCGGTGGTGACGTGGCCAACTCAGCCCGTCCCGATCGAGTCGGTGATCCGAACGGTAAGCCCTGCATTCCTGGAACGGTGTTCAACACTTGCGCTTTCGTCACCAATACCGTTCTCGGCACTTTCGGGAATGCCGGACGAAACATCATCCGAGGACCCGGGTTCCAGAACTGGGACCTTTCTTTCCTGAAGAATTTCCCAATCGGTGAAAGATACCGATTCGAGTTCCACGCGGACTTCTTCAACATCTGGAACCATGTCAATCCGCAATTGTTCCCAGCCAAGTTCTTGTTCGATAATCCTTCGACCGATCACGGACTTGATCTTGCGCCGGGTGAAAGCGGGTGCCCCGTCGACAATAATAATGAGAACTGTGCCTGGGGCTTCCCGCAGTCGGCTCGCGATCCACGGTTCGTTCAGTTCGCGTTGAAGTTTTACTTCTAGATCGCAACTGCAAGTTCGGGAACATGGCCGATACTCAAATCAGTTCTGTCGCGAACGCTCCTCAGCTCCGGCGAGCACTCAGCCTTTGGGACCTGATTCTGTACGGCATGATCGTCATCCAGCCTACTGCGCCCATGCCCGTTTACGGAGTCATGAGCCAACGAGCTCATGGGCATGCCGTCACAACAGTTCTGATCGCGATGGTCGCCATGCTGTTCACCGCCATGAGTTATGGGAAGATGGCTCGTGCCTATCCCAGCGCTGGTTCAGCATTTACCTATGTGGGTTCCGAAATCCATCCTGCTTTGGGATACGTCACCGGTTGGAGCATGGCCATGGATTACATGCTCAACCCCATCGTTTGCACAATCCTCTGCAGCAAGTTCGCGCTGAACTTTCTCCCCGAGATCCCTTACCCCGTATTCATCGTCTTTTTCATTACCTTATTCACCTGTCTCAACTTGTTCGGCATTAAAACGTCGGCTCGCATCAACGAAACGCTTGCTGCTGGTATGGGCGTGGTAATCGTCATCTTCCTTGTAGCTGCTGCACGGTATGTGCTGAAAACTCCGCATGACGGATTCGCGTTCTTTACTCGTCCCTTCTACGATCCCCAAACGTTTTCCATGCCGGCAGTGCTCGGCGGAACGTCGCTCGCGGTTCTCACCTATATCGGGTTCGACGGCATCTCGACTCTCTCCGAAGAGGCCGAAAATCCCAAGCGCAACATACTCCTCGCCACTGTACTGGTTTGCCTGATCACGGGCGTGCTGGCCTCGATCGAAGTCTATGCTGCCCAGTTAGTGTGGCCCGGCGCTGAGCCTTTTCCTGATGTGGACACCGCGTACGTGTCTGTTGCTGGGCGCGCTGCGGGCGCATGGCTATTTGCGTTGATCAACATCACGCTGCTGGTCGCGACTGTGGGATCGGGAATGGGCTCGCAATTGGGCGCGGCTCGTCTGCTGTTCGGCATGGGACGAGGCAACGCTCTCCCCAAGTCTTTCTTCGGAGTCATCGAGCCGAAGCGACGCATACCTCGGAACAACGTACTCTTCGTTGGCTTTTTCGCGCTGCTTGGCACAATTTTTTTGACCTTCGAGCGCGCGGCGGAATTGTTGAACTTCGGCGCGCTACTCGCGTTCATGGGAGTTAATGCCGCATCATTCACGCATTATTACTTGCGCCAATCGGAGAAGAAGTGGAACAACCTGCTCGTCCCCGTGATGGGCTTTACGGTTTGTCTCTTGTTGTGGCTCAATCTCAGCCGTCCCGCCAAAATCGCTGGCGTAATTTGGATGGCCGTCGGTATTGCTTACGGGGCGTTTCGAACTCGCGGTTTCAAATCTAGTTTGGTTTCGTTTGATGTCCCTGAAGATGTCGACGGCTCAGCACCGGTCGTCGAGCGAAACTAGCAATCATAAAGGAGGTTCTCGTGGCTGTTGTGATGCGTCTTATTCAGCAATATGACCCGAAGCACAAGCAGGAGTTCCACGCCTTGGAAAAGCAGTTCGCAGAACTTGAGCACCGCGGCATTCTTCCAAAAGGAGAGCGCCTCATTCCAATTTCTGGACGCGAACCTGCCAACACTATCGTCTGGCAATGCCGCTTCGACTCTCTCTCCGCCGCCGAAAATGCGATGAAACAGATTGACGCCAGCGATGAACACACCGAGCTCGCCAAAAAGCAGCACCCTATGTTTCAGCAAAGCTGGGTCGAGTTCTACGAGGTGCTCGGGTACTGAACGATCGTCTTTCATGTCTTCACGATCCACGCCGCTAACATAAGCCGCAAGCTTATGACTGTACTGATTCGTTGAGTTATTACGACCACCTGTGATCCGCCTCACTGCTAACCGCAGGTTCTGAATCTAGTGTGAAACCTGTGAGACCCCGCGATCCCGCGCTATTCCTTGCCTGCGTGCCGTTCCTCACATTCTGGGTTTAGCCACTACCGGGTCTGGAAGGGAGAGTTGACCACGAAGGAGATATGTCGATGAATGGCTGCGAACTCAAATTTTGCCCACGATGCGGTGCGGACCAGGCCACAAGCAGGGAAGTAACCCCCAATCATATTGTTGAACTCTACTGTGCTCATTGCGGAGAAACCGTTTTGTTACTTTGGGAGGAGCAAGCGCTGGTCGGCACGGCAGTCACGCACGATCCCGACAGCGATTCAGAATCTTGGTGACGTGTTGATGGCAAGTAGCACGCGCCAAGTTGGCGAACAGCGAATAGCTACTTCCACTCGCGTTGCACAAGGTAATCACCATCTACATTACTTCCCACGTCGTATTCACATTCTTCGCTTAGCTAAACATCCCTACATTTCGTGTCCCACGGCCAGCGTGGCTGTGACCCGGGTCACATCCCCATATATCAATTGTCGTCACAATCCTTAGTATGCGCACGGCGCAAACATTATTAGTGTGTACCGCTGTTTCCAACGCCAGACATGACTGAGGAGGGTTTTGTGCTCGTCACCAAGCAGCAATCCCTGGACTATCACTTCGGAGCGCACCCGGGCAAAATCGAAGTCAAGCCGACGAAGCCCTGCCGGACACAGCGCGACCTCAGCATGGCATACACGCCCGGCGTTGCCGAACCCTGTCTTGAGATCGCGCAAAATCCTCATGACGCTTTCAAGTACACAGCGCGAGGAAACCTGGTCGCAGTCGTCAGCAATGGCACCGCTGTTCTCGGACTCGGCAACATCGGAGCGCTCGCCGGAAAACCGGTGATGGAAGGCAAAGGGGTTTTGTTCAAACGCTTCGCCGACGTCGATGTGTTTGATCTTGAAGTCAATACCGAAGATCCCGACGAGATCATCAAGCTCTGCCAGTTGCTCGAGCCAACTTTCGGCGGCATCAACCTCGAAGACATCAAGGCTCCGGAATGCTTCCGCATCGAAGAAACGCTGAAGAAAACGATGAAAATTCCCGTCTTCCACGATGACCAGCACGGTACAGCGATCATCTCCGGCGCGGCTCTGTTAAACGCTCTCGAACTTGTGGCGAAAGACATAAATAAAGTCCGCGTTGTATTCAACGGGGCGGGCGCTTCCGCCGTTGCCTGCGCCGAACACTACGTTCGCCTCGGAGTGAAACGCGAGAACATCACCCTCTGTGATACCAAGGGAGTCGTCTACAAAGGCCGCACCGCAGGAATGAATAAGTACAAGGATCGCTTCGCCGGCGAAACCAAGCTCCGGACGCTTGAAGAAGCCGCCGCCGGATCCGACGTGCTCGTTGGCTTATCCGTAAAAGGTGCATTCACGCCAGAGATGATTTGCTCCATGGCACCCCATCCTATCGTCTTTGCCATGGCGAACCCTGATCCTGAGATTACTTACGAAGAAGCCAAAGCCTGCCGTAGCGATCTCATCATCGCAACCGGGCGCTCGGATTATCCAAACCAGGTCAACAATGTGCTCGGATTTCCTTTCATCTTCCGCGGTGCCCTGGATGTGCGCGCCACTTCGATCAACGAAGAAATGAAACTGGCTGCGACGCGTGCCCTGGCAGCTTTGGCGAAGGAAGATGTTCCCGATTCCGTGTGTCGTGCCTACGGCGTCAATCGTCTGCGATTCGGAACCGATTACCTCATCCCCAAGCCGTTCGATCCGCGCGTGCTCGTGTGGGAGGCCTCGGCAGTCGCGCAAGCTGCGATGGAATCCGGCGTAGCCCAGGAGCACGTGGATATCAAAATCTACCGCGAGCAACTCGAGCGCCGTCTTGGGCGGGCCCACGAGATCGCCCGCATGATGATTCACAAAGCCCAAGCCAAACCGAAGCAGGTGGTCTTTCCGGAAGGAGACGACGAGAAGATCCTTCGCGCGTGCCATTGCTTACTCGAAGAGAAAATTGCAGCTCCGATACTGTTGGGAAATGCCGACGACGTCCGCGCAAAGGCCATAGGACTAGGCGTCGATATCACTGGTGCCCGTATTGTGGATGTTGATAAATCCGAGTTCCGGGAACGCTACATCGACGAGCTTTTCCGACTCCGTCAGCGCCGAGGCGTAACACTCACCGAAGCTCGCGCGCTCCTCAATAACCGGAATGTTTTCGGCTCGTTGATGGTGCGCATGGGCGATGCAGACGCTCTCGTTTCCGGAGTCACCCAGCATTTTCCTGATGTCATTCGTCCCGCGTTGCAGATTGTGCGCATGCGTGAAGGCCTGCATAAGGTCTCGGGTTGCTACGCCATGATCACCCGCAGCGGCGAGCTTTATTTCATGGCCGACACCAGCGTAAACATCGAGCCTTCCGCGGAAGACCTGGTCGAAATCGCGCTTTGTACTGCCGAAACCGCCCGACGATTCGATGTGGTCCCGCGTGTAGCGCTACTGTCCTTCTCTACCTTCGGCAGCACTCTCAACGGTCATACCGATAAGGTCCGCAAAGCAGTCGATCTGCTGCACGCCGCGGATCCATCACTCGTCGTGGACGGAGAAATAATGGCAGACATTGCTGTCTCTCCCGAGCTGCTGGAGCAGACCTATCCTTTCAGCTTGCTCAAAGGTGGTGCCAATGTGTTGATCTTCCCGGACCTCAATTCCGCCAATATCGCTTACAAGTTGTTAGCGAAGCTGGGCGGCGCTGAGACCCTCGGCCCAATCCTGATGGGTATGAATCGCCCGGTTCACGTGCTGTCGCGTGGTGCTGAGGTGGAAGAGATCGTAAATGTTGCTGCTATTGCGGTTGTGGACGCCCAGGAATGCGACATTATCGCGTCTTCGCCGGAGTTTGCTAAGCCGGAGGTTGTGGCTCGCTAAGTTCCTGCTGCCCAACTAACTGCGACCTTGCCGAAGAACCAAATCTCTTCTGAACCGAAGATGAATGCCCCGCGGTTTGACCTTGAAATCTACAGGAATCGCCCGATAGCAATCGGCGGGCGACCTGTTAGGGTGCCCACTTGAAGAACTGGCTAGGCCCCGTGGGCAGGGCTAGTTCGAGCAGAAGAATCGCTTCTCAATCCCCCCAATTGAGAAGCGATTTTTTGTTTAAGCTAAGCTTCGGATTCTGTTTGCCGAAAGGCGAGTCTACTCTTTCCTCAACTTAAATCGCGCAAATGGCTTGGCTTCGCCCTTCAAAATATTGTCGAGCCGGTTCTCCCACGTGTTCGTTTTCGGATCGTAGATAAAACTATTCGTGAAGCTCTTTTCGCCCCGCTCATTTGTGAACACAAAATCAAGCTCATTCCCTTGGGCGTCGCCACCCCAATCGACTCGGACGTCAATCCGCCGTACACATCCAGCCACACGCAGGCATATTGCTTGGTTTTTTCATTCCATCCGATGAACACAGTTGCGTCGTATTGCGGTTCTCCCTTGTCGTTCTTGTCTTGCGAGACTTCGTGGAAGCGCAGGTAATGGTGCTGCAGCACCCACTCCGCATCCAATTCATGCGTCACCTGCTGCTTGCCCACCATGCCCTCCATCAACCACTTACCCGCCAGATGGTCGAGCAGAGGTGACTGAGTGGGCGACTGTTGCGCCGTCGCAATCAAAGCCAAAAATATTGACGTCAGAATGAGAAGTCGTTTCATCTGCTTTCTTCACCTCAAAACGCGAATGGCACGGATTGTAAGCCAATCCCATACTGATAAGTACCTGGAATGCTGGCTGGATTTGAGACAGAGTAGATGACCGTGTACTCTTCCAAAATCATTGAACCCTGTGAGTGCCTTTATGAAAAATCCATACGAAGTCTTGCAGCAAAAAGAAGCCGATGTCGCTCGTGTTCGTCACGAGATTGAAAGCCTCAGGATCGCTGTTTCGCTACTTGGCGAAGGTTCCGCGGACCAGCAACTGGACGCTGAGCAGCAAGCGAGTACCGAACAGCCGCACACTGACGGAATCTCGAGCACTGACCAAAACGCGGGCTCTGGCGAAGAAGTCCGTCCTCCACTCGAAGAGGAAGAAACGGATTTGCCGTTGGACGCAAGGCCGACCGGCACGGACGGTCTCTTTTCCTCAGTTGGCGGTTCCCGCTCAAGAGTCTGGAAGATTTTTCGGCGCGAAAAATAGACCACCTACTCGCAATTAGAATCGAAACGACACACACGTTCTAGAGACAGTGGGCTCGCGATTGTAGCTTTTCACGCTTGGATGAGTGAATAATCGGGGATTCAAGACCACTAACTTTTGCGCTTATATTTGCTTGTATGAACAACGGACACATCTACTTCGAAATCCAGGCCGATGATCCCGCTCGCGCCATTAGTTTTTACTCACAGGTATTCGGTTGGAAGTTCGACGAAGTGAAAGGCCTTCCGATTCCTTACTGGCGAATTGAGACTGGCGGGTCACGGGGCGGCTTGCTGAAGCGGCCAGCCACAACTCCTCCGGCACAGTGTGGAACGAATGCCTTTGTGTGTTCCTTGGAAGTGGCGGACTTCGACGAGACAGCAAGGACAATCGAACACCTCGGAGGCGTCGTAGCATTGCCCAAATTCGCGGTTCCTAAGACTTGCTGGCAGGGATATTTCGTTGACGCTGAGGGAAACACATTCGGCATCTTCCAGGTGGATTCCAATGCGAGATAGGCCAACGCCGTCCTGATTTGATCTCGCTATGGCGCGTCAGTGCTACCATTTTGCTCGAACGTGCCATTTTGCCCGTGTTCAGAACGGATTTACGCTGCAACGTCGGGAAGAGGCTTGAGCAACGGAGCAGAGGTCAAACCAGCGTCCTCGTCCGGGAGGGCTTGAAACTCTTCCCGCCTACTATTCAAATCGGCATGTCCTCTGAAAATCAGTCCGCATCTGAGCCATATGACGAGTGGATGAAGAAACTCCGCACTGCCTTTGACTCATTGAATCTGCCGATGGCAGATTGGCAGGCACTAGGGGCCTTCGACTACCGACGCGAGTACGATGCCGGAGTCGATCCCGCCGACGCAGCCAAAAAAGCCAATCGATACTGGTGGCGCGAGTGGAACAAGTCTCTCAATCAGGATTGCCGTCAAACGAAGAATTGTTGGCTGCCACGTGGTCATCAGGGCGGCTGCCAACCTGTTTCGGAAAACTAATCCAAAATCAGCCTGCGCCGTTCGTTTAACAATCTGGGTCAATGAGCATAGGCGGGTGTTCGTCGACTGAAAAAGCAGGCATGTCTCCTCCCAGCAGGACGATGTGGCGAAAGTTCCCCGTCCGGTCACACCAGAACACGCAGCGACAAGGACGGGGGATTTTCTAAAACACTGGGAGCACGTTAGAACCGCTTGTATTCAAAGCTGACAGTCTTTGATCCGCCGGAACCCAATGTGAAGTTGTAACCGGCATAGATAGTGTTGTCTCCGAACGCTGGTGTGGAAGAACCAGCGAGCGTACACGGATCAAGGAAGAAAATAGATTGGTCGAGCACGTTCGCAAAATGATTGACTGCCTGTGCCGTGACATACACCATCACCCCGTGGCCTGCGGGTTGATAGTCCCAAGCTGCATCGGTTCCGTGGTCAGCGTAGTCGTCGGTGATAGTGTTATCTGCATCAACGTCCATCCAGCGCACCAGGTAGATGGGTTTTGATACCGGAACATTGTTCTTCAATGTTTCGGTGATCTTGATGATTCGCTCAACCGTGGTTTGACTGAAAATTTGCGTGAGCGTAAACAGACCATCCGAGGTTGTCCGCTTAATCGTCAACGGGAAGGTATTGGGCCCATTGGGCTGGGTTCTTGTAGGCGCGTTCCAGTTTCCGGAGTCGAAGTCTGCAAAATCAGAATACGATTTGTTCGCGTTGACGTCACAAACTCCGTAACCTTCATAGAAATTGCCCTCGCGTACGTGTTCAAAGCCCGCCGGGCTCTCGAGCTGTACGATGTTTCCGTTCGCCGTAATACAGTATTTGAACAAGGATGGGCCGCTTCCGGAAGTGAATGTCGATTGACACGTTGTGGTTGCGTCAGGACTGACTGGAAACGAACTTCGAGACTGAACTTGTCCTTGCCCGAATGCCAATCCCATCGAGCCTGCCAAGATTGCTGCCAATACAAAACCTCTCATCTTTTCCTCCTGATGTTGGGTGAAATGGTTGATTACCTTGCCTGAAAGGCACCCTTGGGTGATTGAGCTTTCAGAAGAATCCGACGGCCGTCGAACGTCTTCCTGTTCTTGATTCCGCGCGCAGGAGCAATTTTGTTATTGGTTAGTGTGAAAAGAGATGCAGGTGTTTCACTTTTCGAGAAAAAAATCGGACGCCCCTGGCAATACCGCAGCAGACACTCACGAAGTTCATTGGCGGACGAATCGTGCCGTCTTGAAACTGTGCCTATCGCGAGTGCTCTCGTTTTCTTTGTCCTCTCAGATGTCGGATATCAGTCATTAACCGATCGTTGGTAAAACGGCGACTTCTCCCCGATCCGCGACTTGAACAGCGCGCCACCAACCGTGTACTTTTACGTACCAACCTGGGACATTCGGCTTTGATCCACACCCCACCTTCCCGATCTTCGAACGTCATTCTTTGGAGATGGTCTGCGCTTGGCGCGTGCCTGTTCCTGCTTGCCGTTCTTAAGTGCCTGCAAGCCGTCGCGCAACAAAAGCCCGCGTCACCACTCGACGAATTTGACCGCCGTTTTGCCGCTGCGAACTCGGCGAAGGAGGCAGGTAACTTGCCCGCGGCTGCTGCCGCCAGCGGGAAGATAATCGCCCTCGCCTTCCGCGAAATGGGGAAGTTGCGGTTCTTGGAAGCTGCATATCCAGAGGCCGCCAAGTTCTCCCGCAGGTCTCTCGAGTTCGAGGACGCTGCAGATGCGCACGTCGATCTCGCCGCTCTCAACTTGTTTACCAGCCAGTTTGACGAAGCGCTCAAAGAGACCAGCCTTGCTCTCACCGCCGATCCGCGCAACGCCACCGCCTTGACCATTCAGGGCCAGGCGCAGATTAAGAAAAAAGATTACCGAGCCGCGGCGGAGTCTTTCCAGAAGTCTCTCGAGATTCGTCCCGACCGCGAAACCAGCTACCGTCTCGCCAGTTGTTTGCTCCAATTGAAAGAGAAGGGAAAGGCCGCAGCCATTTTCCAGCAGATGACGTCAGAGTCCGGTGATCGCAGCGGCCTCCATCTGTTGTTCGGCGACGCTTATCGAAGTGCCACCCTCTACGATGACGCCATCCGGGAGTTCCAGCGTGCGCTCTCACTCGATCCCAAAGTTCCAAACGGACACTACTTTCTCGGCCTGACCTACTTGATGCAAAACGAATGGGTGCTCACGCCGGAGGCCCGCCGGCAATTTCTCGAGCAATTGCGAGTCGACCCTGCAAATTATTTTGCGAACTATCTCCTGGGCTATATGGCATTCAGTTCGAACCGGTCGCAGGAGGCGGATCGCTATCTGGTGGAGGCGGCGAGATTGAATCCGTCTTCATCGCAAGCCTGGCTCTACTTGGGAATGAATGCTTATCGCCGCAAGGAAAATCAGCGTGCGGAGCAGCTTTTTCGTAAGGCAATTGCACTGAACGAGCGTAGCGGCGTAGAAGCTCACAACGATATCCGGAAGGCCTACACCAGTCTGGGCCGGATCCTCATTGCTTCCGGAAGATCGGCGGAAGGGAAGCAATACTTCGAAAAGGCGCGCGCGATTCAGCAAAACATCATCGCCGAGAACCAGGAAGAGAGTGGCATGGGTAATTCGGGTGGCTCCGGAGTTTCCTCAGCCGATGTCTCCAGCCTTCAGGAAAACGAGCCGCCGGTTCCTCTCGGGGGGACGGGCAAGGATGCCGCCACGCCGTTAGGCAATAATGCGCTCTCGCACGCCAAGTTGACACAAGCCCAGAAGAGACAGGCAGCGGCCCAGGAAGAGTTCTTGCGTTCTGTTCTGGGCGGTGCCTTCGCTGATCTGGCCACGGTCGAAGCAATGCAGGAGCAGTATGCCGTAGCTCTCGGACACTATCAGGAAGCGGAGGGATGGGATCCCAAAGTACCCAACCTGATGCGCAATCTCGGGTTCACGGCCTATCGCGCCGGGAATCAGCCGGAAGCAATCCGCGCATTGCGAAAGGCGCTGGCACTAGCCCCAGCCGATGATGAAGCTCGCGCGGTTCTGCGCGAACTGGGGACGACTGTTCCCGCGCAGGTTCCGCCAAAGAGGGCAGCCAAAAAGCCATGAACTTGAGCACGACGGACAGCCATTGAATCCGCAATCATTACTTCGCATTCGCGGCGTGCTCGTCAGCGCAGCGCTCCTACTGGCGCCGATGGCTGCGACTCAGGAGCAGCATCCGGCCGCGCCTCCTCCTCCGCCGAACGCGAAGAAAATTCAGTGCAAAGGACGTCCCGTCCCGCAGCTGGAGGACATCACGGAGAAGGCGGGTATCCGTTTCCGCCATATCGCCAATCCGCTGAGCACATACGTTGTCGAGTCGATGAGTGGCGGCGTCATTCTGTGGGATTACGATCGCGACGGCTGGCTGGACATCTATTTCACGAACGCGCCCACCGTCGAGATGGCCCTGCGCAAAGAATCGGCTCGCGGAGCTCTCTACCACAACAACCACAACGGCACATTCACCGATGTGACCGACAAGTCCGGCCTGGCAGCTCCTTGCTTCGCCATGGGCGGCGCAGTCGCCGACTACAACAACGACGGTTGGCCTGATCTGTACCTGACGTGTCTCGGCGGAAATGTTCTGTTCCGGAACAATGGGGATGGCACATTTACCGATGTCACCGCGAAAGCCGGCGTTGCGGACCGCCGCATGTCTGCCGGTGCAGCCTTCGGAGATTACGATCGCGACGGATTCGTTGACCTGATGGTGGCCAACTATGTCGACTTTCAACTCGACCATCTGCCCCCGTTTGGCGGCAAGTCACTCTGCAAATATCGCGGCATCGATGTCTATTGCGGACCGCGCGGATTGAAGGGCGCCGGTGATTCGCTGTTCCACAACAACGGCGATGGCACGTTCACCGATGTTTCCAAGGCCGCTGGTGTGGATGATCCACACGGCTATTACGGTCTCGGTGTCGTTTGGGCCGACTTCAACAACACCGGATGGCCTGACATCTACGTGGCCAACGACACGCTGCCTAATTTTCTTTATCGCAACAATGGTAAAGGCAAGTTCACCGAGATTGGCCTCGAATCCGGCACCGCATTGAGCGAGACGGGATCTGAGCAAGCCTCCATGGGAGTTGCCCTCGGCGACTATTTGCACAATGGACGTCCTTCCATCTACGTGACAAATTTCGGCGACGACTATAGCGACCTCTATCGCAACGACGGGAACTGGATGTTTACCGATGTCTCTTATGCATCTGGGGTAGCCTTGCCTTCCTTTCCTTTTGTGAAGTGGGGCGACGCATTTGTGGATCTCGACAATGATGGCTGGCTGGATCTCGTAGCGGTGAACGGCCACGTCTACCCGCAAATGGAAAAGGTTCCTGCTAGCGGTGGTTACGCGCAGCCCAAGGTGCTCCACATGAATCAGAAAGATGGCACCTTCTGTGATGCGAGCAATCTATCCGGACCGGCTCTCGAAGCAAAACGCGTATCACGGGGCCTGGCTGTTGGCGATCTGTTCAACGACGGCAATGTGGACGTCGTAGTCGAAGATCTCGATAGCGCGCCGATGGTCCTGCAGAACCACGGTGTTCCCGGCCGCCACTGGGTGAGTCTGGAAATGGCGGGTACCAAGAGCAATCGCTTGGCAATCGGGGCGCGCGTTAAAGTCGTGGCCGGAGGAATGACGCAAACCGACGAAGTTCATAGTGGCGGCAGTTACATTTCTCAAAGCGATTTCCGTCTCCACTTCGGGCTCGGATCGGCAGACAAGATTGATTCGTTGGAAGTCCGCTGGCCTTCCGGGAAAGTTGAGACATTCCAGAACCTCGCTGCCGATCGTTTCTATTCTTTGCTGGAAGGAGAAGGTGTCGTTCCAGCAGAGCGGATCCGGCCGTCCCACACACCATCCTCCAAATAGAGCTGGTGTCGCGGGAACTCCGGGCTAGCATTTTTCGGTGTGCAATAATCGTGCCGCATGAATGTTGATTCTCGGCGTGGGCGATGGTTCTTCATTTCCATAGCGGCTCTATTACTCGTGATCATCGCGGTTGGTTTTGCGCGATCTTTCTATCTCAGAGGCCTCTTCCATAGCGGGCACGCCGCCAGCACAGGACTACCCATTTACCTCGTCGTGCATGGAACTGTTCTGACGTTGTGGTTCCTGCTCTTCTTGGTTCAAACCCTGCTCGCCTCATCCGGACGCATTCGCATGCACCGGTCGCATAGCATCGCCGGCGCGGTACTCGCGGCTATTGTGTTTTCTCTGTCGCTGGTGGTCGTAGTCCGCTCGGTCCCCCGAGAGACCTCACTCGTGGTCATTGGGGATATGATCGTTTTGATCTTGTTCGCGATTTTTATAAGCCTGGCTATCCGCTTTCGCCGAAAGCCGGAAGTCCACAAGCGGCTCATGACCATCGCCTCGATCAGCATTGTGGCTCCTGCGATCGCTCGCTGGCCCGGAGCGCAAGCGATGTTGCCTCTTTCAGTAGTATTGCCCCAACTTTCTATGTTGGCGACCCAAGTCGTATACGACGTTCGCTCGCGTCGAAGAGTGCATCCTGCAACTGCTTGGGGAGTGGCCGCGTACCTCGTTGCGCTAGGGATCACTCTTCCTTTGGCCTCGAGTAAGCTCGGACATACATTGGTGAATGCCCTGACATAGCTTCTTGGCCCCGCGAATCTCCGGATCGAAGCAGATCCGCCTCGATCAAGCGCAGCTGTTGTACTCAGGCGATTTCACTCACTGAATAGCTGCGAAGTATTTCGAGTGTATTGACCTCAGATTTTGGACAACATCACGGGCGAATGTAATGGTGAACTGGCAATATTTTGGGTTCTCCGAACGTGAAGCCTCGTTTGATCATCGCTTCTTTGAACGTCGGGGCGAATGCGTCATAGGCTTCTCGATTTTCCCAAACGCTGACCGTGAAGAAATCGTTTCCCTCCACCTCCCGCGTGAAAAAGCAGGCTAGGCGGCAACGGCACAAGTGGCCCTTGATCCCCATCCCAGCTGGTTTTGTACTGCTCAGCTGTCATTGCAGGCGGTCGATAGACTACGGCAATTACCATAAGCACTCCTCAAAGTTGCGCAGGCGCATTTATCACGCCAAAAAGTCAATGCGTGTAATCGCGATTTTCGTCAATTGACCATCTGCTTGGTGGTATGTTCCTGCAAAGGAGGAGACCGCTATGAGACCCATGGTCTTTGTTGCCTGCCTGCTCTTTTGTTCGTCGATGTGGACCTTCGCAGCTGTGAGTCCTGAATACAACCTCGACGTCCATGTCAACGTGAGCAGAATGGTGCTGCACGGCGATTCGACACTTCACTACCAGTACCTAAGCGCTACGATCGATGGTAAAAAATACGAACTCGAATCTATCGGATCTTATCAGAGCCTTTTAAAGCTCGGAGATTACAAGGCTAGGGTCGTAAGTGACGATCGCGGTAAAGGTGAGTACGAATCGTGGCGGGTGTATGAATTTCAGTTCCCTGATGGCAAAACACGAAAATTTTTAGTGGTGGGTCAATTGGAATGACAAACCGTGCTTTCATCACGCGAATTGCTACGAGTAGCTGCCGTGGGTCGGCAAATTCGGGTCAATGTGTGTAATGACGATTTATCGCCAGCGATCTTGCCGCACACTGGCTACGCTTGTCCCAGAGTTTCGTTCTAACGGACGAAGGAGTTGGAAATGACTGGCAAACAAGGGCTGATGCTCGCGGCATCACTAATTTCATTATTCGTGTTTTCGGCGCAGCGATGTTTCGCGGCAGAGGAGGTCGGACAAGTGATCGTGCGGATAGCAGAGTTGGATATTGTTCCGGCGGAGCTTGATGCCTACAAAATCATGCTCAAAAAAGAAATCGAGACGTCGATTCGTGTTGAGCCGGGTGTATTGACACTCTATGCGGTTTCGATCAAAGGGCATCCCGAACAGATCAGATTGTTCGAAATGTACAGGGATGCAGCTTCATACGAGTCTCACCTGCAAAGCCCACACTTTAAGGCGTACAAAGTTCAGACGCAGGGGATGGTGAAAAATCTGAGGCTCATCAAAACCGACCCCATTTTGCTGGGAATCCAAACCAAGATGAGCTCCGGGGCTCGCCCATATTGAGCAGCTGTGCCCCCTTACCCTCCCAAGAGTACCTCTTTGGCAACCGTAATGGCACTCATCGCATTGGGCCAGCCTGAATAGAACGCCAGATGCGTGATCATTTCAACTAACTCTTCTTTCTTGACGCCGTTTTGAACAGCGAAGTTCAGATGAAAACGCAGCTGGTCTGGACGATTCAACGCCACCAACGCAGCCACGGTCGCCAGGCTCCGATCACGCTTTGAAAGTTCCGAGCGTTCCCAGACGTCTCCGAAGAGCACGCTGTCTGTGGTCCGCCAGCTTCGGAGCGATATCACCAATCATCTTCTGGGCTGCAGATAGTTCTTTGCTCATGCTGGTCAACTCCCGATACTCAGTCTACAGGATGCTTGGCGATATCATGCGGTTCTCACTCATTGACCAGAAGCAAAGTTCTGCATCTTGACGAACCGACTTTGTGTGCATAAGTTAGTCGGTCACGAGGTGACGGCATTGCCTTCCCTGAAAACTCTCACTCTTTCTATGTTGATCGTGGTCAGCCTAGCGCTCGCCGCATCTGCGGACACCATTGATCTTCTAAGCTCCGGTGTAACCACCCTGCCTTGTCCCACGTGCGGTGGCAAATACGTTTACACCAACTCGGGCGGCACACTCACTTACTCCAACGGATTCACCCTCACGGGCTCAACGCTGGTTTCCGTCTTCGGGCTCGCCGGCGGTTTTGTCACTGGAAATCTCGGGACCGTTACGTTCATTACGCCTCCGCTCTCGAGCGGTAACATTCAGACGGGCGGTACGTTCGGTACTGGTGGAAAACTGATCATCACAGCGAACGGCAACGGCGGGTTTCCCGCCGGCAAAATGCTCTTCAACAGCTACTTCGGTGGAGGCACCTGGACGATGGAGACTTTGCCTGACGGCACGCACCAGTATGTCCTCGCCGACCTGGTCGGACCTTTCAGAAGTGTTCAGATAACCCTCAACACGGGCACAGGCTTCTTCACTGGCTCGGTCGGTTTGAAGGGCGGTGTGACTGCCGTTCCAGAGCCGTCGGCACTCGGGTTCGTTGCCACGGGGCTGGCAACCATTGCAGCATTATGCCGAAGAAAACTCATTTCTTTGTAAGCTCATCGCGCCGAGTCGGATTGCAATCGGCATAAGTCGTGTTCCATCTTTGAGAACCGACCAGGTGCTTCGCTCGTCGAGCCGCCAGGCCTGAATGCCTACTCTGGGTTTGAAAAGCGCAGTGACTCCCGAGGCCACCGCCAATTTTCAGGGCTTCCGCGGTTCTCGATGTACCCTCTCCGGTCCTAATTCCGGCAGAGTCAAAGCTATTAGCTTCGTCGGATCTACATACGCCCCATTCCACCGCACTGCCATGTGCAGATGTGGGCCGGTGACGCGTCCCGTTTCGCCAGAGAGTCCCAGCTGCTGACTCTTCCGAAGCTTGTTGCCAACTCTCACCTGAATCTTCGAAAGGTGCATATAAATCGTGAACAAGCGCTGTCCATGGTCCACGATCACGCAATTGCCTTCGTAAAACAATTCCTTCGCCAGCACCACTGTGCCCGAGTTCGATACCCGGACTGGTTCTCCCTCCTTTACCTGAAAGTCCGTGCCGCGATGCGTGCTGGTCAACTCCTCATTCAATAGGCGGCTGGCCCCAAACGAATCCGTGGGTTTCGCGTCTGCGGGCATTACGAAATTGCCAGACCACTGCGGCCGTGCGATGAGATGTGAGAATGCCCGTTTCTTTAGAACTTCGTCCGCCGCGATTTTCTTTTTGCTTGCCTCGTCCGGTTCGACGAAATTTTCCGGAACCTCCGCTGTACCGCTCGGAAAATTGGCGGCGCTGATGTCGACTTTTTTCGTCGAATGTAGAACGGCTCTCCCTCGTATCGATTCTTTCAGGCTAAGTTCGTAGGTGCCCGGTTGGGTCTCCAGATCCACTCCCGCAAGCGCGTACCACACTCTGGGCTTATTCGATTTGAAGAATGTCACGTCTTTCCCAATCCACTTGCCTGTCAGCCGGATTGGAATTTTTTCGAGTTCCACGGTGATGAAAACAGGCGAACCTTGTTCCAGTTCGTTCGGCTGCCAAAACACATTCTTGATTCCTCGAGCGGCTGTTTCGGAAAACAGATGTGGCACGGCAAAAATCAACAAAATGGATGTTATTACAATTCGAAGACGCATCATGAGTAGCCCTGGCTCAAAGAGAAATTTTTCCAAACACACTAGAGAGCGATCTTTCTGTGCTCCGCCCAACATCAATGAAACGAGCGTTAGCGACAGTAAGACTGCGAGCCGATGGTTGCAGTTGCCCGATCCTCAGAAACGCCGCGAAGCCACTGACCTCAGTCGCTAACAGCTAATTGCTAAGTGCTAAACACTGCCTCGGCATCCCACCTGCTCTTCAGAATCCTTTGCTCAATCTCGACAGTCGATTTCCAAGCTGCTCACGGCTGCGTGACAGATGTGAGGCACGAATTCGATCGCTAAGTCCTTATTCCGGAATATTTTCCGTATAAGTACTTTAGATCCAAAGATCTAGCGGGAAATTTTCTGTAAGTTGCTGATTCCCAAAGATCGAGATATGGGGGGAGGGATACCTGTTACCGGCTAGTTGATAGCTAGAAAGTAACGTGTGCTGCCAGACTTGAGAACTTGCACGCCAGCATTTCGGCAATCTCTTGAGGAATACGAACGCTTACTCCTAAGAAGGTCTCTTGCTTGATGCATGTCAATCGCACACGCGCAGGAATGCAGAACAAAAAACGTGGATTTCTCGTGCTTGAACTGGGCGGGGTGCAAAGTCTGGAGTTGCGGTCCGGCGCTGACCAATCAGGATAAAATCATGGTCAGGAGCGAACCATGACGAATCTGGCAACTGTTGCCAGTCCGCTGGCTGAATTAAAGGACGCGAATCTGTTCCGCGAAGCGTGCTACATCGACGGCTCGTGGGTACAAGCGACTTCCGGACAGACCTTGAATGTGGACAACCCTGCCACCGGCGAGGTAATCGGAAAAGTTCCCAAGATGAGCGCGGCGGAGACGCGCGACGCGATTGAGGCTGCCAATCGTGCATTTCCCGCCTGGAGCAAGAAGACAGCGAAAGAACGCGCGGTCATCCTGCGGCGCTGGTTCGACCTCATGATCGCCAATCAGGAAGATCTCGCGCGCCTCATGACGATCGAACAAGGCAAGCCGCTCACCGAATCACGCGGCGAAGTGGCGTATGCGGCCGCGTTCCTCGAGTGGTTTGGAGAAGAAGCGAAGCGTCTCTACGGCGACACCATTCCGCAGCACCAGGCCGACAAGAGGATTGTTGTCATCAAGCAGCCGATCGGAGTTGTCGCCTGCATCACTCCCTGGAACTTCCCGTTGGCGATGATCACGCGCAAAGTTGGCCCAGCCCTTGCCGCTGGGTGCACCGTTGTCGCGAAGCCCGCTTCGCAAACACCTTATTCAGCGCTCGCTTTGGCCGAGCTCGCCGAACGTGCTGGAGTTCCGAAAGGTGTTTTCAATGTGTTGACTGGTTCTCCAAAGGAAATTGGAGGAGAACTCACTGCCAATCCAATCGTTCGCAAGCTCTCGTTCACAGGATCGACAGAGATCGGCAAAGTGCTGATGGCCCAATGCGCCGGAACGATCAAGAAGATGTCGCTCGAGCTTGGCGGGAACGCTCCTTTTATCGTCTTCGACGATGCGGACTTGGATGCGGCCGTCGAAGGCGCGATTGCCTCCAAGTACCGCAACACGGGCCAGACCTGCGTTTGCACGAATCGTTTACTAGTGCAGGATTCGGTGTACGACGCATTCGCAGCGAAGCTCGTATCGGCGGTAAAGAATTTGAAACCTGCGCCGGGTCTCGAGAGTGGCGCCACGCAAGGCCCGCTCATCGACGACGCTGCCGTTGAAAAAGTGGAAGCGCACGTTCGCGATGCACAAGAGAAAGGCGCAAAAGTCCTGGCAGGAGGGAAGCGGCATTCACTTGGCGGACGTTTCTACGAGCCGACAGTTCTCGCAAACGTCACGCCCAAAATGGCTGTCGCGCGTGAGGAAACCTTTGGTCCAGTGGCTCCCTTGTTCCGTTTCAAGAACGAAGCGGAAGCGGTGTCGCTGGCGAACGACACAGAATTCGGTCTTGCCGCTTACTTCTACGGACGGGACATTGCCCGCGTCTGGCGCGTCGCCGAAGCTCTTGAATATGGAATCGTCGGTATCAACACGGGAATAATCTCGACCGAAGTCGCACCGTTCGGTGGTGTGAAAGAGTCCGGACTTGGTCGAGAGGGATCAAAATACGGGATCGATGAATTCGTCGAGATCAAGTACATGTGCTTCGGCGGAATTAACTCGGCAACATAAAAAGAAATTTTCCGAACGTTGATCACTGAGCAGCTAATCTAGCAGCTTCCTTTCGCTCAGCTTCCGCATCAGCGGGACGATTTGCTTTTGCGTAGTATTCGGCGAGGCGCTGGTGAGGTTCCGCTTCCGCAGGTTTTAATTTTGCGGCTTGTTGCAGAAAAGGAATCGCTTCAGCGAATTGAGCCTTTTCAGCATGCTGTCCTGCGAGCGCAAAAGCTGTCGCGTACAGCATTTCTCGAGTGGTTTGATCTTGCGAGTTCAGCTTGTGCGCTCTTCCGAGAGCTTGATACGCAGCATCGAATCGTCCCATCCGAAAAAGAACAGCTCCGTACAAAGAGTTTAGTGGAAACAAGTCTGGCCAACGTTTGAGGGCAAGTTCCAGCGGAGCGCGAGCAGCTTCAAACTGACCGAGCTGAAAATACGCAAACGCGAGGTTGTACTGCATTTGCGGAGATTGTGGAGCTAACTCTGCTGCGCGCTGCAATGGTTTCAGCGCTGCCTCAACATCGCCGTGTTCGCCGTAAAGCGTGCCGAGCTTCGTGAGCTTTTCAGCGCTATTGGGATCGTAGAGCTTGTCGCAGAAGGCGCGAGCTTCTTGGCGAGGACCTTGATCGAGTTTCTGCGCGCATTCCACTCTCATCTGCACTTCGTCGTTATCGCGTTTCCGCAACTCGCCAGAACGAGCGAGAGCCTTGCGAGCATCCTCGCCTCGACCCAGCTTGCGATATAAAGTTCCAAGTTGGAAAGGAACGCGAGCATCTTGCGGAGTTGCGCGTTCGGCTTCCTTCAACCATTTCTCCGCAGAGACGGAATCTCCTTTTTGTGCGTAAGCAAAGCCCAGGTAATACGCAGTGTCGGGCAGTGGAGGCTTCACAGCAGCCTTGCTGAGATCGCGAATCGCTAAGTCGACTTGTCCGCTCTCGAGTTCCATTCTGCCGAGATAGTAGAGGACATTGGGATGATCTCCGACGACTTTGCGGACCGCTTCAAGTTCCTTGCGCGCATCACTGTATTGATGAGACTCAAACAAAGCCACGCCGAGAGGGAACTGAGCTCGCTCGACGAGAGTTGGATCCAGCGCGAGTGCGGCGCGAAATTCACGCATCGCGTCTTCGTAACGATCCTGTTTCAACGCTTCGTAGCCAGCGCCAACGTGCGAGTCAACACCTTCGGGAGCAGGATTCGTTTGTGATATACCCGCGAAGACAAACAGAGATAGGAAGAGCAGGATCGCAACTAGGAATCGAGACATCATCCGATGCGATGGTTCGCCTTCTGAATCAGGTTGGAGGCGACACGTTTGATGTCGGCGATTTCTCCTTGAGTGGCGGTCGCAACGTAATCTCGCACGAGTTCTCCGCATCGAACTCGAATTTCGTCATAGGCCTCAGAGTTTTGCCCGCGCACAACGAGCAACTCTTTCAACCATCGTTTCCCGTAACCAGCGTGAATCGTCTCATCAGCCCAGTCGAAATCCATATCGTGTTCGCTCAAAGAGTCGCCGTAACTGTGAAAGAGTTGCGCGCGAACAGGCTTGTGACGGATGTTTTTGGTCTCGAAGAAATACAGCATGCCGAGACGATAAATTGGATCTTGCCCAGAAGCGCTGTCGTAAATGTATGTTCCGAGCGGGATCTCCTGCAAAGGAAGATTCCATGCAAGCAGGCGTTCATATCCCATTCGACAATGACGCGACTCATCGTAGGTCCAACGTGCGGAATTATGAATCCATTCCCAAGGAAGCGCGTCCGCGAATGCGCTCAAGATGATTCCACCTGCTTCGATTGCCCAGACTTCGTTCAAGTGGCTGATTGCAGATCGAAGTTGAAGCTGCAATCCTTCACCGTAGGAATAAGAGGGATCGACAATGTCTGGCCAATAGAAGCGGCAGGGAAGAAAACGCGGATCGCGAGCTGGTCGATCCGGAATGAAGTAAGGTTTGCGGCTCTCAATCGATGGTGTCGCTGCGGCAGACATTTCCTCGATGCCAATTCCTCCGACAGATCGCAGACATGCAGCGAGATTGTTCGTCCATGCTGAACAACTTCCAGTTGCGTCAGGTTCGGAAGTGAGCGCTTCGGCAGCCCATTGTTTTACATTTGCGATCTGTTCTTCTTTTTCAGCGAGAGCCAACGATAAAAAGCGATGCGTTGGCCCGTCAGCGATCGAGTCCGATGCTTGCAGGTAATCGCGATAAGAATCGCGCAAAGCAGGTAGGAAAACTTCTCCCAAAGCGGAGAGGAACGCCGGAGCCGATGGCGAATCCTGCACAGCGCGGATCACTTCGACGAGCGCGTGATCGTTTCCTTCTTCCTCTAGAAGTCGGCTTGGAAAACGAAGCTCGAAAATTCGTTCTCGCAAAGCATGAGCCACTTCAGCGCTTTGCCAAATCGATTGCGCCATGCCGATCTTCGCATCCAGAGACGTGACCAAGGGAATCCAAGCAGCTTGACTGATCAAGAGGGCGCGTTCGCAGAAGAAGAAGCGTTTCAAGAGCTGAGCGGTATCGAAACGCATCCAACGAGCACGCTTTTCCTCGACAAGCAGGTAATTGGAATTGGAGATCATATCTAAAATTTAGCGGTGTCCTCTCAGAAGAAGACCAGCTGATCGACACTATCTTATGGCAGCCGCGTGAAATTGCGTTGAACGCTGGTGGGAACGAAGCCGTTTTTGCGCAATAATCTGCACTTCTCTATGGTTATCCGCGTAGTTAACATTTGATTACATAACCAAGGTACTTCAACCCTCGTGTTACTAGCGTTAAATCTAGCTCAATCATCTACTTACCTGTGATTTTGCCTTCGTAATCAGACGATAAATTCTGATTGCGAGTGCGGCGGCAACTCTCGTACTATCGATGAGTTAGGAATGCTGTCGTTCTGACCCTAGGTCATGGCAGTGTTCTTGCATCTAAGTACGTCAGGGCCTTTGGCGAAGGGCCTTAACGGGGACAAGGAAGAGAATGTCGAATCGGGGCTCGTGGGTCGTGCGTGTTCTCCTAGTAGTAGTTTCCCTCTTGCTGATTGGCGCGAGTTCTTTTGCCGTGAACGTCAAACCACGTTCATTGGCGTCCAGCAAATCAAAAAGTCGGAGCGTGAGTGAGAATCAGCCGGCGCGCAAAAAGATGACGCGTCTAGCGAAGAGCCGTGCTCCCCGAACTCGCGTCGTTCGCCGTCGTCATCGTCGCTATTATGAGCGCTTCAGCACCAGTTCCTTTGCGGAAGATGTAGTAAACGGAGACATCACCGACGGAGAAGATCCGGTTGTTCGGCGTGCGGCGATTGAGGCCCTGGGAAACATGAACGGGACGGTTGTCGCGATTGAGCCCACCAGCGGCCGAGTTCTCGCAATGGTGAATCAGAAGCTGGCTCTATCAAGCGGTGCACAACCCTGCTCTACTATCAAATTATCGGTTGCGCTGGCAGCATTGAGCGAAGGCCTCGTCGACAAAGACACTCCTATCGCACTCGGCCGTCGTAGCCGGATGAATCTCACGTCCGCTCTCGCTCATTCCAACAACGCTTACTTTGAAGCTCTGGGAAGGAAACTCGGCTTTGAAAAGGTCAGTTTCTACTCACACCAGTACGGCTTAGGTGAACTGGCTGGCTACAACATCCCTGGAGAGTCCATAGGCATTTATCCAGAAGAGGAAATTTCAAGCAAATTGGGTGGTGTCGGAAAGATGTGTTCGTTTGGAGAAGGTATTTCAATGACGCCTCTCCAATTGGGTGCATTGGTTTCCGCAATCGCCAACGGTGGAACTCTCTATTACATGCAGCATCCGAATTCAGCGGACGAAGTTGCGAATTTCCAGCCACGCATTAAACGGCAGCTCGATATCGGCCCGCTTATTCCCGAACTGTCGGACGGAATGGCGGGTGCGGTGCAGTACGGAACAGCCCGCAGTCTTCGGCTTAATTTCGGAGAAGAACAGATACTAGGTAAGACTGGCACGTGCTCGAAGGCTGGCACTCGCTTCGGATGGTTCGCTTCCTATGCCAATACTGACGTAGGTCGCATCGTAACAGTCGTTTTCCTGCAAGGTGGCCGACCGACGTTCGGACCGAAAGCGGCTGAGATTACGGGCCGTATGTACCGCAGTCTCTATGACAACAATTTCTTTGTGGCGCGGTCGGCCGTACGCAGCACGCCCGTAGCACCCGTAAGCCTGCAACAGCAATAGTTATTCCTTTTACGCCAAGCATTTCGCGAGTGCTTGGCCTACTCTTTTGCCTATCTAAAAAGGGCTACATCTTCGACCTGCCTAGTTTCCACGAAATAAATTCATTGGAATCTGTCGAAATCGGAGTTCGTCCGTCGATTCACGTATAGAAATCAAGGAGGATGGATATGCAATATCTGCTGCTTATTTATGGCCAGGAAAGTCGTTGGGACGGCTTGGGTTCCGCAGAGCGCGATCGCGTGCTGGACGAGTACACGGCATTTACGCAAAGTATTGCCGAGTCCGGGCACTTGCTTGGAGGGAACGAGCTTCACCCGACTTCTCGTGCGCGGACAGTGCGTGTACGAAACGGCAAGCGCTCCATTACTGATGGCCCATTTGCAGAAACCAAAGAGGCTTTGGGCGGATATTACTTGATCGAAGCCGACAATGAAGCAGACGCGCTGGAGATCGCCGCCAGGATCCCCTCGGCACGCTGGGGATCGATCGAGGTGCGACCGATTATCCCGCACGATATGCCAGTTTGACGTAGCACGAGAGCGAGCGCGTTCCGAGTAGGTTTTTGTATCGTTATACGATATAATAAGTTTGTGCGAATCCTACTCAGATATACTCGGCTGGATGGAGTCAAACCTGAGTGCGGCAGACTACGAATCGTTGGCCGAATTTCGCTATCGGATACGGAAGTTCCTTTCGTTCAGCGAGAAAGCAGCTCGTGCGGCTGGTCTGGAGCCGAGACAACATCAATTGCTGCTGGCCTTGAAGGGGCTGCGCAAAGGCGTTCGTCCGCGGGTTGGGGAACTGGCCGAACGACTGCAGATTCAGCACCACAGCGCTGTGGAGTTAGTGAATCGGTTGGCTACAGCGGGATATGTCAAGCGACATCCGAGCGGGGTCGATCGACGCGAAGTGTTTGTCGGGCTTACTCCCAAAGGGGAGAAAGTCCTGCGTGAACTCTCCCTCCACCACAAACAGGAATTACGGAGCGCAGGTCCCGATCTCCTGGCTGCTCTCAAACGAGTCATCCACGCCGACACAGCCCCGAAGCGCGCTCGCAAGAGTCTGGAAAAAGAGACCGCCTAAGCCGATGATTGCTGCCCCCGTAGCGGAGGAGCAGCCCTGATGAACGCGCGTGTTGATCTCATTACAAAGAACAATGGCAATCCCACAAACCCTCCAGTCCAATTTCGAATGCTGGTTGTATCGCTACTGGGGGGCGGGGTCGGGCTGCTCGCTGGCTTTATTGCGTTTGTCCTCTACAAACTGATCGGCCTCTTTTCGAACATCTTTTTCTATCATCGCTTTGTCGCGAACTTTACCAGTGTGCGTTTCAACGAATTAGGCCCCTGGGTCATTGTTGTTCCCGTGATAGGCGGCTTAGTCGTCGGACTGATGGCAAAGTACGGATCTCCAAAGATCAAGGGACACGGAATTCCCGAAGCGATGGAAGCAGTACTTGTGAATCGGAGCCGTATTCAGCCGCGAGTCGCGATTCTGAAGCCTATTTCTGCGGCAATCGCGATCGGAACAGGTGGCCCGTTCGGCGCTGAAGGTCCGATCATCCAGACGGGCGGCGCCTTTGGTTCTCTAATTGGACAGTTGTTCCACACGACAGCAGCGGAACGGAAAGTATTGTTGGCCTGCGGCGCAGCGGCTGGTATGTCGGCTACATTCAACACGCCAATCGCCGGAGTGATCCTTGCGATCGAATTACTGCTTTTCGAATTCAAATCGCGTTCGTTTATTCCTCTAGTGATTGCAAGCACGCTGGCGACTGCCGTCCACCTTCAATTGCTGGGCAGTGGTCCGATGTTTGAAGTATCCCGAGTTGATTTCGGGATTCCGCATGCGCTGCCTTACTACTTAGTGTTGGGCGTGATTTGTGGCTTGGCGGCGGTGGGTTTCAGCAAAGCTCTTTACTGGACGGAAGATCAATTCGAGAAGTTGCCAGTCGATGAGTTGTGGTGGCCAGCGATCGGAGCCCTGGGATTGGGCATCATTGGCTACTTCGTTCCTCGCGTGCTTGGCGTGGGGTATGACACGATCGGAGATCTGCTGAATGCGCGCCTCGCGCTGGAAGTTGTCTTAGTTGTGATGATCGCGAAAGCTGCTGCATTGCTGATTTCTCTAGGATCAGGCACTTCGGGTGGCTTACTTGCGCCAATGTTCATGTCGAGCGCTGCTTTAGGCGGGGCGTTCGCCATGGTAGCTGACAAGATTATTCCCGGGGCGGCCCTAGCACCAGGGGCGTTCGCGCTGGTAGCGATGGGAGCCGTATTCGGCGCGGCATCAAGGGCGACATTCACATTCATCATCTTTGCGTTCGAAATCACGCGCGACTACAACTCGGTCTTGCCATTGATGCTGGTGAGTGTGATTGCGGACGGTGTGGCAATGTTGTTTATGCCCTCGGCCTCGATCATGACGGAGAAACTGGCACGACGTGGCCTTCGCATTCACCAGGATTACGAGACTGATGCTTTGTCGCACGTTTTCGTGGGCGAGACCATGGAGCGGACCGCCCCGTGCATATCTCAAAACACTCTCTTGGGCAATCTAGCCGAACGTATTGCCCGGCACGATCCGGAAGTTTCGCGTCATCAAGCGCTGCTGGTTGTTGATGATGATGGCAGGTTATCTGGCATTCTCACGCGTGGTGACCTGTTGCGCTGTCTTGATAAGGATTCAGGGGGGGAGTTAGCAATTCGCGAATGCGCCACTCACCATGTGATCGTGACATACGAGGATGAACTCCTCTCGGAAGCGCTCGATAAGATGCTGGCAAATGATATTGGACGACTCCCAGTCGTCAAACGGAACGATCCGCGAGCGATTGTTGGCTATCTTGGGAGATCCGGAATCATGGCGGGAAGGTTACGGCGTCATGGAGAAGAACACGTGCGCGAACCAGGATGGGTCGGCAGATTCAGAACGCGAAAGGTAAGCGCGAATTAATTACTGGGGAAGGGATGCGGTTGAGACGGATGTACCCGCCGCATCTTCGGAAGCTTTCGGATCGGGAGCAATCGGTCTACGTTCTGCGACTGTAAGCAGTGGCTTGAGGCAAGAAACAGAGACTCCCAGCGTCCCTCCAGAAAAACCATCCATGTAAGCCGAGTTGATTCCGATCACTTCTCCGCGAGAATTGAAGACAGGTCCGCCACTACCGCCGTGTGCCGTGGGAGCGTCATAGATCAACTTGTCTCCTACAACGTCTCCAAGATGACCGTACGTAGCTGAAGGACGGATGAGGGAGAGGGCTGCCAGCTCGTTCGCGGCACCGATGTCCGCCCGCCGATATGCCAAACGTTCGTAAACAGATGTGGGTGACTTTGCCACCATTCCCGCAATTCCCATTGGATAGCCGACGACGGTTACGACTTCGCCGGGCGGAGCTGTGTTCGAAGCCAAGGGCAATGGCGTGAGCTGGCGAGTGAAAGCTGTTTCGTTCATGCGGAGAATGGCAAGATCTCCGTGTGAGCTGACGGTGACCGGTGTGACATCTACCGGGGTCGGAGATCCAGGGAAGAAGGCCAGTAGCTGCTCCAGTGCCGGGGTACCACCCTTCTTGATGTAGGCGGTGGCCTCCGAGTCTCCGTACCAGGGCTCAGCCACGTGGCGATTGGTGGCCAATAAGCCGGGTTCAACGACGAAGGCGGTTCCGGAGATGCGGGCGCGGATCGCAGGCGGTTGGCCGGGCATCCCAACGCGATAGACGCCATAGATGTATCCGATCGAGCCGCGATACTGACTGAGGATGCTGATAGTCGAAGGCAGTTGTGGCTGTGGCTGTTGTTGTTGCTCTTTTAGCACCTGAATCTGGCGGTTCAGCTGAGCGACTTGCTCTTTAAGACCATTGTCAGGAGCGGGGGCGTAAAAGTGCAATAGAAGGCCGGTGGCGACCAGCATGGCAACACCTAAGGCCGCTTGAACGAAGCGCTGCCAAGTGTCACAGATCTCGTCGGGTTGCTGCTGCAGGTCGTTCTCGGACATGAGCTTTGAGCGACCGGTGCGGGGGGAGTTTTCCGGTTTCGAGAGTCATTGTGAGGGCTGAGAGGTCATGTGACCACGGTACGGAAGGCGATGTACGGCAGACAACAATCTTCGTGTCGAAAGTGCAAATGGCTTGGATTGTGGTACTTACGAGGTGTCACTTAGGGCGGCGGTATTCAGCGTCGAAGACGACTTCCCAGGATTTGCCCGCGTCGCGGGAAATCTCGATGATTTGACGAACTCGATCGCCACTGAGCGGGGTGAGCGTGGTGCGGTCCAAGTGCGATGTGCCATCCCGATGCGGGATCTCACCCTGAAAGCGAATGCCTTCGCCAGTGTAAGAGTCTTGAGCGGTTTTTTCTTTCATCGGGCCAATATCGGTGACCCAGACTTGTCGCCACTGTCCTTTGACCGGCTGAAAGTAAAATAAGCTTTTACCTTCGCTTCCGTCGCTAGCTTCAGTCCAATTTTCGATGATTGCGCAACCTTTCAGGATTTTTTCGATCCGATTGGTACCACCCTTCTCGCCCGACTTGGTGTCGAACACCTCCCAGTTACCAATCCAGAAGTCGAGCTTGTGGTACGCGGGATTTTGATCGCAGGGCGAAGGCTTGGCGGGCGCTTGCGAGAAGGACAAAACAGAATAGAACAACAGGGTAGACATGAAGGCGAGATGTTTGAGCATGAACAATGGACTCACACGGGGAGGAAACGTCACCCATGGCGAGAGCCACATATGCGGCAGCGTAACTGAAAGCAGATCCGAGCCAACTACTTCATTGTGAGTTGTGCATTGATTTCTTTTGCAATAGCCTGCGCGACTTCGGACTGCAAGACGAGAATGTCTTTCAGTTCGCGTCGATAACTGTTCGCCCACAAGTGCTCTTCAGGGTTCGCTCGAATGAGTTGCACGCTGACTCTCACGAAACTGCCGTCTCGAAAGACCGTTCCTTCGATCACCGCGTCAACGCGCAGCTCTTTAGCGATTTGGGGGATCGTCTTGGATGTACCTTTGTACTGCATGACTGATTGGCGGGAAACAATACGAAGAGAGTGGATACGTCCTAGTTCGCTGATCAGTGCGTCGGTAGCGCCTTGGCAAAAATATTCGTCTGCGGGTACGTCACTAAAATTCTCCAGGGGAATCACAGCGATGGAACGAATGGGAGCGATCCCTGGGGAGAAGATCCATTTATGGATTTGTGTCGTGAAAAGCAGAGCGACGGCTGCAACCAGGATTAACTCAATCACAAATCGCAAAGACACGGTTCTCTGAGGTGGTTTAATGCTTTCGGGGGAGCGATCAGGCTCCGATAGTTTCGCTGGCTCGTACGGGGTTACGGGCCACACAAAGCGGTACCCATGGTGTGGAAGCGTTTCGATGAAACGCGGGTGATCAGCGGAATCGCACAGAGCCTCCCGCAACCTTCGAACCGCAGCATTTAAACTGTGATCGAAGTCGACGAAAGTTTCGTTCGACCAGAGGAGATGGCGTAACTCCTCACGGGTGACGACTTGAGGCGCTTTCTGCAAGAGAAGCAGAAGCACTTGGAACGGTTGTTCGCCTAGACGTATCCTAACGCCCGATTTTCGCAGTTCTCCACTCTGCACATCCAGTTCGAATGCGCCGAAACGAACGGGCCTAGAGGCAGTCTGCATCTTCCGCCTCCAGAGAAAACTAGTTGTTTTCTGGTTTCCTCAAGATTGTAGTGGGTGTCGAGGACGAGATGTGGCAGGCGGCAGAAAAGTATTTTTCAGATTTGTTCCAAAACGGGAATTCGTTTGAATACTAAAAGTTACGTCGTGACTTACTTTTCATCTCTCTTTCACCTCCTTTGCATTGCGCGAAGCATGCGAGAAGAGGATTTTGAGCTCATCACATTCCCCCTGGATTCCGAGGAGGGATTTTATGAAAGCCAAATGGATCACGATCATCAGCCTGATGGCGCTCCTGTTCGTAGCAGCTCTCGCGTCGCAAGCGCAGCAGCAGTTGCTGTTTCGAGTGAACATACCTTTTGACTTCGTGGCTGGCGGTGCTCATCTGTCGGCGGGAGAGTACATCGCGTTTCATGCCACGCCCACTATCATTCAACTGGTCAGAAGGGATCGTAAAGCAAGTGCTTGGGTGCCTGTGAAAGCGACGCCGACCGCTAGTGGTGAGCCTGGAAATTTGTTGATTTTTAATCGATATGGGCAAAGTTACTTTCTGGCAAGTATAGTCACGGGCCACGACCAGCAGATTCACGAATGTTTCCGATGCAAATCGGAGCAAATGATTATTGCGCAAAGCAGACGTCCTGTGGAAACTGTGGCCGTGAATGTGGAACCGGTTCGTTAGTTGATGTGACAGTCGAGCGGCTGAAAATTATTCGAGGCGGGCGGTTAATTCCGCCCGTTTTTATTTGGAGTCCACGCCTAGCAGATCAGCCATTTCTTCATATAGAAACCCCTCGCCGGGGCGGTAAGGCTGAACCCATTTGCCATCGATCACGAATTGCGGGATGGCTCGCTTGCCGGTTTGGCGGATGACTTCTTCGGCAGCACCCGGCGTGGTCTCGATATCAATCTCAATGAAAGGGATGTTGTATTTGTTCAGGAAACGCTTCGCGATACGGCAATCGGGGCACCAGAAAGCTGAATAAACTTTGATATCCATTCGGTTCGTTCGACTTCTACTTTAGTAATCCTTTCACAAAAGCTTCATTGGATGATACGAAGAAGCCTACGGTTACACACGTTCCTGCAGTAATGAGAGAAACGGTTCCCCCGTCGGTTGAGCGTTGACTGTAGCCGCTACCACGGCTAGCCTATTGAAAACACGTTTGATGTTCGTTCTAGTGTACCCCTGAGATACCTGTCATTGGAGCGACTGATTCGGATGAAATCGAGATGAATCGCCGCACACTTCGAATTTCGTTGTACGCCCTTGTCGGTGTGCTGGCGGTTGGCGCGTCGTTTGCGGCGCGTGTGTCGTCCGAGCGCAAAATGAATGAGGAGATTCATCAAATCGCGCAACAGAACGCGATAGCACAATACGCATGGGACAACCGGGATTTGCCAGTCGAGGCGATGGTGCGAACTGGCACAACCTGGAGCGATTTGCTGCAGGAAATGGAATTCGATTCTAAAACGATCAGTAGCGTTACAGATGCAGCGCACCGAGTCTTCAATTTGCGGTCACTCAGGCCGGGAAACAAACTGACCGCAGTACGATCGCGATCGGGAGAACTGCGATCAGTGACGTACCGAATTGACCCTGAACGTGAACTGCTGGTCAAGAAGGAAGGCGATTCGTTTCGTTCGGAGATCAAGACCACGCCGGGTACGGTACGAACCGTTGCCGTACAAGGAACTGTGGAAGGCTCGTTGTTTGACAGCGTGATTGCGGCGGGGGAAAAACCCGATTTGGCTGTGCGCCTAGCAGAAATATTCGCGTGGGATGTGGACTTCAATACCGATACTCGGCCGGGTGACGTATTCAAAATGGTGGTGGAGAAGAAGGATTATCTGGATGGTTCCCCGTCGACATACGGACGGATTTTGGCTGCAGAGTATAAGAATGCAGGCCATCCGTACCAAGCATTGCTATTTCATGATCCTGGCGGCGCGCCGGCTTACTATTCGGCAGATGGCAAATCGCTACAGAAAGCCTTTTTGCGGTCTCCTTTGCGCTTTGCGGCGCGTGTAAGTTCACACTTCACGATGCACCGATTTCATCCCGTCCTGAAAATCAACCGTCCTCACCTCGGTACGGACTATGCAGCGCCTGTGGGTACGCCGGTGCAGACGATTGCGAATGGACGAGTCGTGTTCGCCGGGAGAAAAGGTGGGGACGGCAACATGGTGCAAATCGCGCATACACACGGCTACGAGACCTACTATCTGCACTTATCACGAATCCTGGTGCGGGGAGGCCAGAATGTGCATCAAGGACAAAGGATTGGACTGGTAGGCGCCACCGGTTTGGCGACAGGCCCGCATCTCGATTTCAGGATCCGACAGCACGGGAATTTCGTGAACTTCGAGCGATTGAAATTGCCTCCTTCAAATCCCGTGGCAAAAAGCGATTGGGAAGAGTTTGCGGAAGTGCGCGATAAAGGGATCGCTTTGCTACCAACTACGAGTGATCATAATGTCACGGCGAGCACCGCGGTCCAGAATGATCGAGCGCGAGGAACTAACTAGCCCTTTTCGATCCAGGTCCCGAATGTTCAGCATTGTTTCTCCCTTTCCCCGAGTTGGATTTTCTGTCTCGTCGATGCACGTTAGATCCACGCAGTAACCCCTGCGGCGAACACATGCCTGTGACTTGAATCACTGTCCAATGTAACGGGCCCGCTCAATACTGAGAGGCGTTCTCTCATGATCTTTGAGTCCGCTACAGGCGGGGGGCGCAAATGCCGGACGGTGCTGTCACAGGTAGATCGGTGCCGAACCACTTGAGATCGGCGCTCGAGAAGGGCGAATTCGTACACACGGCGGAACTCGTTCTCGGACGGGATCACACGGCGGCCGAAGCGGAAGAGTTTGTACGAGACGCATCTGCCACTCCAGAGGGGATCAAAATCATCAGCCTGACCGATTCGCCCGGCGGCAATCCTGCGCTTCCTCCGGAAGCATTCATTTCGCATGTTCTCCAGCACGAGCTCACCCCAATCGCGCATTTAAGCGGGAAAGACGGGAACCGCTCACTCCTAGAAGCGCGGCTTCACGCTCTTGCACGGCGCGGGACAGAGAATGTACTCGCTCTTACCGGTGACGCACATAAGTTGAACGCTGCTAGAGCGCCAAAACCGGTTCACGACCTCGATTCCGCGCTCATTTTGAGGTTGATTGGCTCGCTGCGGAATGGGCTTGGTTACAAACTCGGCGACAAATTAAAGCATACTACGCCGTTTGATTTTTTCGCTGGCGCCGTTGTCAACCCATACAAACTTCGCGAACCGGACCTGATGATGCAGTTGTACAAGCTGCAGCTCAAAGTCGCAGCAGGGGCGCAGTTCATCATTCCCCAGCTCGGTTTCGATCTGCGAAAACTGTACGAATTGAAGCAGTACATGGAAAGGGAAGGCCTTGGGCACGTTCCAGTTTTTGCGAATATCTACGTGCCAACCGCTCGCATTGCCCGCATGATGCAGTCCGGGGAGATCGCGGGATGCGTGGTGCCGGACGAACTCGTTCGATGCTTAGAGCGAGAGGATAAGGCGCAACGGCTCGAGCGAGCTTCGCTGATGTTATCTGCGGCAAGGGATTTGGGCTTTGCTGGAGCACATCTTGGCGGCTTTAATCTCTCTCATCGGGAAATGATGAAGATTTTAGAACGTGCATCGGCAATTGGAGGATGTTGGCGTAGCCGAATCGAGGAACTCGTCCATCCATATCCAGCGCAATTCCATTTGTTGCCTCCTACGCCGAACGGGCTCAGCGATGGAGGGGCGAATTACCAGATCGGAAGCACGAAACAGAATCCTTCTTTGACCCAGTGGCTTTCAAGTTTTGTCCATCATCACCTCATCTGTGAAAATTCGTCGGTTGGACATTTTTGGGCGAACCGATTGAAGGCACAAGTTGTCCATGACATCCCGAAGGACAATCTGTTTAGCCGAGTGCTTGGCATTTCTGCTCTTTATAGAAAAGCGACTCTGGGCTGTGTGGGTTGTGGCGATTGCGTGCAGGACCACTTGAACTATGTCGGATGCTCGATGCGATGGTGCTACAAGGAGCTGCGCAACGGTCCATGTGGAGGATCGCGAACTGATGGTACGTGCGAGGCGCGCCCGGAACAACCGTGCATCTGGAACCTGATTTATTCAGGCACGTTGGCAATGGGCGATGATCCTCGAAAATTCGGAGAAGTATTGATTCCCCCTCGAGATTGGAAGCTCGATCGAACGAATGCGCTCGTTAATCGTTTTGCTGGAGTAGACAACTTCGACCAACGATTGCGATTGAATGTCGTGAAGAAGGACAAGGAACCATGCTGATCATCGGAGAACTCATCAATTGCACACGAAAGAAGGCGGGTGCAGCGGCTGTAGAAAGAGACGCGCAGTTTTTCGTCGAGCTCGCACAGAAACAGGTGGGCGCTGGTGCCCACATGCTGGATCTGAATGGAGATCTTCCGGGGCAAGAAGTGGCGGTGTTGCATTGGCTCACGGATCTGGTTCAAAACGCTGTGAGTCTACCGCTATGCCTGGACAGTGCTGATCCGAACGCCTTGATGAAAGTGCTGCCTCTGTGTCGGCGACGGCCGATGGTCAACTCCATCACCGATGATGCCGAACACTGGGACATGATGCCGGTGCTGAAAGAACATCGGCCGAAAGTGATTGCACTTTGCACTTCCGAATCGAGCGTGCCCAGCGGCGTGGCAGATCGAGTTTCGACCGCGAGTCGCCTTATCGATCGACTCACGCGAGAAGGTTTCACGCTGGATGATATTTATGTCGACCCCTGCGTACTGCCGGTCGCGACCGGAACTGGCGGGAGAGATCTACTCGCTGCGATTACAGCAATCACGACGAATTATCCGGGCGTTCACGTTAGTGCCGGCGTAAGCAATGTCTCCTTTGGGTTGCCGGTTCGCAAGCTGCTGAACGAGAGCTTTCTTCTCTTGCTGATGGCGCGGGGGTTGGATACGGCGATCATCGATCCATGCGATGAGCAATTGATGCGGAACGTGACGGCAGCGGAGGCTTTGCTGGGGAACGATGAGCATTGCAAAGGCTACTTGCGGGCGTACCGGGAAGGAAAGCTAGAAGCGGTCCTTGCTGGCGGATGCTTAGCAGCAAGGTAGAGTAAAAGGAAAGCCGCCAGCTTTCACTGGCGGCTTTAGTTTGCACAAATTCGGCTGGGCCGTGTCCGTTTTAGCTCTCGTACAGCAGGACGCCTTCGGCTTTCTCAGAGTCGACCGGACGATAATACAGCTTGTTGTCCTCCAGAAAGACCTCGATAAATGCCGGTCGAGTTGTAATGGTTCCCTGAATCAGCGCTTCCGAGAGCGGATCCTCGATGTACTTCTGTAATGCTCTACGCAGTGGGCGTGCACCGTAGCTGCGATCACTGAGCGTCTGGTTGAGAATCCATTTCTTGGCTTCGTCCGTCACGGTGACCGTGATCGAGCGTTGCGCCAAGTTCTGGTTCAACTGGCTGACCATGAGTTCGAGAATTTGAATCAAATCATTCTCGCTCAGGGCAGTAAACAGAATGACTTCGTCCAGACGGTTCAGGAACTCTGGATTGAAGGTCCGCTTAACCTCGTTTTTCACGAGATCCTCAACCTTTTCGGAAACCATGTCTTCTTTAGATGACTGGAATCCGAGGCCTTCACGCTTCATCAGGTGACGCGCGCCGATGTTCGACGTCATGATCAGGATTACGTTCTTGAAGTCGACCGTGTTGCCGAGACCATCGGTCAATTGGCCGTCTTCGAAGACCTGCAGCAGGATGTTGAAGACATCCGGATGGGCCTTCTCGATTTCATCGAGCAGGACGACAGAGTACGGAGCGCGCTTTACACGCTCGGTCAATTGGCCACCCTCTTCGTAACCCACGTATCCCGGAGGCGAGCCGATGAGTTTCGAGACCGAATGTTTTTCCATGAACTCCGACATGTCGAACCGAACGAGTGATTTTTCACTTCCGAACATGAATTGAGCAATGGTTCGAGCAACTTCCGTCTTGCCAACGCCAGTCGGGCCGAGGAACAAGAACGAACCGATCGGACGGTTGGGACTCTTTAAGCCGGCACGGCTGCGACGGATCGCACGCGCCAGAGCGCTGATCGCCTTGTCTTGCGAAATGATTCGCTTGTGCAACTCTTCTTCGATGCGAAGAAGTTTCTGAGACTCTTCTTCTTTGATCGAAGCGATCGGGACGCCAGTCCAGCGGGAAACTACGTCTTCAATATCTTCGCGGCCGACAACGCCGGTGGCGGATTCGTCGAGATGGTATTTCTCGCGGAGGGCCCGTAGGTTTTCGCGTTCCTTGCGTTCCTCGTCCGAGTAGAACCGCGCCTTTTCAAATTCATGGTTCGCGATGGCGTTTTCCATCCGATGAACGATGAACTTGATGCGCTTTTGAACTTCTGTGATCTCCTCTGGCAATGAAGTCTGGCGCAGCTTTACGCGCGCACCAGCTTCATCGACCAAGTCGATAGCCTTATCCGGCAGAAAACGGTCCGGTATATACCGGTTTGAATGTGAGACCGCGAAGTTGATGGCATCGTCGGTGTAGGTAACCGCGTGGAATTTTTCGTAACGGTCCTTAATGCCGAACAAAATCTTGGTTGCGTCCACTTCGTTTGGCGGCGGCACCTTCACTGCCTGGAAGCGGCGCTCAAGCGAGCGATCCTTTTCGATTGATTTGCGGTATTCACCCGGAGTCGTCGCGCCGATGCACTGAATTTCGCCTCGGGAGAGTGCGGGTTTCAGGATGTTGGCGGCATCGAGCGAGCCTTCGGCAGAACCGGCTCCAACCAGCGTGTGCAGTTCATCAATGAAGATGATGGCGTTCTGTGACTCCATCAATTCTTTCATGATGGTTTTCAGGCGCTCTTCAAACTGTCCGCGATACTTTGTGCCTGCAACAATCAAAGAGAGGTCAAGGGCAAGAATCCGCTTGTCGGAAAGGAACGATGGCACTTCGCCATCAGCGATGCGTTGCGCGAGTCCTTCCACAATGGCGGTCTTGCCAACGCCAGGTTCTCCGATGAGGACTGGGTTGTTTTTCGTGCGACGGCAAAGGATTTGAATTACGCGCTCGAGTTCACCTTCCCGACCTACGAGTGGGTCGAGTTGAGTATCCATGGCGGCCTGTGTCAGGTCGCGAGAGAATTCAGCGAGAAGGGAAGACTCACGCTGACGTTGCGGCTGCGATTTTTCCTGGCTCGTCCGGGCAAGCTCCTCGCGAATGGTTGACAGGCGAAGCCCACGCTCATGCAGAATTTCTGCGGCGAAGCATTTTTCTTCGCGCAGCAAGCCTAGAAGTAGATGTTCGGTCCCAATGTGTTTGTGAGAAAGCCGCTCAGCCTCTTCTGCCGCATAAGCCAATACGCGCTTGCATTCATTGCTGAGGGGTAGATCCACAGATGTGGATACTTTCTCGCGAATGGTCGTGTGCCCCTCGATCTGCTTGCGGATGGATTCCACCGAAGCATGGGAACGCAGGAACCGGTTCGTGAGAGCTTTGTCTTCGCGCAGCAGCCCCAGTAATAGGTGCTCCGTCTCAATATAAGGAGACCCAAACTGGCTAGCCTCATAGCGCGCGAAGAAGATCACGCGCCTGGCTTTCTCCGTATAACGTTCAAACATATTGCCTTCCCCCTGGGAAAGCTCGGGAGAGCCAGGTCAAAATTGGCCTACCCTCCAGAGAACCCGTGGCCCTACTACATTATGCAATCAGGATGGCCATACCCCAACCCCAATTCGTGCTAGGGGAACCGAAAACGCACCCTGGACCCGAAACTACACCCAACCTTGAATACTTGCCTTTCATCCCGGTAATAAATCCGGTGTTAGTTCCTCAATGTGCCCCCGCTCCAGACGCAGCACGCGATTGCAACGTCGTGCGAATCCAAAATTGTGGGTAGCAATCAAAGAGGTGAGTTGATGCTCTTGATGAAGTCTGGCAATCAGTCCGAAAACGGCTTCGGCAGTTTGACCATCCAGATCACCGGTCGGCTCATCCGCTAAGAGGAGCTTTGGCTTTGTAATCAGAGCGCGAGCGAGAGCAATACGCTGTTGCTCACCGCCGGAAAGTTCTCCTGAGCGGTGGTGCCCGCGGGATTCTAACCCTACTTCACGCAACCAGCGCGCAGCTTCCTTTTCAGCAGATGACCAATCGATGCCACGTATCAGGAGCGGCATGGCAACATTTTCCAATGCCGTAAATTCAGGCAATAGATAGTGAAATTGCCAAACGTACCCGATTTCGCGATTGCGGAATTCGGCTGCTTCATCATCCGAGAGCTGGTTCAATCGCAATTGGGCGCAGTATACGTTACCGTCAGAAGCGCGATCAAGAGCGCCTATTATATGTAGCAGAGTGCTCTTGCCGGCGCCGGACTGTCCGACAATGCCGACCATCTCTCCCTTGCTAATGTGAAAGGACAAGTTTTCAAAGAGCACCAAGTCGCGGTCCCCGGACCGGAAAACCTTCTTCAGTCCATCGATCCGCAACAGCAGGTTTTCGCCTGCTTGTTGGATTAGATGCAACTAGGGCCTCCGTCGTCTCAGAGCCAACTCCGCTGCTCATGAGCAACAAAGTTCAACCAGCAAGAACTCGTTGCCGTCCATCCATTAGACCACGGAAGAGTCATCCACCCCTACTGCCTGAAAGCGGGAACTCTACAGGCGCCACTTTATACCCATCCATAACCAACGCAATGTGACTGAGGTCACAGGTGAGCCCAAGGGCGAGCCGGTGGAAGATGCTAAACGAAGCTTAATTTCCGCAAGTTTCTGCACGAAACAATGCTATGTGATTGCGCACCTCCGCTCCGCGTAAATACGTTTTTTCATATCCGGACCGACGTTTTATTCGTAGCGTAAAGCTTCGGCCGGGAGGATGCGTGAGGCTGACCACGACGGATACAACGTGGCTACAAAAGAGATGCCGATCGCAACGAGACCAACGATAAGGCCATCAACAATCCGCGGGGCGAAGGGCACGTAATCGATCGAGTAGACTTCGGCGGACAGGGATATGAAATGGTAGTGACTGCCCATCCATGAGAGCGCGTAGCCCAGCACAAGACCGATGGCGGTGCCGACGACTCCAATCAAAACTCCCTGGGCGATAAACACTCGGCGTACCTGGGATTTTGTGGTACCCATCGACAAAAGAACGGCAATATCACGCGTTTTCTCCATGACCATCATGATGAGGGAAATGAGGATGTTGAGTGCAGCAACCAAGACGATCAGGCCGATCGTGATGAAAGTAACTACTCGCTCAAGGCGTAAAGCACGAAAGAGTGCTTTGTTCTGTTCCATCCAGTTTGTAGCCATGAATCCGCTGCCCGCAGCGGTTTCGAGTTGCTTTGAGATTTCACCGGCGCGATAGATGTCATCGATCTTGAACTCCAGCACGGAGACGAGATCACCTAACCCAAACAAGCTCTGGGCATCCGAGAGACGGGTGAAGGCCCAACCTGAGTCGTAATCATAAAAGCCGGAATTGAAGATACCTGCGACTTTGAATCGGATGTACTTAGGCACCATTCCGAAGGGCGTCAGTTCGCCTTGGGGGCTGGTAACAAGCACAACGGCTCCGACAGTTGCGCCCAGTTCCGCAGCCATATCTTTGCCGAGAATGATCGGCGGCATCGACGCTTGCCGTCGCTGAAGGGAACTCAGATCATCCGGGGAGGATGTTGCGGTGTCATCTCCTGCGGGGCGAGCCGATCGCGACAGATCTTCGCTTGCATTGAGCGCATCAGCCGAGCCGATGGTGACACTCTTCAGCAAGTCACTGACCTTACGTTCGTCGGCGGGGATCATTCCTTTTAGGACCGCGCCTCGGGCTCGCGCCCCGCGAGAGATGAGCACTTGTTCATAGATCGCTGGCGCCGCGGCAACTACATGCGGCGATTTGCTCAAGCGCGCGAGCAGCGGCTGCCAGTGTTTGATGCCGTCACTCTCTATTCGCAGTAGATTCACATGGGAGGTCGATCCAAGCAAACGTTGCTGCAGGTCTTGGCGAAATCCGTTGTTGATTGCCAGAGCTACGATTAGGGAGGCTACGCCAGCAGCCACGCCGATAATGGAGATGATGGTGATGATCCCGATGAATGCTTGTCTTCTCTTAGCGCGGAGGTAGCGGGAGGCAATGAAAAGTTCGAACCTCATGCTGAGGTCCCTCGCTTTGCTCGGGATTTCGGCTGGGGGCTCCCGCTCCGCTCACGCCCGCACAACGCCTCAACTTGTCTTCTCTTAGCGCGGAGGTAGCGGAAGGCAATGAAAAGTTTGAACCTCATGCTGAGGTCCCTCGCTTTGCTCGGGATTTCGGCTGGGGGCTCCCGCTCCGCTCACGCCCGCAGAACGCCTCAACTTGTCTTCTCTTAGCGCGGAGGTAGCGGGAGGCAATGAAAAGTTCGAACCTCATGCTGAGGTCCCTCGCTTTGCTCGGGATTTGC
>Ga0310810_10000164_pt1 | contig 67488 bp, 59 predicted proteins | sample NCmetagenome_FD_207641 | JGI IMG/M metagenome (GOLD analysis project Ga0310810, IMG submission 207641) | Soil microbial communities from experimental microcosm in Duke University, North Carolina, United States - NC | ecosystem: Engineered > Artificial ecosystem > Soil microcosm > Unclassified ...
CCGGCGACTCGGAGATCGTCGAGAGCTACGATCGGCTGCTGCTCGGACACCCGAGCGACTGGTTCGTGCGCGAGGTGCGGCTCTATCTCAAGCGCGTCTTCAAGCGCATCGACGTGTCGTCACGCTCGGTGTTCGCGCTGATCGAGCCGGGCTCGTGCTTCGCGGGCACGCTGCTCGAGCTGGCGCTGGCGGCGGACCGTTCGTACATGCTCGACGGCACGCGGGACGACCAGCCCGCGGCGACGGTGCGGATCACGGCCGCCAACTTCGGCGCCTATCCGATGGTGAACGGCGTGTCGCGCCTCGCGAGCCGGTTTCTCGCCGAGCCGGGGCGTATCGACGACTTGAAGGGCCGGGTGGGCCAGGATCTGGACGCGGCGGCGGCGGCCGAGGCGGGGCTCGTCACGTTCGCGCCCGACGACATCGACTGGGAGGACGAGGTGCGCCAGGCGCTTGAGGCGCGCGCGGCGTTTTCTCCCGACGCGCTGACCGGCATGGAGGCCTCGTTGAGGTTCGCCGGCCCGGAGACCGTCGAGAGCAAAATCTTCGCGCGGCTCTCGGCATGGCAGAACTGGATCTTTCAGCGGCCGAACGCGGTGGGGCCCAAGGGCGCGCTGCAGGTCTACGGCAGTGGTGAGCGGAGCGATTTCGATCGCAGGAGAGTGTGATGGCGGGCATCGACTATCTCGAGCGGATCCCGAACAACGTCGACCTCGCGGGAAACCGCCGGCTGCAGCGGGCGCTCGAGGACTGGCAGCCGAAGTTTCTCGACTGGTGGAAGGACATGGGCCCCGACGGCTTCCAGACGCGCGATGTCTATCTGCGCACCGCGGTCAGCGTCGATGCCAAGGGCTGGGCCCAGTTCGGCCACGTGAAGATGCCGGACTATCGATGGGGCATCTTCCTTGCCGAGCCCGAGCCGGGGCGCACGATTGCGTTCGGCGACCACAAGGGCGAGCCGGCCTGGCAGGACGTCCCCGGCGAGTACCGCGGCACGCTGCGGCGCCTCATCGTCACGCAAGGCGACACCGAGCCCGCGTCCGTCGAGCAGCAGCGGCATCTGGGCCGGACGTGTCCGTCGCTCTATGACCTTCGCAACATCTTCCAGGTCAACGTCGAGGAAGGTCGGCATCTGTGGGCCATGGTGTACCTGCTGCAAGCGCACTTCGGTCGGGACGGCCGCGAGGAGGCGGAGGCACTGCTGCAGCGCCGCTCCGGCGACCGCGACCGCCCGCGCATCCTGGGCGCGTTCAACGAGCGCACACCGGACTGGCTGTCATACCTGATGTTCACGTTCTTCACGGATCGTGACGGCAAGTATCAGCTCGCCAGCCTCGCGGAGAGCGGCTTCGATCCGCTGTCGCGCACGTGCAAGTTCATGCTGACCGAAGAGGCGCACCACCTCTTCATCGGCGAGACCGGCATCGCGCGCGTGGTGCAGCGCACGTGCGACCTGATGCGGCAGCACCGCACCGACGACGTGCGCACGTACGGCGCGTTAGACCTGCCCCTGGTGCAGCGCTATCTGAACTTCCATTATTCGGTCTCGCTCGATTTGTTCGGATCCGAAGTCTCCTCCAACGCGGCGAACTTCTACACGCTGGGGCTGAAAGGCCGCTTCGAGGAGACGAAGCAGACCGACGACCACCAGCTGAAGACGGCGTCGTATCGCATCGCCTGTGTCGAAGGCGATCGGATCGTCGAGAGCGATCAGCCGGCACTGCCGACGCTCAACGAGCGGCTGCGCGACGACTACATCGCGGACTGCCAGCGCGGCGTCGACCGATGGAACAAGGTCATCCGCGAACACGGCGTCGACTTCGAGCTGCGGCTACCGCACCGCGGCTTCCATCGTGCGATCGGCAGCTTCGCGGACGTTCGTGTGTCGCCGGATGGTCGGCTGCTTAGCCAGGCCGAGTGGGATGCGCACAAGCACGACTGGCTCCCCTCGCAAGCCGACCAGGCGTACGTCGAGAGCCTGATGACACCGGTGACCGAGCCCGGGAAGTTCGCCAACTGGATCGCGCCGCCGGCGCGCGGCATCAACGGTCAGCCGGTCGATTTCGAGTACGTGCGGGGCCGTTGAAACATGGGGGGCCGTTTCGGAGGCCCCCCACGCTCTCGGTTTACATCCGTCGATTGTCGATGTAGCTGTCGTTGCTCCGCGTCATCGCGACGATGGCGAGAATCACGACCAGCAACAGCGCGGCGGCGATGAGGACGGCCGCCGTCGGCGACAGCCCGAAGATCGTCGTGCGCTCGGTCACGGCCGTTCGCGGAAGCGCAGCGCCCCCGTCGTCGCGGCGATCATCGCTCTTCACGGTGCTGCTGGAGCTGCTGGTCGACCGATCGGTGCTGACGCTGCCAGCGTCGTTTCCGCTGCGCGCAGGCGCGTTCAGCGTGCCGGACGCACTGCCGCTGGCGCTCGGCGCGGAGGTGTTGCCGCCCGAAGCCGGAGCGCTCACGCTGCCGGAGGCCGAGCCCGAAGCCGAGGGAGCCGGCGCAGTCGGCGCGGACGACGAGGACGAAGACGCGCCCTGCGCGAGGACATCGGACACGGGCGCGGCGATCAACGCTACACCCAACAAGGTGGCGAACAAGGCGTTCATAAGCGCACCTCCTCGGTGCAAGCGCACAGCAAGCACGGTGCCACTGACCACGGTCGGAGCTGCGGAGGAGTGATTCGATGAGCACTTGGCAAACGCTGCCGGCGCAGTTCAACGTCGCGACCTGGTTCGTGGATCGCAACGTGGAGCAGGGGCGGGGCGCCCGCCCGGCGTTCCACCACGAGGGACGGACGCTCACGTACGCGGACGTGCAGGAGCTCGCGAACCGAACCGGCAATGCGCTGCGCGAGCTCGGCATCGACATGGAAGACCGCGTGCTGATCATTTGCCTGGACGCGCCGGAATTTCTCGGCGCGTTCTGGGGCGCGATCAAGATCGGCGCGATTCCAATCCCGGTGAATACGCTGATGCGCGGCCAGGATTATCTTTACTTCCTGCGCGACAGCCGCGCGAAGGCGGCCGTCATCTCCGCACCGCTGTTGGCCGAGGCCGGGCCGGTGCTCGGCCAGGCGCCGCGTCTGCGACACGTGCTCGTCGCGGGCGGCGCGCCCGGCCCGTACCTCTCATACGAGGAGCGCGTCGCGAAGGCGTCGAGCTCGCTGCCGGCGGCGGACACGTCGAAAGACGACGCGGCGTTCTGGCTGTACTCCTCCGGGTCCACCGGCTTTCCGAAGGGCGCCGTCCATCTGCACCACGACATGGTCGTGTGCTACGAGACGTACGCCGCGCAGGTGCTCGGCATGCGTGGCGACGACAAGGTCTTGTCGGCAGCCAAGCTGTTCTTCGCGTACGGGCTCGGCAACGCCGGCTATTTCCCGATGGGCGCCGGCGCGCAGAGCGTGCTCTACCCGGGCCGGCCCACACCGGAAGTCGTCTTCGAGCTCATTGCGCGGCACCGCGCGACGATGTTTTTCGGCATCCCGACGCTCTATGCGTCGATGCTCGCGATGAAAGATGCGGAGAAGCGGTGGGACGTCTCCTCGCTGCGGCTGTGCGTCTCGGCGGGTGAGGCGCTGCCCGAGGAGCTCTACAATCGCTGGCGCGAGCGCTTCGGCGTCGAGCTGATCGACAGCATCGGCACCACGGAGATCCTTCACGTGTTCCTCTCGAATCGTCCCGGTGCGGTGCGTCCCGGCTCCACCGGCCTGCCGGTGCCGGGCTACGAAGCCGTCGTCGTCGACGACGAGGGCCGGCCGGTTCCGCAGGGCGACATCGGCAACCTGCGTGTCAAGGGCGACTCGACGATGGCCTACTACTGGAACAAACACGAGAAGACGAAGGAGACGCTCTACGGCCCGTGGATCCAGACCGGCGACAAGTACTGGCAGGACGCCGACGGCTACTTCTGGTACGCCGGCCGTGCCGACGACATGCTGAAGGTGGGCGGCATCTGGGTCTCGCCGGTCGAGGTCGAGGCGACGCTCATCAAGCACCCGGCCGTGCTCGAGGCCGCCGTCGTCGGCCACGAGGACACCGACCGTCTCGTGAAGCCGAAGGCGTTCGTCGTGCTCAAGGAGCCGGCGAGTGCGCCGGCCGGGCTCGGCGACGAGCTCAAAGCGTTCGTGAAGGACAAAATCGCGCCGTACAAGTATCCGCGCTGGATCGAGTTCGTCGACGAGCTGCCGAAGACGGCCACCGGCAAGATCCAGCGCTTCAAGCTGCGCTGAGCATGAGCCATCGCGCACGGGCCGCGCGGTCCTGATGCTGGACGCCACGCTCGAGACGCTCGACGCGGCGCGGCTGCGCCAGCATCAGTGGCGCCGGCTGCGCGCGCTGCTCGACGAGATCTTCGCCACGCCCGGCAATGCATACTGGCGCGCGGCGTGGGCGCGCGCCGGCGTGGTCGGTGCCGCCGACATCAAGACGTGGGACGATTTTCAGCGGCTGCCGTTGTCCACCAAGCGTGACTTCGTCGACGACCAGGCCGTCGCGCCACCGTTTGGGACGAATCTTACGTATCCGTTCGAGCGCTACGTGCGCGTGCATCAGACGTCGGGGACGACGGGCACGCCGCTGCGCTGGCTCGACACGCAAGCGTCGTGGGAGTGGTGGGCGCATTGCTGGCGGTTCGTCCTCGCGGGGGCCGGACTCGGTCCCGCCGATCGCGTGTTCTTTCCGTTTTCGTTCGGGCTGTTCATCGGGTTCTGGGCCGGCTTCGAAGGCGCACGGGCGCTCGGCGCGCTCGCCATCCCGGGGGGTGGTGCGGACTCCGTGACACGTCTGGCGGCCATGCAAGCGCTCGGCGCGACGGCGCTCGTGTGCACGCCGTCGTACGCGCTGCACCTCGCCGAGACCGCCCGCGAGCGCGGCGTGGACGCCGCCACGCTGCCGGTGCGTATCACTGTGCATGCCGGCGAGCCCGGCGCGGGCATTCCGGCGGTGCGCGCGCGCATCGAGACCGCGTGGGGCGCGCGCACGTTCGATCACGCCGGCATGACGGAGATGGGTGCGTACGGCTACGAGTGCGGCGCGCAGGCGGGACTGCACGTGAACGAGTCCGAATTCATCGCCGAGATCCTGGATCCCGCCACCGGTGCGCCGGCGGCCGAGGGTGAGCTCGTGCTGACCAATCTCGGACGGCTCGGCTCGCCCGTGATTCGCTATCGGACCGGCGATCGCGCACGCTGGGCCGACGGGGCGTGCGCGTGCGGCCGGACGTTTCGCCGACTCGAGGGCGGCATTCTCGGCCGACTCGACGACATGTTGATCGTCCGCGGCGTCAATATCTTTCCGTCCGCCGTCGACGGCATCGTCCGCCGCTTCACCGCCGTCGACGAGTACCAGATCGAGGTGTTCCGCGACGGGGAGCTCGACGAGGCGCGCATCCTGCTCGAGGTGGGCGCCGGCGACGCCACCGCCGTGTGTTCGGCCGTGCACGAGGCACTTCGCGCCGGTCTGGGGCTGCGACTGCCTGTCATGGCTGCACCGCCGCGCACGCTGCCGCGCTTCGAGCTCAAGGCGCGCCGCGTGGTGCGCCGGTAGCCGGCATCCACTGCGCCGGTCGCCGCGCGCCTCAGCGTGCTGCGTAGTGCAGCGCGAGCCAAACGGTCGGCGACTCCGTCCACTGCACGCGATGACGCACGTGCGCGCGGAGCAGCAGGTGGTCGCCGACGCCGAGCGCTCGATCTTCCGTCTCGCCCTCGATGCGCAGTCGCGCGCGTCCGCGCAGCACAACGACCCACTCGTCGCGGTCCTGGTCGTACCACTGCTCGGGCGGCGTCGCCTGACCCGTGGAGACGATGCGCTCGAGCCGAAGACCGGGTGTCGCGAGCAGCACGTCGACGCGCTCGGCGGGCAGACTGCGCGGCACGTCGTCGAAGAGATTGCTCACGTGTGTGGTGTGGCGGCGGTCAGGTCCTCGATGACCTGACGGTGCTCGGGCCAGGCCGCGAGAAGCGCGGCGCGATCCGCCAGCTCGAAGTCCGCGAACTCGAAGCCCGGAGCGACGGTGCCGCCCATGAGGGCATAGGCGCCCCCCTCGATCACGCGGCCGCCATACCAGGCGCCGGCGGGAACGAGGACTTGCGGCTCACCATCGCCGCCGAGCCGAACACACTTCGCGCACCCGGGTACCTCGAGCAGCCAGAGCGTGACCGCATCGCCGGCATAGTGGTGCCACACCTCGTCGGATTTGATCCGGTGCAATGCCGAACGTTCGCCGGCGCGCAACAGGTAGTAGATCGCGGTGCTCAGCACACGGGCGCCGCCGAACCGCGGCGGCAGCGCGGCCCCGTCCACGCGCTCGCGTGAGCGATACGTCTCGCGGTACCAGCCACCCTCGGGATGCGGCATCAGGGCCAGACGCGCAATCCATTCGTCGGCGGTCGGTCGAGCGTGGGCGTGCAACGCGCCGCCGCGATCGAACGCCTCGTCGAACGCGGCGCCGCCGTCGCCCGTCCGTTGCACGGCGCAGAGAATAGCATCACGTTCCGTGCGGTCGCCTTGTCAACGCGCAGGCGCTCTGGTATCGAGGGGCGGCATGTCGACGCCGGGGACGGAGCTGATGCGCGCCATGGCCGCGGGCGATCGCGACGCGTTCGCCCGGTTCTACGATCGGTACGCGCCGCTCGTGTACCCGCTCGTGCTGCGGATCGTGCGCGATCGCACCGACGCCGCGGACGTGCTGCAAGACGTGTTCTGGGAGGCGTGGCGGAGTGCGGGCGCATACGACGCCGCGCGCGGGTCGCCGGAGGCGTGGATCGCCATGCGCGCCCGAGCGAGCGCGATCGCGCGCGCGCGGGGTGCGCACGGCCCGGCGGGGACATTCCGAGCCGCCGACGAGCCGGCAACGGCGAGCGACGGCCGCGACGTCGCGATGACCGTGCAGGGCCGCCCGTTCGCGGCGAGCGCACTCGCGGGTCTGCCCGAGGCCCAACGACAGGTGATCGACCTCGCGCTCTATGAGGGACTGACACAAACCGAAATCGCCGAGCGTCTCGAGCAGCCGGCGGGTATCGTGAAGAGCCGCATTCGCCACGCGCTGGCGCGCCTGCGTGAAGAGATGAGGGCGACGTGAGCCACGAGCCCTTCGACGCGCTCGTCCCGGTCTACGCGCTCGGCGCGCTGGACGGCGCGGATCTGGCGCAGTTCGAGGCGCATCTGCCGACATGCGCGGCTTGCCAGGCAAGTGTCCGTGACGCGGAAGATACCCTCGCGCGTGCCGCGCTGTCCGCGCCGCCGCTCGCGCCGCCCGCCACGGCGCGTGAGGCGCTCGTGCGGCGTATTGCGGAGCGGCGTCGCGGGTGGGATCGCGGCTGGCTCCGCTGGGCGGCGACCACCGCGGTCGCCGCCGCGGCCACCGCGGCGTTCGCGGCCGGATGGGTGGCCGTACGATACGAGGCTCTTCTCGGCCAGACGGCGCGCGAGACCGCGGCCGTCCGAGAACGGCTGATGCGTGACGAGGCGGCGCTGCGTTACCAAGTGACCTTTTACCAGGACGCCATCGAGGTTTTGCGCGATCCGACCACGCGCATCGTCGACCTGCACGGTCGCGACGCGGGGTCGGCGGCCGCCGGCCGAATGATCTGGAACGAGCGGGCTGGCGGCAGGATGTTCGTGACTGGACTGCCGCCGGCGCCGGCGGGCAAGACGTACGAGCTGTGGACGAATGCCGGGGCCGCGGCCAAACCCGCCGGGGTGTTCTCCGTCGACGCGCAGGGAGGTGCGCTGCATCGCGTCCCGCCCGATCGCGGCACGACGGCTTTCGAGGTGACGCTCGAGCCGGAGGGCGGCGCGCCCGTGCCCACCGGCCCCATCGTCCTCACCTCGAAGTGACCTCATGTGCGGTGCGGCTCGGAAATGTTTTTCCCGCGGAAATCTTTTTCACGTTGCGAGGTGCGGCCGTCGCTTCTTACGCTTGCGACAGATGATTCCCACAGGCGTCGACGGCCTCGACGACATCCTTGGCGGCGGACTGCCGCGCAATCGCATCCACCTCGTGGAAGGCGATCCGGGCACCGGCAAGACGACGCTCGCGCTGCAGTTTCTCCTCGAGGGCGTCCGTCTCGGCGAATCGGGGTTGTACGTCACACTCTCCGAGACGAAGGAAGAGCTCATCGCGGTGGCCCGCTCGCACGGCTGGTCGCTGGAGGCCCTGACGATCTGCGAGCTCACCGTGCCCGAGGAGACGCTGAGGCCGGAGTCGCAGTACACACTGTTCCATCCCTCGGAGGTCGAGCTCGGCGAAACGACGAAATCCGTGCTCGACGAGGTCGAGCGTGTGCAGCCCGCGCGCCTCGTCTTCGACTCGCTGTCCGAGATGCGTCTCCTCGCGCGCGACGCGCTTCGATTCCGGCGGCAGATTCTCGCCCTCAAGCAGTTCTTCATCGGCCGACAGTGCACGGTCGTGCTGCTCGACGACCGATTGTCGGAGGTGAACAGTCTCGCCACGGGCGTGATCATGCTCGAGCACCTGGCACCGCTGTACGGCGCGGAGCGCCGCCGGCTCCGTGTGCAAAAGCTGCGAGGGACGAAGTTCCGCGGCGGCTATCACGACTTCATGATCCGCACGGGCGGATTGCAGATTTTCCCGCGCCTCGTGGCGGCGGAGCATCGAAACGCCCTCACGCCGCGACCGCTCGGCAGCGGCATCGAGGAATTCGACGCGCTGCTCGGCGGCGGGCTCGACCGCGGCACGAGCACGCTGCTCATGGGCCCGGCCGGCGTCGGCAAGTCGTCGGTCGCCGCGCAGTACGCGTCGGCGGCCGCGGAGCGCGGCGAGCGCGCGGCGGTCTTCGTCTTCGACGAGGGTGTTGCCGTGTACCTGACGCGCGCGACCGGACTCGGGATGTCGCTGTCGCATCACGTCGCCGCGGGGCGGATCTCACTGCGGCAGGTCGACCCCGCTGAGCTCTCGCCCGGGGAGTTCGTCAGCACGGTCCGTGAGGTCGTCGAGCGCGACCGGCCGTCGGTGGTCGTGATCGACAGCCTCAACGGCTACCTCAACGCGATGCCGGAGGAGCAGTTCCTCACCCTGCAGATGCACGAGCTGCTCGCATATCTGGCGCATCACGACATCGTGACGATCTTCGTGATGGCGCAGCATGGGCTCCTCGGCGCCGGCATGCAGACGGTCGTCGACGTGAGCTATCTCGCCGACACGGTCGTGATCTTCCGCTACTACGAGGCCGAGGGCGCGGTGCACCAGGCGGTGTCGGTGCTCAAGAAGCGCACTGGCTACCACGAGCGCACCATCCGCGAGCTCTCCCTGACTCCGGGCCAGATTCGCGTCGGCGAGCCGCTGCATCGCTTCGACGGGATTCTGACCGGCAGTCCCCGAACCCGGAGCGACGCCGCGAGCCGACTGGCGCGCGAGTGAGCGATCGGCCGCGCATGGACGACCGCATCCTGATCCTCGCGCCGACGGGGCGCGACGCACCGCTCGCCGCGTCGATGTTCGCCCACGCCGAGGTCGAGAGCGCCATGTGCCGCGATGTCGACGTGTTACTGGCGGAGCTCGAGCGTGGTGCGGGCGCGCTGCTGCTTGCCGAAGAGGCGTTGAGCACCGCCGCGCACACCCGGCTCGTGCAGTGGCTGCGTCGGCAGCCCTCGTGGTCGGATCTGCCGATCATCCTGATCACGGGCACGCGCGACACCGAGGTTCCGAGCCTGAAGACGATCGCGAGCCTCGACCCGCTCGGGAACGTCGCGCTGCTCGAGCGCCCGGTGCGCGTCGTGGCGATGCTGTCCGCCGTGAAGACGGCGCTGCGTGCGCGACGGCGACAGTACGAGGTGCGCGACTACCTGGCCGAGAAGCAGCGCGCCGAAGCGGAGCACCGGCGTCTGCTGGCGGCGGAGCAGGCCGCGCGCGCCGAGGGGGAGGCGGCCAACCGCGCCAAGGACGACTTCCTGGCCGTGCTGTCCCACGAGCTGCGGACGCCGCTGCAGTCGATGCTCGGTTGGCTCAAGCTTCTCCGCAGCGGTCGTCTCGACACCACTGCGACGAATCGCGCGTTGGACGCGATCGATCGCGGCGCCCGCGCCCAGGCCCAGCTCATCGAGGACCTGCTCGACGTCTCACGGATCGTGGCCGGCAAGCTGCGCGTCGACCTGAAGCGCACCATGCTCGCGCCGACGGTGGAGGCCGCCGTGGACGCGGTACGCGCGGCCGCCGAGGCCAAGAGCATCACCATCGAGGTCGATCTCGAGCGTGAGCCGATCGTCGTGATGGGCGACGCCGTCCGCTTGCAGCAGATCGTGTGGAACCTGATGTCCAACGCGACGAAGTTCACACCCGAGCGCGGGCGCGTCATCGTCGCGCTGCGACGCACGGCCACGGACGCGACCATCGTCGTGTCCGACACGGGGCCCGGCGTCACGGTCGACGTGCGACCGCACATCTTCCAGCGCTTCCGACAGGCCGACAGCACGCAGACGCGCCCGCATGGCGGCCTCGGGCTCGGGCTCGCGATCGTGCGCCACCTGGTCGACGTGCACGACGGCACGATCGCGGTCGACGACGCGGACACGGGTGGTGCGCGTTTCACCGTCACGTTGCCGCTGCGTCCGGACGTGCCGTCTGGCGCGGACACGCCGGCCGATGCTGACCGCGCGCTGTCGCAGACGGGCCTCGCCGGCCTCACCGTCGTCGTGGTCGAGGACGACGCGGCGACGCGCGAGGTGCTGGCGGTGATGCTCGAAACCGCGGGGGCCACCGTCCGCGCCGCCGGCTCCGTCGAGGAGGCGCTGCGGATCGTGCAATGGCTCGGGCCGGACGTCGTGGTCAGCGACATCTCGATGCCGGGCGAGGACGGCTACGCGCTCGTCCGGCAGATGCGCGCGCTCGAGCGCGGCCGGGCGACGGTACCGGCCATCGCGCTCACGGCTCACGCGCGGGCCGAAGACACCGAGCAGGCGTTCATCGCCGGCTTCGCGGAGCATCTCGCGAAGCCGGTGGATCCGACCGATCTGCTGCTCGCGATCGGGCGCGTTACCGGCCGCGTCTCCGGCGCCACGTGGCGCGACCGCCCGAGACGCTGGGCGTCGGGCTGAGCATTTGCGCGGCGGGCGTCGTCACGCTGCCGTCACGCCGCCGTCCACGGGCAGGGCGGCCCCGGTGACGAATGACGCCTCGTCGGACAGGAGGAAGAGCGCGGCGTTGGCAATCTCCTCCGCCTTCCCGGTGCGGCCGAGCGGCACCGAGCCATGGGCGCGCTTCTGCACCAGCTCCTCCGGATCGATGCCGATGGTCGATTTCTGATCCGGGCGGGCGACGAACACGCGCAGCATCGGCGTGTCGATGGGGCCCGGGCAGACGGCGTTCACCCGGATGTTGTCTTTCGCGAGTCGAAGCGCCAGGCTCTTGACGAACCCGACGACGCCGAATTTGCACATCGAGTACACGGGACTGAAGCCGGAGCCGACGAGCCCGGAGGTGGACGCGGTGAACAGCAGGCTGCCGCCGCCGCGGGCCCGGATCTCCGGAATCGCGGCCTCGGTGGTGATGAGCACCGTGCGCAGGTTCAGGTCGATCGCGGTGTCGAACGCGGTGAGGTCGATGCCTTCCACCGCGGCCGGGCCCGGATGACCGACGTGATTCCAGACGAAGTCGAGGCCCTTGAAGCGGTTGACCGTCTCCCACACGATGCGCCGGGAGTCGTCGTCGTTCGTGAGATCGGCGACGATTCCGTGCGCCGTGCCGCCCGCGGTGGTGATCTCCTGCACGACGCGCTGCACGCCAGCCTTGTCGATGTCGACCACCGCCACCGACGCTCCCTCGCGCGCGAAGCGCAGCGCGCCCGCACGGCCCATGCCCGAGGCGGCCGCGGTGACGATCCCGATCTTTCCGTTCATGCGCATGGTTCGTGACCTCCCGACCTGAGGCTGTGAGGTGCCGAGTCTATACCTCCTCGCGGCGCCGGTGGTCTTCGTCGCCTATACGGTCTTCGGCGTCACGGGCTTCGGCGCGTCACCGATCACGGTTCCCGTGCTGGCGCACGTTCTACCGCTGCCGTTCGTCCTGTCGCTGACCGCCGCGCTCGATTTCGGATCCGCCGCGCTGCTCGGTCTTCACACGAGGAAACAGGCGGACGTTCGCGAGGTCGCCGTGCTGGCGCCGTTCACCATCGTCGGTCTCGCGCTCGGCGTGACACTGCTGGTCCGGCTGCCGCGCGATGCCACGCTGCTGGCGCTCGGCGTGTTCGTCTGCGGCTATGCGCTGTACATCGTGCTGCATCGCGGGCCGCGGCGTCGGCTGGGACGAGCGTGGGCCGTGCCCGCGGGCGTGCTGAGCGGCGTGATCGGCGCCCTCTTCGGAGTCGGCGGGCCGCCCTACGTCGTCTACCTGACGGCGCGCATCGGCGATGCGGCGGCGCAGCGCGCGACGATCTCGCTGATGGTGATTCTCAACGTGGGCCTGCGCGGCGTGGCGTTCGCGATCGCGGGACTGTTGAGTGGCCGCGATCTCTGGCTCGCGATCGGATTGCTGCTCCCCGTGGCGTGGGCCGGCGTGTGGGCCGGCAATCGCGTGCACACGCACGTGGCCGCCGTCACCGTCGTGCGGATCGTCGCGGCGGTGCTGCTCGCGAGCGGCGCGTCGCTGATCGCGCGGGCGCTGTGATTACAGCGGATTGGGACCGAGGACTTCCCAGCGATAGTGCTCGCGCAGCTTCCCGCGTTCTTCGTCGCTCAGCGACCCGCGGCGGTGCATGAGCTCCTCGACGTAGCCGCCCGCGGCCGCCGGAGTGTACAGAAAGACGACCTTTCCGGTTTCGCGACCGGTGTTCTTCCACGCGTGCGGCACGTTGCGCGGGAAGAACGCGCACGTGCCGGGCCCGCCGACGCTGACGTCGTCGCCGATCTTGAAGGTGATCTCGCCCGCGAGCACCCATGCCACCTCGTCGCTGTCGCGATGGAGATGGAACAGGCTTGTGGTGCCGGGGGGCACCGTCTCCTCGAACAGCATGATGCTGCCCTGGGTCTCGTCGCCGAGGAGCTTCAACGCGGCAAAGCGCCCGGGCGCCGCCATGTCGAGATGCTTACCGCCGCCCGCGGGCACGACCACGCCTTTCGCTGGGGTCATGTGTTCGTCCCTCCTCATGGCAGGGAGAATGCCACGACATAGTCGCCCATCTTCGTTCTCAGCGCGCTGTGGCCACCGGCGGCGATCACCACGAATTGCTTGCCACTCGTGCCGCGGTACGTCATCGGCGTGGCCTGAGCGCTCGCCGGCAGGTCGGCGCTCCAGAGCACCCGCCCGGTCTCGACATCGAAGGCGCGCAACGTCGTGTCGCGCGCCGCGCCGATGAAGACCAGCCCGCCCGCGGTCGTGAGTGAGCCGCCGAAATTCAACGAGCCCCACTCGCGCGCCTGCGGCAGCGTCGACAGCTCGGGCGACATGCCGAGCGGGACGTCCCACCGCACGTCGCCGGTCGCGAGATCCACCGCGGTCAGCGCCCCCCACGGGGGCGGATTGCACGGCAGACCGCGCGGCGACAGCAGAGGCTCGCGGTACATTCCGTACGGTGTTCCACGCTGTGGCGCGAATTCTCGCCCCGGCCGAGCCGCCGTCGTCCGCGCCTCGTCGTATCGGTCGCGTGGAATGAGCGTGATCACGAAGGCCAGGCGGTTCGTATTCGCGATGATCAGCCCGCGGACGGGATCGTGCGAGACGCTGCTCCAGTTCATTCCGCCGCCGTAGCCAGGAAACGCGACGCTGCCCTCGAGGCTCGGTGGCGTGAAGATTCCCTCCGACCTGAGCGCTGCGATGCGCGCGCGACACGCCTCGCGCTCGGTCGCGTTCATGCCCCACGCGTCGGCCGCGGTGAGACGCGCCGGAACGAGCGGCCGCGGCCGGACCGGGAACGGCTGGGTCGGCGATGCTTCCTCGCCCGGCACGGTGCTCCTCGGAACCGGGCGCTCCTCCACGGGGAAGAGCGGCGCGCCGGTCTCGCGATGCAGGAGGTAGAGGTGGCCCATCTTGGTCGCGACGACGACGGCCGGAACCGATTTCCGATCCCGCGTGACGTTCACGAGCACGGGCTGCGCCGGCACGTCGTAGTCCCACAGGTCGTGGTGCACCACCTGGAAGTGCCAGACGACCTCCCCGGTGCCCGCTCGCAGCGCGACGACGGAGTTCGCGTACGCGTTCGCACCGAGACGCTCGCCGCCATAGAAATCGGGGCTCGGGCTGCTGGTGGGAACGAACACGAGCCCCCGTTCGGCGTCGACCGACATCACCGACCAGACGTTCGCCGCGCCCGTGCGGCGCCAGCTGTCGGTCGCCCACGTCGCAGCCGCGGGGTCGGACTCGCGCGTCGGGATCGGATCCCAGCTCCAGCGAAGCGCGCCGCTGCGCGCGTCGTAGGCGCGCACGACGCCGCGCTCGAGGTCGGTGGCGCGATTGTCGCCGATGGAGGAGCCGACGATCACGAGCCCGCGCACGACGGCGGGCGGCGACGTGACCTGATAGCAGCAGCGCCCGTCGCTGACCTGAATGCCGTCGGTGAGATCGATTTGTCCGGCACGCCCGAAGTCGTCGCACGGTGTGCCGGTGGCAGCGTCGAGCGCGATGAGCCGCGCGTCGATGGTACCGACGAAGATCCGGCGGCGACAGACGCGTTCCGGACGCGCGTCCGCATCGAGCCATGTCGACACACCACGCGATGTGACGAGGGCAAAACGTTGCGTGCGACCCACGCCGGGGTCGTAGCGCCACCGCTCGGTGCCCGCCTCGGGGTCCAGAGCCATCACACGGTTGTCCGGCGTGCTCAGAAACAGCGTGTCGTCCACCATCAGCGGCGTCGTTTCGAAGGCGATGAATCCCCAGGGGGGCGCGCTTTGGGGCTCCCCCGTCCGATACGTCCACGCAACACGCAGGCCCGTGACGTTGTCGCGACTGATCTGAGCGAGTGGCGAATAGCGCGAGCCGCCCGCGTCGTTCCCATAGGTCGGCCATTCGCCGGATGGGCCGGATTCGCGGCGCAGCGCCGGCAGGCATCCGACGACCAGCACGGCGACGATGAGCCACGCGACGTTATGGCTCGCGAGACGACGCAGCCGCGAGCGCGCGCACGGTTTATCCACCGGGACAGACTACGTCATTACGGTCGTAGGCACATCGCGATCGGTTGCGGAGGTGTCGCGCGTTGCCGAGGATGAACGTGAGGGACCATCGGTGAGCAGCGCGCGCATCCTGATCGTAGGCGCCGGGCCGACGGGGCTCGTCCTTGCCCTCTGGCTGACGAGGCTCGGCGTCCGTGTGCGGATCATCGACAAGACCGCCGAGCCGGGGACGACGTCACGTGCCGTGGGCGTGCAGGCGCGCACACTCGAGCTGTATCGGCAGGTCGGCCTCGCGGACGCCGTCGTCGATGCGGGCGTCAAAGTCGCGGCCGCCAACCTGTGGGTTGGGGGCGCCAAGGCGGCACGTCTGCCGCTCGGGCGCATGGGAGAGGGATTGAGCCCGTTTCCCTATGCGTTGACGTACGCGCAGGACGCGCACGAGCGTCTGCTGATCGAGCGCCTCGCCGCGTTGAACGTGACGGTCGAGCGCCGGACGGAGCTCGTCCGATTCGATCATGACGCCGACAGTGTGCGGGCGACGCTGAAGCGGCCGGACGGCGCGGAAGAAATCTGCGAGGCGGCCTTTCTTGCCGGGTGCGACGGCGCGCAATCAACCGTTCGCGACGTGCTGGCGACGGGATTTCCCGGGGGGACATACTCCGGCGTGTTCTACGTCGCCGACGTGGACGCGACGGGCCCCGCCGCCGATAGCGAGATCCACGTCGACCTGGAGGAGGCCGATTTCCTCGCCGTCTTCCCTCTCAAGGGCGCGGGCCGTCTGCGCCTCATCGGACCTGTCACGCGACCTCCGGAGCACCATCACGGGCTGACGTTCGCCGACGTCGGCGAACGTGCGATCGGACAGCTGAAGCTCACGATCCGCTCGGTGAACTGGTTCTCGACGTATCACGTCCATCACCGGGTGGCTGCGAAGTTTCGCGTGGGGCGAGCATTCTTGCTCGGCGACGCGGCTCACGTCCACAGTCCGGTCGGCGCCCAGGGGATGAACACCGGCATCGGGGATGCCGTCAACCTGGCGTGGAAACTCGCGGCCGTGCTGAATCACGGCGCTCGCGAGGGCGTGCTGGCGAGCTATGAGGTCGAGCGGATCCGCTTCGCGCGGCAGCTGGTCGCCACCACCGATCGCGCCTTCACCGTGGTCACGAAGCAGGGTGGCGTGGCGCGCTGGTTTCGCACCCGGCTCGCTCCCGTGATCATGCCGCTGCTGTTCCGATCAACGGCGTTGCGTCGCTTCTTCTTCCGTATCGTGTCGCAGCTTGGCGTCAACTATCGCGAGAGTCCGCTCAGCGTGGGGAGGGCGGGCGCCGTGCGAGGCGGCGATCGTTTGCCGTGGGTGGAGACGGCGCCCGGGCAGGACAACTTCGCCCCGCTCACCTCGCTCCATTGGCAGTGCCATGTCTATGGCGAACCGCGGACGGGCGTGGACGCGACGTGTGCCGAGCTTCGACTTCCACTGCACGTCTTCGAATGGCGGCGGGGAATGCGGCGCGCCGGGCTCAGACGCGGGGCGCTCTATCTGGTGAGGCCGGACGGCTACGTCGGTCTCGCGGATGCCAATGGCGACGCCACGCGGCTGCGCGAGTATTTCCGCGCGATCGGCTGATCGCATTCCGCTCGCGGTATTCTTTCCCTCAGCCACGGCGCTGACGGAGGTGCGAGATGACCACCTACAAGCTGATCTCCGCCGATTCTCACGTGAGCGAGCCGACGGACCTGTGGGTCGAGCGCGTCGACAAGCGCTATCGTGACCGCGCCCCGCGGCTCGTCGACAACCCGAAAGACCCGCAGGGTGCCTACTTCTACTACGAAGGCTATCCGCTCCATCCGATCGGCATCGGCCTCGGCGCAGGCAAGAGCCCGGAAGAGCTGGCGCAATTTCTCACGCGCGGCACCTACGCCGACGCGCGGCCGGGAGGCTGGGATCCGGCCGAGCGGCTGAAAGACAACGAGCGCGATGGCGTCGAGGCGGACGTGCTCTACACGACGCTCGGCTTCCGCATCTTCTGGCTGAAGGACGCCGGGCTGCAGCAGGACTGCTTCCGCGTCTACAACGACTGGCTGGCAGCGTATTGCAGTTATGCGCCCGGGCAAATGGCCGGCCTGGCGATGATCTGTCTTTACGACGCGAAGGCCGGCGCGCAAGAGCTCGAGCGGTGCGCCAAGCTCGGGCTCAAGGGCGCGATGATCTGGTGCTCACCGCCACCGGAGCAGCCCTACAGCTCGGCCGTGTATGACCCGTTCTGGGCCGCCGCGCAGGAGATGCGGATGCCCGTGAGCCTGCACTCGATCACCGGGATGGGACGCGAGAGCCAGTGGGATTTCGGCGAGCGCTACATGCGGGCGACGGTTCTCTCGCACGAGGTCGAGCGCTCGTTCAGCGTCCTCATCTTCTCCGGCGTGCTCGATCGCTTCCCCGACCTTCAGATCGTCTCCGCGGAAAACAACTGCGGCTGGCTTCCGTATTATCTGCAGCGTATGGACCGCACCTTCGAGCGCGGACGCTACGCCGCCGGCTTCAAGATCCAGCTGAAGCCGAGCGAGTACTTTCGGCGCCAGATGCACTGCACTTACATCGACGACTACGTCGGCGTGGCCAATCGCCACTTCGTCGGCGTGGACCGGATGATGTGGTCCTCCGATTATCCGCACCAGGCGTCGTCGTGGCCGCACTCGCAGGACGTGGTCGCGCGCGATTTCAAGGACGCGAGCCCGGAGGACCGGTTCAAGATCACGCGTGGCAACGTCGCGAAGCTCTACGGCTTCGCGCTCTAAGGCCGAGGCCCGTCACATCGCGGTCATGCCGCCGTCGACGAACAGCAGCGTGCCGGTCACGAACGAGGCATCGTCGGACGCGAGGAACAGAATGCACGCCGCGACTTCGTCAGGCGTCCCGGGGCGCTTGAGGATCGTGCTCCGGGCCGCATCGTCGCGGTACTGCTCGAGCGTGCGGCCCAGGTCGCGAATGCGCTTTTCGTGAAACGGCGTGAAGATCGGGCCCGGACACACGGCGTTGACGCGGATGCCGTCGGCCGCGTGGTCCACGGCCATCCCGCGGGTCAGCCCGGCGATGGCGGCCTTCGTCGTGTCGTAGAGCGTCGTCTTGCCGACGCTGGTCACCGAGCGGACCGACGCGACGTTGACGATGTTGCCGCCGCCGGTCTGGCGCATGAGCGGGATCGCCGCCTTCGCGCAGAAGGCGTAGCCCTTGAGGTTGACGCCCAGGATCTCGTCCCAGCCCTCGGCGGTGGCATCGGCGACCGTGTGATAGCTGCGGATGCCGGCGTTGTTGACGAGAATGTCGAGCCGGCCGAAGCGATCCGCGGCCTGACGTACGAAGCCGAGTGCCTCGCTCTCGCGCTCCACGTGCGCTTCGACGAACGCCGCGCTCGAGCCGAGCTCCGCGGCCACGCGCTTGCCGCGATCGACGTCGCGGTCCGCGAACACGACGCGTGCGCCCTCGGCGACGAAGCGTCGCACGGTGGCCTCGCCGATGCCCGAGGCGCCGCCGGTGACGGCCGCGATCTTTCCGGTCAGACGTTTCGTTGGAATATCCATCAGGCCTCGATTATAGATACACTCCCGGTGCCGGAGGTGGAGTGATGCACAGCCTGATGCGCGTCGCGGCCCTGTTGGCTCTCGTGTCGATCGTCTCCGCGACCGCAGGCGTCGCGCGCGTTGCGCACGCGGCCGCCGGTCAGATGACGTGGGCCGTCCACGTCACGATCGCACCGCGCTGGCTCGATCCCGCCGACGCCGAGACCGCGATCACGCCGTTCCTGGTGCTCTACGCGGTGCACGACGCGCTCGTGAAGCCGATGCCGAAAGGGCAGACCACGCCGAGCCTCGCCGAGTCGTGGACGGCCTCGCCCGACTGGAAGACCTACGACTTCGTGCTGCGCAACGGCATCAAGTTTCACAACGGCGACCCGGTGACCGCGGAGGACGTGAAATTCTCGTTCGAGCGTTACCGCGGTGGCTCCGCGAAGCTTCTGAAAGACAAGGTCAAGGACGTGCAGGTCGTCGACGCCCGCCACGTGCGATTCGTCATGAAGGATTCATGGCCGGATTTCATGACGTTCTATGGCACGACCGCCTCGGGTGCGGGTTGGATCGTGCCGAAGAAGTACGTCGAAAAGGTGGGCGACGACGGGTTCACGAAGGCGCCGATCGGCGCGGGTCCGTACCGCGTCGTGAGCCAGACGCCGGGCATCGAGCTGGTGCTCGAAGCGTTCGACGGGTATTGGCGTAAGGCCCCAAGCGTCAAACGTCTCGTCCTCAAGAGCGTGCCGGACGAGACGACGCGCGCCGCCGCGCTCAAGCGCGGCGAGGCCGATATCGCCTACTACCTGACCGGACCGGTGGCGGAAGACGTCCGGCGCACGCCGGGCTTGAAGCTGAGTGCCGCGGTGACCAACGCCGTCTTCTTTCTGGACTTCGTCGACCAGTGGGACCCGAAATCTCCGTGGCACGACCAGCGCGTGCGGCTGGCCGCGAGCCTTGCCATCGACCGCAAGGCGGTGAACGACGCCGAAGCGCTCGGGTTCTCGGCCCTCACGGGCAACATCGTGCCCCGCCACATGGAGTTCGCGTTGCCGATCGATCCCCATCCCTACGATCCAAAGCGAGCCAAGAAGCTGCTGGTCGAGGCGGGATATCCGAATGGGTTCGATGGCGGCGACATCTCGCCGAATCCGCCGTACTTCACGCTCGCCGAAGCGGTCGCGAGTAACCTCGCCGCGGTCGGCATCCGGGTGAAAGTGAGGACGATGGAGCGGGCCGCGTGGCTGACGGCGTGGCGCGAAAAGAAACTCAAGGGCGTGGTGCTCGGCGCACAGGGGGCCGGCGGCAACGCGGCCACCCGGATCGAAGGCCTGGCGACGAAGGGCGGCATGTTCGCCTACGGTGTGCTGCCCGAGGTCGAGGATCTGTTCCAGCGCCAGGCGCGCGAGGTCGATCGCAAGAAGCGCGAAGAGATGCTGCACCAGATCCAGAAGATCCTCTTCGACCGCGTGGTGTTCGCGCCGATCTGGGAGAACGGCTTCATCCGCGGCGTCGGACCGCGCGTACAAGAAGGCGGCCTCGAGCTCATCCCGGCGTTTCCGTACTCCGCGCCATTGGAGGATGTCCGGCTCAAGCCGTAGAGGTTGACCATGCGCATCGTCGCGATCGAGCCCGTTCTCGTCGACGTCCCGCTCGCCGTGCCCGTGCGCGGCGTGCACGGAACGACGAGCGTGCAGCGCAGCGTGCTCGCACGAGTCACGACGGACGAGGGTCTCGAGGGCTGGGGCAACGTCGATCCCACCCCGGGTTACTCGCTCGTGACGGCGGTCGACATCCACGACGCCGTCGCGCGCCTGGCACCGGCGCTCGTGGGCGCCGATCCGCTCAACGTGAATCAGGCACTCGCGCGCATGGACCGCGAGACGGCGGACGGCTTCGAGGCGAAGGCCGCGATCGAGATGGCGCTCCTCGATGTGAAGGGCCGTGCGCTCGGCGTTCCCGTCCACTCGCTTCTCGGCGGCGCGCTCACGCACGAGGTGACGCTGAATGCGTGGATCGGCACGGTGCCGTCCGATCAGGCCGCACGGGAGGCGGTCGAGTGGCTACGCCGCGGGTTTACGACCGCCAAGATCAAGGTGTCCGGTGCGGGCGACGAGGGCATCGCGCGGGTCGCTGCCGTCCGGGCCGCGGTCGGCGACCGCCTCGCGCTGCGCGTGGATTTCAACGAGAGCCTCGCGCGCGCGGAGGCGGTGTCGTTCATCCGGCGGCTCGAGCCCTATGCGCTGACGCTCGTCGAGCAGCCGATTCCGCGCACCGACATCGCCGGCCTCGCCGAGATCCGCCGCGCGATCGACATCCCGCTGATGGCGGACGAGAGCGTGACCGGACCGGCCTCCCTGATCGACATCATCCGTCGCGGCGCGGCGGACATCGTCAAGGTGAAGGTGATGAAGCAGGGCGGGCTCTCGAGAACGCGACAGATGATCGACTGCGCGGCCGCGGCCGGCCTGCGCGTCGTCATCGGACACGGCTTCGGCCTGACGCTGTCCACGCTCGCGGAAGCCGCCGTCGCCGCCACGAGCGACGCCGTCATCCCGGGCTGCGAAGCCGTCGGCCCGCTGAAGATGGCCGGCGACGTCGTCGTCGATCCGCTCCGGCTCGATGCCGGCGTCCTGCACCTGGGCGATGCGCCAGGCCTGGGCGCGACGATCGACCCCGAAGCGCTGAAGCGCTATCGCGTCGCGCGATAATCATATGTATTCTATTGTATTCTACTGGCCTACACGATACGATGCACCACTATGAGACAACGAGCTTCACGATCGCGGCGCTTGGCGAATCCGCGCGGTCGGAAGGACGCCGGCCGAAAAACAACATCGAGTCGAGCAGAGCCTCGCATCCTGACGACGATGCGGCTCCGGCAGTCGTTGCGCCGCGAGCTCGAGGCTACGGCTGCCCGCAGCCGCCGGTCGGTGGCGGATGTGACACATGAGCTGCTCGACGAGGCACTGCGCATGCGGCAATCCCCCGGCATCTACTTCGCCGACGAACCGAGTGGTCGGACAGCGAAGATCGGAGGGAGCGGGCTCGGCGTGTGGGAAGTCGTCCGCGACTTCAGCGAGGACACGGGCCGGATTCGAAGGGCATTCCCTCAGCTCTCGCAAGCCCAGATCACGGCCGCGCTGATGTACTACACCCGCTACCGCGATGAGATTCAGGCTCAGATCGACGCGAACGCTGCGCTTACAGCAGAGGCGGTCGAGAAGCAGTATCCCGGGCTCGTGCGCTTCACTCGGTGAAGGTCTACCTCGATGAAGACCTGTCTCAGAGCATTGCCCTCATCCTCCGGCGGCGCGGCGTCAACGCAACGAGTGCGCACGAGGTCGGCTCGATTCAGCTCGGAGACCGAGCTCAGCTCGAGTACGCCACGCGCGAAGGCCGCGCGATCGTCACGAGGAACGTCATCGACTTCATCGCCCTCGCTCGCGATGCCGTCGCGATGAATACAAGGCACGCGGGTATCGTGTTAGTGCCGTCGAGCTTTCGGGGCGACGAGTATCAAGCGATCGCTGATGCGGTCGTGGCGGCGCTGAAGCCATACCCGAGGGGCCTCGATGGCGTCATCGTCTATGTCCAGCGCCCTCAAAAGCTGAATGCACGTCCGGCCGGCCCGCCCCGATGAGAGCCGCGCCGGGGGCCCGCTAGATGGCTTCTGACCGTTTGACGCCCGTTATGCAGCTCATGGTAAGCGAGGGCTTCTTGATCTTCCGAACCCCAGTGCTCTAGCGAAGAGGCTCACGCAGCGCTTCATGCGAGAGATCTTCGACCAACTGCTCTACACGATCAAGGCTTACCCGTACGAGAGTCACGCGGGCACATCATCCAGCGACGCTTTCCGTGTGACGCTCGGGCCGACGCTCGATCCGTTCTCCGAGGCAGGCAAGTGCGAGGAGCTGCCGTGTCGTATCTCAACTGCTGAGCGATTTGCGCGATCTATTCCGCTCTACGTTGACCAAGCCATCGTTCCCGATCCAATCGAAGCCATTCTGTTTCAGGAACAGCCGCCCACGATATCGCGGCTGGCTGAGCAGCTGCAGCCGCGACTCGCAGTGCTGAAAACACTCATGCCCCTTATCGATTCGGGCGTTGTGCGTTTCGCGGCATCGGTCCACTCTGTATGCGCGCATTGCAAGTCTGAAAGGGACCGTCTCACTGAACGCGGTTTAGATTACTGTCGGCAGCTGCTCGTCGAATCTGGTCTGCAGATCGAAATGGAGCGCCGTCGCGATGGGAAGGGCGGGCGGATCGTTCTCTCGTGTCCAAAACTTCTCGGAACCGGTCCCCACGACCTACGTCATGTGGTGTATCTCACAGCGAGCGCATGAAGCGATTCGCTAAGTACTTCGGCAGACGCACCAAGCGCGCGGAAATGACTCGAGCCGATGGTGAGATGCTCGAACGGCACATTCGAGCGCTCGTGTCCTTTCTTGTTGGTCATGTTGTCTTCGACATGAGCACGGCTGCTATGAGCCGTTCGGCCTTTGCTGCTGGATCTACTCTCGAAGCAGCATTCATAGCATCGCTCGAAGACGCTGCGCCATCCACTTCGGAGATCCAGAAGTGGGAAGCCCTCAGGTCCATTGAGCTTCCCTGGGTCCGCGACCTCTCCGTCGAGCAGATCGTTCAGCTCAGGCAGGACGCGGGGCCAGCTCTCGAGCACTTCAGGGCGTCAATGGCTGGCCGGATCAATCAGCAAGGCCGGAGTGACCAGAGTGCGGTTGAGGCTTTCGTGTCCGATCTCCGTCTGCAAGCGGTCGAGGTTCAGAACGAACTCGTCAACTACGATAAGTTCGGGGGGCGACGGGAGCGCGTCGCCATCGGCAGAGCCTCCGTTGCGTTCGTTTTATATGGTCTCTTGATTGATGCGTCGACTGGCAGCTATAGCCGCCGCACTCACCGCGCTCGCTGCGCTGCATCCTCCGGCGACGCAGCAGCGCATCGAAACTGAGCGCCTCCGTGCCCGCGCTCCGTACGTACTTGTCCGAGCTCGGGAGATACTCGCTCACCAAGGGCCGCGGACTAAACGCGAGCTCTAATCGCGCCCCTCTGATAGCGCTCGCGCCTCGCTCCCTCATTCGAACAGCGCGAGGTCGATCGCATCGCCCATCGCGCGGTAGCCCCGATCGCTCGGATGCAGATGATCGTCGCAATCGTAGACCGGCAGCATGCGCGTCGGATGGTCGGGATCGCGCAGCGCCCGATCGAAATCGACGACGGCGTCGAACGCGTCCGTCTTGCGCAGCCAGTCGTTGACCTCCTGGCGGACGGTCTCGCGCCGCGGATTCCAGGCGCCGGGCAGAAACGTCTCGTTCTCGTAGGGCGTCAGCGTGGCCGCGATCACCCGGATCCCGCGCGCGTGGCCGCGCACGGCGAGCTGTTTCATCCCGGCGATCATCTGCGCCGCGCTGACTTCTTCTTCGGGCTTGGCCCAGCGGTTTCGGATATCGTTCGTGCCGAGCATGATGATCGTGTGCGTGACGCCTGGTTGCGCGAGCACGTCGCGATCGTAGCGGCGCAGGCCGCTGTCGCCGCGGATGTCGTGCAGGATGCGATTGCCGCCGAGACCCTGGTTCATCACCGCCATCGGCCGTCCGCGCGGCCGCGCCACGAGCCGCCGCGCCAGCTGCGACGGCCAGCTGTGATGGCCGTCGTGGGTCGAGATGTTCGCGTCGGTCAGCGAGTCTCCGAGCGCGACCACCGCACCCGTCTCGCGCGGCGCGACGACGTCGACACCACACACGAAGTACCAATCGTCCGTGAGGCGGCCGACCGGCATCACGTCCTCCGTCGTGAAGTCGCCCGGCGGCGAGATGTAGTTGGTCTGCCGCGCGTAGCGTCCCGTGATGCCGAAGCTGGCGGGCAGATCGTCGGGAAGGTGCACGCTCACAGCGAGGTCGGACAGCGGCGCGACATCCAGATCGACCGCGTCGCTGACGACGAATGCGCCCGCGGCGATCGTGGCGCTCCGGTCACCGCCGAAGGTGAGCCGTCTGTTCGAGCCGGGGACGACGGCCGGTCCGGAGCTGCGGAGGCCGACGCAGGCCGCTCCGATCGCCAGCGGGCGCGCGCCGTGCGCGTTGGAGAAGCGAACACGCAGCCGGCTGCCGCCGAGGCTGACTCGTGGGATCATGCGCAGCGTATGGTTGCTAAAGGCCGCGCCCTCGGCCGGCGCGGGCGCCGCGGTCCAGGTGCCGACCCAATGCTGGTTGTCTGCCATGGAAGCCTCCCAGGGAGGACATCGCGCGATGAGTGACAACTGTCAAGACCTCGAGTTTCTCTCCGGCATCCGCGTCGTCGATTTCACGCAGTTCGAGGCGGGGCCGTCGTGCACCGAGGCGCTCGCGTGGCTCGGCGCGGAGGTCGTGAAGATCGAAAATCCGAAGACCGGCGATCCCGCGCGCCGGGTGCTGCCCGGAAAGGCTCCCGACGATCCCTGGTACTTCCACATGTTCAACGCGAACAAGAAATCGCTCGCCGTCGACTTGAAATCGCCGCGCGGGCTTGGCGTCGTCCGGAACCTGCTGGAGAAGGCCGACATCACGGTCGAGAACATGGCCCCGGGGACGATCGAGCGTCTCGGCCTGGGCTACGACGACGTGCGCAAGCTGAATCCGCGGATCATCTACTGCTCCATCCAGGGTTTCGGCACGGGCAGCAAGTACGAGAAGGGGCTGGCGTTCGACATGATCGCGCAGGCCGCGGGCGGCATGATCAGCGTCACGGGCGAGCCGGACCGGGCGCCGGTGAAACCGGGCCCGAGCTTCGGCGACACCGGGACGGGCATGCTGATGGCGATCACCATTCTCGGCGCGCTGCACGAGCGTCAGCGCAGCGGCCGCGGACGCCGTCTGCAGGTCGCCATGCAGGACGCGATGCTCCACTACATGCGCACCTGCTTCGCTGTCCAGGCGCGTACGGGTAAAGCGACGCCGCGACGCGGCGGCAAGACGGTCATGGGCAGCAATGCGCCGTCCGGGCTCTATCAGTGCAAGCCGTACGGCTCCAACGACTGGATCTACATCACCACGAGCCGCGCCAACCCCGAGCACTGGGCGCGACTGATGAAGCTGATCGGACACGAGGAGATGATCGACGATCCGCGGTTCGCCACCGGTGCCTCGCGCGTGCAGCACGAGGCCGAGGTGGACGCCATCGTGACCGAGTGGACGCGGAAGCACACGAAGGAAGAGGCGATGACGCTGATCAGCGGCGTCGGGGTGCCGGCGGGGGCCGTGTTCGACACGATGGAGCTCCACAACGACGCGAGCTTCGAGAAGCGCGGGATCATGCAGGTGATGGACCACCCGAGCGGCCCGTTCAAGATGCCCGCGTGGCCGGTACGCGTCGACGGCAAGCCGCCGCGGGTCGCGGCGTCACCGCTGCTGGGCCAGCACAGCGCGGAAGTCCTCGGCACGTGGCTCGGCCTCGACGCCGACGAGGTTACCGAGTTGAAGAAAGACGGCGTGCTGGGCTAGGGGCGCTCGGCCGGTGACGCCGCCATGCGCTCGATGCGCGTCCATTGCGCGTCGGTGACCGGCATCACCGACAGCCGCGCGATGCGCACGAGTGCGAAGTCTTTGAACGCCGGGTCCGCCTTGATCTCCGCGAGCGTCACGGGCCGGGGAAGCCGCTTCACGGGCGCGATGTCGACGGCGACGTACTTACCGGCCTCGTCCTCGGGATCGGGGTAGGCGCCCGAGAGCGCCTTCGCAATCCCAACGACGGCCTTCTCGTCGCCGGTGTGGTAGTAGAAGACGCGATCGCCCTTCTCGACCGCGCGCAGATGCCTCTGCGCCAGCGCGTTTCTCACGCCGCTCCACACGGCCTTCTTGTCCTTGACGAAGGCGTCCCACCCGTAGTGAGTCGGCTCTTCCTTCACCAGCCAGTTCACGACGCTGCTCGCGTCAGCTCTTCTTCGGCGCCCATCTGTAGATGCGCTGCAGCGTACCGCCCATCAGCATGCGCTTGTCGCTTTCGGAGAGGCGATCGGTGTCGCGGAAGGCGTCGACGCCCTGCTTGTACGTGAGGAGCTTGACCGCGCGCGTCCAGTCGGTGCCCCACATGCAGCGCTCGATGCCGAACGCGTCGAAGATGCGCGCGAGCGGGTCCCAGATGTCTTTGTACGGGTAGGCCTCGCGCGACAGCGTGCACGCGCCCGTGATCTTGATGGCGACGTTCGGCTGGCGCGCGAGCTCGAGCACTTTCGGTAGATCGGCGAACGGCTGCGCCGGCGGCGGTGGCTCGAACGGCTGCTGCAGAGCGAGATGGTCGATGACGATCGACGTCTCCGGATTGCGCGCGGCGAGCTCGCGCGCCTGCTGCTGACGTCCCCAGCAAAGGAGGTTGACGGGAAGCCCGTGCCGGGCGCCCGCGGCGAGCACGCGATTGAGACCGGGATCGGCGGGATCCTCGGACACGTCGCGGTTCATCATGATGCGGATGCCGACCGCTCCCGGTGTGGCTTTCCAGTCGGCGATCGTGTCGACGACGCCGGGGTCGGACGGATTGACGGGCTTGATCAGCCCGAAGCGATCGGGATGCTTCTTGCCGACCTCGACCGCATAGCTCGCGTCGTAGCGGTACATCGTGAACGGCGAGATGAGCAGCGCGCCGTCGACGCCGACGGCATCCATGGCCGCGACCATCTCCTCGCCGGTGACGTGCGGGGGGCCAACCAGCACCGCGGCCCACGGGCGGCCGGGGTGATCATGCTCATAGGCGTGCACCTGGGCATCGATCGTCAGCATGAACTCAATCCTTTCGCTATTCGCTCATCGGCTCACGTCAGGAAAACGCATTTTACTCGATCATGGGAGACCGACGGCGACCACGAGGTCTGCGTAGCGTCGATCCGAGCGCAGGACGTCGAATCGTGGGTCCAGCTTCAGCCAGACGAGCCAGTGCGAGCGATCCTCGAGCGCGCGGGCGAGCCAGGCGAACGCCTGGTCCTTGTCGCCGAGCCCGGCGCAGACGAGGGCAATGCCATAGGGAGTCACGTACCGCTCTTTCGCGAGGCGCTCCAACCGCTGCAGCGTCTCCCGCGCTCCGCTCGTACGACCGGACATCCCCTGGGCATGACCGACCGCCGCGCTCACCACGGGCCAGCATGCAATGCCGCCTCGATTCGCCGGAATTCGGCGATGGCCTCGTCGTACCTTCGCGTCTGCTGATATGCGCGCCCAAGCCACAAACGCGCCAGCGCAAACTGCGGGTTCATCTCGATGACCATCTGCAGTTGCTTGATCGCCGCATCGTACTGGCGGCTGTAGTACAGGACGAATCCCAGGTCCGTGTTGATGATCAGCGACGTCGGATCGAGGGCCTGCGCCCGCGTGATCGCTGCCCGGGCCTCCTCGAATCGCTTCATCGCCGTCAGGTATACGGCGTACCAGTGATGGGCCGTCGCGTAGTTGGGGTTGAGTGTGAGGGCGCGCCTGAATTCCGCCTCCGCGGCCGTCCAGTCCCAATCGTAGTAGAAGCGCACGTACGCGAGCGACGTGTGAGGCTCGGTCAGTGTGGCGTCTAGTCGAACGGCTCGCGTCGCCGCCTCATTCGCCTTCGGAAACACGTCTCGCGGCGCGAGGTGGCTCAGGTAGCCGAGCGTGGTGTACGCATCGGCCAGTCCCGAGTAGGCGCGGGCGTAGGCGGGATCCCGTTCGATGGCCTGCTCGAAGTACTCGGTGGCCTTCTTCAAACCGGCCTCGCTGCGCTGATTCCAGTGATAACGCCCCTTGATATAGAGCTGGTAGGCGTCGGGGCTCTCGGTGCCGACGCTGACTTCGCGGGCCTCGCCGAGGAAGCGATAGCCGCGCTTGGAAACGGTCTCGATGTATCCGGCGCCGAGCACGCGTCGCAGCACCGAGATGTTTCTCGTCACGCCCCCCTCCTCGACGTGGGTCTCACCCCAGATCTGCTGCAACAGCCACTCCTTTGTCGAGAGATGCTGGTGGTTCTCGACCAGGACCACGAGCGTTCGGTACACCTGGGGCTCGAGCGGCACCCGTTCGCCGTTCCGCAGCAGCAGGCATTCGGTCGTGTCGAGCCTGAACGGTCCGAACGTGTAGATCTTTCCCGACCGGCTCATCGCCACCTTCAGAATTTCTTCAGGATTTCTTCACCACGCGTGCAGGACGCCCGCCGCGGCTCGGCCGTAACGTCCGCGCCGAAGGAGGCTCACCATGCCGTGGACAGCGCTTCAAAACACGCTCATGACCATCGTCGTGCTCGTCATGCTGGTCACTCCCGCGTCCTCGGGCGCACCCGGAGGCGGAGAGGGCGATCGAACCATGGAGCTCATCGGAGCCGTACTCAACACCGGGTCGTCGTCCGCGCAATACGGATATATCAGCTCGATTCCCGGCATTCCCGGCATCTTTGCCGGCACTCCCGCGAACGAGACCACCGCCTTGCTCACGTTCCACAGTGAGACGACCACGCTGCGGGTCATCGACCATGGCCCGCTGCGTATCGTGAATCGCGAGGGAACCATGACCATGTATCTCCGCGACAAGGCCGGTGCCGAATTCGGGAACCCCGAGTCGTTCCGCGCGGGCACACCGGCGATGGTATCGACGCTGCGGCATCAGGTCATTCTCGACACCACGACGAACCAGTTCACCACGTTCTTCGTCAACACCGTCAAGTCGAGCGCGGGCGTTACGATCGGCGGCCGCCATCACGATCTCGGGAAGCCAGGCGAGACGTTTCGGATGACCGTGTTCGGCCGTCCGAGCACGTCGGGCCCCGCTCAGTTCGTCATCGCGGGATACACCACGGGACTCGAGATGCGATGAACGCGCGGCGCTCGCGGACGGGGCCGCTCTCGCCGAGCGGCCCCGTGGCGTGCCCGTCAGCGCCTCAGCTGTGCCACTTGAATTGCTGCGGCTTGCGCACCGATTCCTGCGAGATCATGACATTCACCAGGGCGGGGCCGCGGAACGCCATTGCCTGGTCGAGCGCGTTTCGCAGATCCTTCGGGTTCTCGACGAACCAGCCCTTGCCGCCGAACGCCTCCATCATCCGGTCGTAGCGCGCGCCGTAGATCAGCGCGTTCGGCTTGAGGTTCTGCAGCGGATTGTCCGGGTGCTTGGCGTGCCCGGGGCCGATCCCGCCGTTGTTGAACACGACGATCTTCACCGGGAGCTGATACCGGCACGCCGTCTCCATCTCCATGCCGGAGAAGCCGATCGCGGAGTCGCCCGAGACCGAGATGATCGGCTTGTTCGGGTGCACGACCGCGGCCGCGATCACGAAGCCCATCCCGATGCCCATCGTGCCGTAGCTGCCGGCGTCGAGCCGGTGGCGCGCCTTGCTGTTCATCAGCTGCGTGCGGCCGATGTCCATCGTGCTGGCCCCCTCGCCGATGATGATCGCGTCGTCGGGCGCCCACGCGGCCACGTCCTTCAGCGCGCGGTAATAGTTGGCGGGCGCCTGGTCATCGGCGAGCTGCGGCGCGATTTGTGTCGCGTTCGCCGCCGCCTTCTCGGCGATCGCGGCGTGCCACGGCGAGTCCGCGGGGAACACCCACTCCCGCTTGCGCAGCGCTTCATTGATCTGCGCGACGATCGCCTTGCCGTCGCCGACCAGGCCCACTTCCGTCGGCGCGTTCTGGCCGATGGACTCGGCCGCGATGTCGAGCTGCACGATGCGCACGTTCTTGTTGAAGCGCGGCGGCAGACCGAAATGCATGATCCAGTTCAGCCGCGCGCCCATGAGAAACACCACGTCGGCATTCTGCAGCGCGTGGCTGCGCGCCGCACCGACCGAGAGCGGATGCGTGTCCGGCATGACGCCCTTGCCCATCGGCGAGGCGAGGAAGGGCACCTTCGTGCGCTCGATGAACGCGCGCACCTCGTCCTCGGCGCGCGAGTACGCCATGCCCTTGCCGATGATGACGAGCGGCCGCTCGGCCGAGCGCAGCACGTCGAGCGCGCGCTCGACGTCCGCCGGCATCGCCTGCACACGGGGCGGATCGGGGCAGCGCGGCGGCTCCTCGACCCGCGACTCGTCGACCTTCCCGGTGATGATGTCGTCAGGCATGTCGAGATAGCTCGCGCCAGGCGCGCCGTAGATCGAGTTCCGGACGGCCATCTCCACGTAGAACGGGATACGGTGGACGTGCTCGACCGCGTGCGCGAACTTGCAGAACGGTGTCGTGATCAGCACCTGGCGCTCTTCCTGGAACGCCCCCATGCCGTTGCGCCACGATTCCGAGGCGCCGCCAATCAGCACCATCGGCCAGCGGTTCTGCTGCGCATTGGCGAGCCCGGCGAGCGCGTGCACGACGCCAGGCCCGGAGACGACCAGGCAGGCGCCGGGACGCCCCGTGAGATAGCCCACGGCCTGCGCGGCGTACGAGGCAGACTGCTCGTTGCGCATCCCGACGTAGGTAATGCCTTCTTTCTGCGCGGCGACCGCGATCGGTCCGACGGGAAACCCGACGATCCCGAACATGAAATCCACGCCCTGCTTCTTGAGGCTTCGTGCCACCAGTGTCGCGCCGTCGACGTCGCTCATGACCCCTCCTGTTGAGCCCGCCCAATGTACGGGCGGCGATTATGTACCATGAGGGCGGGTTCCGGGAGGAGATGCGTCGATGGACCACATCGTGTTCGATCGCGAGGCGCCGGCCGGCTTGACCACCCTGGTGGTGGCGTTCGGAGGATGGATCGATGCGGGCCGGGCGGCTACGGGCGCCGTGCGCCATCTCGTTCGTGAGCTCGACGCCGAGCGGCTGGCGTCGATCGACCCCGAAGAGTTTTTCGTTTTCACCCAGGAACGGCCCGAGGTACGGCTGACCGGCGAGGGCGAGCGCGAGATCGTGTGGCCCCGGAGCGAATTCCACGCGTGGCCGCGCCAGGATGGCGAGGAGGGCGTGCTGTTCTTTTGCGGGCCCGAGCCGCACCAGCGCTGGCGCACATACACGACGGCGTTCCTCGACGTGGCCCAGCGCTGCGGCGTCAAGCGCATCGTCTCGATCGGGGCGCTGCTCGCGGCCGTTCCACACACGCGGCCGATCCGCGTGACGGCGCGTTGCAGCGAGTCGACGGTGCGCGCAGTGCTGGAGGCCTGGCGCATCTTTCGCGTGCCGACCTACGAAGGCCCGACGGGAATCTCGTCCGTCCTCCTCGACGCCGCCGCGCGACGCAACATCGAGCACGTCGGCTTCATGGCGCAGGCGCCGCACTATCTGCCCGATGCCGAAAATCCCGCGGCGATCGAGGCGCTCGTCGGGTATATCGCTCGGTTGCTCCACCTGCGAGCGGACACGTCGGCGTTCGCGGAGACGATCCAGGAGTTCCGTACCCAGGTCGACCGCGCGGTGGCGCGCGACCGCTCGACCCAACAGCACGTGCGGAAGCTCGAGCGCGACTACGACGCGGCGGGGCCTGCCGAGCCTCCGCCGTTGCCGGCGGAAGAGCTCGATACGAGCGCGCTCATGCAAGAGCTCGAGGAGTTCTTGCGTAAGCAGCAGGGAGGTGGCGCCGGCTCAGCGTGACGCCATCGGCTCGTGCGCCTTCAGGAAGGTCCGCACGTGCTCGACGACCTTCCGGATCGTGTCCTTCGACTCTTTCCACGGATAGATCGATACCTCGGCGTTGGGGGCCAGGCTCACGATCTCCATCGAGATCGCGAGCGGATGCGGCGGGATGTCGTCCGGGAGGACCAGCAGCGGCGTCCGGCACGAGCGCACGAAATCGCGCGTGACCGTGAACACGAAATCGGCGGGCGAGCGATACATGTTGTGCAGGAAGCGCTCGATCATCGCCATGGTGATGTCGGGCCGCCGTGCGCAGAGCGCCGGTCCCCAGCCGGTCGTGTTGTTCCGCCAGAAGATGTCCGGATCTTCGGGCCGGTGGCCGCTGGGCTGGCTGAGCACCGCGGCCACCACGCGGTCGGGCGCGCGCTGAAGCAGCTTCATGATGAACGGGCCGCCGATGCAGTTGCCCAGGACGAGAAACTTCCCGATGCCGAGGTGGTCCATCAGGCCGAGCTGGTCGTCGGCGTACGCATCCCACGGCCTGTCGATCTCGAGCGGGCCACTGGATTGTCCGTTGTTGCCGTTGCGCAGATCCATCGTGATGCAGCGGAAGTCGCCCCGGAACTCCTCCATCGCGTTGAAGGCGGCGCCGCTCGCCCACCAGGCGATAGCGGAATTCAGACCGCCGCCCGGAATGAGCAGCAGGGGGAAGCCGGAGCCGACCTCTTCGTAGTAGATGCGGACGTCACCGCGCTCGTAGAACGGCATCGCTATCTCCTTCTGCCTGTCATCGCAGTCGTGGGCCGGGGTCCATGTCGAGGAAGACGCGCCCGCCCATCGGGTACCACTCGGGCATCACCGTCACCGCCTGGCCGACGACCTGCAGGTCGCGCCAGCACTCCGCGAGCCGACTGTCGCGGCGGTACGATGTGCTGCCCCCGTGCCGGAACATCAGATCCATCGCGGTGCGCGCGCTGTCCGCCGCGTACGCCGCGGCAAGCCGCGCGCGAGCGCGCTGCGCCAGCGTCGTCTCTTCTCCGGCGGCGACGGTGTTCCAGATCTCGGTGATCGTCGCGCTGCGGTACGCGCGGCCGGCGTTGAGGATCGTGTCGGCGCGGCCGACCGCGTCCTGCACTTGCGGGTTGTCGCAGAGCCGATCGGTCCGCCCACGCGGCGTCTTCGCGCCCGCAAGCTCGATGAGCGCGTCGATGCCGGCGCGCGCGATGCCGGTGATCACCGCGCTGTGATGCGGTCCGACCCACGCCTGCGCGGGCAACGCGTACGGCACGCCCGGCCAGCGCTTCCATTGATTGTCGAGCGGGACGCCGGCGTGAACCATCGTGCGTTGCTCGGGCAGGAACACGTCGTCGACGGTCCAGTCGAAGCTGCCCGTCGCACGCATCCCGGAGACGTCCCAGGTGCCGTCGACGATCTGAATTTCGGATCGCGCGAACACGCCGCGCCAGAACACCGAGCTGCCGTCCGGACTCCGCCGCGGCTGTCCGCCGTCGAGGATCTGGAAGCTGCCGAGCATCCAGGAGGCTTCCTGACAACCCGTACCGAAGGGCCACCGGCCGGTGACACGATAGCCGCCGTCGACCGGGACGGCGCGGCCGCCTCCCATCACGGCCGTGCCGGCGATCACCGTGTCGACGCCGTGGGCGTAGATTTCGTCGACGCCCTCCTCCGACAGGCCGAGCGTCACCAGCTGCGCGATGCTGTTATTGGCAACGTTCCAGCCGACCGAGCCCGCGGCCTCGGCCAGCACCTCGACCACGCGGACGTACGTCAGCGGGTCGACCTGGAGACCGCCCAACGCGCGCGGCATCACGAGCTGATAGAAGCCGAGACGATGAAGCTCCTCGACGACCGTCTTCGGTAAGCGCGGCTCGCGCTCGAGCTCGTCGTGGTGACGGCGGATGAGCGAGCGCAGCGAAGCGGCGGCCTGGACGAGGGGATGAGCGTCGACATCGGAGGGCAGGCGCGAATCGTCGGCAATCGGCCGCATGTGGCGCTCGTGGCCGGGATGTTCCGCTTGCGACGGCGGGGTGTCAAGCGAGGCGCGACTCCTGTACCCTCTCCGGCCCAGGGAGGATCACGATGACACAGCCGATTCGCGTCGGAATCGTCGGGGCGACGCTCACGCAGGGCGGCAGCGGGTGGGGCGCCAATGCTCACGTCCCCGCGCTGAGAGCGGTGCCCGGCTACGAGCTCAAGGCCGTCTGCACGGCACACGAGGACACCGCGAAGGCGTCGGCGGCGGCGTTCGGGGCCCAGCACGCGTTCAATCGCTTCAGCGACATGGCGGCCCATCCCGACGTCGATCTGCTCGTCGTGTGCGTCCGCGTGCCGGGCCATCGTGATCTCGTCATGGCCGGTCTCGAGGCGGGAAAGGCCGTGTTCTGCGAGTGGCCGCTCGGCAAGACGCTGGCGGAGGCTCGAGAGATGGCTTCACTCGCGGGTCGGCGCGCGCTGCCGACGATCGTCGGCCTGCAAGGCCGCAGTGACCCGACGCTGCTGTACGCGCGCGATCTGATCAAGGACGGTTACATCGGCGAGGTACTGACGGCCAGCCTGACCTGCGTGGCGCCGGCGGTGCTGCAGCGCGGTCCGGGTCGGATCTGGCAAGGAAACCGTGCGAACGGTGCGAACGTGCTGACGATCACCGGTGGTCACGCCATCGATTCGCTGTGCACCGTGCTGGGCGAGCTTTCCGAGGTCTCCGCACGCGTGGCGACGCGCATTCCCGAATGGCGCACGCTCGAAGGCACCGCGGTGCCCGTCGATTCGCCCGACAGCATCAACGTCGCCGGCCGCATGGTCAGCGGCGCGGAGGTCTCGATCAGCGTGGCGACGGCTCCCTGGAATCCGAGCGGGAATCGACTGGAGATCTACGGCCGAGACGGCACGATGATCATTCGCGCGGGCGGCGCGCTCAGCCAGGGCCCGAACGAGCTGCGTGCGGCACGAGGCAAAGAGGCTCTCGCGGTCATGCCGGTGCCGGACAAATACCGGTTCGCTCCGAATGGCACACCGGCCGGTCAGCCCTACAACGTGGCGCAGGCGTACGCGCGCGCAGCAGACGCGCTCCGTGCCCGCACCCGCTTCGAGGTCGATTTCGATCTCGCCGTGCAGCGTCACACGCTCATCGATGCGATCGAGCGATCCTCGGCGTCCGGCGGGTCGGTGAAGCTCGGTCAGTCATGACGTCTCGCCGACGATGACGCGACACTTCGGCGTCTTGATTCCATCCACGAACACGACGGTAGAGATCGAGTGCCGGCTGCTGCCCTCGACGTACCAGGCGCACGTCGGGCGCCTCATGTCGAGCGGCGGCGGCTTTGCGCCGAGCCGCGACGAGGATATCGACTACCAGTCGCGCTTGCTGGGCACGGCGAAGGTCGAGCTCGTGATCCTCGCGCAGACGTCGGCGAGCCTGTTTGCCGACAACTACGACGACGTCGTCACGAAGCGGATCAGCGCTGCCGCCGGCGTGCCGGCGATGACGTCGGCACGAGCGGTGGGTCGCGCGGTGCGCGCGCTCGGCGCCCGTCGCATCGCGATCGTGTCGCCGTATTCCAACGAGGTCAACGAACGCGCCTGCCGGTACTTCCGCGCCAAGCACGGGCTCGAGACGGTCGCATGCGAGGGCTTTGGCGCCAGCGACGCATACGCGATCGGAAAGCTGAGCCCACAGCACGCGCGTGATGCGTTCGCGCGCATCGATCGCCCGGAGGTCGAGGCGTTCGTCGTGCCCGGGGGCAATTTCCCGACGATGCCGTCGATTGCCGGCTGGGAGCACGAGCTCGGCAAACCGGTCGTGACGACGAATCAGGCGTCGATCTGGGCGATGCTGCGCGCGTTCAACAGCGCCGATCGCCTGCCGGCATTCGGACGCCTGCTCGCCGAAAAGGCGTAGCGGGCGACCACCGGCAGGGCGCGATGAACGTGCGCCTCCGCGTCCAGCAGGGCGGCCACGGCGAGCCGCTCCTGTTGCTGCTGCACGGACTCGGTGCGACGGGTGACGTGTGGCGTGGACTGTCCAACGTGCTGGCCGCGCGGTGGCCCGGACGCTGGGTGATCCCCGATCTGCCGGGACACGGCGGGTCCGCGGCGCTTGCGTCGTATTCGTTCGAGCATCTCGCCGTCGCAGTGGCTCACGCGTTGCCGCCGGCGGACCGCGTCGTCGCGCTCGGTCACTCGCTGGGCGGCGTCGTGGCGCTGACGCTCGCGAGCGGGCGCTTCGGCGTGCGTCTTTCTGCGGTGTGCGGCCTCGGCATCAAAATCAGCTGGACGGAGGAGGAGCTGGCTCGAGCTCGGGCGCTGTCGATGCGTTCCAATCCGAGGTACGCGGCGCGAGCTGAAGCCGCCGGGCGACATCTGAAGCTCGCGGGGCTCACCGGTCTGGTGGCACTCGAGGCCGTTGCGGACGCCGCGCTCTCGAACGACGGCGGCGGCTGGACCGTCGCGTTCGACCCGGCCGCCTTCGCGGTGGGCGCCCCGGACATGACGCGGCTGCTGTCGGCGTCGCAAGCGCCGGTCGTGCTCGCCGCCGGCGAGCGCGATCCCATGTGCCCGGCGGCAGAGCTCCGCGCGCTCGTCCCCGATCCCGTCATTCTTCCCGGACGCGGTCACAACGCGCACGTCGAGGACCCGGAGGCGTTGTGGCCGCTACTCGAATGCCTCGCGCGCCATCGGATCTGATCAGGGAGTGCCGACCGCAACCATCGCGCCGACGATCGCGCCATAGAGCAGATGCGCGAGGAGCGTGACGACGGGCGTCGCCTGGCCATAGTTCATCAGCATGAAGCCTGGCGGCTCCACCAGCGCCTCGGCGTTGGCGGCGCTGTAGAACGTGCCCATGCGCGGATGCACGACGGGCAGGATCGCGTTCACGAGCACGGTTCCCGCAAACAGCGCGTGGACGAAGCCGAACAGCAGCCCGAGGCGCCAGCCGGCGCCGCCGATGGCGATGAAGACCGCGTAGTACACGAGCGCGAACACGAGCCCTGCGACGAAGTGCAGCGCGTAGCCGATCAGCTTGGCCCGCGCGCGATCCGCGGACACGGCGCTGCCCAGCAGGAACGGCAGATCCATGCGGGTCAGCCGCAGCTCCGTGGCGCCGCTGAGCGCCGTCGCGAGCACCAGCGTGCCCGCGAAGCCTCCGGCGAGCGCGCCCCAGACGCTCACGCCGCACGCTCGTGGTCGAAGGCCGCCGCCGCGCTGATCAGCGCCAGGTGGACGAGCCCTTGCGGAAAGTTGCCGAGAAACTCGTGCGTCTCGGGACTCATCTCCTCGGCGTAGAGGCCGACGTCGTTGCCGAGCGCGAGCAGCGCATCCATGAGCGCGGCGGCGTCCTCACGCCGGCCCGTCAGCGCGAGCGCCTCCACGAGCCAGAACGAACAGCAGAGAAACACACCCTCGCCGCCGCGCAGGCCGTCGTCGCCGAGATACCGGTACACGAGCGGGCCGCGGCCGAGCTCGCGGCGCACGGCATCCGTCGTGCGAATCATGCGCGGGTCGCGCACGTCGGCGTAGCGGAGGATCGGTAGCAGCAGCAGGCTGGCGTCGAGCTCCTCGCTGCCCGCGAAGCGCACGTAGGTCTGCTTGGACGCCGACCAGCAGCGCTCGTCGATGAAGGCGCGGACGCGCGCCGCTTCCTGCTTCCACCTCGCGCTGCGCTGTGGCGGCAGCACACCGCGCTCGGCCAGCCGGACCGCGCGATCGAGGGCGATCCAGCACATCGCCTTGGAGTGTGTGAAGTGGCGCGACGCCATGCGCACTTCCCAGATGCCACGGTCGGGCTCGCGCCACGCGGTGCACACGAAGTCTGCGAGGTCCGCGAGCTCGCCCGCGGTGTCGCGGTCGATGCGAAAGCCGCGATCGGCGTAGGCGTACGCCGTGTCGAGCAGGTTGCCGAACGTGTCGAGCTGCAGCTGCGCCGCCGCGTCGTTGCCCACGCGAACGGGGCGCGAGTCCCGATAGCCCGCGAGCGGCACGATGGTCTCCGGCGCGTAAGCGCCGCCGTCGAGCCGATAGAACGGGTGCAAGCGCGGATGCGTCAGCCGCGTCGCGTGCATGAACCACCAGAAGAACGCCGTGGCCTCGGTGTGTCGGCCGAGCTGCAGCAAGGCTTCCAGCGTGAACGACGAATCGCGCAGCCAGGAAAAGCGATAGTCCCAGTTGCGATCACCGCCGATGGCCTCGGGCAACGATGTCGTCGGCGCGGCGGCGATGGCGCCGGATGGCGCGAACACGAGCAGCTTGAGCGCGAGGGCACTCCGCACGACGGCGTCGCGCCACGCGCCGGCATAGGTGAGCTCACCGCTCCAGCGCTGCCAGTACGCGACGGTGGCGTCCAGTCGCGCCTCGACCTCGGCGCGCGCGGGAACGACGAGCGGCTCGCCGTGGGCCGAGGCGAGGGCCAGCAGCGCGTGGCTGCCCTCGCGCGCCTCGAATTCACCGCTGACCGCCTCGGCGTCGCATCGCGACCCGCCCGCGTCCCAGGCGCACATGGCGAGCGCGTCGCCGTGCGAGAGCGCGACGGGGAACGGCCGCCGTGCCTGAATCCGAACAGACCCCTGACCGTAGTGAAACCGGGGCTCGATGCGCCAGCGCATCGGCACGCGACCCGCGAGGCCCTCGACACGCCGGGCGAGCTCGCGGAACGGCCCGAGCCGCGCGTCCGGCAGCGTCATGGCGTCCGTGACCCGCACCGCGCCGTCGTCGGTGCGGAACGTCGTCTCGAGGACGTTCGCGCCGGGCACGTAACGGCGCTCGACACCGAACGGCACGGATGGTGAAAGCGCGAAGCCGCCCCCGCGCTCGCTGTCGAGCAGCGCCGCAAAGACGCTGCCCGAGTCGAGGTTGGGCAGGCAGAGCCAGTCGATCGTGGCGTCGCGCCGGACGAGCGCGACGGTGCGGCCATCGCCGATGACGGCGTAGTCGCGGATGGGCGCCCACGCACCGCGCACGCGCGGTCAGCGGCGGCGCGCGGCGTGCAGCACGGCGACGACGCTCATGGCGTCGACGATCTCCGAGCGCTCCACCATCCGCACGACCTCGTCGAACGGAAATGCGCGCACCTCGATGAACTCGGTCTCGTCGGGCGTGCGCTCGACGGCGTGCAGGCCGTCGGCGGTATAGAGATGCGCCGTCTCGTCGAGGATCGACTTCGACGTGTCCAGCGTGCAGAGCTTTTCCAGGCGTGCGGCGGTGTACCCGGCCTCCTCCGCGAGCTCGCGCTGGACGGCGTCCTCCTCGCTCTCGCCGCGCTTGACGGCGCCGGTGGGGATCTCCCAGCGAAACGTGCGGGACACGTACCGCCACTGGCCCACCAGGACCACGGTGCGCGCGTCGAGGAAGGGAAGGACGCCGATGGCCGGCGCGCATTCGACGACGCCGTAGAGCGTGGTCCGGCCGTCCGGCAGCTCCGCGATGTCTTCACGGACGCGGATCCACGGATTCGCGTACACCGGTCGGGTCGTCAGCGTGCGCCACGCGGCGCGCGCGCGTGCGCTGGGCGAGTCGGGCATGATGACGCCTTCATGTATACTCCATCGCATGTCGTGGCCCAAGGCCGTCGACGCACTCTGGCGCGAGATCGAAGCGGCGCGCGCGGACGTGCTGGGTGAGGTCACGGGGCTCTCGCAGGCGCAGAGTGAGTGGCGCCCGGCACCGAATGAATGGTCGATCGGCGAGGTGATCGACCATCTCACCGTTGCGGAAGTCGCCACGGGTAAGCTCACGACCAAGCTCACGAAGGAAGCGGCCGCGGGCGGCGCGCTCGCGGTGTTCCCGCACGACCTCACGGAGTTCGCGGCGCTGCCCGTGCCGGCCTCGGCGTCGGCGAACGCGCCCGAGAGCGTGTGGCCCACGCACGGCAAGCCGATCGGGGAGCTGCTCGCGACGATGCGTGCCACGCGCGAGCGCAGCCGGCAGTCGTTCGACCGCCTCGCCGCGTGTGATCCGCGCACGCTCCGCTTCAAGCACCTTCGGCTCGGCGACCTCGACCTGGCGCAGTGGTGGCGGCTGGTTGCCGACCACGATCGCGTGCACCTCGGCCAGATCCGCGAGATCAAGCGGGCAGCGGGCTTTCCTGCCGGCTAGAGCATGAAGGTCGTGCTGCGGAACCCTCGGCGCGAGGTCGAGGTGGCCGGCAACCGGCGCGTGAAAGACGTTTTGCGCGAGCTCGACGTGCTGCCCGACACCGTGCTGGTGATCCGCGGCGACGATCTCGTGACGGCCGATCAGATGCTGCGCGAAGACGACGTGATCGAGCTGCGGCCGGTGATGTCCGGAGGCCTCGCGTGAAGTGTCGCAAGTGCGGCGCGCCGGCCGCTCTCGAGCTGCGGCGTCACAACGCCGCCTTCTGCGCGCCGGACTTCCTGGACTTCTTCCGGAATCAGGTGCGCGAGGCCATCCGGCGCCACAAGATGTTCACGCCCAAGGAGCGGCTGCTCGTCGCGGTGTCGGGGGGCAAGGATTCGCTGGCGCTCTGGGACGTGCTGCTCGACGACGGATACGACGCGACCGGGCTCTACCTCGACCTCGGCATCTTCGAGTATTCGGCGGAGTCGAAGGCGAAGTGCGAGGCATTCGCGGCCCGCCGCGGGGCGCGGCTGATCGTGACGCGCGTGGCGGATGAGGTCGGCGCGGCCGTGCCCGTGATCAAGGACGTGACGCGGCGGCCGCCGTGCTCGGGATGCGGGCTGTCCAAGCGTTACCTGATGAACCGCGTGGCGCTCGAGCACGGCATGGACGTCGTCGCCACCGGTCACAATCTCGATGACGAGGCGGCCACGCTGTTCGGCTCGGTCATGCACTGGCAGATCGACGCGCTGCCCCGGCAGTCGCCCGCGCTGCCGTCCACGCATCCCAAGCTGGTTCGCCGCGTCAAGCCGCTCTACCGACTTTCCGAGCGCGAGACGGCGGCATATGCGTTCCTGCGCCGCATCGACTACATCGTCGACGAGTGCCCGTTCGCGCGCGGCGCGACGTCGATCGCCCACAAGGAGATCCTCAACCGGATGGAGGAGGCGTCGCCCGGCGCGAAGCACAACTTCCTCTTCGGATTTCTCGACAAGGCGCGACCGGTGTTCGAGCGCGCCGAGGGCGCGGTGCTCAACGAGTGTACGCGGTGTGGGCAGGTGACGACCGGCACCGTGTGCGCGTTCTGCAAGCTGTCCGACCAGGTCAAGCGCTCGGCGGCGGGCGTCGCGACCCCGCCCGACCGATAGCCCTCCCGCTGCGCGCCAGTCTCGAGCTGACGGCGGCCATGGCGATCGTCGGCAGCTCGGTTGCCGTCGGCAAGGTCGCCGTCACGCGGGTGCCCGTGTTTCTGCTGTCGGGCCTGCGATTCGCCGTCGCCGCCGTGATCCTCACCTTGTTGGTGGCCGTGCTTCAGCGTCCGCTGCCCCGCGTGACCCGCCGCGACGTCGCCGTGCTCTCGCTGCAGGCGTTCGCGGGTATCTTTGCGTTCAACGTTTTGCTGCTCTACGGCCTGCGATTCACGAGCGCGTCCGCGGGCGGCATCGTCACGAGTACGACGCCCGCGGTGGCCGCGGCGATCGCCATCGTCGTCCTCGGCGAGCGCTGGACCGGACGACGCACCGTCGGCATCGCGCTCGCCGTCGCCGGGATACTCGCGCTGAATCTCACGGCGCGCGGCTTCGATGTGCGTGGCCCTCGGCCCTGGCTCGGAAACATGCTCGTGTTCGGCGCCGTGCTCGGCGAGGCGGTGTTCGTGGTCTGCAGTCGTGTCGCGGCGCAGCGCCTGCCGCCGCTCGTGGTGGCGACCGCCATCAGCATGCTCGGGTTCCTGATGTTCCTGCCCATGGCGCTGCTCGAGCTGCACGGATTTCCGCTGAGCCGCTTGACGCCGGCCGACTGGGTGATCGTCGCGTACTACGGGGTGCTCGTCACAGTGGTGGCGTTTCTGCTGTGGGCCCGAGGCGTGGCGCGCGTGCCGGCTAGCACGGCCGCCGTCTTTACCGGCGTGCTGCCGGTCAGCGCCCTCGGGCTGTCAACCGCGGCGCTCGGCGAGCGTGTGACGGCGGCCCATGTGCTGGCGGCGGTCCTTGTCGTCGCGGGCGTCGTGGTTCTCGCCCGCGCCGACTAGGACGCGCTCGTCCGGGTCTTCGCGCCCGCGCCGATCAGTTGTTCTTCGTGCGGTTGCTCCACCCGCTGATCGTGCTCCAGTTGCCGTTGTTGTTCCAGTTGCCGTGGCCATCCGAGCCGCCGCCGCTGTTCAATCCGCCCACCGTCGGTGACAGCATGCCGCCCACGAGCGACGTCGACGACGAAATCGTGCTGCTGACCGTCGACGACGAAGCTGTGCCGGCGACTGCGGACGTCGACGAGGCGGCCGTGGTGGCCGTGCTGCTCGCGTTCGAGCCGGGCGACGCCATGCCCCGGGCGTAGTCGGCGACGCTGGCCTGGTCGCCTGCGCCACGCTGATCGGCGGCGGTGTCGCGCAGCGTGCGAGCGACGGCGACGCGCGCGTCTTGCGTGACGCGGTCGACCTCGGCCTGGCGCACGGCGGCCGTGATCGCCGGCGGCACCTCGCGAGGTGGCGCCGCGCGGAACGCGTCTCGCATGGTGCGTGCGGTGTCGGGCGTGATCGAGCGAGGCGCGGACACGGCCCCGCCCACGACGCTCACCTGCTGAAGGGCGGTCAGGATCGTCGGGGGTCCGCTCACCATCTCCGTCGACACATGCGCGACGTCGATGACGCCCTTCAGCACCGTGATGACCGAATGCCGCGCGTTCACGACCTCCGCGACAATGACGGTGCCCCGAATTCCGGCCACCGCATTCGGGGTCCTGACCTCGACGAGGTCCCCGGGCCGCATACGCTCGCGCGCCACCGCGACGGCCACGCGTCCACTGCCGACGTTCACCGTCGCTGCGGTCGGCGACTCCGTGATCGTGACCGACGAGAACTCGCGAATCGTTACGACGGCCCGGCCACCCAGGAGCACGCGTGCGAAGGAGTCTTTGCCGGTGGCGATGCGATCGTGCGCGAACACCGCGTCGCGGAACTTCAGCGGCGTCGGCGCCGGCGCCGCCGCGCGGACCACCGTGACGGTGCCCTGCAGCGTCGTCACATAGCCGGCCTGTTCCTGCGCCGAGGCGAGTGTAGCGAGTGCGAGCGCGGCAATCGCGGACAGCATCGCGAACACGCTACGAGGATCGAGACGCATAACGCCCCCGATAGCCCGAGGGGATACGTGCGCGTCGGCCCCCCGGCGGCACGATCAAGGAGCAACGCGAATGCCACGGCCGGGGACCTCGGGGAGAGCGATATGTGAAGCTCCTTTAGGTGGTGCGCGGCCCGCGCTCCCGGCACAACGGCACGGGGAGCGGCTAGAAACACGCCGGCCGATGCCACGCTGGCTGGACACCGTGTCGTCGTTCGAGGAGTGGTGGCGCCGCGCGGCGCCGCGGATGTCAGGCGGAGACGACGGCCGCCTGCACGGCGGCATCCAGCTCGTCGGGACGCACGGGCTTGAACAAGCAGCGCTGCACGCGCAGTGCGGACAGCCGCGCGCGCTCTTCCTCGCGCAGGCCCCAGCCGGTGATGAAGAGAACGGGCACCTTCGCGTCGATCGCGCGAACCCGCTCGGCGACCTCCCAGCCGTTCATGCCGGCCATGCCCACGTTCGTCATGACGACGTCGTAGCGACCGGGCGCGTAAATTTTCAGCGCGGCCGCGCCTCCCGCCGCAGCGCTGACGTCGTGCCCGGCGGCCTGCAGCAGCTCGGTGAGCGCCGCGAGGACCTGTGGCTCATCGTCGACGAGCAGCACACGAACACTGCGGCGCGGGGCACTGTGCACGGAAGCGGGGGCGGCCGGTATCGCCTCACGCGCGGCGGGGACGACGAGAGTAAACGTCGTCCCTCGCCCGAGCTCGCTCTCCACGCGGATGTCGCCACCGTGCCGCCGGATGATCGAATACGCCATCGATAGGCCGAGCCCCGAGCCCGACTCGCCTTTCGTCGAGAAGAACGGCTCGAACACCCGCCGCCGCACGTGCTCGGGCATGCCGATGCCGGTGTCGCTCACCGACACGGCGACGGTCTCGCCCGCGTCCTTCGTCGACATCGTCAGCGTGCCGCCTTCCGGCATGGCGTCCATCGCGTTGAGCACGAGGTTGGTGATGGCCTCGGTGAGCGCGGCCGACCGGCCGTGGATGTGCTGACTGGCGCGCAGATCGAGCCGCAGCTCGAGCTGGCGGCTGTCGTGAGCGATCTTCTCTTCCCACCGCGGCCGCGTGATCGCCACCGCATCCTCGATGATGTGGTTGATGTCGACGGGCATGAAGCGTTCTTCGGGCCGCAGCCGCGCGAACTGCTGAATGCGCCGGACCGTCTCGGAGCCGTCCAGCGCCGCCGACTCCACCACCGAGAGCGACCGTTGCAGGAGGTCGGGATTGCCGGGATTGGCCTTCATCAGCTGCGCGTATCCGAGGATGGCCTGCAACAGGTTGTTGAAGTCGTGCGCGATTCCGCCCGCGAGCTGACCGAGCGCGGTGAGCTTCTCCGACTGGTGCAGCTGGTTCTCGACCTCGCGCTGCGCGGTGATGTCCCGGACGATCGCGATGAGTCCATCGAGGCCGCCCTGGCGATTGCGCAGCCCCGAGAGCGTCACGGCGAGCGCGGCCGGCGCCTCTCGGTCGGCGGTGAGCGTCGCCTCGAACATCTCCATCGCGGAGCCACGGGCCAGCCGCTCGCGCGCGGTGCGATATTCGCGCTCCGGGAGCAGATCGGTGATGCGACGCCCGCTGGCCTCGGCCGCGGTGGGCCCGAACACCCGCTGGGCCGCGGGGTTCCACCCGTTGACGCGATCGCCGGCATCGACCGAAATGATGGCGTCACCTGCGGAGGCGATGAGCTGCTCCAGCGAGCGCTTCGTGTCGGCGATCTGACCGTAGAGGTGCGCGTTGCGCAGCGCGATGGCGAGGTACTCGGAGAGCATTTCGAGGAGCTCGCGCTCACGCGGGTCGACGGGACGCGCCGAGGTGCGGTTGTCGGCCACCAGATAGCCGAGCGGCCCCTCCGCGTCGCGAATCGGGCACACCACGACGCACGCGGCGTCGCCGGGCCGCGCCTCCGGTTCCGTCGCCGTGAGCCCGACGCTGTCGTAGCCGAGGGCCGCGCGCAGCTGCGCCGACACCGCGGCCATGACGTCGTCCATGGCGAGATGGCCGACGATGGTGCGCGAGATCGCGCGCACGATCGACAGCTGGGTGACGCGCAGCGATTGCTCGGTCGTCTCGCGTCGGGCCACCTCCTCGAGCTCGCGCGTCTTCGCCGACAGCCGGCGCATCTCCTCGACGAGGCTCGCCACCTCGCCCCGGGCGCCGAGATCGGCCTGACGTCGCACGACCGCGCGGCGGACGACGTCCTCGAGGTCTTGACGCGAAAACGGCTTGATCAGGTACTCGAACGCACCGTGGGTCAGTGCGAGCTTCACCGTTTCGAGCGAGGCATAGGCAGTGATCATCACGACCTCGATCGTCGGATCGGCGCGCTTCACACGCTGGAGGACCTCGAGCCCGTTCATCTCCGGCATCTTGATGTCGAGGATGACCACGTCGGGTCGCACTTGAGGCAGCATCTCCAGCGCGGCCCGTCCGCTGTCGGCGGTCGTGATCTGGTAGGCGGGCTTGAGCAGCATGCGGAGCGATTCGCGCGGCCCGAGCTCGTCGTCGACGACGAGGATGCGTGGGGCGGTCGCCGGTGCGGTGGCGACCGTCATGCCACGGCCGGCGGCAGCGAGACGACGAACGACAGCTCGTGCCGCGTCTGACGGACGCCCAGGCGACCGCCCAGCGCCTCGACGAGGCGTTGGCTCACCGCGGGCCCGACGTCGATGAGGCTTTCCTGGACCATCTCCACGGGATCGAACAGTCGTTCGAGCTTGTCGGGCGTCACAGCGGCGCTGCGCGAGCCGACGACGATTCGCACATCGTGGCCTCCGCCGGGCTCGGCGTGGCGGGCCACCGACAGTGAGATTTTCGCCAGATCGTTCGGAGAATTATGGGTCAGGTAGCGGATCAGGTAGGACAGGGCGCGGCGCAGCTGGGCGGCGTCGACCTTGACGAGGAAGCGTTCGGTCGCGGGCGCGACGTCCAGCTGAAGGTGCTTGCCGAGGCCGCCGTCGGCGAGGTCGATGGCCTCGACGAGCTGCGTGACAGCCTCGTAAGCGTCCACTGTGGCGAAGTTTAACTCACCCTCCGTCACGAGCCCCGCCAATTTTTCGAAGACCTCCACCAGTCGGCCAACGTCGCGGCGCACGACCGAGGAGAAGTGGCGGCGGAAATCCGGGTCGTCGTAGCGCTCGCCGATGAGCTCGATGAAGGTATTGATGGAGACCAGGGGGTTCTTGATTTCGTCGGCGATTCGGGCGACCACGCGGGTGAGCAGCTGGAACTGGTCGGCCTCGCGCTTCTGTGCGGCCAGCTCTTTCTGGGCCGTCAGGTCCTCGAAGACGAGCACCGCGCCCAGCGGTGCCCCGTCCTGGTCGCGGATGACATACGTCGTGACCTCGATCCAGAGCCGGCGCAGGGGCAGCTGGATCTCGGTGCGCGGCGTCGCCCGGCCGGACGACAGCGTGTCGAACAGCAGGTCCCCGAGGGGCGAGGGCAGCACGCGCAGATCCTGCCGGACCACCGTCTGGGCCGACAGCCCCAGGATCTCCTCGGCGCGTCGGTTCATCGTGCCGACCCGCTGATCGCGGCCGATCGTCACGACGCCGCTCGACATGTGCCACAGGATCCGCTCGCTGAACTCCTTCTCGCGCTCGAGCTGCTGGTGCAGCGTGATGTCGCGGATGACCGTCGCGAGCTGGGTCACCAGGTCGAAGAGCGTCTCGATCTCCGGGCGTGAATAGGCCGCGCCGAACACCGGCTGCCCGAGGACGAGAATGGCGACGAGATCGCCGTGGGCGAGCAGCGGCGTCGCCACCACGCCTTGCAGCAGCTTCAGCTCGCGCACGAGATCGGGGTCGGTCACGTCGTGCCGCGCGAGGGGGCGCCCCTGACTGGCGAGCCAGCGCGGCAGGCCCTCGCCGGCGGGCAGCCGCACGGAATGGACGATCTGCAGCGGCAATCCGCGGTGCGCGACGATGCGAAATTCGCCGCTCTCGGCGTCGGGCAGCAGGACGGCGACGCGCGTGGCCCGAACGACGTCACCTATAGCGTCCAGGAACGTATCGAGCACGCGGCGGAGGTCGAAGCCCGCCGCGAACACGCGGCTGAGGGCCTTCAGCGCGCGCGGTAGCGCGGCGGTGTCCCAGGCGGTGTCGCCGAGTGCGGGGCGGCCGTGAACGCTCGGCGGCGGCCACGCCGGCTCGCGCAGCATCTTGATCTCGCGGACGAGACGCTGCTTGTCGAGCGCGTGGCGCAGAACGGCGTCGAGCTCGCGCGTCGTGAACGCGTCGGACACGACGAAGTCCGCCGTCGCCTCTTCTTCGCCCGCCGTCCCCACCGCGACAACGAGCACGGCGGGCGCAACGTCGCGCGCCGTGTTCACGAACGTGCTGAGCGCGCCGGACGGGCCCGCGCTGTCACGCAGCACCAGGTCGATCTCGACGAGGCGAAGCGTCTTGACTGCCTCGGCGTCGGAGGGCGCCTCGAAGATCGTGAAGCCGCTGAGCGCGCGCAGCAGCCGCGTGCGCAGCGTTTCGTCCGACGTCACGACCAGAGCGGTGTTCAAGCCTTCCCCGAGCGGGAGTGTACTCGATCCGCGATGCCCGCGTGCAGCCGATTCAGACGACGCGCGCTCACGCGATCACGGGGGCGGTGACGGGAGCCAGCGGAAACGCGATGGAGAAGACGGCGCCGCCGCCGGGCCGGTTCGATGCTTGCAACTGCGCGCCGTGCGCCTGGGCCACGCCCGCGGAGATTGCCAGGCCGAGCCCGGTACCGCGTTGCTTGGTGGTGAAGAACGGCTCGAAAATCTTCTCCACGAGCTCGGGGGGAACGCCGGAGCCGGTATCTTCGACGGTCACGGTGATGTCGTCGCCCTCGCGGGCGAGCGCCACTCTCACGATGCCACCCGGTGGCGTCGCCTCGTGCGCATTCACGAGGAGATTGAGGAACAGCTGCTCGAGGTTCTGGTGGTCGCCCAGCACGCGGCACGGCGTATCGCCCAGCGTCGCCACGACGGTGATGCGCTTTTCGTCGAAGGTCGCCTGCATGAACTCGAGCGCTTCGCCGAGCGGTGCCCGCACGTCGACGGCGTGTTGCGGTTTTCGACCGGGATGCGCGAGCGTGCGCAGCCGGTCGACCACGCGCTCCATCCGATGGATCTCTCGCCCGACGATGCGTCCGAAATCGTCGATGAACTGCGGCTCGCTCGCACGGCGCGGGAGCAGCTGAGCGAAGGTCTTGATCGCGACCAACGGATTTTTGATCTCGTGTGCGATGCCGGAGGCGAGCACTTCGAAATAGGCGAGGCGCTCCGCTCGTCGCCGCTCGATCTCGAGCTGTTTCAGAGGCGTGAGGTCGCTGAACACCGCAACGGCGCCCAGCACCGCGCCGTCCGGATCGCGCAGCGACGACGTCGTGCAGATGACGGGGCGGATTCGATCGCCGTCGGGCAGCTCGATCTCGGGCAGCGTTCGCTCCGTGCCGTCGGCGGCACTCGCGAGCAGCGGGTCACGCAGGCAGGTCGGGACGTTGGTCAGCGCCTGTCCGTTCACGTCGGCGGCGGAAAGTCCGGTCAGCCGCTCCGCGGCACGGTTGAACATCGCCACGCGGCCCGCGGCGTTGATGGCGATGACGCCGCTTTCGATGGAGGCGACGATGTTCTCGATGTATTCGTTCGCCAGCACCACCTGCGCGTATAGCCGCGCGTTCTTGATCGCGATGCCCGCCTGATTTGCCAGCGTCATCAACAGGTCGAGATCCTGGGAATAGAACGGGTCCCCCGAGCGCTTGGCGCCGACCGCGATGAACGCGACGAGTCCGTCGTCGGACATGACCGGTAGCAGCAGTGCCCACTCGGCGACCGTTAGATCGTGCGTCAGACCGCGCTCAGCGTCGGTTTGGATCTGGCGGGCAAGCTCTTCCGTCACCACCGCGTCATGCATGGTCGCGAGGGCCGCGAGCACGGACGCCGGCGCCGTCTCTGGTGCCGCGAAGCTGTTTCCGTCGCCGTGCCGTTGCACCAGCGCGCGACGAAAGCTCTGATCGTCCTGCAGGTAGATGGCCACGCCCTCGACTCCGGTGGCCTGCACGATCGTGCTGCCGATGAAGGGAAGCAGTCGCTTCAGATCCAGCATTCGCGTCAGTGCGCCACTGGCCTTGCGGAGCGTGCGCTGATAGTTGGCGCGCGTGCGGTACACATAGCGATCGAGCAGGCGGCGCGCGATGTCGCGCGTGGGTGGCACGACGAGCATGACCGCGGTGATCGTACTGACAACCACCAGTAGTTCTGTACGGTCGAGGTGTGCGAACAGCCGCGGCCCGTATAGATGGAGGAGCACGACGGTCGGAATCAAGGAGATCAACGTCGCGAGCGCCACCGTGAGTCCGTTGTGCAGGACGAGCCGCAGATCGGTGATGCGGCGCCGAATGAGCGCATGTCCGGTGATGACGACGAACGACAACGCGAAGTACGGGCCAATAGCGCCGTACGCCGACTGGCCGGTCACCCAGGGCAGGATGACGTTTGTCACGATCCCCGCGATCCCTGGCACGATCATGCCCGCGGCGACGAACTGCAGCTCGGCGCGCGATCGGCCGCGCGCGACGCGCCACTCGAGGAGGAACAGCGCGGTCGCGGTCGCCCACGTCGCCACGATGAAAAAGGCGAAGGCGGGATAGAGAGGACCTTGTTTGCGCGAAATGACATTGCCGACGACGGAAGGCTCGAAGATTATCAAGTCGGTCGTTAACGACAGCAGGCTGAATGTCACGCCAGTGATAAGCCACGTCAGAAAAAGAATGCGGACGAGTCGTCGGGCAACCAGCCCTTCCGCCGGTGCGTACGCGTGCATGAATGCCAAAAAAGCAATAGGAACAAAACTTCCTGCGGCAAAACTTATGGGCAGCCAAAAGTGCGGGTGCGCGCGGCTGTGTACTGCGATGACTGCGGTGGCCCAAATCGCGGCGACGAGAGTGAACGTCGTGAATCGGCGATTAAGTGCTCGATGAGGCGACGCATTCCATACAAGCAGCGCGAACACCGCAAGGATTACCGGGACTGCGAAGGACGGTGTGTACATCATGTCGTGCCTCTAGATCCAATGCACCTTTCGTTCGTGAACGATACGCGATGAGCCAGGGAAGTCCTGTAGTCGGAACGCCCGTTGATAGACATGTGCGTGAGACGAGGCTGTAGAATAGTGCACCGACATGACTCATGTCCAGGCGAAGCACATGTCTTCAATAGTGAACGCGGCGGGACCCAGTGCTCAATTTCCGGATTTGCGCATGATGATGGAATGCGCAGGGTGATCTACGTTCGTGCGCACTGTCGCGGGTGAAAAATGGCGTCGTTGCTCCCGCGCCCGTCGAGCCCAACTGATTCGCTAATCGAATTGCCGGCCGGTTTGGTCCGCAGCCTCCGAATCATGTAATGCACGACCTGGTCAGCATCGGCGAGGTGCTCCTGCGCCTGGCGATTCCTTCTCCCGCACGGTTCGAAACAGCGCGGGCGCTGGACGTGCAGATTGGTGGCGCAGAAGCAAACGTTGTAGCTACGGTCGCGCGCTTGGGGCTGAGCACCGCATGGATTTCCGCGGTGCCTGACAATCCCTGGGGAGACCGTGTGAGGCGCGAGTTGGTGAGTCACGGTGTGGATTGCCGATTCGTGCGAACGTTCCACGGTACACGTCTCGGACTGTATTTTATTGAGTACGGCGCCGCACCGCGTCCAGTTCGCGTCCTCTATGATCGACGCGACTCCGCCTTTTCGCGGCTTACGGTCGATGAGGTCGATTGGGATCCTGTAAGACGGGCTCGAATCGTGCATATAACCGGGATTACGCCGGCGCTTGGCGCGAATGGCCGCGCTCTCATAAGCCGCGTACTAGAGGAGGCCCCTGCTATCTCGTTTGATATGAACTACCGCGCGGCACTGTCGGCACCGGCTGAGGCGCGCGAGGTTGCAGAATCGATTCTTCCGCGCGCTCGTTACGTCTTCATGGGCCGCACAGAGGCACGGACTGTCTTCGAAATGGACGGGACAGCGGAGACCGTCTTGAATCTCCTGAGTCGCCAAGCGCCTCGCGCCGTGATCGCACTATTGGAGGGGGCTGCTGGGTCGACCGTTGTTCATGGTGGAGAACTGTGGAGGCCGACCGTTCAACATTCCGTTCACTTAGTTGATCCGATCGGCGCTGGCGATGCCTATGTCGCGGGCTATCTTTGGGGTGCCCTTACGGGCAGATCACCACAAGAGACCGTCAACATAGCTGCTACGGTCGCTGCTTTAAAATGCTCGCACTGGGGGGATATTGCCGTCGTAACCCCAGCTGATATTCAAGACGCTCTGTCAGCGGGCCCTGACGTTCGGAGGTAATTCCTGTACATGTGCGGTGAGCCGACCGCGTGCGGAAATTAAAATTAGAAGGTCCGCACCGCTGACAGAGACGCCGGAGATTCGGCCGTCCCGTTTCTTCCAGTTGGCGCGGGCGTGGTGATGAACTCGATCGTGAACGTGACTCCCTTGGGTCGCGCGTTGTTTCGGACACGGATCGTCGCGCGATGCGCGTCGGCGATATTGCGACAAATCGCCAACCCGAGTCCAGATCCGCCAGGTTTGGTGCTAAAGAAGGGCTGAAAGACTTGGGTAAGGATGTCGTCGGAAATACCACCGCCGGTGTCCGTGACTTCAGTGACGACCGTTCTATTTCCGAGCGTTTGTCTTGTTGAAATGTGAACCGTAAGTTCGCCACCGCTGCCCATCGCTTCAATCGCGTTCATGAACAAATTGAGGAACATCTGTTTCAGTAAGTTCGACTCGCCGAGAATAAATGGAGCGGTGTTTCCGTAGTTAGTGGTAACGCGTACATGTTTCTGCTCGAGTTGGCCGCGAAGCAGTGCAAGAGTCTCATCGATAGGTATTCGAAGATCGACAGCAGTCAGTTGCTCGGCGGGCCGCGTCGCTAACTCTCGGAGTCGTGCAACTAGACCGTCAATCCGACCGACCTCGCGCATTACGACTTTGGAAAACTCACCGTGAAACTCTTCATCGTGATACCGCTCCGGAAGCAATTCGGCAAACGTCCGGATAGCGACGAGCGGGTTTTTGATTTCATGGGCAATGCCGGACGCGAGCGTGCCGATCACGCCGAGCCGCTCCGCTCGAAGCCTTTCTTCCTCCATCTGCCGATGCAGTTGAAGATTCTCAATCGCGATCGCCGCCTGGCCGCCAAGAGTCAGCATAAAATCGATATCTTCGGAGAAATACGGATCCCCCGACAGCTTTGGTCCGACTATAACAAAACCCCACAATCGGCCGAGGTGCCAGAACGCAATCGCAAGGTCACCGCCGAGGTCGCGCAGTTCCGCTGTTGCGGCTCGGATAGTGCCATCTTCGTGGTGCTGTGGTAATTCGTCACGGACGAGCACTCGCCTGTCTCTTTGAAGGAACGACGATAGCGGTGAAGTAGTCGATACGATGAGTTCGTAATCGCGATCATCCGCGAAACGCGTAGGTATTTGAGCTACGAACGCTTCGCGTGACGCGTCTCGCAGGTAAATGCGGACTACTTCCGGGCGAAACATCTTTGAGAGAAGTGTCGTTATGTAGTTCGCCGTCGCTCGCGTATCTAGGGTCGTGCTGAGCTGTTCAGTTGACTCTTTGAGGACGCGAGGATAATCGTGTCTTTCGCGATAAAAGTATCGGTTGAGCGCGTGTTCGATCCACGTCTTAACAGGATGGAAGAGCGCCGCGATGACGATCGCGATAACGAAGGACTCCTTGATGGTTATTCCCGGAGTCGATGGAGCTAAAGAGCCGAGCATCCAGAGCAGAACACTGAAGACGGTCGCACCGGCGCCGATTGCACCGGCAAATACAACCGCCTTTTCCACAAACAACTTTATATCCATGAGACGATGACGAATGATCGCGTGTGCGGTCACGGGTAAGAAAACAAGCGCGAGAAGTCGGCCGTACGGGGCAAAGGCGAAAATACGAAAAGCGACAGGAAGAACAAGGTTCGTTATCAGGACACCGGCGACGGGTATTGCGGTCCCGAGTAGCAGGTATTGAATCTGGAGGAGTCGTAATCCCGACGCGCTGCGGAACTTCCTGACGAGAACAAACACGCCAAAGATGAGGACGCAAACAGCGTAGACAGTGAACGGCAAGAAGAGGGGCCCGTAGACGACGTTGATGTGAAAGACGCCTGCAGAGGTCACGTTTCTGGCGAGCAGCGGAGTAAATATGGCGACAGTGGCGAATACCGCGCCGATCGTCGTTACGGCGCGCCCGTATGGTGCGGATTGGAGGTCGGGGAAGAGGAAGAGAACGTGATAAAGGTTCGGAATGAGGAGAGCGCCAGCAGCGAACGCGACACGTGCCCACAAGAGAGCTCGAGGGGGATCTATATCGGAGTAAAGAAGGAAGCCGCTTGCGAGCCACATCGCGACGGAAATGGCAAAGAGACTGAAGTGCCTGCGCACTGGACCGGGGCGCGCTTTGAAATGCACGAGGGCCGCAAGCGCGAGACTGAAGAACGCGAGAAGAAGGAAAAAGACCGGATTTGGCGGAGGGATTTCCATTTACGAGATGCCGTTAAGTCGACCGAGAATCACGACGGCGTTAGCTCCGCCGAGGGCTCGCGTATTAGTCAAAATGCGTTTTACTCGAGCGACCCTTGCGCTCTTTGCGACGTAGTCGAGGTCGCACGCTGGATCGGGCGTTTCGAGACACGGAATAGGCGGTATAATTCCCGTCTCGAGAATCAAACACGACGAAATCGCCTGTAGTATTCCATCGCCGGCAAAGCACGCACCAGTCATCGGTTTGATTGACGTTACCGAAAGTCTGTAAGCGGCCTCGCCGAGCGCCGCCTTGAACCCTTGCGTTTCGAGCGCGTCAAAGATGGGATGCGACAAGCCGTGAGAGTTGATGCAGTCTATTTGTCCGGCGCTGACTCGTGCGTTTTCGAGCGCACCCTTAATCGCGCGAGTGAGGCCTTCGCCGTTGCGTTCGCGCTCGCCTGGGCGGTTGGAATCGACAGCGGACGCGTAAGCTAAATACTCGGCATAGATATGAGCATTTCTATCTAGCGCTGATTCGAGGCTCTCCAAAAAAATAGCGCCCGCCGCTTCGCCTGGAACGAGGCCGTCTCGTTGGAGGTCATACGGACGGGATGCTTTGTGAGGGTCGGACTGTTTCGTCAGAAGCTTGCCGGCGCCAAAAGCAGCCAGGACCAACGGCGACAGCAAAGAATCGGCACTTCCGACAAGTGCAGCATCAAGCCGTCCTGTACCGATTCGTTCAGCCGCCCAGTCCAGCACAAGTAGGCCTGTACAGCAGCCAGCTGATGTCGTTGCAACGGGGCCAGAAAACCCCAATTCAGTCGCAATATGTGACGCTGGTGCGTGGGGAGAAAACTCGGACCACGCCGTCGGGTCTAGGCCGGCCACACCATTCTGATTGAACCTGGTTGCGTCATTTTCGAAGTCCGGCTTTCCAGTCGTAGTGCCGTAGCATATTCCGGTGCGCATGGGGGACAGCGCTTCCGGCTCGATATGCGCATCGTCGAGTGCCATCTGAGCCGATGCAACCGCGAACTGCGAAACTCGCGACATAAATTTATCGCGGTAGCGGTTTCGGCGGTCCATGTACTTCGACAGATCGAAGTCTTTGACACGCGCTACGACGGGACATGCAGCGTCATATTCATCGGGCGAGCTGAGTTTTTCGATTCCGGATTGGCCGCAAACAAGCGTGTCTTCGAACCGCTCTTTGCCGATGCCATTCGCTGCTACGACGCCGAGACCCGTGATCACAACCCGACGTCTTTTTACCAAACGGCCGCTCCTGCGAACCTATTGTCCGGTGAATGCTCCGGCGTCGCCAACGTTGGCCGGAACACTATAAGGTAGGATTCCCGCTTTTTGAATCCATTTAGATACACCTACCTGCTGCGATCGACGCGCCGGTGCCCCACAACACCTGGCGTAGGCCGGAGACGAGACCCCACGATATCCGGGGGGGCGGATGCTATAGTCGGGGCGCATGGCGGGTGGGATCCTTGACGGCCTCAACAGCGCGCAGCGTGAGGCGGTCACCCACGACACCGGCCCGCTCCTGATCGTCGCCGGGGCGGGGACGGGCAAGACTACGGTCATCACGCGCCGCATCGCCTACCTGATCGAGCAAGGCAAAGCCCGGCCGGAAGAGATCCTGGCCCTCACGTTCACCGACAAGGCGGCGGCCGAGATGGAGGCGCGAGTCGATGAGCTCGTGCCGTATGGCTACGCCGACGTCGAGATTGCCACCTTTCACGCCTTCGGGGATGCACTGCTGCGGGCGCACTCGCTCGAGATCGGCCTGCAGAACGACTTTCGCGTGCTGAGCCGCGCCGAGCAGGTGATCTTCCTCGGCGACCGGCTGTTCGATCTGCCGCTGGCGCGGTACCGTCCGCTCGGCGAGCCGACGCGGTACTTGCAGTCGCTGATCACGCTGGTCAGCCGCTGCAAGGACGAGGACATCTCGCCCGAGGACTACCTCGCGTGCGCCGCGCGTTTGCGCGCGGCGGCGGGGGAAGACGAGGCGCTCGACCGCGCGGATGCGCAGGCCGAGCTGGCCGCGACGTACGCAAAGTACCAGGAGCTGATGGTCCGCAACGACAAGATCGACTTTGGCGATCAGATCGTGCTGGCGCTCCGCCTGCTGCGCTCGCGCCCGCACGTGCTGAACGCGTATCAACGTCGCTTCAAATACGTGCTCGTCGACGAGTTCCAGGACACGAACTACGCGCAGTTCGAGCTGGTGAAGCTGTTGGCCGCGCGCCACGGCAACGTCGCCGTGACCGGCGATGACGACCAGGCGATCTATAGGTTTCGCGGGGCGGCGATTTCAAACGTGCTGAGCTTCCTTCGGCACTATCCCGACGCGCGGCAGATCGTCGTGACGGAGAACTTTCGATCTCATCAAGCGATCCTCGATGCCGCGTACAAGCTCATCCAGTACAACAACCCCGATCGGCTCGAGGTGAAGAGCGGCATCGTCAAGCAGCTCACCGCGGTCCGCGAGCCGCCGGGCCCCGCGCCCCGTCACGACCACTACGAGACGGCCAGCCAGGAGGCCGATGCGGTCGCCCAGACCATTCGGGATCGGGTCGAGCTCGGGCAGTGGTCCTACAGCGACGTCGCAGTCCTGGTGCGGTCGAACGACGACGCGGACCCGTTCCTCCGTGCGCTCAACCTGCGCGGCGTGCCGTGGACGTTCTCGGGCAACGCCGGACTCTATGGACGCCCGGAAATCCGGCTGTTGCTGGCGTTCCTGCGCGCGGTGGCGCATCCCGACGACTCGGTCAGCATGCACTATCTCGCGTCGTCGGATCTCTATCAGGTCCCGATCATCGATCTCACCCGCTGTGCGACGCACGCGGATCGCAAACATCGCTGGCTGTTCGACGTGCTCAAGGACACCGAGCACATTCCCGAGCTCGCGACGGAGCTGTCCGAGGAGGCCCGCGGGGCCATCCGCCACCTCGTCGGCGATCTCGTCCGCTACATGGAGCTGGGCCGCGAGATGCCGACAGGGGAGCTGCTCTACCAGTTCCTCGTCGACTCGGGCTGGCTGGCGCGGATGTCGAAGGCGGTCACCGCGCGCGACGAGGCCGAGGTACAAAACATCGCGAAGTTCTTCCGGCGGATCCAGGATGCGTCCCGTGCGTTGAAGTACGACAACATCCGCGAGCTCGTGAAGCACCTGGAGGCGCTGATCGACGCGGGCGAAGATCCCGCCGTGGCCGAAGCCGACGTCGAGACACCGGCCGTGCGCGTGCTCACCGTGCACAAGGCGAAGGGACTCGAGTTTCCGGTGGTGTTTCTCGTGCACCTGGTGCAGGGAAAGTTTCCGACGCACAAGCGCCGCGACGCCCTCGAGCTGCCGGCGGAGCTGCTCAAAGATCTCGCGCCGACCGGTGAGTTTCACACGCAGGAGGAGCGCCGGCTGTTCTACGTCGGCATGACGCGGGCGCGTCGCGAGCTGTTCCTGACGAGTGCCCGCGATTACGGCGGCACCCGGGAGCGCAAGGTGAGCCAGTTCGTGCTGGAGGCTCTCGACCTCGGCAAGGACGCCGCGCGGCCGTTCAAGGGCAAGGCGGTGGAAGAGATCGATCGCTTCGCACCGCCCGTCGTGCACGAGGGCGCGGCCGCGTTGCCCATACCCGTCGACGAGCCGATCACCATCAGCCACAAGCAGATCGACGATTACCAGACGTGCCCGCTCAAGTACCGCTACGTGCACCAGCTCCGCGTGCCGATTCTGCGCCATCACACCGTCGTGTATGGCGCGACGATTCACGAGGTCGTGGAGTTCTATCTCAAGCGGCGCGTGGAAGGCAACTACACGTCACTCGAGGATCTTCTCGCGGAATACGACTCCAAGTGGGTCAATCAGGGCTTTCTGACGTGGGAGCACCAGGAAGCGCGCAAGGCGGCGGGCCGCGAGGCATTGACACGGTTCTGGCACCATGAAGAGACGGCCGGCAGCAAGCCGACCTACATCGAGAAGGATTTCGCCTTCAGCATCGGGGCCACACGCGTGCGCGGGCGCTTCGATCGCGTCGACGAGGATCTGCTCGGCGCGACGATCATCGACTACAAGACGAGTGAAGTCACGCGCCAGAAAGACGCCGACCGGCGCGTGGCCGATAGCCTGCAGCTGAAGATGTACGCCTACGCCTGGCGCGAGAACACCGGCCGTCTGCCCGAGCGCGTCGAGCTCCGCTTCATCGAGTCCAACGTGGTGGGTCGCCACGTCCCCACCGATGCCGACCTCAGCGAGGCACAATCCGCCGTCGAGGCCGCCGCGGCGGGAATCCGCGCGCGCCGCTTCGAGGCCACGCCGTCGCGCAACGCCTGTCGCTGGTGCGCCTACCGTCAGATCTGTCCGTTCACGGCCACGCGCGAATAGCGCGCCGGCGTCAGCGCACCATCGCCGTGCGCGCTCACGGCTTGAACACGGCGAAGCACTTGTTCGAGTTGAACGACCACGTCTCGACGAAGTCGCACTCGTCGGGCTTGCGCCCGAGCTCCTCCATCGCGCCCACGAGCATGTACCAGTTGAGCATCTCCTGCTGACCGGAGGCCTCGATCGCTTCCAGCGGCGTTTTGCGCCACGTCTCGTAGTCGCCGACGCGCAGGGCCTCGTAGAGGCGGCGATCCGCCTCGACGTCGGGGTAGAGCTGATGGTGCTTGTCCGTGAGGAACGCATGTGACCAGCTCGACGACGCGACCAGCGCCGTGCGCCACGGGCTCTCCCGCATCGCGCGCGCGGTCGCAGCGCCGACCTGCATGCAGCGCCGCGGCGTCGGCGACGGCGGGTCGAGCTCGGCCTCGGGGATCGGCCGCGACAGGTTGCTGCGGAAGCCACGCTGCGCGATGACCCGCCGCCCGTAGCAGTTCACCTGGAACGCGACGACGGGATAGCGAAAGCCGGCGCGATCGTAGTCGAGGAACATGATCGTGTTGAGGAAGGCGTGCGCCAGCCCCGAGTGATGCAACGGGCGGTATGCGTACGGCATGTCGATGCCGTCCTCGAGCAGACGTCGCGTGAGATATTTCGCCGCCTCGCGATGGCCGGTGATGCGGAATACCGTGTCCGAGCCTTCATTCCAGACGTTCGGCGTCTCGACATCGCGCGTGCGGTGGCGCGCCTCGACCTGGTCGTAGGCGAGCAGGCAGAAGGGCGGGATGATGTCCTCGGTGAAATTCTCGTACTGGTCGTCGCCCCAGATCAGCACGACATCCGGCCGGAAGTCGTCCAGCAGTCGCCGCGCGTGACGGAAGTGGCGCACGAGCGTCTCGCGATGCGCGGCCGCCGACGCGGCGCCGCCGTCGTCGCCGTACTCGCGCCGCATGGGCGCCGGCCAGTTCGCCGGGTCGCGATATCGCTCCGGCAAGCCCGGATCGCGCAGCACCGTGCGCAGGATGCCGGCCATGTTTTCGTCGCGCCCTACGAGCGGCGGGTAGTGCGTCAGACCGAGTCCGAGGATTTCGCCCACGTTCGGGTCCTCCTCGCGCGTCAGGGTATCAGAGGATAGGCCACACTTTCGACGGCGCCTTGGGAAACAGTGCCTGCAGCAATGCGCGCGGCTCGGCCCCGCGCGTGATGCAGTCGGGGAACGCGGCCTCCAGCTCATCGAGCGAGCGATAGCCGAACAGCAGCTGTAGAAACGTCAGGTCGGGAAACATCGCGGAGGCACGGCGCTCGTCGGGCGTCGGCAGCCCAAAGTCGACGCCTGCGGCGGTGAGGGGCGGCCGCCACGTCTCGACGGTGGCAATGCGACCGCGGTCGAGCACGAGCCGCACGCCGCTGCGATAGCAGCTGAGGCGCAGCTCACCCGTGTGGCCGACGACGGCCGATGCCGCCAGCCGGTGCTCGAGGACGGGCCCGAGGTGTCGCACGAGCCGGGGCAGATCCGGCGCGCGCAGATAGTACGCATACGCGCGTCGCGCGCCCGCGAACTGCAAGACGCCGCCGAAGGGGTGCGCGGCGCCGAGCAGCCAGAAATCGATGAGCGCGAGCTCGCGCTTCGCCGAGCTCGCATACGTCTCGCCCGTCTCGCACAGGTACGCGAGCAAAGGGAACGCGATGGCGCGCCACGACACGCCCGGCGCGACTTCGAGCTCACGAACGGGCAGGGCGGGGCCCCACAGCCGCGGCACGTGCTCGACATAGCCGGCCGGCGTGCCCGTCGGCGTCTCGATGATGCGCACCACGCTGCGGGCGGCACTGTCGGCGCTTCGTCCACCGATGATGTAGCGCCATGCCGTCTCGTCGCGCGGCGCCGTGACGAGATAGCGCGTGCCCGCGTGGGCGGCGGTCGCTGCGAGAAATGGCGCGTCGGCCGGCGTGGCCGGGCGCAGCCGATATGGCGGTTCCGCCTGCGCCACTGCGGCCGCGACGCCGGCCGTGTACACGCGCGGCCCGCCGCCAAGCTCGAGCGCGGGCTCGTAACCGAACTGCCGATAGAACCACGGGATACCGTTGATGGCGAGAATGTGGTGCCCACGCTCGGCGCTCCATGCGTGCGCGACGTCGAACATCACGCGAACGAGACCGCGCCCACGGTGCTCGGTCCGCGTCCCGACGATTTCCGGCTGGCCGACCGCGAGCGGCAGGCCGCCGTACGCCCACGTGTGCGAGAACAGCACCATCGCCGAAACGATCGACGTGGCGTGCGTGTCTTCGATGAGGAGCGCGCTGTCGGCGCGGAAGGCGGGGTGCCGGCCGTCGATCAGATCGCGCGCCCACGTGCCCATCGCGGGCTCGGTCTCGCGGCCGTCTTGCGAGCGCAGCACGTCGGCATAGAAGTCGGCCAGACGATCGGCGTCCGCCGCCGTCGCGCGCCGCATGATGAGACCGCCGCCGAGGTCTCGCAACATGATTCGCGCAGAGTAGGTGCGCCCCGCCTCTTCGTCAATCGCGCGTGCTACCGTGGCGATATGGATCGTCACGCCGGACCCCCGCGCGCCGCGGACAGCCCACCCGTCCCCGAGCCAACGTTCGCCGAGCGGGCACGCACGCTCGCCTACCTCGGTCGCACGGGCACGCTCGCCACGCTCTCGCGGCGACATCCGGGCCACCCGTTCGCGTCGGTGATGCCCTACGCGCTCGACGAGGCGGGCAGGCCGCTGTTCCTCATCAGTACGATGGCGATGCACACGCAGAATCTCGAGGCGGATCCGCGCGCGAGTCTGCTCGTCATGCAGCCGGGATGGGCTGGTGATCCGCTTGCGGCCGGACGCCTGACACTCATGGGCGCCGCGCGACGCCTCGCCGCGGGCGACGTCGCCGTCGCGCGCGACCGCTATCTCGCGCGACACGAGCGCGCGCGCTACTGGGTCGACTTCGACGACTTCGCGTTCTGGCGGCTGGACGTCGAGGACGTGTACTTCGTCGGGGGCTTCGCGGCCATGGACTGGGTGACCGCGGCCGAGTATGCCGAAGCCCGCGAGGATCCCCTCGCGGATGCGGCCGCGGACATCATCGACCACATGAATCGCGACCACGCCGACGCGCTGATCGAGTACGCGCGCCACTTCGGCGGCGAGACCGCGGACGAGGCGACGATGGTGAGCGTCGACCGCCTCGGGTTCAAGCTGCGGCTGCGCGCGGGCGAGCGCCTCTCGAGCATTCGCATCCCGTTTCCGCACGCGGTCCCCACCGCCGCCGAGACGCGCACGGTCCTCATCACGATGCTGCGCGAGGCGCGAGCCGCGCGCTGACGGATCAGGCCGCGGTCGCGCGGCTCGGCTGCGGGCGGCGCGCCAGCTGCACCAGCGAGCCGGCGTGCAGCCAAAGCGCGAACGGCACCAGGAACCCGGGCAGCCAGATGTACGGAAACGTGGCGAGGAACGTCGTCGGCGGATCGGTCACGAACGCGCGGAATGGTGTCGGCAGTGCGAGCTGCGCGTGGATGACGACGTTCGCGAGAATCAGGATCCCGGCGATATTCCAGAAAGTCCCCACCCACGATGGCCACGCGCGGCGCTCGACCACCATCCAGCCGACCGGAATCGCCGTCAGCCCGACCAGGATGTCGATGTTGCGGCCTTCGAATGTGACGAGCTGGGGCACGCGCCCCTGCTTGGAGAGGGCCCACAGAATGATCTCCATGAGAATGCGGAACGACTGGAGATAGACGAGGCGTTCGGGCGGCGTGACCGCGAGAAAATGCCGCATGCCGTGCGTCGGGAGCATCAGCAGCCCGACGGCGAGCGGCAGGATGCCGGCCATCGCGAGGCGCGGCGGCATGCTGTCGAAGTCGAGAAAGTAGCCCTGGCCGGCCAGCACCGCCAGAACCCCGAGCCAGATCGCGAGACCGACGCCGACGCGTGCCCGTCGCCACACCAGAATCGCCGCCAGCACCAGGACCTGAGCGATGAAGACAAGGTCGACGGCCAGCGTCACGCGAGCGATCGTACCACGCGCTTCGTAGGTCTCCGGATGGCATCATGGCCGCGTGCCAGCCGATATCGGGGATGTCGAGGCGCCGCGCGCGCCGTTCGTCGCGCTCTCCGCGCTGTGGCTCGTGCTACCCGGGACGCTTTGCAATCTCCACTGCACGCACTGCCTGAACGCGAGCGGACCGCGCGATCCGTGGTTGCCGCCGCTCACCGTCGAGACTGCGCGGCGAGCGATTGCGGATGCCGAAACATTCGGTGTGCGCGAGATCTACATCACCGGCGGCGAGCCGTTCCTGCACGGTGACATCCTGCCGGTGCTCGAGGCCAGCCTCGGCGCCGCGGCGACGACCGTCCTGACCAACGGCACGGTCATGACGGACGCGCTCGCCGACCGCCTCGCCGCGCTCGCGCAGAGCGCGCGCTATTCGCTGGAAATCCGCGTGAGCCTCGACGCGCCTGATGTGGCGACCAACGATCGCGTGCGGGGCGCCGGCACCTGGCGGCGCGCGGTTCGCACGATCGGCCGGCTGGACGCGCGTGGTCTCCTGCCGATCGTGACCGCGACGGAGCAGGACGGCGCCGTCGGCACCTACGACCGGTTTCGCGCGCTGCTCGAGGAGCTCGGCGTCGCGAAGCCGCGCGTCAAGATCTTGCCCGTGTTTCCGGTCGGCCGTGCGGCCGGCGTTTCGCGCGAGCGCTTGTCCGAGGCCGATCTCGATGGCTTCGATCGCACGGCCCTGCCCTGCGCGGAGACGCGCGCCGTCGCGGCCGGAGGCGTGTACGTATGTCCCATCCTGGCCGGGCTGCCGGAAGCCCGGCTCTCCGATGGCGAGCTCGCAGCGGCGCTGCGGCCAGCGCCGCTGGCGCATCCCGCGTGCGTCACCTGCTATCGGACCGGTGCGACGTGCCGCAACACGTGACGGAGTATCGGCGCATCGCGGTCCTCGGCGGCGTCTATGCCAACGCCGCGGCGCTGGCCGCGGTGCTCACGGATGCTGTTGCGCGTGACGCCGAGGCCGTATTCTGCCTGGGAGACCTCGGGGGGTTCGGGCCGCATCCGGATCGCGTGTTTCCGCTGCTGCACGCGCACGGGGTGTCGGTCGTGCGCGGCAACTACGACCAAGCGGTGGCCGACGGTGCGTCGGACTGCAACTGCGGCTACAGTGACCCGCGCGACAATCACTACGCGCGACTGAGCTACGCGTACACGGTCGCGCACACCTCGACGGAGAACCGCGCGTGGCTCGCGACGCTGCCCGCGCACCGGCGGCTGCGCCTCGGACCGCACCGCGTGCTCATGTGTCACGGCTCTCCACGCCGGATCAACGAATTCTTGTGGGAGTCGACGACGCCGGACGGGCTGTTGCGCCGGTTCCTCGCCGAGCACGATGCGGACGTGCTGCTCTGCACGCACACCGGCATCAAGTGGCGCCGGATGCTGCACGACGGCGCCGCGCACGTCGTGAACGTGGGTGCGGTCGGCCGCCCCGAGAACGACGGCACCCCGCGCGTCTGGTATGCGCTGCTCACCGCGACGCCGGATGTCGACGTGACCTTCGTGCCCGTGGCCTACGACCACGAGTCGACGGCGCGTGCGATCGAGGCGTCAACCTTGCCGCGAGAATTCGCCGAGACGCTGCGCACGGGCTGGTGGACTTCGTGTCTGGAGAACCTGCCGTCGCGCGAGCGCGCCCGCGGCCGGTTTTGACCGGGCTCGCTGTCCGGTTTTGACCGGGCTCGCTTGACACTCACGAGCGCGGCCCGTACGGTACGCGTCACACTGCAAGGAGGCCCGCCATGATCCGCGTCTCCGTGATGTACCCGACCAGCGAGGGCAAGAAGTTCGACTATGACTACTACGCGAACAAGCACATGAAGCTGGTGCGGGAGCGCTGGGGCGCCATGGGTCTGGTGAAGGTCGAGGTCGATCGCGGCGTCGCGGGCGGCGGGCCTGGCGCGCCGGCCCCGTATGCGGCGGTGGGTCACGTCTACTTCCGTTCGCTCGACGACTTCCAGAAAGCGTCGAAGGCGCACGGCAAGGAGCTGTTCGCCGACGTGCCGAACTTCACGACGATCACGCCGCAGGTCCAAATCGCCGAGATCATTCTGTCGTGAGCGCCTCGCCCTATGACGTCATCGTCGTCGGCGGCGGCAATGCCGCGATGTGCGCCGCACTTTCGGCGCGTGAGCACGGGGCACGCGTCGTCGTGCTCGAGAAAGCACCCGAGGCGTGGCGCGGCGGCAACGGGTTCTTCACCGCGGGCGGCTTCCGGTTCGCGTTCAAGAGCTTCGACGAGGTGTGCGAGCTCGTCGGCGACCTGTCCGACGAGGAGAAGGCGTCGATGGAGGTGCCGCTCTACACCGAGGACAACTACTACGACGACCTGATGCGCGTCACCGAGGATCTGGCCGACGCCGATCTCGCATTGACGCTGGTGCGCGAGTCGCAGCCAACGATGCGATGGATGAAGTCGCAAGGCATTCGCTGGATCCCGATGTTCGGCCGCCAGGCATTCAAGGTCGGCGGCAAGTTCACGTTCTTCGGCAACCTCGTGCTCGAAGCGGTGGGCGGTGGCCCGGGCCTCATCGACATGCACTACGAGTCGGCCAAAAAGAAGGGCATCGACGTCCGATTCGAGGCCAAGGCGCATCGCCTGCTCACCGACGCGCGGGGCGCGGTGACCGGTGTCGACATTCGCACGCCCGACGGCCGCATCGAGTCGCTCGCCGCGAAGGCCGTCGTGCTCGCATCCGGCGGCTTCGAGGCCAACGTCGAGATGCGCACGCGTTACCTCGGGCCCAACTGGGACCTTGCACGGGTGCGCGGCACGCCGTACAACACCGGCGACGGCATCCGGATGGCGCTCGAGATCGGCGCGCAGGCATGGGGGCACTGGAGTGGCTGCCACGCGGTGCAGTGGGACTACAACGCGCCCTGGCACGGCGACCGCAAAGTCGGCGACAATTTCCAGAAGCATTCATACCCGCTCGGCATCATCGTCAACGTCGACGGGCAGCGATTTGTCGACGAGGGCGCCGACCTGCGCAACTACACCTACGTCAAGTATGGCCGTGAGGTGATCAAGCAGCCGCGCCGCGCCGCATTTCAGATCTTCGACCAGAAGGTGGTCGACCTTCTGCGCGAGGAATACCGCATCCGCGAGGTCACGAAGGCGGAGGCGAACACGCTCGAGGAGCTCGCGCGCAAGCTCGAAATCGACGTCGACGGCTTCGTGCGCACCGTCCGCGACTTCAACGCCGCCGTGCAGCCGGCAACGTTCAATCCCGCGGTCAAAGACGGCAAGGGCACGCGCGGCATCAAGCCGCCGAAGTCCAACTGGGCGCAGCCGCTCGATACGCCGCCGTACGTCGGCTACGCCGTGACGACGGGGATCACGTTTACGTTCGGCGGCCTGCACATCACCACCGATGGGCACGTCCTCGACGGTGAGAGCCGCGCCATACCCGGTCTCTATGCCGCCGGCGAGCTGGTGGGCGGGCTGTTCTACAACAACTACCCCGGCGGCGCCGGCCTCATGGCCGGCGCCGTATTCGGGCGTATCGCGGGGCGCTCGGCGGCGAAAAGCGCCAAGGCGTAACGCTCAGTAACCGAGCGCGATCGGCACGCATCGACCGGCCGCCTCACATACCTGATCGGCCGGGATCGTGTTCACGATGCCGCTGATCGACTGAACGACGTACCAGCCGCATACCGCTGCCGCGATCAGTACTCCGACGACCACGAGCAGGTCTTCCGTCATGGCCCGACCTCCTCTTGCGACGATGCGTTCGCCTCGCACGTCCAACGCACGAGGCAAAGGCAGTGCCATGGCGGGCGACACCCGAAAACGAGTGGATGGCGGAGGAAATCGAGCCGGGTACGGTGCGTTTTCGGGCGGAATGCCTGACGAGGATCGGGTGTTAGTCGAACGCCGACACGCGCAGCGCGCTGCGCGCCGCATCGAGAAACCATTCCGGGAGCAGGGGGCGATTGTGCTGCAGGAATCGCTCGAACTGGGCGTCGAGGATGTAGGTGATGCCGTGGTCGGCGGCGTGCCGGCACGCGCGCCCATACGCCTGCACGAGCGCCTTGGCGGTTTCCACGGCGTACCAGCGTGGGTCGCGCGCGCGCCGCGCGGCCGTCCATGGATCCCCGAGATCCGGGTACGGCATCTTGGTGATGATCTGAAACCGCAGCGCATCGTCGGGCAGATCGACGCCCTCGCGCAACGACGGTGAGATCAACACGGTCGGCGCCGCCGTCGCGCGATGGCGATCCAGCGCACCGGCCTTGGCCTCGGAAGATTCGACGAAGATGAGCCGGCGCGCCTCCCGCGGGGCGCGCATGGCGATGTCGGCGACCAGCCGCCGCCCCGCGGCATAGGAGGTGACGTGGACGAGGCCCTTGTCATGCGCATGCGCGCCGAGGATCGCGATGATCTCGGCGAACACCAGTGGCTCCAGCCTGGACAAGCTCGCGCGCGACAGCGCGCCGACGGGCCGGTACACGATCGGTCGCTGCTCGAGCGCGAATGGCGACGGTGTCGCGAATGCGCGCACGTCGTCGCCGCCGAAGCCGAGCGTCTCGGCCACGACGGCCGCCGGCCCGAGGTAGGCGGACAGCAGCACGGTGACTTCGGCGCTCTCGGTCAGGAGCGCGCGCGCTTCGCCGGCGATGCCGAGCGGCGTCAGCTCGAGGGCCGCGTCGAGCTCGGGGCCATATCGCACCACCCATTCCGCGTCCGCGCCGTCGACGAACGCGCGCACACGCGCGACGGCGGACGCGAGCGCGTCGCGCCGTTCCAGGAGGTCGAGCTCCTCGCGCGAGGGTGGCATGTCGAACCAGGCATTTGGCTCGACGGCCGGCGGGCGCAGCGACTCCAGCGATCGGTCGAGACTCTCGAGCTCGGCGTCGAGTCGCTCGACGTGCGGGCCCAGCAGCGGCCGGTACGCGTCCGCGCCGTCGAGACGCGGCAACGGCGCGCCGAACCATTCCTTCATCTCCGTCGCGGTGAATCGGACGGCGTAGACGCTCACGAGCTGGCTTTCGAGATTGTGCGCCTCGTCGACGACCAGCAGCCGACGCCGCGGCAGCTGCTCGGCGTGCCAGTGGCGTAGCGTAGCGAAGTACGCCGTGTTCGCGCAGAACACCGGGCCCGCAAGCGCGGCCGCCTTCGCGCGCGCGTACGGGCACTGGCAGAGCGGGCCGCGCGGCCGCCGGCAGCGGCCGCGCGAGGTCGGGA
>Ga0310810_10000165_pt1 | contig 67479 bp, 62 predicted proteins | sample NCmetagenome_FD_207641 | JGI IMG/M metagenome (GOLD analysis project Ga0310810, IMG submission 207641) | Soil microbial communities from experimental microcosm in Duke University, North Carolina, United States - NC | ecosystem: Engineered > Artificial ecosystem > Soil microcosm > Unclassified ...
CAGATCGCGCCCGCTTCCACATCCGATCAGCAGAACGTCTGCGCCAGGTGCGATGAACCGATCGACCACCTCGGACTCCCACGGCAAAAGGCGTGAGTCATGTGAGCGATGCGTGTCGTAGAAAGCCTGCCAGCTCGCGAGGCTGTCGTGCCGCATGTCGGACAACTGGCGGGTACCGATCGCGAGATAATCAGTCACTCTGGCCACTCGCTGCGCCGTCCGGCCAACACTGAAAAGGAGGCTTGCTGAGAGCGTACGGAGTCCTGTCATCCTAATCCCGAGGGGCTTTGCCCCTAGGACTCCCTTACACGCTCTCTCGCGAGCCGCTTCGCCGGCTCGCTCCGTTCGCGTGGCTCGCTTCGCTGCGCTCGCTCGCGTCTTCTCTCGCGTCGCACTTCTGGTCGGTCGACACTGCGAGGTCAGCGAGCACGGCATCCCGCGCGCGGAACATTCCGTCGCCGCTCCGCGCGTACGACAGTGTCTTGATCGGCACGTTCGCGACCAGGCGCGCGGTGAATTCAAGCTGCCGCCGGAGCCGGTCGGGTTCGGATGGATAGTGGCCCGCGGTGTGTGCGAGTACCGCCGGGAACGCGTGGGCTGCTGACAGACGTTCCATCCGGACTTCCCCGGTCATGGTGTGGTCGACATCGCTCAGGATGTAAAGCCGGCTCAACGCGGTCGAGTCTTTCATCGTCTGAACAGGACTCAACGGGATAATCAGCTTCTCAGTGACGGTGTTCATCGGAATGCCGCCTTCGTCGCTGCCGAAGATCCGTGTCGCCAGTTCGCGATACAGCTTGATCCTGGGCGGGCCGGCTTCCGCGCGAAAACCCGACTGCTCGGGCGACAGAACGAGCATATCGTCGGTGACCAGTCGGGCTCCGCTCTGAACGAACGCGGCGGCCAGCGTCGATTTGCCGGCGCCGCTGTTTCCGAGAAACGCGGCGACACCGCGGTCGGTCGACACAGCCGTGGCGTGCAGAGGTTCCAAGCCGAGCCGCACCATCGAGAAGGACAAGGCATCGACCAGCAGATACGCCAGCATCGCCTCGTCCTCGACGGCGCCACAACTACGCACCTGAATCTGGCGCGCATCGGGCGTGACCAGGAATTCGAACAGATCCGTCCAGCGCCGATAGTGCGATCCGTCCGGCAGCACCGCCGATTGCGCCCAACTCGCCGACTGCCCGGCCGGAATGTACGACGCCGCGTGTGCGAGCGTCCGCTGATCGCCTTCCACGAACTCTACGTCACAGGGCGCGTCGGTGATGGGCACACCGGCCACGCGCCACGGTGTGCGGACGCGAATGCCGTACAGTGAGTGCACGACTGGTTCGTGCCACGTACCGATCACGCTGGCTCCCGATCGTCGCCGGCGAAGCGGCGGAGGAGCAGTTCCATGCCGCACAGGTCGATGAGGCGGTTCGTCAGCCGCGCGTCACGCGACCCTCGAATCAGCGGTCGCCAGTCGCGCAGGCCTTTCCACAGCGCCGGACCGTCGAGATATCCGAGGCGTACGGACATAGACGATGGGCCGAGGATGTCGGAAATCAGGGAGAAGTCGTTCTCGATGCTTTGATTCGCGAGCAGCGTGAATTCTCCCTTGCTGCGCCGATTGACGACCGGATCAGGGACCAGGCCGCGCATGGCCAGGCGCATCAGACCACGCGGCACCGCGTCGTGCGACTGAACGTCTCCGGGGATGGCCATGAGGAACTGAAGCAGATCGCAATCGAGGTACGGGAACGCGATCTCGAGGCCATGCATCGCTGCGAGCCGCGCGTTCCACTCCATGCACTGCACGTGGTACCCGCGGCGGCTCTGCTGATAAATCGCGCGGGCGTGAGTCGTCCCCGTGTGTGTCCTCTGGCGATCGTCGTCGAATCGTTCGCGCAGCAGGCGCCGAAAGCGATCGGTAAACCAGGGCGCACGCCAGGCCGCGTCGTTTCGACGTCGATACCGCCGTGCCGGACGCAGCCATCGCGCAGGAAGCCGGCGCGACACCACATCTTCGAGCAGCCGGGTCGCGAGCCGACGACCGCTGATCCGCCATCCACGCGCATGCTGTCGGAGCGCCGTCCACTGGCCGGATCGACACAGATCAATCAGATAGTCGGAGTCTGACAGCACCTGATCTCCCCAGTGACCGGTCAGCAGCCGCCCCGCTCCAGCCGCCCGCACCGACTGCAGCATCGTCTGACGCTGTCCGGCGAGCCCCTCGAGAAGCGGTGATTCAGAGTGCCAGATCTCGTCGCCGGCGCAGTCCATGAAGCCGGGGCGCTGGGGAATGCGCTCGATCGACGTGTCGCACGAGCGCTCAATCGCGTCGACGTACTCACGCTCGTCGGAAAGCGTCCCAGGCGCGCCGCAAAAATTGAAGCCCGCAACAGCGGGACACGACGAGTCCCGACGGACAAGGTCCTGTGCGACGCAGAAGATGTACGCCGAATCGAGCCCTCCGCTGACGGACACCGCGACAGGCTGTGAGCTTCTCAGCCGGTTGCGGACCGATGTGGCGAACAGCTCATGAAATGCGCTGGCGTATTCGCGAATGTCGCGGAGTCTGATCTCGGAGCCGGTGTCGAATTCCCAGTAGCGGCGGAGTGTTGAACCTGTCTCGGTGACGACCAGCACGTGCGCCGGAGGCAGCGATTGAATGTCGCGAAAGAAGGTTCGATGCTGGCTGTCGCTCGACAGAAACTGCAGCATGAAATCAGCCAGCATCACCTCATCAGGCGACGCCGTGACCCCGGGAAAGGCGAACAGCGCCTTGGCTTCGGACGCGAACAGGAATGTACCGAAGGTGTGGGTGTAGCAGAGTGGCCGGACGCCGAGACGGTCGCGCGCCAGCAACAGGCGCTTCAGCTGCCGATCGAACAGCGCGAAGGCGAAGTCCCCCTTGATCCGTTCGACACAGCCCTCGCCATATTCAAGGTAAGCGGTGCGAACGACACAATCATCAGGGGAGTGATCGCTGAGAGGCCACCGCTTCGAGAGCGCCTCGAGGAGCTCGACGCGGTTATCGATCCGCCCGTCGAACGAGCAGGCGACTCGCGCGCAGGTCATCTCACCCGGAGCATCGTGAGAGAGGCTGGAGGCTTTTTGACCCAATCCGATCGAACCCGCGAACCACGACTCGACAGGCGCCGGACCCTGCGGACTCAATCGGCGCAGGCACCGCTCGAGCACGCCGGCATCGACGGGTTGTCCATCGAGGTGCCAACAGCCGAAGATGCCGCTCATGGGAAGCTCGGGTGGGTGGGTGGGACGGACGCTCGACGCATCGCTCGGCGAGCGTCAGCGGTTGCTTTACGGCATACCTGAGTTGAAGGTTTTTGGTTGCCCGGCCTCGGTGCGGTCGCTCTGCTTCGCCGCAGTGATCGTCCGAAGATCGCCGTGAACGGTCACCTTCGGCGGCGAATAGGGCAGCTTCTCACGATCGTCGGCACGGGGTGTGACGGAGGTGTCCATAGCTTCTGTGACTCCGTGGGGCGAGGGCCGAAGTGGAGCGAGCCTATCAGAAAAGAATACGCGACTCCAGAATTCCAGCCCGAGCAGTTCCACTGATCCGGACTCGACATCCGCTGCGTCCTGCAGGAATCCCATCCGCCTGGCGGCGTTCAGCCCGATGTTGTGCATGACGATCCCACGGTCGCGCATGATTCCCGCATCGTCTTTCCAGCGCCGATCGAGAATGACGTCGGGAACGATCCCACGCATTGCGTCGCGCAGGAGACCTCGGGGGATGCCGTTGCGATTCTGCATCGCCCCAGGAATGCTCATCAGATACGCGATGAGATCCCGGTCGAGGAATGGTGTCACCGAGTCGACGCCGCAGCTCGCGGCCAGCTTCTCATCGGCTTCGAACTGCAGGCGATGTGACTGCATGCGGACGAACTGGTAGATGTCGCGCGCGTGGGCGGTTGCACAACGGGGTCGGCCAACCCGAGGGCGATCGCGGTTGAGGCGTCCGAAGAGCGAGCTGCTGACCATGCGTCCGGCCCAGTCTGGCGCGCGAGATGTGTGAAACCTTCGCAGCCGGACGCGCCAGTCGTGGTCCGTCAGATTGAGCAGCAGCTCTCGCTGGAAACGTGACCGAAAGTAGGCAGGGCTCGCATCGACGAACCATCGCGGGTATTCGCGCAGGTGGCGGACGACTTGTCGCCACGCGAATCGGGTGACGAGATCGCTCAAGTATCCGGTGACGAACAACAGCTGATCGCTCCACTGGCCGGTCACGATCGTCCGCGCGCCGAGGCTCTGTGCGCGAATCAGTATCGGCTGTCGCGTGTACCACGCCTCGTCCACGCGCGGCCATTCGGAGTGCCAGGTGACTGAAGCCAGCAGTTCCGGATCGCCGGGCCCGATCGCAATCCGATCGATCTGCAGCCGCCGGGTCGACTCCAGCGTGTGAGCGAATCGCTCTTCATCCGAATGTCGCGCCGGTTCCGCGATTGACATCATCGGCACGAGCGGCGCGCGAATGGCTCCATGCGTCAACAGGTGATCCGCAATGCAAAGCACCGCTGACGAATCCAGTCCGCCGCTGACAGCGATCGCGACCGGTGCGGTGCCTCGAAGCCGACGCTCCACCGCCTGAATCAGGAGCTCGCGAAATCGGGCGACGTAGTCTTCATACCTCCGGTATCGGGTCTCGAGCTGCGGGTTGAAGTCCCAGAACCGATGGCAGGCAATGCCGCGCCGTGAAAAGGTGACCCGATATCCCGGTAATACCGCGCGCACACCCTGAAAGAATGTTTCGCCCTGATCTTCGTAGGGGAGTTGATCGCGCAGGCAGAAGTCGGAAATCAGATCCTCGTCTGGCTCCGTCGGGACGCCGGGATACGCGAGGATGGCCTTGATCTCCGACGCAAAGACCGCGGTCCTCCCGTTGAACCAGTAGTACAGCGGTTTACAGCCGACCGGATCGCGCGCGAGCACGAGCCGATTCTCGTCAGCCCTGAACGCAGCCAGCGCGAAATCTCCCGACAGCTTTTCAAGCGCGCCATCACTCCAGGCGCGCATCGCCTCAGAGGCGACCTCGACATCTGGGATGTCGGAGACGTCACCCGTGGTTTGTAACTGCTGCAGTAGGTCGTCGCGATTATCCAGTCGGCCATCGAAGACGAGGGCGTTGCCGTGCGAATCGATCAGTGGCTGACGCTCGAGCACCGTCGCCGGCGCGACCCGGCGAACGTGAGCGGCGCAACCGAATGCGCCGCTGCACCACACGTCGGCATGGTCCTGACCCCGATGGGCAACTGTCGACCCGATACTGGCGATGCGTTTACGCTCTACGGGTCGTCCGTCGATATTCCAGACGCCCGCGAAGCCGCTCATGGCAGGTCAGGCTGCGAGGGAGGACAGGAGAAGAAGCGCACGTACTGCATGACCTCTCCGGCATTGCTGAGGAGCGATTGCGTTTCGTGCTCGACCCAGGCGTGCGCGGCGAATCGGCCGTCAGCCAGCCGGACGCCGATCTGAACACTCGAGTGATAGCCGCTCCGCGCGAGCAATCGCTGGAGCGCGAGCGCCTGTGTCAGGCATGTGGCCTGAGGGACGAATCGGCTTGCCGCACGCACCGCCCATTCGAGTCGATTGACCGCCGGTCTGTCGGATTGGACGTCGAGCGTGCCGACGGCGGCCGCCATGATGCGGTTCCAGGGCATCACCCACAAAAGGATCCTGATCCGCAAAAGGGTCACCAACGCTCCGCAGAGGAGCGCCACTCCCGAAGGTCCAATCGACAGCAGCCTGCGCATCCTGGCGATCACGTGATGTCGACCAGGCCGTGCTCGGCGAGGTCATTGAGGAACGCGCGCATGTCGGATTCGAGCCTCGAAGTCTCGACGTCGTAGCGATCCATCAACGCATCGCACAGGCTGCGAAACGTGACCGGCTCACGCAGCAGCGTCCAGATATGCGTGCCCATCGGATCGAGGCCGAAGTACACGCCGCTTCGAAGGTTGACGACCGCCGTCTCGCCGGCCAGGTCGCACGAGGCCTGGTCTTTTGACAGGGCTATGCGGGATTCGGGTGACAGCGTCGTCACAGGTGCAAGAATAGCCGTCTCAGTTTCCAGTTTCCAGTTTCCAGTTGGCGGAGCTAAAGCTCCGGCTGTGGGTGTCCGCTCAGCCAACAGCCTGTCGCGCCGTAGCGCGTCAGGGCGAAGGCGGACGAGCCGCGAATCCGAAACTCAGTGGTACAATCCCCACGCTCACATGGCTCGTGGCCTCGACGGTCTCACGTCCCTCACGCTGAAGCACGTTCGCGATCGTTGGTGGAACGACGCGTTCGCCGACTTTCTGGAACAGGCGCTCAAGCCAAGGGCTGGCAAGCGCATTCTCGACGTCGGGTGCGGCGTTGGCACCGCGGAGATCAGCCTCGCCCGTCTGCAGATTTCACAGCTTCGGCTCTTTGGCGTCGACATGATGGTCGATCGGGTGCGCGAAGCTCGCGATCGCGTGCGCGGGATCAATGCGCGCGCGGGATTCGCGGCGGCCGACGCCGGCCACTTGCCGTTTGTCGACGGCGCGTTCGACTGCACTTTCTGCGTCGCGGTTCTGCAGCATCTTCGCGACGTGCCGATGGCGCTCGCCGAGCTCGCGCGGGTCACGCGTCCGGGCGGGCTCATCCTCGCTGTCGAACCGGATAACGTCGGCCGCTACTGGTTCAGTTCAGTTCCTTCCGGCATGGAGGCCTTCGATCTGGGACGACGGTTCCTGACCGCGCTGGCGCTCGCGCGCGGCGAGGCGCCCCCAGCGGGGATCGGCCCGTCCTTGCCCGGTCTGTTCTCGGCAGCCGGCATCACGCCGTTGTCAGTCGACCTGTTTCCGGTGTCGGCGTCCTTCGTCGGCTCGCCTCCGGCGGCCGTGTGGAAGGCACGTGCCGAGGCGATCGATCAGGCCATCTCGCTCGCGCCGAATGATTCGCTGCGAAAGTTGGGCAGCGACTTCGCCGCCGCCGTCGCTCGCTACGGACGCGATGCGACGGCTGCCGGTCAGTCGTTCGTCGAGATTCAGAACGCCATGCTCTTTGCCTCCGTCGGCCAGCGGCCCGATTCCGCATGACCGAAGGCTGGCGCGGCTGGGACGACTACGCGCCTTTCTACGACTGGGAGAACGCCCGAACCCTTCAGCGACGCGACGTCGCCTTCTGGCAACGCCTCGCCGCGGCGCAGGAGGGAACCGTGCTCGAGCTCGGCTGCGGCACGGGACGCATCGCCATCCCCGTGGCCCGTGCCGGGGCGCAGATTGTCGGCATCGATCGCTCAGAAGAGATGCTGTCGAGGGCGCGCAGGCGGATCACGCGTGCCCGTCTCGCCGGTCGTCTCTCGCTCGTGCGCGGCGACATCCGATCGCTCCCCTTCGGCGCGCGCGCGAAGTTCAGCGCGGTCCTGGCCGCCTACGGCATTCTCCAATCGCTCACGCGCGAGCGCGATCTGACGAGCACGTTCGAGTCGGTCGCGCGCGTCCTCAAGCGCGGAGGCCTCTTTGCTATCGACGTCGTTCCCGATTTGCCGAAGTGGGAGGAGTATCGGAATCGCATCAGCCTGACCGGGCGCCACGGCCGTCACACGACACTGACACTCGTCGAAACCGTTCGTCAGGATCGCGCGCGGCGGCTGACGATTTTCGATCAGGAGTATCGGGCGCGAACCGCAGGCGAACGGCGAGTCCACCGCTTCTCGCTCACATTTCGGACCCTCTCGGTGCCGCAGATGACTCGCCGCCTCGAGCGCGCCGGGTTCCGCGTGACGGCCGTTCTCGGAGACTACCAGGGCGGCCCCTGGGATCCGCGGGCGGATGTGTGGGTAATCCTTGCGACCAAACAGTAGTTCCAGTCTCCAGTTTCCAGTTCGGGAGACCCAATCCTTGCCGGAGAGTGACCGGAACTGGCAACTGGGAACTGGGAATGCGTAAGTGATAAGATGAGCGGTCGAATTTACCGAATTCTTTGGGAGTTTCACCATGTCCGGCCATTCCAAATGGCACACCATCAAGCACAAGAAAGGGGCGGCAGACGCCAAGCGCGGCAAGATTTTTACGCGCATCATCAAGGAACTGACCGTCGCGGCTCGCAGTGGCGGCGGTGACATCGATGCTAACCCGCGCCTCCGCACCATCGTCGCCGAAGCCAAGTCCGTCAACATGCCCGCCGACAACATCAAGCGCGCGATCCAGCGCGGCACGGGCGAGTTGCCGGGTGTCTCTTACGAGGAAATCAGTTACGAGGGCTACGGTCCAGGCGGCGCCGCGCTCATCGTCGAAACGCTGACCGACAACAAGAACCGCACCGTCGGCGAAATCCGCCATGTCATGTCGAAATACGGCGGCAACCTTGCCGCGGAAAACAGCGTCGCCTGGATGTTCGACAAGAAGGGCTACATCGTCGTCGAAAAGGCGAAGGCCGCCGAAGACTCGTTGATGTCGGCCGCGATCGACGCCGGCGCCGACGATATGCGCGACGATGGCGACAGCTGGGAGATTGTGTCGCCGCCGGACGTGTTCCAGTCGGTGCTCGAGGCGGTCAAGGCGCTCGGAGTCGAGCCAGCCGCGGCGGAGATCGCCCTGTTGCCCCAGAACTACGTGAAGCTGGAAGGCAAGCAGGCGCAGCAGATGATCAGGCTGATGGACGCCCTCGAGGAGCACGAAGACAGCAAGAAAGTGTGGTCGAACGCCGATATCGAAGAAAAGGAGATCGAGGCCTCGTTGGCGTGAAGATCTTCGGGATCGATCCCGGCTCCGAGCGCACGGGGTACGGCTGCATCGAAGCGCGGGGCAGCCGTCACCATCTCGTCATCTGCGGATCGATATCGGCTCCCGCCCGTTCGACGTTCCCTGACAAGCTGAAACACATCCACGCGGCCCTGGCAGCGCTGCTCGAGCGGCATCGTCCGGACTGCGTGGCGGTGGAAAACATCTTTCACGCCCGCAATGTCCGCAGCGCGCTGAAGCTCGGGCACGCACGCGGGATCGCGCTGCTGGCCGCGTCGGAAGCGGGATTGCCGGTGGTCGAGTATGCGCCGGCGGAGATCAAGCGCGCGGTCGTTGGCTTTGGCCGCGCCGAGAAGCACCAGGTGCAGCAGATGGTGAAACTGCTCCTCGGTCTCGATGAGCCGCCATCGCCTTACGATGCGGCCGATGCGCTCGCCGTCGCGATTTGCCACGTGCACTGCGCGACCGGCAGCGTCGCTGAGCGCGCAACGGTGGACAAACCGCCGAGTGCGCTGCGAAGCTGGCGGCAGTATCGCCCGTAATCAAGGGACAAGGGAGAAGGGACAAGGGAAAAAGCGCCTGCGGCCGAAGCATGAGAAAAGCTGACACCGAGGAACAGAACGGTAGAAGTGGTTTGAAAACCTTCAGGACGCAGGCGAACGACCGCGCGAGTGAGCCCACGCGATCGGAGCGCGCCGTCGAAGCGCGAGAGCGCGTGTGGGGGAGTCCGAGCGGCGAAGCCCCTCGGAGTGATTAAGAGATGATCGCGCTGCTGCGTGGCACGCTCGTCGACAAGAATCCCAGCCGACTGATTGTCGAAGTTGCCGGTGTGGGCTACGACGTGCAAGTGCCGCTGTCGACGTTTTACGGCCTCGGAGAATCCGGGACAGCCGTGACCCTGCGGATTCACACGCACGTCCGTGAAGATGTGATTGCGCTCTATGGCTTCGCGACGTCGCTCGAACAACAGCTGTTCGAGCGGCTCATCGCGATCAACGGGATCGGACCGAAGCTGGCGCTTGCGGTGCTTTCGGGAATCGAGCCGGCGGACTTCATCAAGGCGATCCGCACGCAGGACGTCGCGCGGCTGACCGCCATTCCGGGGATCGGCAAGAAGACCGCCGAGCGAATCGGGCTCGAGCTGAAGGATCGTCTCCCGCCGGGCCTTCAGGGCGCTGGCCAGGAGACCGCACCCGTCGTCCGGCCCGAGGATCAGCTGCACGAAGACCTGCTGTCCGCGCTGCTCAACCTGGGCTATCAACGGGCGGTTGCGGAAAAGGCGATTGACCTGGTTCTGCGGAAATCCTCCTCTGGAGGGTTCGAATCGTCGCTGCGCGACGTTCTGCGGGCACTGATGAAAGCATGAGCGAGAGTCGCATCGTCAGCCCCGGTCGCGGGGACGAAGACGCGCAGTACGAGGCCGGCCTTCGGCCGCGCACACTCGATGACTACATCGGCCAGGACCGGGTCCGCGAGAACTTGCACGTCTCGATCACGGCGGCAAAGCAGCGAGGCGAAGCGCTCGATCATATCCTGCTCTACGGCCCGCCAGGACTTGGCAAGACCACCCTGGCGACCGTGATCGCCAACGAGCTGGGGGTGCCGATTCGCGCGACCGCCGGTCCCGTGATCGAGAAGGCCGGCGACCTTGCCGCGATGCTGACCAACCTCCAGGACCGGGAGGTGCTGTTCATTGATGAAGTGCATCGGATGAACCCGGCGATCGAGGAGATCCTCTATCCGGCGATGGAGGACTACGAGCTCGACATCATGATCGGTCAGGGACCGAGCGCGCGTTCGGTCAAGGTTCCGGTGCAGCGGTTCACCCTGATTGGGGCGACGACACGAACCGGGCTGCTGACCGCGCCGCTGCGGGCGCGGTTCGGAATCGTGCACCGGCTGGACTTCTACGGCGACGACGAGATTCGTGAGATCGTCGAGCGATCGGCGCGCATCCTCGATGTGCCCATCGACCGCGACGCGGCGGTGGAGATCGCCCGGCGTTCGCGTGGCACGCCGCGCGTGGCGAACCGCCTGCTGCGACGGGTGCGCGACTACGCGCAGGTTCGCGCCAGCGGGCATATCACCGTCGACGTAGCTCGGCGCGCATTGGCGCTGCTCGAGGTGGACGAGCGCGGCTTCGACGAGATCGATCGCCGCCTGCTGCGCACGATCATCGACAAGTTCAATGGCGGACCGGTGGGCGTGGCGAGCCTCGCGGCGGCAATGAGCGAGGAGCGCGACGCGATCGAAGACATCTACGAACCGTTTCTCATTCAGATCGGTTTTCTTGATAGGACACCGCGCGGACGGGTCGCCACGGCGAGTGCCTACACGTATTTCGGGCTGGATGCCCCGGGAAAGGATCGTCTGTGGTGAAGGCGCTCAGGCACGTGAAGATCTCCGGACTCTCCACGTATGTACCTCCCAAGGTCCTGTCGAACGCCGATCTCGAAAAGCTCGTCGAGACGAGCGATGAGTGGATCCTTCAACGCACGGGAATCCGAGAGCGCCACATCGCAGATGCGGGCGTGGCGACATCGGACCTGGCCAGGGAAGCGGCTGTGGGAGCGATGTGTCAGGCCGGGGTGACCCCCGATCAGATTGGATTCATCGTCGTCGGTACGACGACGCCGGATACGATTTTTCCGAGCACCGCGTGCATGCTGCAGCACAAGATCGGTGCCCACCGCGCCTGGGGCTTCGATCTGGGCGCGGCGTGCTCGGGCTTTACCTACGCGGTCGCCACTGGCATGCAGCTGGTTGCGACCGGCGCGCACGACCACGTGCTCGTGGTCGGCGCAGACGTGATGTCGAGCATCATCGACTACACGGATCGGACCACGTGCGTGCTGTTCGGCGACGGCGCCGGTGCCGTGGTGCTGTCTGCTGCCGCGGACGACGAGCCGCATATCCTCGACTTCGCCGCCGAGATCGACGGAAGCGGAGGGCCGGCGCTCTGCATGCCCGCGGGCGGCAGCAAGCTGCCCGCCTCGCACGACACGGTGGACCAGCGGCTGCACTACGTCAAGCAGGATGGTGCGACCGTGTTCAAGTTCGCGGTCAAGAAGACGGAAGAGATTTGCAAGCGCGTGCTCGAGCGGAACCACCTCACCGGAGCCGATCTCGATCTCTTCGTCTCGCACCAGGCGAACCGGCGAATCATCGCCGCCGCCGCCGAGCGCCTCGGGCTTCCGGACGAAAAGGTCGTGATCAATCTCGAGCTGTACGGCAACACCACCGCGGCAACCATTCCGCTGGCGCTGCACGATGCAATGCGTCAGAAACGGGTCAAGAAAGGGGACCTCGTCCTGCTGACGTCGGTCGGCGCGGGATTCACGGTTGGTGCGGTACTGCTTCGCTGGAGTCTGTGAATCACTCATCACTGATCACTAATCCTTGAATCCCCAATCTCTCCAGATCACTGATCCTTGAATCCGTGGCGTGATTCAGGGATTCGACGATTCGCGATTCGACGATTCGCAATTCGAGGATCAGTGATCAGTGATGAGTGATCAGAGGTTATGACCATGCCCCGCATCTTCCTGATCTCACCCGCGAACTGTTCGGGGCCTCGCGCGAAGATGGTGATGTCGGATCGTGCGCAATTCGATCTTGCCGTCCGTCTTCGACAGCGTCGCGGTGTCGCGCTCGGTGAGGTCTTCGCGTTCGTCAGCGGGCTGTACTTCAAGGGCAAGCTGGCGTATGCCCTCGAGTTCGCGCGGCCGCCGGAGCCCGGATTGCCGCTGACCGGCAGCGGTGCGCTCGTCATCACGCCCACCGCAGGGCTGCGCGCGGCGGAAACGGCGATCACGATCCGCGCGCTGCACGTTTTTGCCGGCGTCGACATCGCCGCAAATGATCCGCGCTACCGCAAACCGCTGCTTGCGAGCGCTCACGCCCTGAATGAAGAGATCGGCGGGGATTGCGAGGTGGTCCTGCTCGGCAGCATCGCCTCCGCCAAGTACGTCGAGGTGTTGACCGACGTGTTCGGCGATCGTCTGCTCTTCCCGATCGATTTCGTCGGCCGCGGCGACATGAGCCGTGGCGGATTGCTGCTTCGAGCCGTGCGTTCGGGCGCGGAACTCCCGTATGTGTCGGTTACCGGAGCGGTCCGTCATGGGCCGCGCCCACCCCGTTTGCCGCCGATCAAAGGCATTACGACGGATTTTAAAAGGGACAAGGGCTAGCAAAAGGGGAAAGGAAAAAGGCAAAAGGAAAGAGTCCGAGGGCAAAGCCCCTCGGTTAAGTCTAGACGGATCTGAGCATCGCCACCGGCAACGAGTGGAATGCTTCGCCAATGAAGATCCATGCCGAGTCGGCGCCGCGGGTCGGGCGGATTGTTGCCCCGGTGATGACGTCACGGAACTCGCGATCGCTCAGGGCCGACGGCAGAACGACTCGTGACGTTTTCCAGCAGTCTCCATCGAGGGGTAGCGGCTGCTCCGCGGTCGCGAGACGGCGGCACAACCGCGGTGTCAGCACGAGCGCCGAATCCGATCCGCCGGACGAGATCCTGGCGAACGCGACCACGTCGCCAGGCACCATGATCTCGGTCTGAAGCGGTGCGTACCCGCCAGCCAGAAATACCTCGGGCAGTTCGCGGCGAAGCCGAAGTCCTGCGGCCGTCAGGAGCAGTTTGATGCGGCCATCCTTCCAGTTGTGCAGCCACTCCTGGATCGTGCGTGCACGTTCCTGCGGTTCGCTGGCCAGCACCGCGTCGACGTCGTCGAGCGCGCGCGTTCGCTGTGAGAAATCGACCGGCCTCCGATTGTCGGGATCGACGAGGCTCAAATCCCAGAGCTCCGTTCCCTGGTAGAAGTCTGGAACACCCGGCGATCCGATCTTCAGCGCGACCTGGGCCAGCGAGTTGAGCATGCCCAGCGTCGCGAGACGCCGCTGGAATGGCAGCACGGCCGCCAGCATCTTTGCGCCGGTCGGCCCGGTGAGAACTCGTTCAACGAACCGGCGCAGCGCGAGCTCGTACGGCTCGTTCGGGGTCAGCCAGCTGGTGTGAACCTTCGCCTCCTTGACCGATTTGATCATGTAATCCGAGAGGCGGCTGACGAGATCGTCGGGCGTGGACCTGATGTCGTCGGGCAGATTCACTGGCCAGACGCCGACCAGCGCCTGGTAGAAACGGTACTCGTCGGCGCGATCCGGAGCCGGCTCGCCGTCGACCAGCGAGCGCTGCGTCCTGGCAATCCGCATCCATTTCGATACTTCACGCGCCCACTCGTCGGGAATCTCAGAGATCGCATTGATTCGCGCGCGCACGTCTTCGCCAAGCTTGGTGTCGTGCGTTGCCGTGGCCAGCATCTCGAACGGCCACGCCTCCGCGCGCCTCGCGTTCGCTTCGTGGAATTCCTGGACGGATCGACCGAGACGGGCGGGGTCGCCGCCGACCTCGTTCACCGACAACAGGACGTTATAGCGATAGAACGCAGTGTCCTCGAGCCCCTTCGCCTGAACCGGGCCCGTGTACTGCTGCAGCTTCATCGAAAAATGAAGCCGCCCACGCGATTCTGCCTCATCGACGGGCGGATAGCCGACCCGTCGCTCACGACCCGGCGGCAGGTCAACCCAGTCGTCCTGGACGTCCCTCGGCAGCACGACCTCCCTGAAGAAGTCGAACAGCGACGATTCCATGGCCGGATTTCGACGCCGCGCGCGGAAAATCGCGCGTTCGATGGATGCGCGATCCTCGGTCGACCAGCCGTCCTGGTCGACGTAGGCGCGATAGATCGGAAAGCAAGCAACCACCTCGGTGATCACGTCCCGCAGGGAATCGAGCGTGAAGTCGCGCGACTTCCTGTTGCTCTCGCTGATGCGATTGAGCGAGTGCGCGAGCACGTTCAGCTCGCTTGCCATCGCGGTTCCCATAATCAGCCGCTTACTCTCGTACAACACGTCGTCGAACACGTCGGTGTGGCCGGTCAGCTTGGCGTAGGCCCGGCGGATCCGGCGCGCCTGTAACGCATCGATGAAGATGCCGTTGAGGTCGTTCAGGAAGTTGTAGCCCGTCGTCCCGTGAATCGCCCATTGGCGAGGCAGTTCCTCGCCTCCCGACAGGATCTTCTCTGCGACCACGTAAATCGGGCTGTCCACCTTGTCGTTGTCGACGTCAGCCTCGAGCTGCAGAGAAGCGGCTCCGAGGCGCTGCAGCATCACGAAATACTTGGCCGGGTCGAAGAGCCCGTCTGGGTGATCAATGCGAACGCCATGGACTTTACCGTCCCGAATGAGCTGTCCAAGAAGCCGGTGAGTCGATTCGAAGACCTCGTCCTGTTCGACTCGCAACCCGGCCAGCGTGTTGATGTCGAAGAAACGACGATAGTTGATCTCGTGCGACGCCGTCCGCCAATACGAGAGACGGTACGCCTGCGCTTCCAGCAGGTCATGCAGCGCGTCGAAACTGGAACTGTCGCCGGGAGTTCCATTCATTTGCCCAATGGCCGATTCAATCGCCTGACGAACCAGAGGTTCCTCCGAGACGAGCCGCCCGAGCCGCGTTCGCGCGATTTCCTTTTCGCGATGGCGCTCCGCGACGCGCTCCGGATCGGTCGTCGTATACGGCGGCAGGTTGTGAAGCGAGGTGACGATGCTGAGGAGCTCGTTGCGTGAGGGATTGTCGTCGCCGAGCGACGCCTGCAGCTGCTCGGCTGCCCTGCCGTAGACGCGGGCCGCCTCCGGCGGATTCACGGGCAACTCGTGATCGAAGTATCGGAGGACCAACGCGCTGCCGGTAAACCCGAGCTGGAGTTCTCCTCGTTCCAGGACGTGACCGTACTGGTCGCCCAGAATCGGCAGCAGCAACTTGGCCTGCAACTCCGGCTTGACCGGATGCCAGTCGATATCGAAGAAGATCGCGGCACGGGAACTGGGGCCGTTCTCGAGCACGTCGTTCCACCATGCATTGCCGCCGGTCCCGACCCCCATGTGATTTGGGACGAAGTCGACGACGTGCCGCATCCCGTGTGAGACGAGCGCCGCCACGAAGTCGTCATGCGCCGCCGCTCCGCCCACTTCCGGACTGATCTCGTTGTGATTGCACACGTCGTAGCCGTGAGTACTGCCCGGAGAAGCGGTGAAGTAGGGGGACGTGTAACACGCGTCGGCGCCCAGTCGCGCGAGATACGGAACGACGTCGCGTGCGGCGCTCAGCGGGAACCCGTGATGGACTTGTAGACGATACGTACTGAGCGGCACGTATACGGGGGGTTGATGCATTGCCAGTTCCCAGTTCCCAGTTCCCAGTTCCCCGTTTCCAGTCATCGGGTCGGCAGGATTCACCGGGGTGCGTTCAGCAGATCGAGAATGCCTCCGAGAGGGATTCGGGCCCAGTCGGGCCGGTTGTTCAATTCGTAATTCAATTCGTAGAGCGCCTTATCGAGCACGAACATTTCGAGAAGTGCGTCACGTCCAGGCCTGGCGGGTACGAACAACGCGCCGTCGACAGCGGTGAAGTACGCGCCAAGGAACGCCCACGAAACGCACAATTGCCAGACACGTGCCCATCCTTCGAGCCGGGCAAGTTCGGATCGGCGCGACGAGGTGTGCGCGAAGAGACCGGCATACGCGGCGTAGCTGAACGAGCGAATCATGCCCGCGACATCCTTGAGTGGCGACTGCTTCCGCCGGCGTTCCGGCAGCGGACGAGCCGGCTCACCCTCGAAGTCCAAGATATAGAAGTCCCCCTCGCACAGGAGCACCTGCCCCAGGTGGTAGTCGCCGTGAACGCGAATCTTGGACGCGACGAATTCCCGGCGCGGACCAGAGCGAATCCGTTCGAGTAGCGTATCGCCAGACCGCAGCAACTGATCCGCGGCCGCCCCGACGTCGTCAGCCAAGTCCGGACGCCGGGAGGCCAGCAGCTGCAGAGCCTGTCTGGCCTGCAGCAACGACTCCGAGGTGACGCGCTCGAGATCCTCCAGCACGAGCGGTTCCGGAATGAATCCAGGATTGGTCGTGTCGGATCCCAGTGCGAGGTGCATCTCCGCGGTGCGGCGACCCAGCGTCGCGGCCGTGGCGATGTAGGCGCCAATGGCCCGAGCCGCGGGTTCGGGTGGGGCAGGATCACTCAGCCACGCGGTTCCGTTCGCCGGCGGCGCCGGCGCGTCGCCGACGTCTTCGTAGAAGCGTCCCAGCTCGTTGAGCGCGTGTGACCAGCCATCGCCCTGACTCTTGACGAGATCCTGCATCATCCCCAGCGTCGCCGGATCCGCCCCGGGCGGCAGATACTCGAACCCCCCGGCCACCGTCGGCACGCGCGTGAACCCGGCGCGCTCGGTCAGCTGCCGACTGATCTCGAGGTCGGGATTCGCGCCGGACTCGACTCGGCGGAACAGCTTCAGGATCAACCGATCGCCATAGACAATGGAGGTATTGCTCTGCTCGACGCTCATTCGCCCTACCGCGAGATCGTCGCCGGCGGCGCCGCGGCGCCCGGCAAACGCCTGCGTCTTGAACGCGCGGATCGTTCCACGCTTGGTGGACATCTGCTCTTCGCGTTCCAGGGCGTCGAGCAGCGTGCGCCCGTAGCGATCGTCGAGCCACGCATCGAAGAGCACGCCTTTGCGCGCGCCCGTGATGGTTGCCAGGATCGCGTGCGGCGACCGATCGATCAGCGCTCTGGCGTCGCTCGCAGGGCAAATCGTCAGCGGCAGAAAGTACTGATGACGGCCACCATCGTCGAACTCCGTTTCGACGATGGTCATGAAGAGCGGCTGGGGCCCTCGTCGCAGAAGACCCCAGTCGGTAAAGCGCGCAGTGCGGGTTCGACGCGACTTGCCGCCGAACCAGCGCTGACGCATGAAAAACGGCATCAGAAAATCGCGCTCGATTAAGGTTCGGACGTTGCCGTCGAGCAGCGTCTCCCACGCCGCGCCGACGAAGAGCGCCGGCGGCTCGGGAACATCGGTCGCGATCTCAGGAACCGTGCGGGCGGTGACGGATGTCGGAGACTGCTCGATCCGGAACCAGTAGAACGCATACGGACTGAGCGTCAGGAAATACGGCAGCTCGCCAATCCGGGGAAATTCGGTCAGGCCGAGCATCTCGACCGGCGTCATCCCTTTGAACTGCGACAGGTCGAGCTCGATCGGCTGAACCGATCGAGCGAGGTTGGCAACACAGAGCACGATCTCGTTCTGATCCCGTCTGATATACGGGAGCACTTTTCGGGTACGTGCCGGCAGGAACTCGATGCTGCCGCGGCCGAAGACGGTGGACTGCTTGCGCAATCCGATCATCCGTTTCATCCAGTTCAGGAGCGAGTAGGGTGATCGCTCCTGCGCCTCGACGTTCACCGCCTGATAGCCATACACGGGATCCATGATCGGCGGCGCATAGAGCCTGGCCGGGTCCGCACGCGAGAATCCGCCGTTGCGATCCCCGGTCCATTGCATTGGCGTTCTCACGCCATTGCGGTCGCCGAGATAGATGTTGTCCCCCATGCCGATCTCGTCGCCGTAGTAAATGACCGGCGTTCCCGGCATGGTGAAGAGTAGCGCCGTCATCAGCTCGATACGCCGACGGCTGTTCTCGAGCAATGGCGCAAGCCGGCGTCGAATACCGACGTTGATCCGCATCTGCGGATCGGCGGCATACACCTGGTACATGTAGTCGCGTTCCTCATCGGTGACCATTTCGAGCGTCAGCTCGTCATGATTGCGAAGGAACATCGCCCACTGGCAGTTCTCGGGAATATCGGGCGTCTGGCGCAGGATCTCGGTGATGGGATGCCGATCCTCCTGCCGTATACCCATGAACATGCGAGGCATCAGCGGGAAGTGAAATGCCATGTGGCACTCATCGCCTTCCCCGAAGTACGGCCGCACGTCCGCCGGCCATTGGTTCGCTTCGGCTAGCAGCATCCGATCGGGGTAGCGGTCGTCGAGAGCAGCGCGGATGGTCTTCAGGATCTGGTGCGTCTCTTCGAGGTTCTCGCAGATCGTACCCTCGCGTTCGATGAGATACGGCACGGCGTCGAGACGCAGCCCGTCGACCCCGCGATCGAGCCAGAACTCCATCGCCTTGATGACGCGGTCGAGGACGGCCGGGTTGTCGAAGTTCAGATCGGGTTGATGATGGAAGAACCGGTGCCAGTAGTACGCCTTGGCGGTGTCGTCCCAGCTCCAGTTCGACGACTCCGTGTCGGTGAAGATGATTCGGACGCCCTGATATTTCTGCTTCGTGTCGCTCCACACGTAGATATCGCGATCGGGAGAGCCCGGCGCCGCGCGGCGTGCCGCTTGAAACCAGGGGTGCTGATCCGAGGTGTGGTTGATGACGAGCTCGGTGACGATCCGGATGTTGCGGTGGTGTGCCTCATCCACGAAACGATCGAAGTCCTCCAGCGTTCCGTAGCTGGGGTGAATGTTTTCGTAGTCTGCGATGTCGTACCCGTCGTCGCGGAGCGGCGAGGGATAAAACGGAAGCAGCCACAGGCAGTTGATGCCAAGGCTCTGGAGGTATTCGAGCTTCTGCGTCAGCCCGGGAAAATCACCGACCCCATCGCCGTTGCTGTCAAGAAATGCGCGGACGTGCGCTTGATAGATGACCGCGTCCTTGTACCAGAGCTTGTCAGGCATGATCCCCCGGTGCCGGAAGTGGACCCGGGAGTTGGACGTGGAGGATGTGTGCGACCCGATCTTGTGGATCGAGCCGGACGTAGTTCCACTCCCCCCGCCAGAAATATCGCTCCCCCGACAGGAGATCGACGACTTCCACGGTCGCGTGCGGCGTGATGCCCCAGTTCACGAGCGGCAACTGGACGAAGCCGTGCTGCATGTTTGCCGGATCGAGGTTCACGACGACGAAGACCAGATTGCGTCCGTCAGGTGAGCGCTTGCTGTAGGAAAGCAGCGAGCCGTTGTCGGTACGATGAAAGGCCAGGCCCCAGTCGCTTTGCAGCGCCGGGTGCTCTCGCCTGATCGCGTTGATGCGTCCGATCAACTCGGCGAGACTGTCGGGCCTCTGATAGTCCCGCACACGAATCTGATACTTCTCCGAATCGAGGTACTCTTCGCTGCCGATATGCAACGGGACGTTTTCAGCAAGCTCGAAGCCGCTGTAGATCCCGTAGGACGCGCCAAGGGTAGCGGCCAGGACGAGGCGGACCTGGAAGGCCGGCCGGCCGCCTCGCTGCAGGTAGGCGTGCAGGATGTCCGGTGTATTGGCGAACAGGTTGGGACGCAGGTACTCGCGGACTGACGTGCCGGTCAGCTCCGTGAAGTACTCGACCAGCTCGTCTCGCGAGTTCCGCCACGTGAAGTAGGTATAAGACTGCGTAAACCCGGCCTTGGCGAGATACTTCATCACTTTCGGTCGGGTGAACGCTTCCGAGAGCAGGATCACATCAGGGTACTCGCGAGTGAGATCGCCGAGCACCCATTCCCAGAACCGGAACGGCTTGGTGTGCGGATTGTCGACCCGGAAGATCTTTACACCGTGAGCAATCCAGAATTCAAAAACACGCTTGAGCTCCTGCCAGAGTGATGACCAGTCTTCTGATTCGAAGTTGAGCGGATAGATATCCTGATATTTCTTCGGTGGATTCTCGGCGTACTTGATCGTGCCGTCAGGCCGCCTGCGAAACCACTCCGGGTGTTCGTGGACGTACGGATGGTCGGGTGATGTCTGGAACGCGATGTCGAGTGCGATTTCCAGTCGCTGCGCCGCCGCCGCGGCGACGAACGCATCGAAGTCGTCTATCGTACCGAGCCCGGGTTCGATCGCGGTGTGGCCGCCCTCGTCCGAGCCAATCGCCCATGGACTTCCGGGATCGGTCGGCTTCGAGGTCAGCGCGTTGTTCCGGCTCTTTCGAAAAGTTCGGCCGATAGGATGAATCGGCGGCAGATACAGGACGTCAAAACCCATCGACGCGATATAAGGCAGCAGCGCCGCGGCCTCGGCCAGCGTGGCGCTTCGCGACGGATCGGGAGTGGCCGATCGCGGAAACATCTCGTACCAGGCGCCGAATCGTGCGCGTTCGCGATCCACCCTGACCTCGAGCACGCGATCGAACGACGTCGCCTGGCTTCTGTCTGCCCGCGCGGACATGAACGCGGCGAGTTGCTCGCTCAGCGCGGCGGCGGCCCGGCGGACGGCGGTATCGGTCCCCTCGAGCGTCCGCAGTGTTTCGACAACGTGCTCATCCGAGGCCTCGAGCGAACCACGTTCGATCGCCGCGGCAACGAGCGCCGCTCCTTCGAGCAGCTCTGACGACACATCCTGACCGGCCCCGAGCTTCTTGGATAGCTCCTGCCGCCAGCTGGCGAATCGATCGACCCAGGCGTCGACGGTGTACTCGTAACGCCCCAACGTCTCGACGATGAAGGCGGCCTCCCATCGGTCATTTTCGACGAGTGCCATCGGCACTTCCTGCCACTTCTGATCGCCGGCGCGGCGATATCGCAGGACCGCCGCAACCGCGTCGTGGCCATCGGCGAATATGTCCGCGCGGACACGAACGCCTTCGCCGATCGTGCGCTTGATCGGAAAACGTCCGCCATCGATCTGCGGCTCGATCCCTTCGACGACGACGCGGCGGAGCAGCTGTGGATCGAGACCGTGCGGAGACTGTTTGCTGGGACTGGTTTGTTCAGGCCGGCGTTTCGTCATCTTTACGTACTTTGCGCTGGGGCCCCACCCCCAGCGCCTGCCAGCGCTCGCTCACTCGCTCGCGCCGGTGGTTCGCGGCGACTGACTGCTTCGTCAGCCTTGCGCCACGATGCCACTGTCGGTGTCCCGTGTTCCTTTTCCCTTGTCTAGGTTCAGTAAACTCCCATCGGTCCCCAGTCGTCGACGCGGCGGAGATCCTCCTTGCGGCAATTGAGCTTGAGCACCGCCATCGATCGCGGCAGCAGCTCGTAGCGTCCGCCGGCGCGAAGGCGTCGTGGTGGCGCCCACGGATCGGCGGTGTCGATGAGCGTCTCCCACCGTTCTTCGGGCGCGGTGGCGGGCAGCGTGAACGCGACCGGCTGCTCGCCGGCGTTGAGCATCAGCAGCAACGTGTCGCCGAAGATCCGTGAGCCGCGCTCGTCGACCTCGTTGATCGCATCGCCGTTGAGGCGAACTCCCAGGCAGCGCACGTCCGGAGCGCTCCACGTCTGGTCCGTCATCTCGCGTCCCGACGGGTCGAGCCAGGCAATGTCGAGGACGTCCGCCCCGCGAATGCGCCGGCCCTGAAAGAACTTGCGCCGCCGAAGGACCGGATGGTCTTTCCAGATACGAATCAGTCGCCGGGTGAAATCGAGAAACTCGCGGCGCTCGGGCGTGTTGTCCCAAGGAGTCCAGCTGATCTCGTTATCCTGACAGTAGGCGTTGTTGTTCCCTCGTTGAGAACGCCCCAGCTCGTCGCCGCCGCTGATCATCGGGACACCGACCGACAGCATCAGCGTCGCCATCAGGTTCCGGCGCTGACGATCCCGCAGTTCGAGGATGCGCCGATCCGCGGTCGGACCTTCATGGCCGGAGTTCCAGCTCAGATTGTGGTTCTCGCCGTCCGAATTCTCCTCGCCGTTGGCCTCGTTGTGTTTGTTGTTGTAGCTGACGAGATCCGCGAGCGTGAATCCATCGTGAGCGGTGATGAAGTTGATGCTCGCGTACGGCCGGCGGCCGCTTTGTTCGTACAGATCGCTGCTGCCGGAGAGCCGCGTGGCCAACTCGGAGACGCCGCCGCCGTCGCCGCGCCAGAATCGGCGCACCGCGTCGCGGTACTTGCCGTTCCATTCGGTCCACTTCGTCGGAAAGTTCCCGACCTGATAGCCCCCCTCACCGAGGTCCCACGGTTCGGCAATCAGCTTCACCTGCGACAAGACAGGATCCTGATGAATGATGTCGAAGAACGCGCCAAGCTTGTCGACCGCATGCAACTCACGAGCCAGCGCGCTCGCCAGATCGAAACGGAACCCGTCGACGTGCATTTCGTTCACCCAGTACCGCAGGCTGTCCATGATGAGCTGCAGCACGCGGGGACTCCGCATGTTCAACGTGTTCCCGCACCCGGTGAAGTCCTGGTAGTAGCGCGGTTGATGCGGCTGAAGGCGGTAGTAGGAGGTGTTGTCGATCCCGCGCAGAGACAACGTCGGCCCCTGGTGATTCCCTTCCGCACTGTGGTTGTAGACGACGTCGAGGATGACTTCGAGGTTTGCCGCGTGCAGGGCGCGCACCATCATCTTGAACTCGCGCACCGCGTCTTGTGGCGACGGCGACGTCGCATAACGCACTTCCGGTGCGAAGTACGCGAGCGTGTTGTACCCCCAGTAGTTCGACAGGTTCCGTTGCGCGAGATGCCAGTCGTTCAGGTGGTGATGCACCGGCATCAGTTCCACCGCCGTCACGCCAAGTCCGGTGAGGTGGCGAATGGCTGGCTCGGAGGCAAGGCCAAGATAGGTCCCGCGGAGCGGCTCGGGGATGTGTGGATTCAGCTTCGTGAATCCCCTGACGTGCAGCTCGTAGATGAGCGTCTCGTGCCAGGGCGTGCGAAGCGGCCGATCGTTCCCCCACGTGAACGAGGTGTCGATGACCGCCGCAAGGGGCGCGAACGGGGCACTGTCCCGATCGTCGAACGTGGTGTCGTCCTCTCCGTGCTTGAATCCGAACAGCGATTCATCCCAGCGAACCGTTCGGCCGACGACCTTGGTGTACGGATCCAGTACGAGCTTGTGCGCGTTGAATCGATAGCCGAGATGGGGCGCGTGAGGGCCGTGCATGCGGTAGCCGTAGAGCTGGCCTGGACGGACGTCCGGCAGGTAGCCGTGCCAGACCATGTCGGTGTGTTCCGGCAAAGGAATGGTGACCGATTCGACTTCGGCATCGACCGAATCGAACAGACACAGCTCGACTCGCGTCGCGTGCTCCGAAAAAATCGCGAAGTTGACGCCGACGCCGTCCCAGGTTGCGCCCAGCGGATACGGAGTGCCGGGCCATACGCGCATGTTTGAGATTGGCACAGAGGGCCTTAGGTACCACGTTCACGTTGCGGAGCGCAACGGGCTCGGTGCCCGTTGCCCTTCCGCTCTCCATCATACGGCTCGAAATCGCGAAAGAAGCAGGACGGTCAGCACGAGCGGGATCACCGCCAGCGCGACGAGGAGGGCGACGATGGACAGGACGAAAATCCAGTCAGCGCGTGTCGCGTTCGATCCAGGACGGGCGTAGCGTTCGAGGAGCGCCTGATTGCGCACGTTCGCCTTCCATCCGACGTCGAAGAGGTCACCGACAATCGGCACGAACCCGACGAGGAGATCGATGGCCGCATTGATCGCCATGCGGCACTGAACGACGCGGGGAATCCGCATGCGCACCGCATGAAACAGCAAGAGCACCGCGAAGACAGGCGACGTGAGATCACCAAGGCCCGGGATGAGACCAAAAATCGGATCGAGACCGAAGGTGATGCCTGTTCCAGGGACCAGGAATGCGCTGTCAAGGAGGACACTCCACTTCCTCAGCGCCGCCAGCCTCCGGGCATCGTTACCCCGAAGGGCTTCGCCCGTCGGACTCCCCTTCACGCTCGCTTGCGGACTCGTTCGCCACTGTCCCTTTTCCCACCCGTGTTCACGTTCCATAGGTGTGGTCCTGGCGATTCTTTTAACTTTTAACTTTCGACTTTTAACTTTTAACTTTTAACGTGGCTACTCCCCCATCAACTCCCCGACCGGCCGCAGGTCCTCGACGTGATCGCAGACGGCCTTGAGCATCATCAACATCGGGACTGCCAGAACCGTGCCCCACAGACCCCATATCCAGCTCCAGAAGAGAAGCCCAACGAAGATCGCCACCGGGTTCATCTGTGCCGCGCGGCTCATGAGCATCGGCGTCAGCAGGAATCCCTCGAGGCTGGTGATGGCAAACGCGGCGCCGCTGACGTAGAGCGTCTTCAGCACGTCGTTGAACTGCATGAACGAGACGATGGCGAGTCCGCCCGAGACGAGAATCGGGCCCGCATACGGGATGGAGTTGAAGATCCCGGCCAGCAGACCCCAGATGATCGGATGGTCCACCCCGAACCACCAGAGCGCAATGGCCGTGGCGACCGCCACGAGGAAGCTCGTGAAGACCTGCACCCGCATGAAGCTTTCGATCTGCAGGTTGATGTCATCGAGGATCTGCACGGTGATCTTTTTTTCCGACAGCGTGCGGCCGCCGATCTTCACCAGCTTCCGTTTGTAGAGATCGCCGGTCACGAGGAAGAAGTACACGAGGAACAACACGAGCACGAACTGTCCGCCGAAGCCGAGAAGGCCGAGTCCGCCTGACCAGAGATAATCGCTGGCCCGGAACGGCGGGGCGACGACCTGCACCCGCTGAACGCCGTCGTTCCCGGCCGCCGCGGCGTCGGAGAGACTCGCCTTGGCCGCCGCCTCCTGCGCGGCGCGATCGATCTCCGTTGCTGCTCGCTGAACGGTTTCGAGCGCGCTTCCTTTGGCGGCGTGGTGCGCGCGCATACGTTCGCGGATGCGCTGCGCCGCCTGCGGCACGTCGCTGACGATGGACATGGCCTGATCGCTGAGCGTGTAGATGCCCAGACCAATGCCGCCGACCAGGAGCGTCACCGCAATGGCGGCGCCGATCGAGCGTCGCACACGCATTCGCTGCAGTCCGCCGACGAACGGCGCCAGGCCGTAACTAATCAGGATGCCGATGACGATCGGCACAAGAACCGATTGCGCGTACTGCAGCAGCAGCACGGCGGCCAGGCAGGCCAGGACGGTGATTGAAAAGTTGCGAACGACAATGATGGGCCTGGCGAGGGGAACGACCTCGCCCGAATTGCCGTTGCGTTCGGCCGGTTCGACGATCACCGCGCTGGCGGGCTTCGACGGGAGCACGGCGTCTCGATCAGTCTCGGTCATCGTCTCACTTCCGGCGCGCATGTTTCGTGACCCGTGTCCTTCCGTGTTCTTCTGTGGCGTGGCAGTGCACTACATTGATTCGACCATCGGCCATGAACGTCTCCGATTTCGACTTCGAACTTCCTGATGAGCTCATAGCTCAACAGGCATTACCTCGCGGCGAATCGCGCCTTCTCGTTGTCGATCGCGCTTCCGGGGCGCGGCGGCACGGCACCATTGCTGACCTGCCTTCAATCCTCGTTCCCGGTGATCTGCTGGTCGTCAACAACACCCGGGTGTTTGCAGCTCGACTGTTGGGTCATCGCGTACCCAGCGGCGGGTCGGTCGAATGCCTGCTCCTTGGGTTTCCCCATTCCGGCGAACCTCGGCTGGCTGATGCGTTGATGCACCCGGGCCAGAAGCTCAGGGCCGGGTCGATCGTCCGCTTCGAGGGACCCGACGGGGTGCTGATGGGCGAGGTGGTGAGCCGCCACTTTCATGGCCGGCGGACGATTCGGCTGTGGGCCGAGTCAGGCGGTCATGTTGATCACCTGATCGACGCGCTCGGGCATGTCCCGCTTCCTCCATATATCAAGCGCACCGATACGGATGCGGATCGGGAGCGGTATCAGACCGTCTACGCCCGCGTTCGCGGTTCTGTCGCGGCGCCGACTGCCGGCTTGCACTTCACGCCCGAACTCCTCGCCGCGCTCGCTGCTCGCGGCATCGAGCGCGTGGAGATCACGCTGCATGTTGGATACGGCACGTTCAAACCAGTGCGCGTCGCGCGCGTGGAGGATCACTCCGTCGACGCGGAAGGCTACGACGTCTCCGAGGCGGCCGCGTCGGCGATCGCGCGAGCGAAGCTCGAAGGGCGACGGGTCATTGCGGTGGGAACCACAACGACCCGTGCGCTGGAGGATGCCGCGAACCGCGGCGAGGGCCACGTGAATGCGGGAGCGGGAACTGCTTCGTTGTTCATCTACCCGGGTCATCGCTTCCGCGCGATTGACGGGCTCCTGACCAACTTTCATCTCCCGTCGTCTTCTTTGCTGATGCTCGTCGCGGCATTTGCGGGACGGGAAACCATCCTTGCGGCCTATCGTGAAGCGGTGGAGATGCGCTACCGGTTTTATAGCTATGGTGATGCGATGCTGATTCTGTGACGGCGGCTCCGTCAGTTTTGCTTACTTTGCGCTGAGACCCCACCCCCAGCGCCCGCCAGGATCCCGCACCACGGATCCCGGATTACTCGCATTCCGCGTTATCCTCAACCCCGTGAAATTCCGCTACGAGGACTTCGATCTGTCCGGCATTCGCACCTATCCGCTCGCGTCGAGGAAGAGCAAGGCGAACGCTGCTGACTTTGCCACGCCGTATCGTCCCGGCACCGGCGTCCGATCGTTCGTCGACTCGTTGCCGCGGATCCTCGCTGCAGCGGACTTCAAGGCCGTCGTCGCGGCGATCCGCGCCGCACGCGAGCACGATCGCGGCATCATCTGGGGTTTGGGCGCCCACGTGATCAAGACGGGGCTCGGGCCGATTCTGATTGATTTGATGGAGCGCGGATTCGTCTCGGCCCTCGCGACCAACGGTGCGGGCATCATTCACGACTTCGAGCTGGCGCTCGGCGGCAGCACGTCGGAGGATGTCGATGAGGCGCTGGGGCCGGGACGCTTTGGCATGGCCCAGGAAACCGGGGAATTGCTGAACGCAGCGATCAACGATGGCGTGGGAAAGGGGTTCGGACTGGGTCAGTCCGTCGCCGAGCGGCTGAACGAACTGAAACCATCGCACGAACGGCTCAGCGTTCTGGCTGCGGCTGGACGGCTGCAGATCCCCGTCACCGTGCACGTCGCGATCGGAACCGACATCATTCACATGCACCCGCGCGCTTCGGGCGCTGCGCTCGGCGAGGGCAGCCTGCGTGACTTCCGTTTTTTCGTGTCGAATGTCGCGCGCCTCAAGGGGGGTGTGTACTTGAACTGCGGATCGGCCGTGGTGCTGCCCGAGGTCTTCCTGAAAGCAGTCGCCATCGCCAGGAATCAGGGAGCGTCACTCGACGAGCTGACGACGGTGAATCTTGATTTCACACGCCTCTATCGGCCGCAAACCAACGTCGTGTCTCGTCCTGTGGCGGGGATTGGCAAAGGCTATTCGCTGACGGGGCATCACGAAATCATGATTCCGCTCCTCGCGGCTGCGCTGGTGGAATCGCCATGATGAGGGTCCTCATCCGCCTTCGCGCTTCGCGCTTCGGCGAGACAGGCTGGGGTTCGCGAATACTGATTCTGTTGCTACAATAAAAGATTCCGGCGGTGTAGCTCAGTTGGTTAGAGCATGCGGCTCATATCCGCAGTGTCCGGGGTTCAAGTCCCTGCACCGCCACCACCTTCTCAATTCGTGAATTGGTGAGCTGGTGAATTGGTGAATTGGCATCGCGCGGCTACCGCCGCGCTTTAAGAGCACGCGCGGTAGCGCGTGCAAGCCGAATTCACCAAACCACCAATTCACCAATTCACCAAGTGCAATGTCTCTGTCCGGCCGGGTACGCGAGACGGTTCGGAAGCACGCGCTGGCGCGTGGCACTACCCGTGTGCTCATCGCGCTCTCGGGAGGCCCTGATTCGGTCGCCCTGACGCACCTGCTGCTCGACCTGCAGTCGTCAGGCGACCTGGTCGTCGCCGGGCTCGCGCATTTCAACCACCAGCTGCGTGGCGCCGACGCGGACGCTGACGAGGCATTCTGTCGCGCGATGGCGGCCTCGCTGGGGCTTCCTGTCGACGTCGATCGCGCCGATGTTCGAAGCGCCGCGCGCCAGGCGCGACGATCCGTCGAAGATACGGCCCGTCAGCTGCGCTACGCGTTTCTCGAGCGCGCTGCCGATCGGATGTCGGCCGACGCGATTGCCGTCGCTCACAGTCTCGACGACCAGTCGGAGACCTTTCTGCTTCGTCTCATTCGAGGATCGGGTTCGCGCGGCCTTGCTGCCATTCTTCCTCGCGTCGGACGGGTCGTTCGCCCGCTGCTCGACATCCCGAGAGCCGACCTCCGCGCCTACGTGTCGGAGCGCGGCCTCGCGTTCAGGGACGATCCAAGCAATCGCGATGTGTCAATCCCAAGAAACCGGGTCCGCCACGAGCTCATCGCTTACCTCGAAGGGCACTTCAACCCGGGCATTAATCGTGTGTTGGCGCGCGAGGCGGCCCTTGCGCGCGAGGACGAGGAATATCTGCAGCAGCAGGCAATCGATTTGGCCGGTACGATCGTCTTAACTACTACTGGCGGAAAAACCGAGATCGATGCCGTCGCGCTGAGGTCGCTGCACCCGGCGCTTGCCTCGCGTATCGCGCGTCGCGTCCTGACGCTGCGGGCCCCTGGCCGGTTTGTTGGCTCCGATCACGTCGACTGCCTGCTGCAGCTGTGCGAAGCTCCGGCAGGCGCCGCCGCGGATTTGCCCGGACAGCGGGCGATCCGGCAGGAGACGGCGATCGTTCTCGAACCGCCGCCGGCGAGAATCCGCCGCGCCCGCGACCTCGCGGCGAACTCTTTTCGCGTTCCGCTGTCTATTCCTGGTGAGGTGACGCTCGATAACCATGGATGGGCGGTCTCAGCGCGGCGCCTGGACGGGATGGACCAGGAGAGCGGATTCGGTCCGGCACGGGGGCCGGAAGTGGCGATTGCGTCGGATCCGCTCACACTTCCGCTCGCTATTCGCTCGCGGAGGCAAGGCGATCGGTTCCGGCCGCTCGGCCTCACCGGTCGGAAGAAGCTCCAGGATTTTTTGGTGGACCGCAAAATTCCTAGAGAAATGAGGGATTCGCTCCCTCTAGTCGTCGATGGCGCGGACAGAATCGTATGGGTCGTGGGGGAATCGGTGGACGAGGATTTTCGAGTCACTGAGCCCTCGCGAGGCGTGATACTCTTGAAAGCAAGGCGGTTAGGAGGCCTAGGTTGAACTCGACCCTCAAGAGCTTGCTCTTCTGGATGGTCCTCGTTGTGGTCGGGGTCCTCATCTGGAATTTTTCGACGGCATTCGCCGGCAAATCTGAGACTACGTGGCCCTTCTCGCAGTTCATGAAGGCGGTCGAGGACGATCAGGTCGCCTCCGTCGTCATGGTCGGACACGAGATCACGGGCACGCTCAAGACCAGCACCGCCGGCAACGGATCCGATAAGTTCCGCACCTACGCGCCGGATTTTCAGGGGCTGGCAAATACGCTCCACGCGAAAGGGATCGGGATCCAGGCGAAGCCTGAAACGACGAGCCCGTGGGCGACGCTGCTGTATTCGTGGGCGCCGATCCTCCTGATGATCGGTTTCTGGATTTTCATCATGCGGCAGATGCAGAGCGGAGGGAACAAGGCCCTCTCGTTCGGCAAGAGCCGCGCAAAGCTGTCGTCGAGTTCGCAGAAGAAGGTCACATTCAAGGACGTCTCGGGCGTCGACGAAGCCAAGGAAGAACTCCAGGAGATCATCGAGTTCCTGAAGGAACCGCAGAAGTTCCAGAAGCTCGGTGGACGGATTCCGAAGGGCGTGCTGCTGATGGGCCCCCCGGGAACCGGCAAGACGCTCCTCGCCCGCGCGGTGGCCGGCGAAGCCAACGTTCCCTTCTTCTCGATCAGCGGATCTGATTTCGTCGAGATGTTCGTCGGCGTCGGCGCCTCCCGCGTTCGCGACCTCTTCGAACAGGGCAAGAAGAACGCCCCCTGCATCGTCTTCATCGACGAGATCGATGCGGTCGGCCGGCATCGTGGCGCCGGGCTCGGCGGTGGGCACGATGAGCGCGAACAGACGCTGAACCAGCTGCTCGTCGAGATGGACGGCTTCGAATCGAACGAAGGCGTCATCCTCGTCGCCGCGACCAACCGTCCCGACGTTCTCGATCCCGCTCTCTTGCGGCCGGGCCGCTTCGACCGGCGAATCGTGGTCAACCGCCCGGACGTGAAGGGACGCGAAGGCATTCTCGCCGTCCACACCAAGAAGATCCCGCTCGCCGACGATGTGAACATCCATGTGCTCGCGCGCGGATCGTCCGGCTTCTCGGGCGCCGACCTGGCGAACCTCGTCAACGAAGCGGCGCTGAATGCGGCGCGCTACAACCAGAAAGTCGTTCGCATGCTCGATTTCGAGTTTGCGAAAGACAAGGTGATGATGGGGTCCGAACGCCGGTCCATGATCATCAACGACGAGGAAAAGAAGGTCACGGCGGTGCACGAGGCCGGGCACGCGCTGCTCGCGGTGCTGCTGCCGCACGCCGATCCGGTGCACAAGGTCACGATCATTCCGCGCGGCATGGCGCTCGGCGTCACGATGCAGCTGCCGGTCGAGGACAAGCACAATTACACGCGCGAGTACCTCAATGATCAGATCGCGATTCTTTTGGGCGGCCGCATCGCCGAAGAAATCACGATGAACGGCATGACCACCGGCGCCGGCAACGATCTCGAACGGTCGACGGAGCTGGCCCGCAAGATGGTCTGCGAGTGGGGCATGAGCGACGCGATGGGTCCGCTGACCTTCGGCAAGAAGGAAGAGCAGATCTTCCTCGGGCGCGAGATCGCTCAGCACCAGGACTACAGCGAGGACACGGCCATCCGGATCGATCACGAGATCAAGCGTTTCGTGACGACCAACTACGAGCGCGCGCGTGGCGTCCTCGAGGAGTACAAGCAGGCGCTGCTCCGCATCGCCGAAGAGTTGCTCGCCCGCGAAGTTCTCGACGCGGAGCAGGTTCGCCGCATCGTCGCTGGTGAAGCGCTCGAGGAGCTCGCGCCCCGTACCGCGCCGTCCGCGCCAGAGGATGGCTCGAAGCGACCGGCGAAGGAACGTCCGTCGATCGTTCCGCCGCTCAACAAGCCGCTCCCGCAGGAGTAGGCAAAGAGAAAGTTAAAAGTTAGAAGTTAAAAGTCAAAAGTACAGAGGTTAGCCGCTGTGCTTTTGACTTTTTGACTTTCTGACTTCCTTTTAACTTTTACCTTTTAACTTTTCACTTGTTGCCGCGAGCTCGCTACTCCGTGGCGCTTCCAGGTCGCGCGCCTCTCCTTCTGGGCGAGCGGACTCTGGTGATGGGCGTCGTCAACGTCACTCCCGATTCCTTCTCCGACGGTGGCATCCGTTTCGACCCAATCCGTGCAGTCGACGACGCGCAGCGCATGGTTGCGCAGGGCGCGGACATCATCGATGTGGGCGGAGAATCGACGCGCCCTGGGGCTGAGGACCTGCCGGTCGAAGAGGAACTGCGGCGTGTGTTGCCGGTCGTCGAACGGCTGGCCGCAGCCGGATGCACGGTCTCGATCGACACCTACAAGGCCGCGGTCGCTCGCGAAGCCATTGATCGGGGCGCGGCCATGGTCAACGACATCAGTGGCCTGCTGTTCGAACCGGACCTCGGCAGGGTCGTCGCCGAAACCGGCGCTGCCATCGTTCTGATGCACAACCGCGGACGCTCGCGGGATATGTACAAAGACGCTGTCTATCAGAATGTGGGCGAGGAGGTCCGCAGTGAGCTCGAGGCGTCAATCGCGCGCGCCCTCGACGCGGGGGTATCGAGGGACGCCATCATCATCGATCCGGGTTTAGGATTCGCCAAGCGTGCCGAGCATTCGTTCGCCGCTCTCGCTTCGCTCGACCTGCTCCGCGCGCTCGACCGTCCGATCTTGTGCGGTCCCTCGCGCAAGTCGTTCCTCACCTCCGCGATCGGCAAGAGAAATCCGGCCGATCGCGAATGGGCCACCGCCGCCGCCGTCACCGCGAGCGTGCTCTTCGGCGCGCACATCGTCCGGGTCCACAGGGTCGCAGAGATGGTGGACGTCGTCAGGACTGCCGATAGAATCCGTCAACCTTCGTCGGCCTGAGGTCGCTCGTTCCCACTCAACCGTTTCCTCGTCCCATCAGATAAGCTATCTCTGCATGATTGAGTTCCTCGGCAGCATCCTGCGCCGACCCCCGATGGGATGGTGGGATCTCGTCGACATCGCCATCGTTTCGTTCCTGATTTACGAGTTTTTAAAACTGATCAGGGGAACGCGGGCAGTGCAGATGGGTGTCGGGACGCTGTTGATCGTGGCGATGTTCTATATCTCCCGGCTGGCACCGCTGCAGACGGTGAACTGGCTCATCCGCAACATGCTCGTCTACGTGGCATTTGCGGCCATCGTCATCTTCCAGTCCGATATTCGGCGTGCGCTCGCGCACTTCGGCCAGGCCCCGTTCTTCCGGTACTTCAACCGTCAGGAATCCGCTGACGAAACGATTGAGGAAATCGTGGTGGCCGCGACGATGCTGTCGTCGCAGAAGGTGGGAGCGATTATCGCGGTGGAGCGGGAAATCGGGTTGCGGAACTACATCGAGAGCGGCATTCCCCTCGACGCCACGCTGACCTACGACCTCCTCGTGACGATCTTTCATCCGGGATCGGCGCTGCACGACGGCGCCGTGATCATCCAGGAGAACAGGGTCGCGGCCGCCGCGTGTTTTCTACCGCTCACGATCAATCCGAAGATCAGCCGCGAGCTCGGGACTCGCCATCGCGCGGCAATCGGCCTCACGGAGGAGGGGGATGCTTTGGCCGTGATTGTGTCAGAAGAGACCGGTTACATTTCCGTCGCGATAGACGGCCGAATCGATCGCCAACTCAGCCCGGAGGATCTCCGATCGCGGCTGCGAACGCTGGTCACTCTGCGCGGAGGCAGCCGTCAGATCGGGGCGAGGGCGTACGATGTATGAGCGCCGCTCGTGCCGGGATCCGTGGTCCGGGGTGCGGGATCCGCTCCGGACACGGACAGCAAGCGCCTGCGGCCCGAGCGAGGGCGCGTGGGGGTGGGGCCCCACGCGCAGTTAGAAATGCAGACAGAAACGCGGAACGACTCCATTACTGATTCATGAAATTCGCGCCCCTTAACCACTTCGGCCTGAAGATGCTGGCGGTCGCGCTGGCGGCGCTCCTGTGGTTGATCGTCGCTGGTGATCATCTCGTCGAGCGCAGCCTGCGCGTGCCGCTCGAGTACCGCAATATCCCGCCGGAGCTCGAGCTGGTCGGTGATCCGCCGACGGAAGTAGACGTCCGCCTTCGCGGTTCATCGGCGCTGCTGGGACGGCTCGAGCCGCGCGACATCGTCGCGGTGCTCGACCTCGCCTCGGCGCGTCCCGGCTCGCGAATGTTCCACTTGCGCAGCGACGAGGTCCGTGCGCCGTACGGTGTCGAAGTCGCCCAGGTGATTCCGGGAACGCTTGCCGTGGATCTCGAAAAATCGGGGCATCGAACGGTGCCCGTGGTGCCGGCGCTCGACGGGGAACCCGCGCCAGGCTTCGTCATCGGCCGTGTGACTTCAGAGCCACCGACCGTCGAGGTTGCCGGGCCCGAGAGTCGCTTGAAGCAGCTGACCGGAGCCACGACTGAGCCGGTGCAAATCACCGGATCGCATGCCCGCGTGCACGACGTCGTGACGGTCGGCATCACGGATTCGGCCGTGAGGCTCGTTCAACCGCAGAATGCGACGATCACCGTGGAAGTGCTGCCGGCGCCGGTCGAGCGCGATCTGACCGGGGTTCCGATTCGATGGCGTAACCTGCAAACGGGTTTGACGGCCAAGATTCAGCCGATCCTGGCGCGGGTGACCGTACGAGGGCGTCGGGAAGCGCTGTCGGACTTGCGCCCTGGTACCATCGACGCATTCGTGGATCTTTACGGTTTGAGCCCCGGCCGGTACAATCTTCGGGTCCAGGTGGATCCGTCCCAAACCTTTGGCGTCAGCGCCATCGATCCCGCCGTCGTTGACGTCACGATCAAATGATGGTTCTGCAAGGTTCTGCACGGTTCCACTGGGTTCTGAGAGGTTCGTTCGGGCTCTGAGCATAGAACGCAGCGAATCTAGAACGAACCATGCAGAACCAAGTAGAACCTTGTAGAACCCGACGATTCTGATGTCCCATCGACTCTTTGGCACTGACGGCGTCCGCGGAAGGGCAGGAGAATATCCGCTCGATCACGAGACGGTGGCCCGCCTCGGCGGCGCCCTCGTGAGGGCGATGCAACGTTCCGCGGGGCTTGGAAGCCCGCTGCGGTTCGTGGTCGGGCGCGATACTCGTGAATCCGGAGAATGGATCGAACGCGAGCTTGCGCGTGGCGTCCATTCCGCCGGAGCGGAGATTACGAGCGCCGGCGTGATTCCGACGCCCGCCATTGCCTATGTGACGCGCGCCATGGGTTTCGATGCCGGCCTGGTGATTTCGGCATCGCACAATCCGTTCGAAGACAATGGCATCAAAGTGTTCTCGGGACGGGGAGAAAAGTTCACCGAGACACTGGAGCGTGAGGTCGAAGCGATCGTCCACGACCGCAGCTGGTCGGTCGAGGGTTCGGCGGACGCGCCAGTCGATCGCACCGATGTGATTGACGCCTATATCGCGCATGCCCGGCTCGCACTGCCCGAGCCCGCGCGCCTTGGGCGGTTTGCCATCGCCATTGATTTGGCGAACGGCGCAACCACCACGGTGGCGCCAAAACTGTTTCGCGATCTTGGTTTCGACGTGCACGTTCTGAGCGCGCAACCCGATGGACGGAACATCAATCTCGATTGCGGATCGACTCACCCGGAGCAGATTGCCCGTGCGGTTCGACAGCTCGGGTGCCGGATGGGCGTGGCATTCGATGGCGATGGAGACCGCGCCATCTTCGTCGATGATCAGGGACGCATCGTCGACGGCGACGCGGTGCTCCTGATGTGCGCGCGTCACTGGAAGGCAGGCGGACGCCTGAAAGGCAATGCGATCGTCGCGACGGTCATGAGCAACATCGGTTTGGAGCTGGCGCTGCGCCAGAGCCGGATCGATCTGGTGCGCTGTGCCGTCGGCGACAAGTACGTGATGGAAGAGATGATCAAGCGGGGTCTCTCGATCGGTGGTGAGCAATCCGGCCACATCATCTTCTCCGAGCATCTGTACACCGGTGATGGAATCGTGACGGCGTTGAGCCTGCTCCGCGTGATGGCCGAGAGCGGCCGCGAGCTTGCCGACCTTGCCTCGGAGCTCGTGACGTATCCGCAGGTGCTGGTCAACGTGCGTGTGCGCGAAAAACAGGCGCTGTCGAACGTGCCGTCGATCGCGGCCGCGATGGAGCGTGTCGAAGCACGTCTCGCCGGCGAGGGACGGCTGCTGGTGCGGTATTCCGGAACCGAGCCGCTCCTGCGGGTGATGATCGAAGGGAAGAACCAGGAACAAATCCAGGCCTGGGCGGCCGAAATCGCCGGAGTGGTGCGAGAGCATCTGGGATGATGAGAGCAGGTTCGACAGGGTTCCACGGGGTTCTACAGGGTTCGACAAGGTTCGTTCGGGGTTCTGCGAGGTTCGCAGCCCGGCAGAATGCAGAGACCCTTCGAACGAACTTGCCGAACCTGAGAACACGAACCCTGTAGAACCCGAGAACGAACCCTGCAGAACCTCGTAGAACCCTGTAGAACCTCGTAGAACCTTGTAAAACCTGATGTCGATACGTTTGGCAGTGAACATCGACCACATCGCGACCTTGAGGGAAGCGCGACGCGCGCGCGAGCCCGAGCCGATCGCCGCCGCCCTCGTTGCGGAGATGGCAGGCGCGCAGGGGATCACCGTGCATCTACGGAGCGATCGCCGCCATATCAAGGAGCGGGATCTCGAGATTCTTCGCCAGACGATCGCCACCAAGTTGAACGTTGAGATGGCCGTGACCTCGGACATGTCGCGAGTGGCGCTGCAGGTCCGGCCCGACCAGGTCACGCTCGTACCCGAGAAGCCACAGGAATTGACGACCGAAGGCGGCCTCGACGTCGTCGCCCATTCGTCGGCGGTGAAGGACTTTGTCAGCCAGATGCACGGAGCTGGCGTCCGCGTCAGCATCTTTCTGGATGCAGACGTTGCGCAGGTGCGTGCCGCCACTGCCGCCGGTGCCGACGCAATCGAGATCAACACCGGCCGTTACGCCGAGGCGGCAGCGAGTGCCGCCGACGTCGAGTTGACGCGCATCGCGGAAGCGGCTGACGCCGCGGCGCGCGACCATCTCGAAGTCCTCGCCGGCCATGGCCTGAACTACACCAATGTGGGTTCCCTCAACTCGATTCCGCAGATCGTGGAGCTCAACATCGGCCACAGTATCGTGGCTCGCGCCGCGCTGGTTGGCATGGACCGCGCGGTGAGGGACATGATCGCTCTCCTGCGGAAATGACCGCGAGGTCGCCCCATCGGCACGTCCGTGCCGTCCATGCGTTTGGCACTTTGATCGTGTTGTTGTCGCTCGGCTTCGTCGCGCCATCGCGGGCGGGGGCCGGCACAGAGCGGGTCACGATTCGCACCGACGACGGGGTTTCGCTCGCGGCGACCTGGTACGAGCCGCAGACTCGATCTCCTGCCGTGATTCTGGTGCACATGCTGCACAAGAACCGCCGCGATTGGGATGCGATGGCGTCACGACTGGCCTCAGAAGGGATTGGCGCGCTGGCGCTGGATCTGCGCGGCCACGGAGAATCGAGCGGCGTCCTGCCCGAAGGCGAGGCGGCTGATTACTCGGTCCTCATTCGAGACGTGATCGCCGCGCGCCGCTACGTCGCATCGCGCAGCGATGTGCAGCCGTCTCATGTCGGAATTGCGGGCGCATCGATTGGTGCCAACCTGGCGGTGCTGGAGGCGTCAGCCGACACCGCTGTCGCAAGCCTCGCCCTGCTCTCGCCGACGACCGACTACCGTGGGCTGCGGATCGACGCGGCGATGAAGAAGTACGGCGGCCGTCCGGCGATCATGATCGCCAGCGATGACGACGCCTACGCGATGCGCTCGGTGAAGGAACTCCAGAAGGCCGGCGGAGGTACACGGGAGGCGCTGATCGTGAACCACGCCGGCCACGGAACCGTCATGCTCGGCCGCGATCCCGATCTCGCCCGAACCCTGGTGGACTGGTTCCGCCGCACGTTGTTATGATCGTCTTTTTCAGGGGTTCTACCAGGTTCTGTCAGGGCAGACGCTCGTAGAACCCCGTAGAACCGGTAGAACATTTTTCAATGAGAAGCGACTCTGTGGTGTTCGGCGTTGCCGGCATCTTCTTCGGCGTCCTCGTCGGGTGGATTATCGGCAGCCAGCAGGGCGCTGGCGTCGTGCCGCCGCCCGCTTCCACCACGACAGCTGCCGCGTCTGGCGCGCAGGGTGGACAGCCGGCTCCCCCGGCATTTGACGAATCGCGGGCAGCGTCTCTGAAGGCCGGCGCCGATCGCAATCCGTCAGACCCGGAAGTTCGCGTGCAGCTCGGCAATTTGTATTTCGATGCCGAGCGCTACGACGAAGCCGCGCGATGGTACGAGGCGGCGCTGAAGGTCGATCCGAAGAACGTCAATGCGAGCACCGACCTCGGGATCGCCTACTACTACTCGAGCCAACCGGACCGCGCGCTGGCGCAGTTCGACCGATCGCTCGAGATCGATCCGCGGCATTCGAAAACGCTTCTCAACATAGGAATCGTTCGCGCGTTCGGCAAACAAGATCTGGACGGCGCCGAAAAGGCCTGGCAGAAGGTGCTCGAAGTGGCGCCCAACAGTCCAGAAGCCGAGGTCGCGAAGAAGGGGCTGGACGGTCTCCGGTCTGCGCATGGGCAGCGGGGCGCGGGCGATGGCGCCTCACAGTCGCCAGCCCCGCCGAAGTAACGATGGCGCGCTTCATTATCTGGGCAGTTCTGATCGTACTTCTGGCGCGATCGCTTTCGCGGCTGCTCCACGGTGTGCTGGAAGGTGCGGGCTACCGGCGCGACGACGCGCAAGCTCGAAGCGTCGGGCTTGTTCGCGATCCGATCTGCGGCGTCTTCGTGGTTCCCGGTCAAGCGTTGACCGCGGGAACAGGATCAGCGACGCGTCATTTCTGCTCGGAGAAGTGCCGGCGGGAATGGTTGAAGCAGTGAATCAGGTTCTACAGCGTTCTACGAGGTTCTACTGGGTTCTGCAGGGTTCGTTCAACACGTCCGGGTTCACATCGCGCCGGGCGAACTGTGTGAACCCCGCGGAACCTTGCGGAACCATGAACGAACCTTGTAGAACCATGCAGAACCTCGCAGAAGCCAGTAGAACCTGAAAGAGATGCCCTCCGAATCCCAACTGAGAGCCGATATCGTAGAAGTCGGGCGACGTTTGTACGCGCGGGGATACACCGCATCGAACGACGGCAACATCAGCGCGCGGCTCGACGATCGACAGCTGCTCGTGACGCCGGCCAACGTCTGCAAGGGGTTCATGAACGGCCAGATGATGGTGATCACGGATCTCGACGGCAAGAAGATCGCCGGCGAACGCAATCCGTCGTCCGAGATCCAGATGCATCTCGAGGTCTATCGCCAGCGCCCCGAGATCCAGGCGGTCGTGCATGCGCACCCGCCGGTGGCCACGGCTTTTGCCGTCGCAGGCATTCCGCTGGATCGTGCGGTGCTCGCTGAAGTGGTGACGACACTCGGCAGCGTGCCGATCGCCGAGTATGCGACGCCGTCGACCAAGGAACTGCCTGAGGCAGTGCGGAAGTACGTCAAGGCACACGACGGCATGCTGCTCGCCAACCATGGCGCGCTGACGCTTGGCAGCGACGTATTCGCGGCGTACTACAAGATGGAAACGATCGAGCATTTCGCGAACATCAGTTTTGTCGCCCGAATGCTCGGCGGCGAACGGCTATTGTCGCGCGAGGAGGTTATCCGCCTCCAGGGTCTTCGAGGACGGTACGGTATAGCGGCACCAGCCCCGATTTGTGCGGATCCCGTGAGCGGTTCCGAAACGAGTCCGCAGGACTGTCAGGTGGTGTTTGCGCCGCCGTCGGTTGGTGGAGAGCGGCTCGTACCGGACCGAATCGGTTCGGTAGGGGCCGACGATGAAATTCGGCTAACATACCGCGAACTGACGGCACTAATAGAAGATGCGGTCAAAAGCTTGAAATGAGCTGTCCGCCTTCGCCGCGACGCGGCTACGGCGCGACACGCGTCGTCAGCAGGCGCCAGCGAAGGCTGACTGGAAACTGGCAACTGGAAACTGATACGGAGGCACTCAATGGGTGAGGCGCTCGGCATGGTCGAGACCAAAGGGCTCGTGGCGATGATCGAGGCGGCCGACGCGATGGTCAAGGCCGCAAAGGTCACGCTGGTCGGCTGGGAGAAGATTGGCGCCGGCTACGTGACCGCGATCGTGCGCGGCGACGTGGCTGCGGTCAAGGCCGCGACGGACGCCGGTGCGGCGGCGGCCCGCCGCGTCGGGGAGCTCGTGTCGGTTCACGTGATTCCGCGTCCGCACGCCAACCTCGAGGACGCGCTGCCGATCGGCAAGGCGAACGCTGCGGCGAAATGATCGTTGCGAAGATTGTCGGGACCGTCGTCGCGACGCGAAAGGACGAGCGGCTCGTCAGCAATAAACTGCTCGTGGCGCGGCCAATCGATCCGTCCGGCAAGCCTGAAGGGAATTACCTGGTCGCCGTCGACACGGTGGACGCCGGCGTCGGCGAAATCGTCCTCATCGTCAGCGGCAGTTCGGCGCGGATGGCCTCCGGCATGAAAGATTGCCCGGTGGACGCCGCGATCGTCGGCATCGTCGACACGATCCATGTCAGGGACACGGAGGGCTGACGTGCAGCTGGCGCGCGTCATCGGCGAAGTCGTCTCGAGCGTGAAAGATCCGAATCTCGTCGGCACCAAGCTGCTGGTTCTTCAGCCGCTCGACGCGTCCGGCAGCAACGCGGGACGCACGCTGGTCGCGCTCGATTCGGTCGGTGCCGGCACCGGCGAGCGCGTCTTCTTCGTGCGAGGCCGCGAAGCCGCGTTTCCGTTTTATCCTGCTGAACCGCCGGCCGACGCCACGATCGTAGGTATCGTGGACCACTGGGATGTGGAATGAACATCGAGCGCGTTTAGCAGTTCGAAGTGCGCGGCTCCTGCCGCCTTCGAGGCTGCGCCGCTTCGGCCTGACTGGCAACTGGTAACTGGAAACTGGTAACTGAAACGTGCAAATCTGCCGCGTCGTCGGAACCGTCGTTTCGACGCAGAAGAATCGCAAGCTCGAAGGGGCAAAGTTGCTGCTCGTTCAGCCGCTTACGCTGGACGGCGCTGCACGCGGCGTTGCGCTCATCGCGATCGACTCCGTCGGCGCCGGCGTCGGCGAACGCGTGCTGGTCGTGATCGAAGGAAAAGCCGCGGGTGACGCGCTCGGCCGGAAGGCCGCAGCGGTCGATGCCGCGGTGATCGGAATCATCGACGAGGTCGATTACCGGGAAGACCTATGAACGAGGAAGCCCTGCGTCAGATGGTTCGCGAAGCGGTTGCGAAGCGGCTCGAGCGATCCACCGACACAGTCGAGGTGCCGGTCGAACTGATTCGCCACTCCAGCCACTACCGGTATGCGCTCGCGGCCTCAGGCGGTCCCTGTCTCATCGAGCCGAAAGTCCAGTGCAATCACTGCGGCTACTGTGAATCGCACGGACATTAGAGATTGTTGATTGACGATTGCTGATTGCTGATTGACCAACCAACAATCGGCAATCAACAATCAGCAATCGACAATGTCAAAGCCCCCCGTCCTCCTGACTCGTCGGATTCCATCAGCGGCGTTTGCGCGGCTCGACGCCGCGTGTGATGTCGACTTGCACGAAGGCGCCTCGCCGCTCGCGCCCGACGAGTTGAAGCGCCGAGTGAAGGGCAAGCAGGCGTTGATCTGCCTGCTCACGGACAAGATCGACGGCGCCGTCGTTGACGCCGGGCTTCCGGATCTCAAGATCGTCTCGAACGTCGCCGTCGGCTACGACAACGTTGACGTGCCCGCGGTCAAGTCGCGTGGCGTGATCTTCACGAACACACCGGACGTGCTGACCGAGGCGACCGCTGAGCTCACGTGGGCGCTGATTCTCTCGCTCGCGCGCCGGGTCACGGAAGGCGATCGGCTGATTCGGCGCGGCGGATGGCGCGGATGGGCACTGGACTTCATGCTGGGGATGGAGCTTCGCGGTAAGCAGCTCGGGCTCATCGGCCGGGGCAGGATTGGCCGGGCGGTCGCCGCCAAGGCCGCGGCTTTTGGCATGACGGCGGTGTTTGCGAAACACGACATGTCGCTCGACGAACTGCTGATCAGCTCCGACGTCGTGTCGGTCCACACACCGGCGACGCCGGAAACCCGGCACATGTTCGACCGGCGCACGCTGGCCCGGATGAAACGATCGGCGCTGCTCGTCAACACCGCGCGCGGATCGATCATCGACGAGGAGGCCCTCGTGTGGGCATTGAACGAACATCTCATCGCCGGGGCAGCGCTCGACGTCTTTGAGAAGGAGCCGTCGGTTCATCCTGGATTGCTACCGCTCGAGAATGTCGTGCTGGTACCGCACCTCGGAAGCGCCACGCGCGAAACGCGGACCGCGATGGCGGATCTGGCCGTGAGAAACGTGCTCGCCGTCCTCTCCGGTGATCAACCGCTTACGCCCGTATGACGCGTCGTTTAGGCGAACGAGCGCAGCGTGAGCCACGCGGGCGGAGCGGGGCGGTGAGGCCCCGCGAGCGCGCGTGTCGGGGAGTTCGAGGGGCGAAGCCCCTCGATGAAGGATGAGGCTGCCGCCGCAGCCGGCGATCGCCCCTGGACGCGTCCGCGCCGTGATGCGCCAGCTGGCGCGCGCGATCGAAGGACTCGACGAGCCGGCGGTCGAGAAGATTTCCCAGGATCAGAAAGAGGATCCGTTCCAGGTTCTGATCGCGACGATGCTGTCGGCGCAGACGAAGGACGCGGTGACCCATGCCGCCTCAATGCGGCTGTTTCGCGTGGCTCGCACCCCGCGGTCGATGGCAAGGCTGACGCGCAAGGAGATCGAGCGCCTCATCTATCCGGTCAGCTTCTACCGCAACAAGGCCGTTCACGTCAGGCAGACCTGCGAGCAGTTGCTCTCGCGCTACAACGGCGTGGTGCCGGACTCCATGGAGGAGCTGCTGACGCTTCCGGGGGTTGGACGCAAGACGGCAAATCTCGTGCTGATTCTCGCGCACAGGAGCTCGGACAACATCTGCGTCGACACACACGTTCACCGAATCTCGAACCGTCTCGGATGGGTGAGCACGCGATCGCCGGCGGAGACCGAACAGGCGCTGTACGCGGCCACGCACCGGAAATGGTGGCCGGTCATCAATTTGTATCTGGTGACCTGGGGGCAGAACGTCTGTCGGCCCGTGTATCCGCTGTGCAGGAGTTGCGTTCTTTTCGACCTTTGTCCGAAAATCGGCGTCACCCACGTGGGAAGGGAAGCGTCATGATGATCCGCGTTACGTGTGCACTGTGCCTCTCTGTTGCGGTGCTCGGATTCGCACCAGTCAAGCAAACCTCGCCTGGAGCCGGCCCCGTGATCGTTCTCGAGACGGCCAAGGGAACGATCGAGTTCGAGACCTACCCTGACGAAGCCCCCAAGACCGTCGCGCAGATAGTCGGCCTGGTCAAAAAGAATTTCTACAACGGGCTGCGCTTTCATCGCGCCGAAGCATCGCTGGGGGCAGTGCAGATTGGCGATCCTCAGACCCGCAACATGCTGTATCGCGAGTACTGGGGACGCCAGGCGAGCGGGAAGCCAATCGGTGTGGCTGAAATCACCAAGAAGCGCAAACACCTGCGTGGTTCGGTTGCGATGGCTTATCCGGGCACCGATCCCAAGAGCGCTGACAGTCAGTTCTTCATCGACACGAAGCCCCACCCCGAATGGGACGGCAAGTACGCGGTATTCGGCAAGGTGATCAAGGGAATCGAGGTGGTCGACAAGATCCAGGTCGCCGACGTCCTCAGGAAGGCGTCCGTAAAAGAGTAGGATCCGGCAGAATCTTCACCAGCCCTTTGAGATCCGGATAACGCTCGACGAACTCCTGCGGATACTCACCCTCGAGCGGCTGACCGAGATCGTGTTTGAGAATTGCGGCGTTGGCCACTGACTTTGCCGAGAAGTGGTTGTTGGCGTAGAGGTATGCCTTCTTCACCTCTCGCGCGGCGTCTCGCGCTGCCTCGGCGAACGGCCGAAGCTCATTGGCGGAATAGAGGTAGTTGTAGCGATCTTCGGACGAATCGTGCTTCCACCACTGCGCGGCGTTGCGGCCGTGCAGTCGCAGGTAGTAGAAGGTCCTGACGTTGGGCAGCAGGTTCTGTCGGATTGAGAACCGGAATTTTGGTTCATCGATCTGCGCCCAGGCGGCACCGAACGCGCTGAGCATCTGCAGGGTCTCGAGCGGTTGGTCGCTCCAGCTGCGGTGTCTCAGCTCGAGCGCGACCGGATACTCCTTGAAGCGTTCGAGCAGCCACTCCAGGTAGGCCCGCGTATCAGCTTCGTTGCGGAAGCTGGCCGGGAATTGCGCCAGCAGCGCGCCAAGCTTTCCCGCGGCCGCCAGCGGGTCGACCGCGGCGCGGAAATCGTCGACATCCTTTTGACCAAGCGTCCAGGGGTCGCCGCCTGTCGCTTTGAGAAACATGTCAGGATGCGTGAACTTCTGGAACAGCTTCAGTGAGAACTCAAATCCCGGCGGTGTGCGTTCGGCCCACCCGCGCGATGTCTCGGCTGTCGGTATCCGATAGAAAGTGGAATTGATTTCGACCGTGTCGAAGTGTTCCGCATAGAAGCGAAGATCATCGAACCGGCCGCCGCGACTCGACCGTCGGCCCGGCGGCGCGGGATAGAAGATGCCGTTCCAGGTGCCCTTTCCGGTTGGATAGCTCCATCCGGACGTTCCGATTCGGATTTCCCCCATTCGATGGTCCGAAGCTAACGGCCCGAGGGATATGCCTTCTTGTCGAAGCCGAAGATGACGTTGCTGCCATCGATCAGGATCGGACGGCGAATGAGGTTCGGCTGCTCCATCATCAAATCGATAGCTTCCTTCTTCGAACGCGGCAGGGGCCTCTGTTTGAAGACCGGACTTCGCGTGCTGACGAAATCCAGAAACCGGTCAGCATCGACGTGTTTTTCGAGAAAGGCCCTCGACGGAGGGTTCCTGTTGATGTCGTGCTCTTCCACATCCACCCGGTGCTGGTCCAGAAAACTTCTGGCGTTGCGACAGGTAGTTCAAGTGGGCTTCCAATAGAAGATCGGCTTCGGCATTCACGTATTCTAACCGCCTGCGGCGGTTGATCGGGTCGAGTTGGTACAATGGAGAGAGTGCTCACGATCAACGAAATCTTTCACTCGATCCAGGGGGAATCGACACATACCGGACGGCCCTGCGTGTTCGTCCGCCTGACCGCCTGCGATCTCAGGTGTTCATGGTGCGACACGCCCTACGCGTTTACGGAAGGGCAGAAGATGTCGATAAGTGACGTGGTCGAGCGGGTGGAAGGGTATGGATGCGATCTCGTTGAAATCACGGGGGGCGAGCCGCTGCTTCAGAGCGACGTCTACCCGCTGATGGAGCAGCTGCTGACCTTGGGCAAGACGGTGATGGTGGAGACCGGCGGCCACCGCAGCATCAAGGACGTTCCCGCCGACGTCATCCGGATTGTCGACGTAAAGTGCCCGGGAAGCGGCGAGTCGGAGAAGAATCACTGGGAAAACCTGGATCTGCTCGCGCCGCACGACGAGGTGAAGTTCGTGATCCGCGATCGCGACGACTACGACTACGCGAAGGATATTGTCGCGCGTTATAACCTTCTCGATCGTACCGCTGCGGTGCTGTTCTCGCCGGTGCACGGCGTTCTGGCGGCAAGGGATCTCGCCGCGTGGATTCTCGAGGACCGTTTGCCGGTCCGATTGCAGTTGCAGGCGCACAAATACATCTGGGACGCAGAAACGCGAGGCGTGTAAAGGGACAAGGGAAAAGGCAAGAGGCAAAAAGAGACACGGCGTCTTGCTGACTCAGCGGACGGTCGTGGCGATCAGGGGCGAGCCAAAGGCGAGCCCTGGCGGGCGCTCGTGGTGGGGCGTCATCGCAGAGTGAGAAATGCAAACAGAAGCTTGGAATAGCGATTGAAGGCGGTCCTGTTACTGAGCGGCGGGCTCGATTCCTATACCGCCGGAGCGCTGGTGCGGCGCGATGGATTCGATCTGTACGCGCTGACGGTTCGCTACGGTCAGGTTCACGCCCGCGAGGTGGCGGCCGCCCGGGACGTGGCGAGGGATCTGCGCGTGATCAAACACATCGAGCTTGATGTCGATCTTGCCGCGTTCGGAGGGTCGACGCTGGTCGGTGACGGCGCAATCCCGAAGGATCGCGACCTGGATGATGCCGTGATTCCATCGACGTACGTGCCGGCGCGAAACACGATTTTTCTGTCCCTGGCGCTTGGATGGGCCGAGGTTCTGCAGGCGCGCACGATCGTCCTTGGCGTCAACGCGCTGGATTATTCCGGCTACCCGGACTGCCGCCCGGAGTACCTCGCCGCATTCGAGCGCCTCGCATCGCTTGCGACGAAGGCCGGCGTCGAAGGCGAACCGATGGAAATCAAAGCTCCGCTGCTGCGACTGTCGAAGGCCGAGATCATCCGCGAGGGACTGTCGCTTGGTCTCGACTACGGCATCACGCATAGTTGCTACGACCCCGATCCGTCGGGGAATCCCTGCCAGCGGTGTGACAGCTGCCGGCTCCGCGCGCGCGGGTTCGCGCAGGCTGGCGTCGCCGACCCCGCGCTGCGCCACGTCGGACCGCGATCGTGACCGAGCGCCTCTACTACACCGATTCATATCTGACCGAGTTCGACGCGACGATTCTCCGGATCGAATCGCATGGCGATCGTCGCGCCGTGGTGTTGGATCGGACCGCCTTCTATCCGACCTCCGGCGGGCAGCCCTTCGATACTGGTCAGCTCGGCTCCGCCATGGTCATCGACGTGGTCGATGGAGACGACGAGGTGATCAGGCATGTGATCGAAGGGGAGCTGGAACCTGGGCCAGTCCGCGGGAAGATTGACTGGAGCCGTCGCTTCGAGCACATGCAGCAGCACACCGGGCAGCATGTCCTGTCGGCCGCCTTCGATCGGCTGGTTGGCGCCCGAACTGAGAGTTTTCACCTTGGTTCGACATCTTCAACCATCGATCTCAATCGTACTCTTTCAGCCGCAGACATCGAGCGCGCCGAAAGTGAAGCCAACCGGGTCGTCTGGGAGGATCGCGAGGTCACCGTTCGCTTTGCCAGCGCGGAAGAAGCGACTGGCCTGCCTCTCCGAAAGGAATCCCTCCGTACCGGCACTCTGCGATTGATCGAGATCCCCGGATTCGACATCTCGGCATGCGGTGGCACGCACGTGGCCAGCAGCGGTGCCATCGGCACGATTGCGGTGGCATCCTCGGAGCGCTTTCGCGGCGGCACGCGCGTCGAGTTCGTCTGCGGCGTCCGCACGCTGCAGGCCTATCGGGTCTTGCGCGACACGGTAGCGGCCAGCGTCCGACTCGTCTCGGTCCTGCCTCCTGAATTGCCCGCCGGTATCGAACGACTGCAGTCGGAGGCGAAAGACCTGAAGCGGCAGATCAAGGATCTGCAGTCCCGGCTGGCTGGCTTCGAAGGGGCTGCGCTCGCGGACGGCGCTCAACTCTACGGCTCGGTGCGCGCCGTCGTGGCAGCGATCGAAGGCTCCGATCAGGCCGCTCTGAAGGCGCTGTCGTCCGCGGTCACAGCCCGTAACGGTCATGTTGCGGCACTCTTCAGCGCACCTGCGCCGTCGGCCGCCGTGATTGCTCGCGCGGCCGATTCGACGCTGGACTGCGCCGCGTTGTTGAAGACACTGATCGAGCGTTTCGGCGGAAAGGGAGGGGGTCGGGCTGATCTCGCGCAGGGCGGAGGGCTGCAGGGCACTCCTGACGAGATTGTCGCGTTTGCGCGTGACCTTCTACTTGGACAGTAGCTTGACCAGCGTCGCACCCGCTTCGCGAGCGACTTCAGGATCTGAATCCGTCGATGCCTTTTTCAGCGCCGGTAACGCATTGGCGGCCTCGGCGCCAAATGATCCCAACGCGGTGGCCGAGGCTCGCCGCACGTCGCCCTCAGGATCCCGCAATCCGATGATCAACGCCTCGACGGCGTCCGCCCCTCCTTCGTGGATGATTCCGAGGTAGGTGACCGCGACCGCGCGTACTCCCGGATCAGTGTCGGTTGCGCCATTGATCAGCAGCGGAATGACCGCGCGGGCGTCGAGCGGCGCGCGCTCTTTCAGCTTGCCAATCGAGCGCAGCGCCTCTCGGCGAACGACCGGATCGTCGCTGGCGGCCGCTTCGCGCAGCGGGCCGAATGCGCCACGTCCCATGAAACTCAACGCTACCGCCGCTTCGGCGGTCACGGTCGGGTCCGGCAGCTGCTCAGCGACCTCGTCGATGGCAGGTGCCGCTGCCGGACCGAGGATTCCGCAGGCTTTGAGCGCGGCCTTCACGTGTTCGGATGTCGCCGTCGGATCCTGCAGCGTCTTGTGAATGAGCGGCAATGCGCGTGGGCCGAGCTGCTGAACCTGAGCGGTTGCTGCGGCCACGTCAGCGGGATTCGCGTGGTAAAGATGGTCGAGCCACGCATCGTCGTCAGCCGGCTGAGTCACCTCGGGCGGAGGCGTGGCGGGCCTTCGTTCAAGGTAGACGTACGCGGCGGCGCCGCATGCGACGAGCAGGACGGTGACGAGAGCTGCAATTCGCACGATCGCGCTATTGTACCTGTCGGGAAAAGTTGGACAGCACTTCAACCCCGAGATCCGCGATCCAGTTGATCGTCGCCGCCGGAATCACGAAGTCATTCGCGAGGATCGAGAACACGAGCATTTCGCCGTCGCGAGTTTTCACGAATCCTGACAGCGCGCGCACGTTCGCGATCGATCCCGTCTTGGCGATCGCATTGCCTTCGGCTCTTGTCTGCCGCAGGCGCGCCGCCAGCGTCCCGTCTTTTCCGGCAATCGGGAGGGTTGAGAGAAACGCGTCACGGTGAGCCGAGTCCTTGTACAGGTGCTCCAGGATGGACGTCAGAGTTCCAGCGGTCACATAGTTGTATCGCGACAGGCCCGACCCGTCGTACATCACGTACGAATCCGCAGGTATGCCCCATCCGGTGAGCGTATTGCGCACCGATAATCGGCCGCCCTCGACTGTGCCCAGCCCACCCCGTGAGGCAGCGACCGCCTTGAGCAGTGTTTCGGCGTAGAGATTCTGACTGACCTTCATCAACACCGTGGCAATCTCACCGAGCGGCGGGGACATGGTCGTGGTGATGAGCGTCGTGTGCATGGAGTCTGTCGCCGCATGCGTCCCCGATTCTACCGGCATCAGTTCTGCCGCGATGTCGTCATAGTCCACGCCCGGGCCGGTTATCGCAATACCTCTTGCGACCAGGCCCGCCCTGACCGACTCCGCGAAGAACAGCGTGGGATTGACCACCGCGACGTTGCGATTATCCGGCTGCGCGCCGAGCGGGATCGACCCGGTCACTTCCAGGACGGGCCGGTCGATGTGTCGGCGATAATCGATCGTATCGTCCGATCCTGCGGATCCGGTCGTTGCCCGATTGACGAGCTGGAGCCCGGCGCCCGCCTGCAAGCTGACGATCGGCGTGCCGCCGACGTTCGGGTTGGGAGCGACGCTCAGGGTCGCCACATCCTCGTTGAACTCGAGTGCGCCGACGGGGGCGGCGTATCCGTACTGCAGGTAGTCCCACGACCATCCGGCGCCGATGTCTTCGTCGTCGAACGCCTGATCGTTACCGATCACCCGGCCATCAATCGACTGAATCCCTGCGCCGGTCAACGCCTGCGCCCAGGCGGCAAGGACTGTGTCGGCCCGACCGTTCCTGGTGTTGATCGTTGGATCGCCGTTGCTCTTGATGACGAGGTCGCCGTGGAGCACGCCGTCCGCGACCGTTCCCCGCGCTTCGACGGTCGTGGTGAAGCGATAGTCCCACCCCAGCGCGTCGGCTGCGGCTGACAGCGTCAGGATCTTCATGTTCGAAGCCGGCATCATCAGTTTTCCCGTGTTCATCTCGAACAGCCGTTCGCCGGTGTCGAGCGAACGGACGTCGACGCCCCAGACGCCGCGGTCGTTGATTGAAGCGTTGAAGATGCGCGTCAGGTCGGCGCGCAGCTGATGCACCGCGGCCGACGTCGTCGGGACGGCCGTCTGCACGGGCGGGTTCGCTGCGCAGCTCCAGACGGCAAGCGACGCGGCGATCGCCACCGCGCGATGAATCGACGGCAGGGGTGATGCTATTTCACGTCCCCGAGTGCTTTGACGATCGAGTCGATGAGGGAGGCGTCGATTTTCGCGGCGCCCGGCGAGCCAACGCGAGCGGCAAATGCGGCGTCCTTCGTGCGCGCGAAGCTGACGCGCTCCTCCTTGCCTTCGTCAGACTTGAACACGACGGTCAGCTCCGGCTTGTCCAGGCCGGTGTTCGCGGTCGAGTCGACGAACCCTGTCGCACGCCCCACGGTCGCGGCGGAAATCAGCGCCTCCACCTTTGCCGCGTCGACGTCGCGGGCCGTTGGCGCCGTCTGTTTCCACTTTTCCTCTTCCTTGCCGTCCTTGCCCTTCACTTTCGTCTTCTCGAAAGTACTCGTCTGCCCGCCCTTCGTGATATCGAGCCTCGACGTGTTGAACGAGCGCGCGTCGAACAGATCCTTCTGCCGATACTCCGAGACGTCCTTCTTCAATTCGTCAGCCAGCGACGACTCGATCGTGAAAACGGCCGGCCGGGAGAGATCCCTGGCGTAGACGCTTCCGCTTTCGGCGGCGCCCCCGATTGCGAGCGACGCCTGCGACGAGCCGGAGCCGAGCTTCACGGTCGCCGCCGGCTTGTCGAGCCCGTACTTCTTGAGGTCGGTCGAGTCGGGGACGATGGATTTCATCTGCACGGAGCTGATTCGTGAAACGAGCCCGTCTACCGCGCTGAACTCCGCTCGTCCGGCTGACGGCTGTGAAATCTGCCACTCACCGTTCTTCTTCTCGAACTTCAGTGTTCGAGTGCCAGCATTGACTTCGAGCGCATCCACCTTCTCACGGTCCAGCTTCAGCACTGCCTTGTCTCGGAGATCGAACGTGGTGCGATTGAAGGTGGAATCAAGGGACGACGGGACCAGGAATACGCGCTTGCTCTCCGGAAGCTTGGCGTACACGTCCGTGCCAGCGGGTGTCTTCTGGCCGAGCTGAAGCCGGTGCTGCTGGCCGTTTGCCTTGAACGCCACCTCGACGCGCGGATCCGCGAGGCCGTATTCCTTCAGATCTGGAGGATTGTCGTCGATGACCCGCTGAATCTCGACCGACGACAGGTTCGACGTAATTCCCGATACGGTCGCCTGATCCGTCGGCGCAGCCACCGGTTGAACGATTTCCCAGTCCGATCCCTTCTTGCGGACGGTCGTGTGATCGCCCGATTCCGACTTGATCTCGAGCTCGTCGATTTTGTCGGCATCGACAGTGAACACCTTGTCGTGCTTCGGCGAGTCACTGACCGGTCCCTTGGTCGAGTCGTAATACGCGTACCACGCCAGCGGGATCGCGATAATCAGCAGAATGAGGAAACGCATCCCGCGCATCTATCGTCTCCGCCACCAGGTCTGAACGCCCGCCGCGAGGATCAATCCGGGGATGATCAGAATCGAGAGCCAGAATATGAGCTTTGCCTGATCGGACGTCAGCGACACGCGGCGGTCTTCCGGATCCTTCGGCCGAATCGAGATCAGGTTCTCCTGCTGCGCGAGCCAATTGACGGTGTTGAGGAACAGGTCCCGGTTGCCCGGGATCCCCAGGTAGCCATTGGTCACGAAATCCGAATCGCCAAAGACGACGACGCGGGTTTCGGGCTTGGGCGCGTCGGCCGGCTTGTTGTTGGCGGCGTCCCCGGGCGCCGGCGCCGGAGGTGGCGCGTCGGTTGCCGCGGCCGCGACCGCCGCGGCGAGCGACACCGGCCCAGGCTTGTCACCCTTGTCGATCTCGCGCTCGACCTGGCCGGACGTCATCAGTCGCTTGATATCGACCTCTCCCCAGCTGTTCTTGCTCGTGCTCACGAGGTCCTGGGCAGAATGACCGTTGACACCGCCCTCGACTGACGTGACCGAGCGCGCCAGCGGGTATGCCGTCAGAAGGTTGAAACGATCGGTGATCGGATGGGTCCCGTATTTCGCCGCGACCGGCACCGACACGTCGGTTCCGAGCAGCTGTCCCATCCCGCTGACGTCCACCACGATGTTCGTGCCAACATCGATGCCCCAGTCCTTGGCCAACGCGATCAGGTTCGTCAACGGCGGCGAATCGGACCGATCAGGCGGGTCGAGAAGGAGCAGGATCTTTCCTCCCCGCGCGAGGTACTTCTTGACCATGTCGATCTCGGCGGGGAAGTAATCCGTCCTCGGGCCCGCCACGATGAGCACCGACGCGTCCTCGGGAACCGCTTTCTGCTGCGCCAGCACGATGGTGTCGGTCTCGAAGTTGTCGTTCTTGAGCGCGGCGGTGATGGTGCTGTAGCCGGTTCTGTCGGAGCCATCGGGCGTACGTTCGCCGTGGCCCTGGACGAAGTACACCTTGTGCGTCTTGCCCTGAATGGCCTTGATAAGAGCATTGGTCAGCTCCTGTTCGCCATCGGAGGTGACGCGTTCGGTTCGGCCGGCGTAATCGATCACGACCGTCCCGGGCGCGGTGATCTTCGCTTCACCCGCCAGGGTTGGTTTCCGCTCCATGTCGATGTACTCGACGGTGACCTGCTTCGACTGATACTGGTATTCGTCCAGCCGCTCCCGGAATCGGGCGAAGCCGTCACTGCGATCGAACACGCGGATGTGAATCGGCTTGTCCAGACCCTGCAGGACTTTCTTGGTCTGGTCCGAGAGCGAGAACTGCTTTGCGGCCGTGAGATCCCAGCGCCGGTTGTGCCGCGACGAGAGGTAGTTGATCGCGAACAGGATGGCGAGGACGACGACGACGCTGCCAGCGGCCAGCGATCCGAGTCGTGCCTGGCGTCCCGAGAACGATCGCGCAACCTCACGCCATTGGCTGAGGATGTAAAGCAGGGTGCAGGCGAGGCCCGCGAGCGCCAGACCGTTGTACCACTGCTGCCATTCCGGGCGGGTGAATCGAATCGCCACCGCGGCGAACACCAGCGCAACACCCAGCCATCCCAGAAGCCCTAAAACTCGTTTCAACATATAGCCGCTACCCGCGCCACCGTTCGCTGTCGACCGACTTGGCCGTCAGGAACAATCCAAAAGTAATGAAGCTGAGGTAATACACGACGTGCTTGGTATCGATGATGCCGCGGGAAAAATCATCGAAGTGTTCGGTGATCGACAGGAAATTCAGCACGTCGCGCGTGGTCTGGCTCGATGATTCGCCCAGCCAGTTGATGATCCAGAGCATGAGAAACGTTGCGAACGTCAGAAACGCCGCGACGATCTGGTTCTTGGTGACGCTCGAGAGGAACAGGCCGATCGACAGGAAGCACCCGCCCATCAGCAGCAACCCGAGGTAGCCGGCGACGAGTGGGCGCCACTCCGGGTTGCCGATCTTGAAGAGGATGGCCATGTACAGCATCGTGACCAGCAGCATGGCGCCATAGAGCGCGAGCGCGCCGATGAATTTGCCGAGGATGATCTGCAGATCGGTGACCGGCGAGGTGAGCAGCAGCTCGATGGTGCCGGAGCGTTTTTCTTCCGAGTAGGTCCGCATCGTGATCATCGGCATGACGAACAGGATGATGACAGCGGTGTTCTGGAACAGCCCGCGAATCATCATCTGATTCACGTTCGTGTTCCCTCCGCCGCCGAACTGCATCATCTGCTCGCTCTGCTGCACGAAGGCCATCAGGTAGACGTAAAAGAACCACCCGAACAGCAGCGAGAAGAGTCCGATCAGGATGTAGGCGATCGGAGAGGCGAAGTACGAGCGGATTTCCTTCTCCGCGATCGCCATGATGTTACGCACGCGGGGCCTCCTCGGGAACTTCTTCGGTTGTCACCTGGAGGAAGACGTCTTCCAGGCTCATGCGGACGGGACGCAGTTCGAGCAAGCCCCATCCCCGAGTCACGACCGCGCGAGCGAGGTCCCTCCGCACGTCGACATCCGGCTCGCTTTCGACCTCGAAGGCCAGCGGACCGGTGGACTGCGGCGGTGGCAGATCGGGCCCGACGGGACCGCGCGGTTGATCGGCGCTGGTCACGCGCGTCACCCCTCGAACCGCCGCCAGAGCGGCGCCGGCATCGGCGCCCGGCGCATCGACCTGCACGTACATGGTTGCCGCGCCCTTCAGGCGTGCGGTGAGGTTGTCCGGCGTATCCACCGCAACCACTCGGCCCTTGTTGATGATGACGACGCGCTGGCAGGTTTGGGCGACCTCGGGCAGGATGTGCGTACTGAGGACGATCGTGTGATCGCCAGCGAGGCCGCGGATGAGATCGCGGGTTTCGATGATCTGTTTCGGGTCGAGACCGGCGGTGGGCTCATCGAGGATGAGAACTTCCGGGTTGTGAATCAGCGCCTGCGCGAGGCCGACGCGTTGCCGATACCCTTTTGACAACTTGCCGCAATGGCGTTCCGCCATGTCGGCGACGCGCGTGCGCTCCATCACCGTGGCCACGCGCTGCTTCCGTTCGGTCGACGGGACGCCCTTGATCTTGGCGACGAAATCCAGATACTCGCGGGTCGTCATGTCTGGATAGAGCGGCGGCGTTTCGGGGAGATAGCCCGTTCGCCGCTTCGCTTCGATCGCGTCGTTGAAGACGTCATAGCCGGCCACCACCGCACGTCCCTCGGTGGGCGGCATGTAGCCGGTCAGAATCCGCATCGTCGTGGTCTTTCCGGCGCCGTTAGGACCAAGAAACCCGAGGATCTCACCTCGTTCGACGCGAAAGCTCACGTCGTCCACCGCCGTCACGCGGCCGTATTGCTTCGTGATGTGCTGGACTTCAATCACACGAGTACTCCGTATCTGGGCAGCTGAGAAGCACTGCTCGTCAGCTACCTTCGTATTGCTCCAGGGTTAGACCGGGTGCAAGGGGTTCCAGACTTGCTAAGCGTGAACCTTGCCGCCCCGGATCTGGCTTGCGTAAGGTATAGATAGAAGGCAGATTACAGCCCGAACTCGCATACTACCGAGACTGGGAAAAAGGTGTCAAGGTGCCCCGCTGTGGCGCGATGGCCGCGCAGCCTGCTTGATTCGGCTTCGTCAGCGCTGTTATTATATATATGAGCACTTGCTCATATATTCATATGTCGACAGTCCAAGAACAAAACCCCCCACACGCGAAATGCGATGCGACGCACCTCGCCGGTCGACGACGTGCGACGCTGATGCAAGCGCGGACCGTCGAAGCCGTTGCTGACACGTTCCGGGTGCTCGGCGATCCGACGCGCGTTCGAATACTCGACGCACTCGCCGGCGGCGAGCTCTGCGTGTGCGATATCGCAACCCTCGTCGGCATCAGCGAATCCGCCGTCTCACACCAGCTCCGCCTGCTCCGCGGCATGCGGCTGGTCCGCCCGCGCCGCGCCGGACGCCTGGTCTATTACGCCGTCGACGATCGACACATCCTGGAGCTGCTCAAGCAGGCATCGACGCACGTCGAAGAATCCGCACGTCGATGAGCACCTGTACCGTCTGCGAGCTGCACGCCGAATCCACGTTCAAAATCGAGGGGATGGACTGCCATGAAGAGGTGGCCATCCTCGAACGACGCCTGAAACGGTTGACCGGCCTCGAGGCGCTCGATGCTGACGTGATCGGACAAAGGCTCCGGATCAAGTATGACGCCGCCAAGCTATCTACTGGATCGATCGCGGAGGCCGTGGCGCAGACCGGGATGCGCGCATGGCTCGAGCACGAGGAGCCTGCGCCGGCGACGGCGTCAGCGACAAGCCGTCTCCGGCTGCTGGTCTTGTCCGGCATCGCCTTCGCCCTCGGCGTGGCCGCTTCCTGGCTCGGCGCACCCGGTTCCGCCATCTGGATCCCATTCGTGAGCTCGATTGCGCTCGGCGGCGTCCACACCGGACGGCGGGCGATCGCGTCGCTCCGCGCCGGCATCCTTGATATCAACGTGCTGATGGTGATCGCCGTCGCCGGTGCAATCGCGCTGGGCGAATGGACCGAGGCCGCATCCGTCGTCTTTCTGTTCGCGCTGGCGCAGCTGCTCGAGACGCGTGCGATGGACCGTGCCCGCGGCGCGATCCGTGCCTTGATGGACCTCGCGCCCGCCGAGGCGATCGTGAGACGGAACGGGCACGAACAGCGGATGCCAGTGGACGACGTTCGTGTCGGCGACACGATCCTTGTTGGCCCCGGGGAAAAGCTGCCGCTTGACGGCCGGGTGGTGGCCGGCGACAGCTACGTGAACCAGGCGCCGGTCACCGGCGAATCGCTGCCGATTGAAAAGGTGGCTGGCGATGATGTTTTCGCCGGAACGATCAACGGCCGGGGCGCGCTCGATGTGGAGGTCACGCGACTGCGACGGGATTCGACCCTGGCGCGCATTATCCATCTCGTCGAGCGCGCGCAGGCGCAACGCGCTCCGAGTCAGACGTTCGTCGATCGATTTGCGCGATTCTACACGCCAGCGGTGCTGGCGATCGCCGTAATCGTCGCGCTGGCGCCTCCGCTGATTTTCGGCGCGAGCTGGTCGGTCTGGGTGTACCGATCGCTCGTCCTGCTCGTCATTTCCTGTCCGTGTGCCCTCGTCATCTCCACGCCCGTGTCGATCGTGTCCGCGCTGGCAGCGGCGGCGCGGAAGGGTGTGTTGATCAAGGGAGGGGCTCATCTCGAACGGATGGCATCGATCCGTTGCATCGCGTTCGACAAGACGGGCACGCTCACACACGGACGTCTTCACGTCGTCGATGTGCTGCCGATGGAGGGCGTTGATCGGTCGGAAGTCCTTCGCCTTGCCGCGTCACTCGAAATGCGATCCGAGCATCCAATCGGCAAGGCCATTGTCGCGTATGCGGTCAGCGCGGGGATTCGACCGGTCTCCGTCGACTCCTTTCAGGCGATTCCCGGTCGCGGCGCCGAAGGGCAATTTGGAGTTCATCGCCTCGTCGTCGGCAGTCACCGGCTGTTTGAGGAGCGTGGACTCTGCTCGGCGTCCATGGAGGCGGCGCTCGATGCGCTCACCGCCCGCGGCTGCGGTTCGGTGATGGTGGCGGCCGCGGGTACCGCGATTGGCGTCATCGGTGTCGCCGACGAACCCCGCGAAGCGGCGCGAGATGCGGTCGAGATGCTGCGGAAACAGGGCATCCAGCAGGTCGTGCTGCTGACAGGGGATCAGGAGTCCGCCGGTCGAGCCCTGGCAGAGTCGCTCGATCTCGATGGTTATCGCGCGTCCCTGTTGCCCGAAGACAAAGTCACGGCCGTCGAGGAGCTCCGTCGCCGTCACGGCGCGCTGGCGATGATCGGCGATGGGGTGAACGACGCGCCGGCCCTGGCGGCCGCTGATGTCGGCATCGCAATGGGCGTGGCCGGGACCGATGCCGCTCTCGAAACCGCGGACATCGCGCTGATGGCCGATGAACTTCTCAAGATCCCGTACGCCTTGCGCCTGAGTCGCGCCACCACCCGCAACATTCGCGCAAACATCGCGTTTTCGATCGTGCTGAAGGGAGCGTTCCTCGTGCTTGCGGTCGCCGGCGCCGCCACGCTGTGGATGGCGGTGGCCGCCGACATGGGGGCCTCGCTCGTGGTGATCGCGAACGCCCTCAGACTGTTAAGAGAGTAGGCGAAACGCTAAACGCTGATTGCTGATTGCTGATTGCTGATTGAACAGCAACTCAGCATTCAACATTCAGCATTCCTTTTACGCTTTCCTGTTTGAAAAGAAATGCTGATCGACGAACTCGTCGACGGCAGCTTGATCGGCGGGTTCGACTCTTTCGAACTGCAGTCCCATTCCAACCCGGCCGTCGCTCCAGGCCACGCGTGATTCCGCCTCGATGTCGCGCTTCGAACCAGGGAAACGGAAGCGCGCACGAACCTTCGATCCCTCCGGCAACGGGCTCATCGTCCGAATCGCCAAGCCGCCCTTGCTCAGGTTCAGCGTCAACGCGGCAGCGATCGTGTTGCCGTAGCGATACGCGACGGGAATGCCGAGCACGACGCGCGGGCTGCCGCGGCGGTTGAAATTGTCTGGAAACAGATGCGGCGCGAGCGAAGGCAGAATATGCTGGACGGCACTGTATTCGTTGACGTAACCGGCGACGCCGAGGGACGCGAGCTCGCGCACCTCGTCGGCCGTGGCAATCGTACCGCTGAACACGAGAATCGGCAGCCGTCCTTCATCGAGCTTGCGGATGGCGCGCACCAGGTCGACGCCGCCGGCGTGCGGCAGCCTGAGGTCGAGCACGATCAGATCGATTTTCGACAGATCGGCGCGCACGCGCACGAGCAGCTCGGCGGCGCTCTTGACGGTGAGCGCGGTGTGGCCGGCGCCGAGAAGCGCCGTGGCGAACCGATCCCGCACGAAGGCAGTGTCGTCAGCGACGATGACGGTTTTTGTTGTGGTCACAGTGGCCGCAGTCACGTGAAATGGTATCGGACGTGGTGTTCCGGTGCCTTAGGCTCGATTGCAGAATTTATCAGGTTCTCGTTATAATCCGAAGGTTATCGCGATTGGACGGGTGCGCGCCGTGCGCACGCGCAATCGCCAGCCGCGCGGAGGAAGCGACCGCCGCCAGGAGCATGTATGGCCACCTGTCCGGAATGTGATGCCGAAATCGAAGTCGACGAGTTCGATGTCGACAAGGGCGATCTAATCAGCTGCCCCGACTGCGGATCCAATCTCGAAGTGACCAGTATTTCGCCGGTTGAACTCGAATCGGTCGACGACGACGACGACGACGAAGACGAGGACGACGACGACAACGGTGACGACGACGACTTCGACGACGATGCTGACGATCTCGACGACGAGGACGATTCGACGGGAGAGGATTTCGACTAGTGTTGTCCCCGAGCGCGGGCGATGCGCTCTCTCTGCCTGACGCTGGCTCGCTCGAACGCAAAGAGGCAGCGCTCGACACCGCGCTCCGCGAGCTCCCGTCGCTGATCGTGGCCTACAGCGGCGGTGTGGACAGCGCGTATCTCGCCTACGCCGCCCACCGCGCCCTCGGCGAGGGCGTCCTGTGTGTGACCGCCGACAGTCCGAGTTATCCCGAACGGCATCGCGCGATCGCGCGCCGCGTCGCCGCGCAGTTCGGTTTCAACCACCTCACGATTCAGACGTCGGAGATGGCCCGGCCGGAGTATCGCGCCAATCCGGCAAACCGCTGCTACTACTGCAAGCACGAGCTCTACACGCACCTGACGTCGATCGCCCGCGAGCGCGGCATTCCGGTGATTGCTGACGGCAGCAACGCCGACGATCGCGGCGATTATCGGCCCGGCCGCCAGGCCGCGCGCGAGTTTAGCGTGCGCAGTCCCCTGGACGATGCAGGTCTGACCAAGGACGACATCCGAGAGCTCTCGCGCCGCGCTGGTCTTCCGACCTGGGATGAACCCGCGTCAGCCTGCCTTTCATCGCGCATTCCGTACTTCAGCGAGGTCACCAACGAGAAGCTGCGGATGATTGAGCGAGCGGAAGCCGTGCTGAGAGAGTTGGGCTTCCGTATCTGCCGGGTGCGCCACCACGATACGATCGCCCGCCTCGAGCTTGGGCGCGACGAAATCGCTCGCGCGCTGGAGCCGGCGGTCGCTGACGCCATCGATCGCGAGCTGCGCGCGATCGGCTATGCGCACGTGACGGTCGACTTGCGCGGCTACCGGTTGGGCAGCCTCAACGACGCGCTCCGCTTGCGCGAGGTCTGACCTCACATCATCTTGCGAAAGTCCCTCGCGGCCATTTCGCTGGTGTTCCTTGCGGCCCACCTCGCGTTTCTGCCGCCCACGCTCGAAGACATCGATTCGGTAAACTTCGCGCTCGGCGTCGCTGACTTCGACGTCTCCAAGCACCAGCCGCATCCACCGGGATACCCGGTCTTCATTGGCCTCGCCAAGGCATCTACCTCGCTCTTGCGATCGGCGCATGTTCGCAACCCGGAAGTGAGAGGGCTCGCCGTCTGGAGCGCGATCTCCGGAGCGACCCTGGCGTTTTCGCTGTTCGTGTTGTTTCAGGCCCTGGTCAGCGTCAGACCCGCATCGACGAGCCGCTGGATGGCCTTTTGCGCGACGCTCGTCGTCCTGTTGTCCCCGCTCTTTTGGTTCACCGCGCTTCGCCCGTTGAGCGACATGACCGGACTGGCGATGGCGGTCGCCGCGCAGGCGCTCATCGTTTCGGTACTGACCGGATTGAGCGGACCTTCTACGCTCATCTGGGGCGGGTTGCTGTGCGGTCTTGCGATCGGCGTGCGATCGCAGACGGCGCTGCTCACCCTGCCGCTGCTCGTGCTGGCCGTGCTCCTTCCGCGAAGCGGACTGCGTCCGCAGAATCGATTCGCCGCGGTAGGCGCCGCGGCCCTGGGTGTCCTTGTCTGGGCAGTGCCGCTGATCGTCGCCAGTGGCGGCTTTTCCGAGTACGCGAGGGCGCTCGGGTCGCAGGCGGGGGAAGATTTCTCCGGCGTCGTAATGCTGTGGACGACGAAAACGAAGGCGGCGGCGCTCGATGCGGCGATGTATTCGTTCCTGTGGCCGTGGGGTCATCCGGTGGCCGGCGGGATCGTCGTCGTCGTCGCGCTTGCCGGCGCCGTCCGCGCGCTATGGGCCTTGCCTCGCGCTCTCGGGCTACTGCTCGTCGCCTACGTGCCGTACGCGGTTTTCCATCTGCTGTTTCAGGAAACCATCACGGTCCGGTATGCGCTTCCTCTCGTCGTACCGGTTGCGTTCCTCGCAATGTGCGGGCTCGACTGGGGCCGCGGAACCGGTGTGGTGCTTGGCACCACGGCGCTTGTGGCCTGGTCGACGGCTCTATGGGTGCCCGCGACAGTCGCCTACGGCTCGAGGAGCAGTCCAGCGTTCCGGGCGCTCATCGAAGCGGCGCGGCCCGGCGCCGGGTCCGCCGACCAGGCGCGGGTCGTCGGCCTGCATGCGTTTGCGCGGCGCGCGGTCGACTGGCTGCAACTGACCGGATCGGCGAACGAAGGAGTCGAGCGATTCGCTCCACGTCGAGTGCTGAGGGCGCCTCACGGACAGGAATGGCTGACCCTCGTCGAGCAGTGGCGCGCCGAGCCATCGACGCAGGTCATGTTCGTGGCCGATCCGCGGCGCACCGATCTGGCACTCATCGATGCCGCCTCGAGGCGATCTCCGCTTCAGTTCCGGTGGGGTTTCCTCGAACCGCCCTTCGTGGGTGGCACGAGGCCAGGTGACAGCGACCTGTACGCGCTGACGTCTCCCGGCTGGATGCTCGATCGCGGATGGGCCGTCACGGCCGAAGTTGCCGGCGTCACCGCGCGCGACGGGTTCGGCCCGGAACGGAAGCCCAGCGTGGCCTGGATTCGCGGCCGCGACGATGAAGCCACACTGCTCGTGGGCGGCAGACACCTCGGTGCGGCGAGTGATCCGCCGGTCAGGATCACCATGGCGTTGAACGGCACACCTCTCGACAGCATCGAGACGAAACCGGGATTCTTCTTCCGACGCGTGTCGCTCGCGCGAGGCGCGCTCACCGGCACTGGTTACATCCCGCTCTCGATCTCGTCGTCGACGGCTGACGGATCGAACCGCGTGATTGCCGTCGGACTGGAACAGTTCGATCTGCAGGGTCCCGGCATGCCGATGATTGGTCTCGAAGACGGCTGGTACGAGCCTGAGTACAACCCCCGCACCACGCGTTCCTGGCGCTGGACGGCGGAAAAAGCGACGCTGTGGGTTCGCCCGATCGGCCGGAATGTTGCCTTGACGCTTTCGGGTGAGTCGCCGCTCAAATACTATGACGCCGCGCCGAATGTGACCGTCGTGGTCGGTGGCCGCGAGGTCGCACGGTTCACCCCCTCCGCCGATTTCACGCAGGAGATTGTGCTACCCGCCGAGGCGCTGGCCGCCGCCGACGGCCGCGTGGTATTCACGTGCGACAAGTTCTTCGTCCCTGCGCAGAGGGATGGCTCCATGGATCAGCGGCATCTCGCGTTGAGGATGTACGGGTATTCGGTGCGATAGAGTCCAAAAAATGCTGAATGCTGAATTCTGAATTCTGAATGCTGAATTAGGTTCCGAAGCTTCAGTCAGCAGTCAGCATTCAGCCTTCCTTTTGCGCGAGCGCCATCAATGAGCTTCCGAACGGCATGTTGATGAAGCGCAGCAGGCTCGATTCGACGGCAAGGGCGCCGGAGAGCGCCGCATTGATGGGAGCGGGCGGAATCGAGATTTCCTGATTCGATTCTTCGTGGCCAGACGCCCGCTGCGCCAGGCGGACGGCGGCCACAATTGGCAGAATCGTCGCGTTCGTGTACGACAATCGGCGGATCTGAAAACCGGTCGCGACCAGACGATCCGCGAGCGTGGCGCGGCTGTAACGGCGGATCTCGTTGGCGAGCACCGAGTGGTTGCCTTTCAGGAGATCCATCGCGGCTACGTTGATCACCAGGTACCCTCCGGGCCGCAGCACGCGAAACATCTCCCGAAGAGCGGCCGCTTCCGTCGCGTCGTCCAGCGCGTAGATGACGTCAAACGACGTCACGACATCAAAAATAGCGGCGGAAAACGGCAGATTGGCGGCGGTGGCCCGGGCGATTGCCCGCTCGCCGCGACTCCTGGCGAAGGCAAGACCCGTCCAGGTCAGGTCAATGCCGACGGCATCGCCGAACTTCCGCAGCAGCTCCAGATTGTGGCCGGTGCCGCACCCGCAATCGAGAATGACCGGGGCCTGACGGCCGCGCACGGCTTCGGCAAGGAGCGGCCCCATGAAGCGCCGGAATCCCCTGAACCAAAAATGATCGCGCTCGGCGAGTGCGGTGGCCTGAAGAAGTCGATCCATTGTGCCGAAACGAGCATTGACAGGGTCAAGAACGGCCGGTAAGCTCCGGGCAATCCAATTCTACGTGAACGAAGGTCCGCTCCAGCGGAAGGTACTCGAGCGACGAGGAGAAAGTATTGATGAATCGCAGATTTGTGGTCGGCGCGACGTTTGTTCTCATGGCGGCTTTGAGCGGCGCCGCTTGTCACCATAACGCAAAACCGCAGCCTCCGGCAGCGCCGGCTCCCGCGCCTCCTCCGCCGCCGCCGGCGACAACGCCCCCTCCGCCCCCTCCTCCGCCTCCCGCGCCGACGCCGACGGCGGCTCCGCCGAGTGAGGAGGAAGCCTTCAAGAACAAGACACTCACCCAGTTGAACGACGAGAAGCCCCTCGGGGACGTCTTCTTTGCCTACGACTCAATCGAGATCACCGCTGAAGCGCGCACGCTGATGCAGAAGAACGTCGACTGGTTGAAGAAATGGGGCACCACGAAGGTGATGGTCGAGGGGCATGCCGACTCACGCGGCACGAATGAGTACAACCTCGCGCTCGGCGAGCGGCGCGCCGAAGCCGTGCGCAGCTACATGACGAGCCTTGGGGTCCCGACCGATCGACTGACGATCGTCAGCAAGGGTGAAGAGCAGCCGTTTTGCAACGACGAAACTGAAGCCTGCTGGCAGCAGAACCGTCGCGGACACTTCATTCTCACTGCAAAGTGACGATAGGGATTGAGGATTGACGATTGCTGATTGCTGATTGATCCAATCGACAATCAGCAATCAACAATCAGCAATTTTTTATGATCGCCTGTGCGGCGGCCCGCGGATCGGCGGCTGCGATAATTGGCCGGCCGACAACGATGTAGCTGGCGCCGGTGGCGAGGGCCTCGCCGGCGCTCATCGTCCGTTCCTGATCATCCCGGCTGCCGGCCACCGCTCCTCCTCCGCGAATTCCAGGCGTGACGATCGCGAAGCCCGGTCCGCAGCGTGCCCGCAGCGTGGCGGTTTCCTGCGGCGACGCGACGACGCCATCCAATCCAGCAGATTCAGCGAGACGAGCGAGACGCACAACCTGCTCCAGGAGGGGAGCGTCGCCGCTGGTCGCGTATCCGGTTTCCGCCAGCGCGTCGGGAGTCATGCTGGTCAGCACCGTGACCGCGATGACGATCGGCGCGCGCGTGCCACCTCGGGCAGCGGCTTCCTGCGCCGCATCCCTGGCCGCTTGCATCATTCTTGTGCCGCCCGCCGCATGAACGTTCACCATCCAGACGCCCAGCGAAGTCGCGGCCGCGACTGCCTGGGCGACGGTATTGGGGATGTCGTGGAACTTGAGATCGAGGAAGACGCGATCGCCCTTGTCGACGAGCGCTCGAACGATCGCGGGACCTTCCGACGTAAACAGACGGCTGCCGATCTTGAACCCGCCCGCCACCCCGCGTAGCGCGTCCGCCAGGGCGGTCGCTTTCGCTGCGCTCTCGACGTCGAGCGCGACTAAGAGCTGATCCACGCGGTTTCCCGTTTGGTGGTGTCGAGCGTGCCGGTCACGCTCGCCAGGTCTTCAATGCCGTGGGTTGTCATGTATGCGCGCAGCCCGTCCAGGATCTTTTTCCAGATGAACGGGTCGACGAAGTTTGCCGTGCCGATTTGAACCGCCGTTGCTCCCGCGATCATGAACTCGAGCACGTCGTCGCTGTTCATGATGCCGCCCATCCCGATGATCGGCAGCGTTACCGCCTGACGGCACTCGTACACCATGCGGACGGCGATCGGCCTGATCGCCGGCCCGCTGAGGCCGCCGACGATGTTCGTAAGCTTCGGCCTGCGAGTGTGCACGTCGATCGCCATCGCAAGAAACGTGTTGACGAGCGATACCGCATCGGCGCCCGCCTCCTGGGCCGCGCGCGCGAACGAGGCGACATTGGTCACGTTGGGCGTCAGTTTGGGAATGACCGGTAGAGATGTGACCTTGCGCACCGCGCTCACCACGTTGTGCGTACCGTTCAAGTCGCAGCCGAACGTGATTCCGCCCTCCTTGATGTTCGGGCAGGAAATGTTCAGCTCGATCGCCGCGACGCCTTCGTGATCCGACAGGATCCTGGCGATTTCACAGTACTCGTCGACGGTCGTGCCACAGATGTTGACGAAGACCGAGGCACGGCGATCGCGCAGTTCGGGAAGCTTTTCGCGCACGAAGCGGTGCACGCCGATTCCCTGAAGTCCGATGGCGTTCAGCATGCCGGCCGGAGTCTCGACGATACGCGGAGGCGGATGCCCTTCGCGCTCGGCCAGGAACAGTCCCTTGACCGCGACTCCGCCGAGCGTCGACAGGTCGACGACGTCGGCGTACTCGACGCCGTAACCGAAGCAGCCACTGGCGGCGATGAGCGGATTCGCGAGCGTCAGCGATCCGATGGAGACCGAAAGATTCATGCTCAATGCGCGAGTGCGTCCCAGAGAATGCGTGTCGAATCGAACACCGGACCGTCGATGCAGGACCGCACGAAATGCGGTGGACCTCCGGCGGTGCGGGTCAACACGACGCAACTGTAACAGCCGCCGAGGCCGCAGCCCATGACCTGCTCGAGCGAAACGTCGCATCGCCGTCCATGGGCGGCGGCAAGCCGTGCGACGGCATGCATCATCGGCGTCGGGCCGCAGGCATACACGCGCACTTCCTGCGTCCGAGGCGTCCCGCGCAGCGCAGCCTCCAGTGCCGACGTGACGAAGCCGTGTGTTCCGCGGCTGCCGTCTTCGGTCGCAAGCACCGGCTCCACGCCAAGACGTTCGAAGAGATCGACGTGGGTCAGGTCCGAGCTCTTTCGTGCCCCATAGAAGAGGCGAGCTTTCGTCCGGCGCGCCTGCAGCGCTTCCGCCAGCGTAACAAAGGGCGCGAGACCGACACCCCCCGCCACCATCCAGGCTTCAGCCGGTGGAGCAACCGCCTCGAACGGGCGCCCGAGCGGACCGAGACATCCGAGTCGCGTGCCGGGAGTCGCGTCGTAGAGCAGCGACGTACCGACTCCGATCCGTTTGTTCAGAAGGGTGATGCCGATCGGCATGCCGTTCGCGTCGCGCAGGATCTCGAAAATCGAGAACGGGCGCCTCAGCAGCGGATCGACACCCGTGCACGGCTTGATCATGACGAACTGACCCGGCTCGGCGAGTGAGGCGACTTCGGGAGCAGCGAGCGCGAGCACGCTGTAGTCACCCGACAGTCGCGTGTTCGAGATCACGGGCGCGTCGACGTCGATGGGCATCCTGACGAGTATACGTCGCAACCACGGCCAGGCTTCGCTCAAGTTCCGCGCGAAGCCTGTCTCGCCGAAGCGCGCTTGTCGAAGAAGCGCGAAGGCGGAGCTACACTGATGCGTGCGCTACCTGCGGATGCTCACGAACTCGCTGATTGCCGGTGCGCTCGGCGCGGCGTATCTGACCATCCTCGTGCTGCAGCTGAATCCACAGATTCCAATCGTTTCGAGTACAACCTGGCGATGGTTCGCGACGCTGTCGCTGCTCTACGGCCTGCACCTCGCGGTCACCTTTTACCTGATCATCGTGGTTCGCGAGTTCTTCGCGTTGCGGGTGCTCTCGCCGGGTTGGGCGAGCGTGCGCATGCTGGCGTGGATGGCGGCCGCTTCAGCGGCGGTCGCGTCCACGTTGATGTGGCTCAATGTCCGCGGGCTTCATACCGCCCTGACCGACGATGCGGCAAGGCGAATGACCGTCGGCGCAATCGCCACGACGGCGTCGGCGGGTGCGCTGCTCTTGATCGCCATCGCTCACTATTCGTTCGGTCGCCGGGGGAGCCGGGTCGGCGCGTCTCTCTTCGTGCTGGCTACGGTGGCTTCACTCGCGCTCCCGCTCGCCGCTCGAGGAGACGTCGCCGATCCGCCGGCGGGAATTTCAAAAAGACTGGCGGTCGACGCGTCAGCGTCCGGATCCCCGCGCGGTCCGCGCGTGACGATGATCCTGCTCGATGGCGGGTCGCTCGAGTACGTGCTGCCGCGGGTTGCCGAGGGCCGGCTGCCGTCGTTCGCGAAGCTGGTGGAAAAGGGGGCGATGATAGACCTTGCCACGGTGCGGCCAACGCAACCCGACCCTGTGTGGGCAGCGGTTGCGACCGGCATGTACCCTTCGAAGAACGGCATCCGCTCGTCGGCCTTCTACTCGGCGAGGGGCGACGATGGCGTCGTCGATCTTCTTCCGGATCACTGCTTCTCGCACGCGCTCGTCCACCTGGGATTCATCCGCGATCGGCCGACCGCGGCGATGAGCTGGCACGCGCGGCCGCTATGGCTGATTGCCTCGGAGGCCGGCGTTCGCGTCGGCATCGTTCGCTGGCCGCACACGTATCCGACCGGGGACGTTGACGGCTTCATCGTCAGCGATCGCTTCCATCAGCTCCTCGGCTCGATCGGGGAATTCGACGGCGCGGCAAGCCCTCGCGACGCGCTGCCAACCCTCGAAGCGTCTTTTGGAGATGAGACGAACGGCCCCCGGCCGCCGTCAGGTGGCATTGGAGCGATTGGCACGCCAGAAGAGTCGGCGCTCCGTCGCGACCGCTGGTACAGCCGCGCGATGCGTGACCTCGCCGCTCACATGTCGCCGCGACTGACCGCGGTGCGATACGAGGGGCTCGATACTGTCGGCCACTATTACCTTCGCTACACGCAACCCAGGGCGTTCCGCGACCATTCGGAAGAGGAGCGCCGCCGCCTGTCGCAGGCGATCGATCGCTACTACACCTACATCGACGGGGAGGTGGGCGCGGCGCTTGCCACGCTTGCGCCGGATGACCTCCTGGTCGTCGTGTCCGGCTTCGGCATGCAGCCGCTGAATCCGGTGAAGCAAACGATCGGACGGTTGCTCGGCGACCCCGACTTCAGCGGCACACACGAGCGCGCACCCGATGGCTTTCTGATGGCGTACGGCAACGCCGTGCAGCCGTTGCCCGGCCGACGGCCGCGAGGCTCGATTGTGGATGTCACCCCGACCGTGCTGTATTTCCTCGGGCTGCCGGTTGCGCGGGACATGGACGGCTTTGCGCGCGCCGACCTCTTCACCCGCGCGTTCACCGCCGATCGGCCCATTGTGTTCATTCCGAGCTACCGCTGAA
>Ga0310810_10000166_pt1 | contig 66599 bp, 56 predicted proteins | sample NCmetagenome_FD_207641 | JGI IMG/M metagenome (GOLD analysis project Ga0310810, IMG submission 207641) | Soil microbial communities from experimental microcosm in Duke University, North Carolina, United States - NC | ecosystem: Engineered > Artificial ecosystem > Soil microcosm > Unclassified ...
GGAGGCGCACTTTTTTCTGGCGGTTTGCAGCGTCTCCGGCGAAACCACGGTTCCCGCATTCACTTACGTGCCGCGGGCGGCCAACATGCTGCGCGAGCGCGAGCGGCACATTGATGTGCTGGAATCGCAGCTTCGCGAGCGCATGGCTCGCGTGGTCGAGCTTCAGGACGAGCTGCTCAGCGAGCAGACCACCGCGCGCGCGCGTTTCGATCAACTGGAAGCGGAACTGGGCGAGGCGGTGGCTACGGCAACCCGGTTGGGCGGCGAACTCGAGGACAAAGTCAGCGAGCTGGCGCGGGCAGTCGAGTATCTGCATGCCGGCGAGCGTACCATCGAGGAGCGCACGCAGTGGGCGCAGCGGAACGCTGCCGAGGCGGATGAGATGAAACGCCGGCTGCACGCGCTGTGGGCTACGCGTTGGGTCAGGCTCGGATTCAAAATGCGGTTCCTGCCCAAACCGGATGCCGGTAAATGAGATTGCTGTTCCGCCTGATCCGGCTGGCGCCGCTGGTGCTGCTCTCGCCGGTGGTCTTGCTGGCCGGCATTTGCGCCTTGGCGCTCGGAGATCTGGCGTGGAAGCTTTTCGGACGACGGCAGCCGCGCGCCGATGGGCTTCCCGCAAATGCATGCGCCAGTGTTGTGATCCCGAACTGGAATGGGCGCGATCTGCTGGAGCGGTATCTGCCATCGATCATCCAGGCATGCGCTATCCATCCCGGTAACGAGATCATCGTCGTGGATAACGGCTCCACCGATGGCAGCGCCGAGTTCGTGCGCCACAATTTTCCGCAGGTGAAGCTAGTGGCGCTCGAGCGCAATCTCGGTTTCGGCGGGGGGTCAAATGCGGGCGTGCTGGCGGCCAAAAACGACATCGTCATGCTGCTGAACAGCGACATGCGGGTGGAGCCGGATTTTCTCGCGCCGTTGCTGGCAGGCTTCACCGACAATCGCGTGTTCGCGGTCTCCTGCCAGATTCGTTTTGCCGACACCGACAAGCGCCGCGAGGAAACCGGCTTGACGCAGGGCTGGTGGGAAGAGGGTGGTCTGCGGGTGCGGCACCGGATCGATGACCAGATCCTCGATGCTTTTCCGTGCTTCTACGGCGGCGGCGGCTCCTGCGCATTCGACCGCAAGAAATTTTTGGAGCTGGGCGGCTTCGATCCGCTGCTCGCGCCGTTTTATCTGGAAGACACCGATCTCGGATATCTGGCGTGGAAGCGCGGGTGGAAAGTGCTCTATCAGCCGCGCAGCATCGTGTATCACGAACATCGCGGCACCATTGGCAAGCGATTCACGGAAGGGCAGATCGATGCGGTGCTCAAGAAAAATTTTATTCTTTTCACGTGGAAGAATATTCATGAATGGCGGCGCCTGGCATCGCACTTTTTTTTCATGTACGCGGGCGCGCTGGTCAGTGTGGTTTTCGGCGATTCTCCGCGGCGGACCAGCATGGCCGGACTGTGGCGCGCATTTCTGCAACTGCCGGGCGCCCTTCTCTCGCGCTGGCATGCCCGCGCGCTCGGCGAAGTGAGCGACACCGAGGCGTTCCGCCGTCCGCTCGGCGGTTATTACAGAGACCGTTTCTGCGCCATCGATCCAAACTCGCAAGCCCTCCGGGTTCTGTTCGTTTCGCCCTATCCCATCTGCCCTCCGGTCCACGGCGGCGGCGTGTTTATGTACGGGACGCTGCGCGAGCTGGCGAAGCGGGCCGAAGTACACGTGATTGCGCTCTTGGAATCGCCGGAGCAGCGCGCGGCTAACGAAGAGCTGGCCGCCTTTTGCGCGTCAGTGGAGCTGCCGGTGCGCGCCGGAGGCCATCCCGGCCGGAGCGCGTCCATCGCGCCATATGCTGTCCGTGAGTTTGCCGATCCCGACCTCGAGTGGCTGATCCATCGTCAGATCTATCTCCACAGCATCGACGTCCTGCAGCTTGAATATACGCCGCTCATCCAGTACGGCCGCAGCTTCAAACGGCTCGCCAGCGTGGTTTTCGAGCACGATATCTACTTCCAGTCCATCGCGCGAGGCCTCGCTCACGCCAATGGTGTCCAGCGGTCGAAGGCCACGTTCGAATACTTGCGCGCGCTGCACTATGAGTTGAAGCACTTACCGGATTGCGACAGCGTGCAAGTGTGCACCCGCGAGAACCGGGAATTTCTCTCGTCGTATTTGCCACGTTCCCCTACGCGCATCCAGGAAGGGCTGCGCGCCGGAGTCGATGTCGCGCGTTTCGACTTCCGTCCCGATGGCCGCGAATCCGATACCATGCTTTTCCTCGGCAGTTTTCGCCACGGGCCGAACCTTACGGCCATCGAGTGGTTCATCCGGCACGTGTTGCCGAGGATCGTCGCTGAGCGGCCGGATGCGCGGCTGATCGTTGTCGGCTCGGACCCGCCGCCGGGGAACTTGTTCGCCGGGGCTGGGCGTTCGGTCGAACTGTTAGGATTTGTGGAAGACATCCGGACCGAGCTGGCGCGCCGGGCCTTGTTCGTGTGCCCGATTCTCAGCGGTTCGGGCGTACGGGTGAAGCTGCTGGAAGCCTTTGCCGCGGGGATCCCGGTGGTCTCGACGAGAGTGGGCGCCGAAGGTCTGGCGCGAACGGATGGCGAGTTCTGCGCGCTGGCCGACGACCCGAGAGAGTTCGCCGCCAAGGCGCTCGCCATTCTCAACTGCCCCGAGCCAACGCGGGCCATGACAGAACGCGCGCGCGCCGAGGTGGAAGCCAACTGGGATATGCCGATGCTGACGGAAAAACTCGTGACGAGCTATCGCGACGTGCTGCGCGAAAAACGGCGGATCACTTGCCGGCCAGATCCTGCTTGAGCCGGGTGACTACGCGCTTGGCGGTGCGATCCATTTCGTCGGGCGACGTGCTTTTAGGCTTCTCGTACACCGACCACAGGACATTGCGCGAGTGGGCATCCACCAGGAACAGGGTGCCTTTGCCCCCGCCGAATGCGTTTGTGCGCGGAGGCCCTGCTTCCGCCATTATCCTGGGAGCCCGGCGCCCCTTAGTGGCATTCTTATCGGATTTATCGGATGAGTCGCCCGCATCTTTGCCGGACTTGTCGGAATCGGATTCGTTTTTCGCACTCTCGTCCGGGGGCTTGGGCGTCGGGTGCAGCTTCTCCAACTGGTACTCGAGCGACCCGCCCAGGCGATCGGTCAGGAGCGCGTCGGCGCGCAGCGGGTCGGCCACCACCTCGACTACATGCTCGCGCGTGAGGCGGTTGGCGATATGCTGGTCGAGTCCGTGGGCAATCGGCAGAATGTACACCGTGTTTACCTTGGAACCGCCGATTTCAGCGGCTCCGGCGAGTAACGGAAGGAAAAGCAACGCGGTCCATCGCATGGCACTCACCATCATAGCAACGCCGTTAACGGCCCATGCATTTCATGCCGGCTGAAGTCTCGATTATCGTTCCGGTTTGGAACGGCCGCGCCATGCTGGAGCGCCTGCTGGCCTGCTTGCGGGCGCAAACGCATCCCATGGCTGAAGTTCTGGTAATCGACAACGGCTCGGAAGACGGCGCGCCGGAGGCGGCTGAGCGGCTGGGCGCGCGCGTCATCCGCATGGGTTCGAACACCGGTTTCAGCCGGGCCGTTAACCGCGGGATTCAGGCATGCGCCACCGAGTGGCTGGCCATCGTCAATAGCGATGTGGAGCCCGCGCCCGACTGGCTGGACCGGCTGATGGAGGCCGCGCGGACTCCTGGCGTCTGGTTTGTGGCTGGCAAACTTCTCAGCGCTTCGCGGCGCGATACGATCGATGGAACCTATGACGCGGTCTGCCGCGGCGCATGTGCCTGGCGCGTGGGGCACGGCCGTCCGGACGGACCCGAATTTTCGCGCGCGCGTGAGATCTGGTTTGCGCCGGGAACTGCCAGTCTTTTTCGAACGGAGCTATTTCGACACGTAGGCTTCCTTGACGAGGGATTCGAATCTTATCTGGAGGATGTGGAACTGGGCCTGCGATGCGCCTGCCTTAACTACGCGGGCCGCTATGCTCCGGATGCGGTTGCGTATCACGTGGGCAGCGCCGCGCTCGGCCGATGGCATCCCGCAACCGTGCGCAGAATTTCGCGTAATCAGGTACTTTTGGTGGCGAGATATTACCCGTCGGGATTGCTGCTCCGGCTGGCGTGGCCCGTTCTAGTGGCACAGACGCTCTGGGGAGCCGTAGCTCTTCGCCATGGAACGTTCTGGGCATTTCTGCTAGGAAAGGTGGACGGCTTTGTGTCTTTTCGCGCAATACGGCGAAGCGAACGTCTCTCCGGCGTCAAACCCGATCAGTTTTTAGGAGTATTGCGGGCGTCTGAAGGCGAGATCAAGCGGATACAGCGCCAGACCGGGTTCGACTGGTATTGGCGTGTGTACTTCATACTGACCTCAGGTGGGGCGGATTGACACACATCGAGGGCGTGGGGATCGTGATTGTTTCCTACAACTCGGCCGGCGAAATCGGCCACTGTCTCGACGCGGCAATAGCCACAGGCGCGGAATTGATCGTAGTGGATAACGCCTCCTGTGACGACAGTAGGGGTGAGGTGGAACGCCGGGGCGTTCGCCTCATTGCCAACCGATCCAATGCCGGATTCGCCGCCGCGGTTAACCAGGGCGCTCTCGCATTAAGCACGCCATGGCTGCTGTTGCTGAATCCGGACGCGGTCATCCAGGGCGGCCTGGAACATTTGCGCGAGGCTTGCAGCGATCCGCAGACGGCCGCCGCCGGCGGCTTGTTGGTGGATCACTCTGGGAAACCGCAGACCGGATTTGCTGTGCGCCGGTTTCCCTCGGCCACGGCTCTCTGTTTTGAAGCCCTGCTCATAAATCGGGTGTGGCCGGGCAACCCGGTCAATTGGCACTACCGTTGCTTGGGTTTTGACTATTCCACACCGATGGAGGTGGAACAGCCGGCCGGGGCGTTTCTCATGATTCGCCGCGACGCCTGGGAAAGGCTGGGCGGCTTGGATGAGGATTTTTATCCGCTCTGGTTTGAGGACGTGGATTTTCTGAAGCGTGCCAAGGACAACTCGTATCACATTTGTTACGTGCCGCAGGCCGTGGCAAAACATACGGGTGCTCATTCCATCCGAAAGATTTCACTGGAGTTCCGGCAGTTTTATTGGTATCGTAGTCTTCTAAAGTACTCAGCCAAGCATTTCTCTCCGGGCGCGGAGAAAGCGGTCTGCCTGGCTGTAATAGTCGGCTCCTTAATGAGAACAGTGCTGGGTATTCCCCGCCAGAGGAGCCTAAAGCCCATAGCAGTTTACGTCAGAGTTTGGAAGCTTGCCTTCCGGCAATTGATCTTCGGGATGGCACGTTGAACTGGAAGTGTTGTCTGACTTGCTGATCTTAGGCTGAGTGGCGTCTTTTCAGGTTCAAGTTCATGTCTTATAGCGACTTCGTATCCGTCACCTTAGTTACTTATAACAGCGGCAGATTCATCAAGCGGTGCCTGGAATCGGTGCTTGAGCAGAAGTATCTCTACAAAGAAATCATCGTCATCGATAACTGCTCGATCGACGGAACGACCGACATCCTGGAACAGTTCGAGGATCGATGCCAGATCGTCTATAACGAGGAAAACATCGGCTTCGCCGCGGCGCAGAACCAGGCCATCGGACTTTCCAGCGGCGACTGGGTAATGACGTTAAATCCCGACGTTCTCCTGCTGCCTGATTTTATTCAGGTGCTGGTAGATGCGGGCCATATGGATCCGAAGGTCGGCAGCGTCTGCGGAAAGCTGTTGACGATGACCGCGGCCTTCGATATCCCGGCCAAGCCGGTTGTGGATTCAACCGGTATCTACTTCAATCCTATGCTGCGTCACCTGGATCGCGGCAGCCAGGAAGTGGATAACGGGCACTATCTCAATTACGAATACGTATTCGGCGCCACCGCCGCCGCCGCGCTTTACCGCCGTGAGATGATCGACGACATTCTGATCGATGGCGAGTTCTTTGATTCGGACTTCTTCGTGTATCGCGAGGACGCCGATGTCGCCTGGCGCGCGCAGCTGATGGGCTGGCGGTGCATCTACGCGCCTTACGCCCGCGGATACCACGTGCGTAATGTCCTGCCTGGGAAGCGCCGCGCTCTGCCACCCGAGATCAACATGCACTCGGTGAAGAACCGCTTCCTGTTGCGGGCGAAGAATATTTCGGGCGATCTTTACCGGCGCAACTGGCTTTCCATTTCGGTGCGCGATGTCATGGTGGTGGCCTGTTGCGTGGTGTGGGAGCATACCTCGCTTAAGGCCTTCTGGTATCTGGCGATGAACTGGAAGCGCATTCTGGCCAAGCGCCGCGAGATCCAGCGGCGGCAGCGCGTGGGAAACGACTACATCGCGAGCTGGTTTAAGTACACGCCCGTCAGCAAACCCGCGCCGCGCAAGATGGCGGGCGTCCTGTCGAGCACGCAAGCCTACCGCAGCTAGCGGCACAGACATACTTGCCTGTGCTTTTTCCTGTCAGGCGCAGGCTGAACGCCTGGCTGCCGGTCGCGATAAAATTCCAACGTCATGCGCATCGCACTCCTCGGCACACGAGGCATTCCCGCGCATTATGGCGGCTTCGAAACCTTCGCCGAAGAACTTTCCACGCGCTTGGCGCTGCTCGGACATTCGGTGGCAGTCTACTGCCGCGAGCGGCCGCAGGAATCGCCATGGCACGGAGTGGAATTGCGCTATCTGCCCACCATCCGCCACAAGTATTTCGATACGCTGGTCCATACCCTGCTTTCCACGCTCCACTTGGTGTTTCATCGCTGCGATGCCGCCCTCTACTGCAATGCTGCCAATGCTATCTTCACGGCCGTGCCGCGGCTGGCGGGCATGCCGGTGGTGCTGAACGTGGACGGCATCGAGCGCAAGCGCAAAAAATGGAACCGGCTGGCCAAGGGTTGGTATGCCATCTCGGAGCGCCTGGCAACATTTTTGCCCACCGCAGTGGTTACCGACGCCCAGGCGATTGCCGACTATTATCTCAAGCGCTACCGCAAGAGGACGCACTTCATTCCTTACGGCGCGGAGATCGGAAAAACGGAAACGCATGACGTGCTGCGCCCGCTGGGTCTCAAGCCCGGCCGTTATTTCCTCTATGTGAGCCGCATGGAGCCGGAAAACCATGCGCTTGAGACGCGGCAGGCTTTCGAAAAGGTGCGAACGGACATGAAGCTGGCACTGATCGGCGACGCCCCTTACGCGGCGGATTACATCCGGCAGGTGCGTGCGACTAACGACTCGCGCATCGTGATGCCCGGCGCCATCTATGGCCGCGGCTATCATGAGCTCGGCTCGTATTGCTTCGCCTACATCCATGCCACCACCGTGGGAGGCACGCACCCGGCATTGATCGAAGCCATGGGACGCGGCGCGCTGGTACTCTACCGCGATACGCCGGAAAACGCCGAGGTCGCCGCCGATGCCGGGATTCCGTTCGGTGAGCACGACCTGACGGAGAAAATCGAGCGTGCGCTCGCCATGCAGGACGACGAGCGGAATGGATTTCGCCGCCGCGCCATGGAGCGCGTGCAACAGCACTACTCCTGGGATACCGTAACCGCCGATTACGAACGGTTATTCCTCCAGTTGGCCCCGCCGCAAGTTCTGGGAGCGGGACGGCGCGCGGGCGTCGATAATTAGAAAGTGCCTCTGCTTCCTTTCCGATCCTATGCACTGATCTCGCGCGAGCAGATCGTGCGCAATTACCGCAGCGTTCGCGCAGCTGCGGGCCCCGGGGTCGCCGTGATGGCCGTCGTCAAGGCCAACGCGTATGGCCATGGCGCGTTAGAGGTGGCACGCGTGCTGGTCGCCGAAGGCGTTGAGTGGCTGGCGGTCAGTTCTGTAACCGAAGGGGTCACGCTGCGCCGCGCGGGTATCCGGGTTCCTATCCTGGTGATGACCGGCTTCCTTCCGCACGAATGGGATGCGCTGGCAGATTCCGACCTTACGCCCGCCGTGCAGTCTCTCGATGAACTGGCCGCGCTCGATCGCATGGCGCGCGACGCCGGTAAGGCCGTCGGCTATCATCTCAAGATCGATAGCGGCATGAACCGGCTGGGCACGCCGCTCGCGGCCGGGGAGATCATCACGGTCTTGCGGGCTGCCACGCACGCCCGCCTCAACGGCTTGATGACCCATTTCGCGTCGCCGTCCGATTACACCTCATCCCAGACCGACGAGCAGACCGCCTACTTCTCGGCCATGGTCGAGCGGCTGCGAAACGCCGGCTTTGCTCCGCCGCACGTCCACATATCGAGCACCAATGCCCTGGCCTACAAACGCAATCCCGGCTGGCTCACCATGGTGCGGCCTGGCCATGCGCTTTATGGATACGTTTCGCCGGCGCGCGGCGATGCGCCCAAGCCGGCGCTGGACGTCAAACCGGTGCTCACCTGGAAGGCCAAGATCCTGGTGGTGAAAGAAATTCCCGAAGGCGCGCGGGTGGGTTACGGTGGCGCATTTCGCGCGCCCCAGCCCATGCGTATCGCCGTGCTGGCCGCCGGTTATGCCGATGGGGTGCCGCATCGCCTCTCGAATCGCGGCAAAGTGATCGCCGCGGGCAAACTGGCGCCCATACTGGGCACCGTGTGCATGGATCTGACAACCATCGATATCAGCCACACCACTTCGCTCGGGCCGGGCGACGAGGTCACGCTCCTGGGGCGTGAGGGCGACGTAAGCCTGGATGCACAGCAGCTGGCGCGCATGGCGGGCACTATCTCGTATGCGATTCTCTGCGGAATCGGCGAGCGCGTGGAGCGCGTTTACGTTTAGTACGTAATCAGGTCTTCGAAGTCCAGGTTGCCGCCCGAAAGAATGACGCCGATGGAACGCACGTTCTCCGGCAGCTTGTGGTGCATCACCGCGGCGGCGGCCACGGCCCCACTTGGTTCCACCAGGAGTTTCATGCGCGTCAACAACAGCTTGACCGTGCTGCGAATTTCGTCCTCGCTGACCAGCAGAATTTTCTCGACGTGACGCTGCAAGACGGGAAATGTCAGCGCGCCCGGCTGGGGCGAGCGCAGCCCGTCGGCGATGGTGTCGGGCGTGGGAATCTCCACGCGATGCCCGGCTTGCATGGAGAGATAGGTATCATTGGCGCGTTCGGGTTCAGCCCCGAAGACGTGAATGTCGGGGTCGAGCGCCTTGGCGATGGTCGCGCAACCGGCCAGGAGTCCGCCGCCGCCGATGGGGGCGATGATGGCATCAAGGTGCGGAACGGCTTCGAGCAGCTCGAGCGCAGCCGTCCCTTGCCCCGCCATCACCAGCAGATGATCGAAGGGCGGAACCAGCGTGGCGCCCGTGTCTTTGAGAATCTGCGCCGCGATGGCTTCGCGGCTTTCGCGGCGCCGGTTGTAGGTGATGATGTTTGCACCATGATTGCGGGTAGCTTCCATCTTGCCCCGCGGCGCATCTTCGGGCATGACGATGGTCGCTGCGGTGCCCACGTGTTTGGCGGCCATGGCCACTGCCTGCGCATGGTTGCCGGAGGAAAACGCCACCACACCGCGCGCCAGGTCTTCGTTCGGGATGGATAGAATCAGGTTGCTCGCGCCACGGATCTTAAACGCGCCGCCACGCTGGAGATTCTCGCACTTGAAGTGGACCTCGACGCCCGCGACCCGATTGATACTGGTCGACGAGAATACCGGCGTACGCCGGGCCAGGGGCTTGATCCGGGCCGCCGCATCGCGCACCATCATCGCCGAGAGGTCGGATTGCATCTAACGATTCTATCGGAGGCGAGGGCGGCGGCCACAGTAGTGGATGGACTCAAAAAGCGCCCAAACCGCGCAGGAATCGGCTACCGGGCGGTCTGCATCTCGAAGGCGCGACGCTCGCGCAGCCAGCGCAGGCGGCCCTGGTACTCCTGGTAAAGCGTCGCAAAACCCGCCCAGTAGTAACCCGCCGTGAAGAGCGCCAGGAAGGGAATCGAGAACCAATTGTAGGTCTCAATCGCGAAGACGATCATGTAGAGAAAATACGACCCGACGGCGAGCTCGATGTACGGCAGCCAGCCGCTCTTCGGCCGGTACTTCTTGTGCTCGAGATTGACCTGGCGGCCTTCGATGGCGTATTTCGGCGTGCGCACAAACCCGGTGCGAATGCCAAACAACGCTTCCATCACCGCACGCGTGTTAATGATCGTCAGCGCCACGCCCACAGCCATCAGCATGGGCAGCAGAAACACCGAGCGCTTCCAATGCCTAGGATACAGTTCCCGGTACGCGACGATGTAGAACGCCGAGATGGACCAGAACGACGCCATGATGAGCGGTAGGTCGAGGAACACCATTTGGAGCGCGCCCATGTAAAAGCGCACGATCATCACCGGCAGCATCAGCGCCGAGACCACCAGCATCAGCGGGTAAGAAATATTCGGCGTGAGGTGTAGAAACGCCTCGGCCTTGACGCGCCACGGGAGCTTCGCGCGGAGAATCTCGGGCAGCAACTTCTTAGCCACCTGCGTCAGTCCCTTGGCCCAGCGCGACTGCTGCACCTGGAAGCCGTGCATCTCAACCGGCAGCTCCGATGGGCAATCGAGCCCCGGCAGATAAACAAATCGCCAGCCTTTCAGCTGCGCGCGATAGCTCAGGTCGGAATCTTCGGTCAGCGTGTCCGCTTGCCAGCCGCCGGCATCGTCAATCATGCGCCGCCGCAAAATTCCCGCCGTGCCGTTGAAGTTGAAGAAATAGCCGGCGCGCGAGCGGGCGCCATGCTCGAGGATAAAATGCCCGTCGAGCAGCATAGCTTCCACTTCGGTGAGGAAGTTGTACTCGCGGTTCAGATAGCTCCAGCGCGTTTGCACCACGCCCACCGACGGATCGGTGAAGTGGTGAACCGTTTTCAGCAGAAAGTCGGTCGGGGGGATGAAATCCGCGTCGAAGATCGCGACAAATTCGCCACTTGCCGTCTTGAGGCCTTCGGCCAGCGCGCCAGCCTTATACCCCTGGCGATTCGCGCGGTGTTGGTATTCGACATTAAACCCGAGCGCCTGATAGCGCTCGCACAGAGCCTCGGCGTGGGCGTGCGTGTCGTCGGTCGAATCGTCCAGCACCTGAATTTGCAGCAATTCCTTCGGGTACTCGATTTTCGTCACTTCATCAACCAGCCGCTCGATGACGTAGCGCTCGTTGTAAATCGGCAACTGGATCGTCACCGACGGCAGTTGGGCAAAGCGCGCGCGCGGCTCTTTGGTGGCGTTCTTCCGGTACTTGAAATAAGTGCGGATGATGTCGTAGCGATGCAGGCCGTAGACGGAAAGAATGGCCAGCGTAGCAAAATAGGGAATGAGCAGAGACCAGTCGAACCAATCCAGCTGATGGATGCCCGCGAACGTCTTGTTGTTCAGGCTGCGCACCAGGCGGTCGGTGAAGCTGGTTGCGGCAAGCAGGGCCAGCGGGATCGAAGCTGGTAGCATCATGAGTTGTCCCAGACTGATCGAAACGTGCGGATCGGGTTGCTCCTCTCGGCCGGTGCGTTGTCGACCGTTTTCCTACGGATCCGCCTCTTGGGCGATCTCAGGGCGCATATCCCCGAAACCGTTACATTGCTAGTATTAGCAGGTCTATTCTATCTTGTTTCGTGCTATTTGGTTGGGCTGGGGTCAAATGGTGCGAAATCCCACCGGTTTGGCCTCGTGATTGTCGCGGCGGGCGTGATTTTCCGGCTCATCGTATGGCCGCTTGCGCCCGCGCTCTCCGACGATCCGTACCGCTACCGCTGGGAAGGCAAGCTACAGGAGGCGGGCGGCAACCCGTATGAGGTCCGGCCCGTCGACTCCCGCTGGATCCGCCTGCGCGACGAGACCTATCCACGTGTCCCAGGGAGAGATTTCAAGGCGGTATATGGACCGCTCATAGAGCAGATCGAGCAATGGACATACCGCGCCGTGGCCGCCGCCAGTTTGAGCCCGGAGCGGCAGGTGTTCTGGTTCAAGCTGCCGTTTGCGCTGTGCGATCTGGGCGCGATGGCGGCGCTGTGGCAGTTGCTGGCGGCGCACGGTCTGCCGCGCGCGCGCATTCTGATTTATGCCTGGTCGCCGCTGACGGTGATGGAATTCTGGGCGACAGGCCACAACGATTCCGTGGTTGTGCTGCTGATGGCGCTGGCGCTAGTGGCGGCCGCGAAGAATCGTTGGACCTGGGCATTCGCGGCGCTCTCGTTCGCCGCCGGGGCCAAGATCTGGCCCATCCTCTTGTTTCCGCTGTTCATCGGATGGAAGCGCAACCGGCCGCTGCGCTGGTGGCAGTGGTGGGTTCTAGTTCCGATTGCTGGCCTGCTGGCGCTGCCTTACTGGACCAATATCACGGAAAATTTGCAGTTCATGAGCGGCTTCATGGGCGGATGGCGCAACAACGACAGCCTCTACGGGCTCATTCTGTGGGCCGCGAAGGATCTTTACCTCGCCAAGTACGCAGCCTTTGCCGCAGTCGCGGTTGTGGTGGCTCTCCTGACGTTGCGGCAAGTCCCGCTCGAGCGCGCGGCGCTTTGGGCCATCGCCCTAATGCTGATGGTCTCCGCCAACTGCCATCCGTGGTATCTCACGTGGCTGCTGCCGTTGCTTATTTTGTTCCCGGTGCCGGGACTGCTGTTGTGGACGGCGCTGGTGCCCTTGGCCTATTCAGCGGTGGTCTCGTGGGTCACGCTCGGTGAATGGCAGGGGTCGAACGTGTTTGGCTGGTTCGAGTACGCGCCGGTCTACGCGATGCTCACCGGCTCGTGGCTGGTTTTGTGGCTGCGTGCCCGCAGACTTCCTGATAGTACTGCTCATACTGCGGGATGATGCTCTCGGTCGAGAAGCGGTTCACCGCCGTCTGGCGCGCCGCGGCCGCCATCCGTTCGTGCAGGTGGTTGTCGGTGAGCAACTGCACGGCGCGGGCGGCCTGCGCGTCGATATCGCCGACGGCTTCCATAAATCCGTCCACGCCGTTCGTGATCAGCTCGGGCACGCCGCCGGCATTTGTGCCGATGGGCGGCACGCCGCACGCCATGGCTTCGAGTGCCGCCAGCCCGAAGGCCTCCAGCTCGCTCGGCATCAGCAGTACGTGCGCCAGCGGAATCAGCCGCTCGACGTGATCCTGTTTCCCGAGAAAGCTGACATGATCGTGCACGCCCAGATCGCGCGCCAGGATTTCGGCCGGCCCGCGGTCGGGTCCGTCACCCACCATCAGCAGGTGCGCGGGTGCCGACTTTCGCACCCGCTCCAGAATATGGATGCAGTCGTTCACGCGCTTCACCGGGCGAAAATTCGAAAGATGGATGAGCAGCTTTTCGCCGTTGGGGGCGAAGCGGCGCGCTCCTGCCTTCTCCGCGTCTGGTTTGTACGTCTCGACGTTCACGAAGTTGGGAATCACGCGCACGCGGTTCTTCACGCCGAAAACGTCCGCCGTGCGCTCGCGGATGAACTCGCTGATACTGGTGATGCCGTTCGATTGCTCGATGGAGAATTTGGTGATGGGAAAGTAGGAGCGGTCAGAACCCACGAGCGTAATGTCGGTGCCGTGCAGTGTGGTGATGAACGGCAGCCGGCGCACCGGGGCCAGCATCTGCTGCGCCAGCAGCGCGGCGATCGAGTGCGGGATGGCGTAATGCACGTGCAGCAGATCGAGCGCGTAGCTCTCGGCCACTTCCGCCATGCGCGACGCCAGCGCCAGGCAGTAGGGCGGATATTGAAACAGCGGGTAATTCGAGACTTCGACCTCGTGATAGTGGATGCGCGGCGTCCCCGGATCTAGCCGGATGGGATTGGCGTAGGTAATGAAGTGGACGCTGTGCCCGCGGTTGGCCAACTCGAGACCCAGCTCGGTAGCAACAATGCCGCTGCCGCCGTACGTGGGATAACAGGTGATGCCGACCTTCACTTCGTCAGCGTAGCATTCGGAGCTGGCCGCGCGCGTCCTGACCAGGCAACTCTAGTCAGTTTTGCCAAACGGCAATGACGGGAGTACAAATGAGCTTATGAGTATTACTGCTGGTTTGACAGCCGCCAAAGCTTCGTTGGAATTAACTACGAAACTCATGGACTTGCTCAACCGACCGGAGATCGACGTGGCTGATGTTCGCGCTAAAACCCATGAGATGCTGATTTGGTAAACGCACAGGTTGCGTTGGGCGAAGCCCAAGTAGAAATTGCTGATTTGCGACATCGACTCGATGAGCGAGCGAGACACTCTGAAGGCAGTGGAGGCTGATATGGACTTCCAGATTAACGGCGGGTTTTATGTGAAAAAATCTGAAACCGCGAAAGGTCTTATTCCATATTGTCCAATTTGTTGGCAAAAGGATCGTACTACGGTTCCCCTTGAAACATCGAAGACTCCCGGGTGGTTTAGGTGTTCGGTACACAATACCGTCTATGAAACCAACGAATACCGTAACCGAGAACATCCTTCGGGAGGCAGCCGTCTGCCTAGGAGTGGGGGACCTCAAGGATGGATGGGTGGATGATTGCGCGGTTTCCGTGAATTATTAAGCTTACCGCCGGTAGAGATACAGCGTGTGGCTGCGGCCCTCGCCATCATCCTCGATGGTGATTTCTTTTTCAGGGGTCCAGTCGCGGAACGGGAAATCGTGAGAAACGACGCGCGTGCCCTTTTTCAGCTGCTTTTCGAGCATTGGGCGCACTTTATCGTTGGAAACCGGGAGCAGATAGATGGTCAGAAGATTAGCGGAGCTGTAGTCCTGCTTGAAAATATCGCCGCGGATAATACGCGCGTTCTTATCCAGGCCGAGAGTGCGTATTTTCTGCATGCTCTGGCGGTAGAGGTCGTCGACCATTTCAATACCGGTCGCGTCGGCCTGATACTTCTGCGCCGCCATGATGACGATGCGCCCGTCGCCCGAGCCGAGGTCGAACATCTTTTCCCCGGCCTTGAGGCCGCCCAGCTCCAGCATCTTCTCGACGATGGTCAGCGGCGTGGGATAGTACGGCGCCAGCTTTTCAGCCTCTTGCGCGAAAGCTGCGCCACAAGAAACTATCACGCCCAAAACGAGGTTCCTGGGACAAACGAGCCGCCTGCGACCCCACATACGGCCCAGTGTAGCGCTACTCGAGGACCGAACTCCAGCCCCGGCGCGACAAGTCCCGGTAGATCACTGCGCCGGCGGCCAGCGCGACGGCGAGAAACACAACACCTGTGGCGTAATCCTTGAGCAGGATCTTACCGACACCAAAAAGCGCACCGTAGATCATGACGCAGCCGGAAATCCAGTCGATCAGGTTGTGCGCCATATCGCGCGTAGGCGGAATTTCTGGGGCTTTCCGCGCCACCGGTCCCCATCCGGCGGTCCATGGGTGCACTTTTCGATAAAACGCTACCAGCGTATCCATAGGCTCAGGGGCGGTGAGGAAAGTCGTCGCCAGCCAGACGACGGTTGTAATTCCTACGGTAATGAGCATGATGTAAGCGAAGCCGTAGGGATCGTCGCTGTTGAGGCCGAATCCCAGTTGCAGCGTAAAGGAAACCACGAACGCCGCCACCATGGCCGACACTTCGCTCCAGGCGTTGATGCGCCACCAATACCAGCGCAGGATCAGCACCGTGCCAGTTCCGGCGCCCGTGACAATCAGGAGCTTCCAGGCGCCCGCAATCGAATCCATGTAATAGGTCATGATCGCCGACACGATGGTCAGGAACACGGTCGCCACCTGCGACATGCCGACATAGTGCTTTTCGCTCGCGCCTTTGTGGATGAAACGGCGGTAAAAATCGTTCACCAGATAACTCGCGCCCCAGTTGAGGTTCGTCCCGATGGTCGACATGAAGGCGGCCGCAAAAGCCGCCACCATCAGGCCGCGCATCCACGGCGGCAGGTAATCGATCATCACGTGGATGTACCCGGTCTCAGGGTCCTTAAGATTCGGGTAGAGAATGACTGAAGCGAGCGCGGTCAGAATCCAGGGCCAGGGGCGAATCGCGTAATGGGCGATATTGAACCAGAGTGTGGCCAGCAGGGAATGCTTCTCGTCTTTGGCGGAAAACATGCGCTGCGCGACGAAGCCGCCGCCACCCGGTTCGGAACCGGGATACCAGGTGGACCACCAGATGACCGAGACATACACCAGGAAGGTGATCATCGGCATCCAGGCCGAGTTGAGGTCGGGCACGAAGCTCAGCGCCGATCCCACAGGACCACCCGCCACCGCCTTGGCGCGATCGACGGCGCCCAGCTTCTCTTTCAGCTGATCGATGCCGCCTACGGCCTGCACCGCAAACACCGCCAGCACGATGACCATCGACATCTTCAGGACGAATTGAAACAGGTCCGTGACCAGCACGCCCCACAAACCCGACAGCGTCGAGATGAACGACGTCACCGCGATAATACAGAGCACAATGACCAGCGCCTCATTCTTGCTTACGCCGAGGATCAGCGTCAGGATCTTGACCATCGCCAGGTTGACCCAGCCCAGGATGATGCAATTGATGGGGACGCCGAGATAGAGGGCGCGGAATCCACGCAGGAACGCCGCCGGCTTCCCCGAGTAGCGGATCTCGGCGAATTCCACATCGGTCATCACGCCCGAGCGGCGCCAGAGCCGCGCGAACAGGAATACGGTCAACATGCCGCTGGCGACGAAGTTCCACCAGAGCCAGTTCCCGGCGATACCGTTGCGCGCGACAAGGCCGGTGACGACTAGCGGTGTATCGGCCGCAAATGTCGTGGCGACCATGGATGTTCCCGCCAGCCACCAGGGGACATTGCGGCCGGACAGGAAAAACTCGCTAATGTTCTTTCCCGCGCGCGCCTTATAGTAAAATCCGATCGCCAGGTTGAACAGAAAGTACGCGGCAACGACCGCCCAATCGACGTAAGTGAGTTTCACCGGTTCGCTCCCTCCGTCGAGTTTTCCACCGGCACGTGGAAAAACCTGTGGATAACTGGCTCCCGAGCGCTCAAATCGCCCACATGGCAACAGTTTTGTAACATATTGCACATTCTTTCAGCACTCGCACCCGGTGAATTTGTAAGTTTATAACATCGTGATGCTTAGCAACTGGCTGTCACGCAAATTTTTCTACTGAGAATTGAAGTTGCGCCGTACACCGTAGCCTGGTGGTGGAAATGCCTCATTTTTCGACAGCCGCTGCGTTTATGAAAGCTGGTACCTGTGCCGGGTTGGCGCCCTTAGAATGCGATTGGAGGGGCTGGCCGGTCCGATCACACTCTGCCGAGGCTCTCGCGCGCCAGCAAGGTCTGCTTGCGTTCCGAACCCCAGCGGTATCCGCCGGGATCGCCGTTCTCGCGTACGATGCGGTGGCAGGGGATCACGATAGCCGCGAGGTTGGCCGCACATGCGTTGGCCACCGCCCGCACGGCTTTGGGCTGGCCCAGCGCTTCCGCGATTTGGGAATAGCTCCGCGTCTCGCCGTATGGGATTTTTAGCAATTCCTGCCAGACCCGCCACTGAAACGCGGAGGCGCGCACGTCGAGGGGCAGGTCGAGGTGCGGCATAGTACCGCACAGATGCGAAACCAGCGCCGAAACCCACGTGCGGAGCCCTGAGTTATCGCGGCGGATCTTGGCTTCCGGATATTCGGCGGCCAGCCCCTGGGCAAGCGGCTCGTCCGCATCGCCGAGGCTGACCGCGCAGATGCCGCGTTCTGTTCCGGCCACCAGTAACCGGCCCAGCGGCGAATCCACGGTAGCATAGGCAATCTCCATGCCACGGCCGCCGCGCCGGTATGTTGCCGGTGTCATGCCGAGCTGCTCGGGCGCGCGCTCATACAGGCTGCGGCTCGATCCGTAGCCGGCCTCGTAAAGTGCGGAAGTGACGTCGCTATCAGCGCGGAGGCTGGATTTCAGCCGCTCGAGCCGAAGCGCATCCGCGTACTGTCGCGGTGTAATGCCGAGGAACCGCTTAAAGGTGCGCTCCAGTTGGTAGGGGCTGGATTGTAGCTCCTGGCCGAGCGCATCCAGCGTGAGCGGAGCGTCCTCGATACGCTGCTCGATCAGCCGGCAGGCGCGGCCGATCATATCGATCTGCGGCGATGCACGGTGCGGATTTTCGGGGCGGCAACGGCGGCAGGGCCGGAAACCGGCGCGCTCGGCGGCGTCTGGAACCTGGAAGAATACGACATTCTCCCGGCGCGGGCGGCGCGACGGGCAGCCCGGCCGGCAATACACGCCCGTGGAGCGCACAGCATATACGAACCGCTCGTTGCGGCACATCTCACGCGCCAGTACGACCTGCCAGCGCGCTTCGTCGATCACTACCTGAGAACTGGGCATCATGGCTCCAGCATACGGCCGCAAGCCGGAGTGAAACTATCCGATTCTTGCGGCCAATTCGTATTCCGACGGCGCAAAGAAGCATGTAGCGCTCACTTCTCATCCACCAGCGCCATCGGGAAGCTCGAACCTGCCAGCGATTGGCCGCCGTCGCATACAAAAATGGCTCCCGTGATGTATGCCGCCGCATCCGAACACAGAAACAGCGCCAGATCGGCAATCTCGTCTTTGGTAGCGAAACGGCCGAGCGGGATGGCGGCTGCCACACGCTCGCGAATTTTCCCGGTGGGCGCGAGGCGGCGCATACCTTCGGTATCGTCGACCGGCCCCGGCGTCACCACATTCACGCGTACGCCCGCGCTCCCCCATTCGATGGCCAGCGTCTTCATGAGAATATCCACGCCCGCTTTACCGGCGCACACGTGTGATTGCAGCGGAATCGGCCGGAAGGCGTGCGTGGCCGAGATGGCAATCACCGAAGCGCCCGGCTTGCGCAGGTGCTCATAAGCCGCGCGGCAAGTGTTGAACGTGCCCAGCAGATCGATGTCGATCACTGCCTTGAAGCCGTTGGCGGACATGCCGAGCACGGGCGCGGGGAAATTTCCAGCGGCGGCGCAAAGCAGAATATCGATCTCGCCGTATTGGTCGCGCGTCTTCTGGAGCGCGGCAGCGAGCGCAGCGTAGTCGCGCACGTCGGCCGCAAAACCTGTGGCTTCGCCGGCAGCCGCGCGGACGCCGCCGACTGCGCTGTCGACCTTTTCCTGCGATCGTCCCACCACCACCACTTTGGCGCCCTCGAGCGCAAACCGTTCCGCGATACGCAGGCCGATTCCGCTCGTTCCGCCGGTAACGAAGGCCACTTTGCCGCGCAGCAGATTGTCGCGAAAAACCGAGCTCACGAACGGACCTCGGTGGCTTCCGCGATTGAATGGCTATGCACCAGGCGCACTATGTCCACGTCCGAAAACACGATGAGCCCGTCCTCGATCATCTCCTCGACCGCCTGACTGGCCTGCATCAGCTTCTGTTCGACATCCACCACCGCGATCATCACCGGAAGGTCGCGAGAGAGATGCAGAAAATTCTGCTTATGCGTGTGGCCTTTGACGCCGTAGCCGAGGATGCCGCGGTAGACGGTAGCGCCGGCGATATCCATCATGCGCAACCGCTTCACGATGGCCTCGTACAGCGGTTCTCCGTGCCACTGATCGGCCTCGCCCAGAAAGATGCGCATGAGCCGGGCTTTCCCTCGGTGGATTTCGTGCGCCTGCTGACCTTTCGGCTCCGGTTGCCGGCCGGATGCCTTGATGACGGTGGTGTCCTGCACCTCGATAAGCCCGTCGGCGACCATATCGTAGAGCGTGGGCAGCAGCTCGTCCACTTTTTCGGCGGTCTCGATGAATTCGATGCGCACCGGCAGATGCTCCGCCAGCAACTCAACCTTAGTGGTGTGCATCACACGGTGCGCGCCGAAACTCGCCATGCTGCGTGAAGCAATGGCGCCCGCTACCCCCTTGTGCATGAGAAACGTGAGGATGGCTTCGTAGAGCGGGCCAAGGTGATGGCGCGTATCTTCGTTGACGTAGATGGTGACTTTCTTGGCCGCGCCCTTAGGTAGCATTGCGAAATCCGCACTCAACGATCCAAAGCCATTTTAGCCTGCGTGCCACCAGCGTGCCGAAGCAGCCGCATCAAGGCGGGCAAAAACGCAGTTCTAGCGGGCCCGCTCCTGCGCCAATTCCGCGGGACTGCGAACCGCTGGACCGGACTCGAGAAAGAACCACACCAGCACTCCAGCGAGAACCACGGCGCCACCGGCATACAGGCCCCACGACCAGCCAAACCGACTGGCGAGCAGCGGCGTCACCGTGGGGGCCAGCATGCCGCCCAGGTTGCCCCCGGTGTTGAAGATCGCGCCTCCTGTGCCCCCGTGCTTGCCGCTCGCGTCGATCGCCGCGGCCCAGTAAGGAGCGTCGGTAGCTGCGGCGAAGCCAAGCGAGAGGCACAGAAGCACGACCGTGGGTACCGTGTCCGCAACGTTCGTTCCGATATAGACCAGGATCGCGCTAATGGTCATGCCGGCCACCACCACGATGCGCCGCCCGCTTCGCAGACCAAACCGGGCCGTCAGCCGGTCCGACGCCCAACCGCCGATGGGCGTCATCACGATCCAGGCGATCCACATAAGTGACGTGTAGAAGGCGCTTTGCTCCATGCCCATTTTGCGGATAGTGCCAAAGTAGTAATACAGCCAGAAGAAGAAAATGTACTCGAAATAATTCGCCGTAAAATAGCCCGCGGTGAGCAGCATCAAATCGCGATTGGTGAACAGCTCTTTCCACGGCGACGGGACTCTGGCTTGGCGCGCACTGCGAGCGGCCGCCTGTTCGGGCGGATAGTCGCGCACATACCAGAACCAGATAAACGCCAGCACGGCGCTCATGGCCGCGGCGACAAAAAATGAGCCGCGCCAGCCGTACGAGGCGTACATCCAGGAGAACAGCAGGGGCACGAACGCTCCCCCAATGCCCGCGCCGGAAGCGATCCAGCCCCACGCCCGCGCCCGCGCATGCGGCGGATTCCAGTTGGCACTCATTCTTCCGGCGGCCGGGTACATGGGCGCGGCAAAGATACCCATCAGCAGCCGCAACGTCAGGAATGCCGGTACAATGCCGATCAGGGCGCCGAGGCCCGGACGTCCGCCGAGCGCCGTCATCCCGGTGAACAACGCGGATCCGAACGCCATCACGGCGAGCGACACGCGCGGTCCCGAGAAGTCCGTGAACCAGCCGCCGGGAATCATCATGATCGAATAACTCAGAAGATAGGCCGAATAGACCGTGCCCATCTGGGTTTCCGAAATGGAAAACTGCTGCATGATGCCGGGCCCGGCGATGGTGATGATGATGCGGTCGATATACGTCATCACGCTCAACATCACCAGCAGAAAAATGACGCCCCCGCGCCTGGGATGATTCACTGCGTAGCCTCCTGATGGGGCGCGCACAAGCGGCGGAGCATAGGGATCAATGATACCTAAAGATATGTGAACCTTTACGGGCCCCTGCGGCCGTGACCCGTCGACCAACTCTTAAAGCCGAGACGCCGAGGAAGTAAGAAGGGGTGTCCGCTGGCCCGGAGCGCGCTGCAGAAGATTGTTTTCTCGGCGTCTCTGCGACTCGGCGTTGAAAAGTCTTTCCCGCTAGCGACGGATTACTTCGCCGCCGCGATAGACTTCACCTGAATGGTTTTACCGTCGAGTGTGCCGGTGACCGTGACTTTCTGGGCGGCGAATTTCTCCGGTGTTTTTTGATCACTCAGGCCGTAGATCTGGTCGCCCACGATCAGCGCGTACTTGGAGCCGGCTTTGACGCAATCGGCGACGCATTTCGAGTCCGGCTTTACGTTCATCATGGCGTGGTCTTTGCCGCACATTTCGTCGGTGATCACGCCGGTGTAGCTCTTGGGTCCAGCGGCCGCCAATGCCAGGGCCGCGCTTGCGAATACCGTGATTATCGTTTTCGTCTTAGTCATTGTGCCTGCCAGATTGCCTTTCCCACGAAAAATGGTCCCATCTGCTGGATGTACTGCGAAGTCTGCCGCGTTCGCCGCATGGCTTGCACGCACGCCGAGAGCGGATACAGTTCCGTGCCGATCAGGCCGATCACGAAGTCATTATCGTTCTTGTCCAGGCCGAAGCAGGCGAGCCGCACATCGGTCGCGAAGCCGGCCTCTCCGAACGCATGGCCGATTTTGCCGTGCTCGCGCAGGATGGGCGTCTGTTCCTCCGGCGGCAGCGCGGAGAACGCGCCGGCGCGACGCAGCGGATACCAGACCGCCCATGGAGCCTCGCGGTTGGTCACGGCGCGCTTCGGTTTTTCGAACAACCAGTCCTGAAGATCCGGCTCGTGGCCCAGCGCGTAGGTGCGCCCCAGCATCGAATATTCGAGCTTCGGCGTGAGGCCGGCGAACTCGCTCCTCTTCAGGAAGTCGCGCCACTCGGTGACAAAAAAGTCCGGCTCGTCACTCCAGGTGAGCAGACCGACGCCGTGAGGATCGTTGGCATCGGCATAAAGCACGGCGGGAAGATGGGCGGCTTCGAGCGCGCGCACCAGCGACGACGTATCCTCCGCATCGCCTAAGGCCAAGAGCTGCATGAAGAGCCTGCGGTCGGAAACCTGTGGCGCCCCGTTACGGACCCCGCCTTTCTCGCGGATATCCAGTTTTTCATCCATGGGACTCATCTTACAGTTTGGCACAGGCCTTACGTTAAGGGTGCGAAGACGGCACGAAGGCAGTTTGCCGACATCAACCTTTGGCTGGCGGACATACTACTGGACAAGAATGGCGCCGTACTTCCGTAAAGGTGGCTGTCGTCCGGCGCTTCATGGAGGAGGTCAAAAACAAAGAGGACCTCGATATCGTCTTCGAACTGTTCACACCGGATTTTGTTCTGCATTTGCCGGGCGCGCAGTTACGGCCGGGTCCGGAAAGCCGGAAGGCCGTCGGCAAGTCCGTCTTCAGCTCCTTTACTAAAGTTCACGTGACCGTGAACGACACCGTCGTCGAAGGCGACCGCGTGGTCGAGCGGCATACCGCGCACGCGGTGGATTCGAGCGAGTTCAACGGCGTACCGGCGACCGGGAAAAACGTATTCTGGACCCAGAACCACATCTACCGCCTTCAGAATGGCGCATCGCCGAAGCCTGGTCAGAGGTGAGCTTTCATCATCTGATGGCACAGATCACAACGCCCGAGAAAGCGGCAATGAAGGCGTAGCAGGCAGACCGTATGGTTCGGCGCGGGACTGGCGGCCTATAACGCCGCGGCAATCAGCGGTTGCGTGGTCGGGGCTTGCGAGCCGGCTTCCGGTTCAAGCGTTACGGCGATCACGCCGATCGAGGCAATATCCACCGGTCCTTTACGTATGTACATGGCAGTGCCGTCGGCTTCGGACTGGAAAAGGCCCGCAGGCAGCGGGGCGCCGCCTTTGGGGATGATCCACAGCTCGTAGATCTTGCCTGGGGGAGCGGGTGGCAGGTTGGAGGCGAGCAGCAGCACGCCGCGGTTGGGGTTGACGAATACGCGTCCGCGCGGCGGCTTGGGGGCGCCTTCGCCGAAGACCACCTGCTTCGCCACTGGATCGTTCATCAGGGCGAAGGCCTCGGTGAGACGCGCCAGGTCGGCATTATGACGCTGCGCTTCGAGCCGGAGTTCGGCCAGCGCGCGCGCTTGATCGCGTGTCTCCATCCCGAGCCAGACCGCAACCACAGCCAAAAATGCCGTAGCCAGTATCCAAACCGGCGTCCCGCTCCAGGATCGCTTCGGCTCCCCGGCCAACTCGACTACTCGCTTCCGCAGGCGCGCAGGTGGGTTGGACTCAGGCGTCATCAAGGCGAGCGAGGTCATCATCTGTCGTGCACGAAATACTCCAGCAATACACGGATCGCCCTCGCGGCGCAGGTGAGCATCCAGCTCGGCGCGTTCCTCGGCGTCAAGCGCGCCTAACGCATAGAGTTCGTATTGGTCGCGCAGTTCGTCGCAGTTCATGCGGTTACTGCCTTCTCGCCCAGCTCTTCGCGGAGATTCTTCAGCGCCGACCGCACCCAGGTTTTGACCGTTCCCAGCGGCTGGCCCATGCGCTCCGCCATCTCGGATTGCGACAACCCCTCGAAATACGCCAGCTCGATCACGTGCCTCTGGTTCTCATTCAACCGGTCAATGGCCTTGCGCACGCGCATTTCGCGATCGCGCGTTAGAAGGTCGCTCTCAAAGTTGACGAAAGTGGAGGGATGCTCGGCAGACTCAAGGTCCAGCGATCCGCGCGCTATTTTTCCGCCCGACGAGCGAATGTAATCAATCGCCCGGTTGCGCGCCACTGCCAGCAGCCACGGGCCCAGCGCGCCACGCCCGGCATCGAATCCCTGCGCCCGGTTCCACACGCGCAGAAAAGTCTCCTGCACCAGATCTTCCGCCACCCCTACATCGCGCACAATGCGATAGATCAGCGAAAAGGCGAGCTTGCTATAACTGTCGTAGAGCTGCGCCATGGCCGCGGGCTCACGCCGCTTCAAACGCTCGGCTAGATTGCGATCGTCTTCTTCGACGTAGATGGCAAGCAGCAGGGGAAGCAGCGTCATGTAAAAAGTTCTTGAATGACGCTACCGTAGACCTCGGTGGGGCGCTCGGCCCGGCCGTTATGCATATACGTGAGCCCCACGTGATCGAGGCCCAGCAGCCAGAGTATCGAGGCGTGAATGTCGTGCACGTGAACGGGCCGCTCCGCCGCGCGCAAGCCGATCTCATCGGTCGAGCCGACGTACTGGCCCCCTTTGATGCCACCGCCCGCCATCCACATCGTGAAACCCCAAGGATTGTGGTCGCGGCCGTCGCCTTTTTCGTTGAACGGTGTGCGGCCGAACTCCCCGCCCCAAACCACCAGCGTTTCATCCAGCAGCCCGCGCGATTTCAGATCGGCCAGCAAGCCGGCGATCGGCTTGTCGGACGCGCGGCAGTGTCTGGAGTGATTCTTCTCCAAATCCGTGTGTGCATCCCAACCGCTGCCCGACCCGGCATACAGCTCGACGAAGCGCACGCCGCGCTCGACCAGGCGCCGGGCTAGCAGGCAGTTAGCGCCGAATGCCGCCGTATCCGCTTCATCGACACCGTACATTTTCTTTGTAGCGTCGGATTCCTTGCTGAAATCGACGGCCTCGGGCGCGGCGGACTGCATCTGATAAGCCAGCTCGTATGCGCCGATGCGGGCTTCGAGTTCGGTATCGTCCGGATTTTCCCGGGAGAAGCGCTCATTCAGCCGTTTCAAGAATTCAAGCTTGCCGCGCTGTTCTTCGTCCGTCGTGCCCTGCGGCGGCTTCAAGTGCAGGATGGGCGTGTCGCCCTGGCGGAACTGCGTGCCCTGGTAAGTCGCGGGGAGGAAGCCCGAACTCCAGTTCTTCGGCCCGCCGACGGGCTCTTTGTCGTCCAGCAGGATGACGAACGACGGCAGATTGCGATTCGCCGAGCCCAGACCGTAAGTGGTCCATGCACCCATGGCCGGCCGGCCGGCGAGAATCGAGCCGGTGTTCATCTGGCAAACCGAGCCGACGTGATTCAGCCCATCGGCCCACACAGAACGGATGACGGTCATGTCATCGACGTGCTCCGCGATATTCGGGTACCAGTCCGATACCCAGATGCCGCTCCGGCCGTACTGCTTGAACGTACGCTTGCTGGGCATGAGCGTATTGTTCGAGGTGCCCATGGCCGTAATGGGTCGACCGAAGGACGAGGGCATTGGCTGCCCGGCAAGGTCCAGCAGCTTGGGCTTGGGATCGAACAGGTCTACGTGGCTCGGGCCGCCTTCCATGAAGAGCCAGATGATCGACTTCGCTTTGGGCAGATGATGCGGCTTCCGTGGCGCGAGCGCGTCGGGGAGCGTAGCTGCGAGCGCGGAATCGCCCCGCAACAGCGAAGCCAGCGCGATACCGGCGAGGCCACTGCCGGCGCGCGTGAAAAATTCGCGGCGCGAGGCGACCGGCCAGTGATGCCGCAGCTTATCTTCCATCGGATTCTCCCGGCGTCTCCGTGTCCCGAAGTTGCAGCAATTCAGTTGACATACAAAAACTCATTCGAGTTCACGAGCATGTGACACAAGTCCGTCAGCGCCGCCTTGCGCGCGTCTTCTTGTGACATGCGCGCACCCAGCATTGCGCTTTGGCGATCGAGAAATGCGAGCGCTTCTTTGCGCTCGTCCGCCGTCGCTGCGCGCGCATACACAAATCGCCACGCGCGATCCACCTGCGCTTCCGGCGTCATCCCCGCATCGTTCCACACGCGCCCGGCAAGCGAGCGCGACCAATCCAGCACCAGGTCATTATTGAGCAGCTCGAGCGCCTGCGGAGCCGTAACAGTAGCGTTCCTGCGGGGGCAGCTTTCGTGAGTATCCGGCATGTCGAAAACCTCGAACATGGGATACCTTGTGTTGCGCCGTACAAAGACATATACGCTCCGGCGCTGGGCTTCGGATGCCTCTTCGTCCTTCTTCCAGCCGCCCCGGGTCTCGACACCCGCCGGAAGCGGCGGAAACACGCCGGGTCCGCCCATCTTCAGGTTGAGACGGCCACTCACCTCCAGGATCGAGTCGCGGATGGCCTCGCCTTCCAGACGGTGCCGGTTGTAGCGCCACGAGAGCCGGTCCTCGGGATCGACTTTCACCGCATCCGGGTTGGGCCGCGCCGATTCCTGATAGGTGTTCGACAGCATAATGAGCCGGTGCATCTTCTTGATGCTCCAGGCATTCTCGATGAAGGTCGCGGCCAGGTAATCAAGCAACGCCGGGTTGGCGGGCCGCTCGCCCATGGCGCCGAAATCGCTCGGCGTGCCGGCAATGCCACGGCCGAAGTGATGGTGCCAGAGGCGGTTCACCATCACGCGCGGGGTCAGCGGATTCTCGGGAGATGCCAGCCACTCGGCCAGCGCAGTCCGGCGACCGGTCGAGGCGATATCAGCGGGTGGAACGATGCGTGCCGGACCGGGATCGAGAATCGAGAGGAACCCGGGCTCGACTTCCTCTTTGTATGCATCGTAAACCCCGACGGCCAGCACATGAGTCTTGGGTGACTCGCGGCCGTTGTCGATCATGGCCTGCGCTATGGGCTCCGCAGCCGGCTTAATACCGTCGAAGGCGGCCAGCTGCGTCTGGAGCTCGTTCCAATGTTGCTTGGCCTCGCCTTTTAAGCCGTGGGCTGCTTCCTCTTCGCGGTGCTCGATCTGCGGCCTGGCCTTGTAATACATCTGCCATTGAATCGGCGAGCGCTCAGCCGCGGGCGCGGTGATGGCCGCCTGGATCTCCGCCGGAAACTTGTCGAAGTTCTCCTTATAGAGAGCGGCCAGCTCCGGCTCGACCACCTTATGCATCTCCTCGCGGATGGCTTTGGTCTTCAGATCCCAGGCGGCGTACTGCCTTTGGTATTCGTCGCGATGCTCACCAAAGTCGAGCGCCAGATGGTCTTCGATGCGCGTGTTGGCGAAGAAGGCCTGCAGGCGGTAATAATCCTTCTGCAGAATGGGATCGAACTTGTGATCGTGGCAGCGCGCGCACGCAAACGTGAGTCCCAGGAAGGTTGCTCCGACGGTATCGGTGATGTCGTTCAGGATCTCCTGGCGGCGCTCCATCAGCTTGCGGGCGTTGCTTTCATCGGGAAAGTGCCGGTTGAAGCCGGTGGCGACCAGAGCAGCCTGATCGCGCGGATACAACTCGTCACCGGCAATCTGCTCCTTCATAAACCGGTCGTAGGGCTTGTCCTGGTTGAAGGAGGCGATCACATAGTCGCGGTACCGCCAGATATTGGGTCGCGTTTCATCACTCTTGAAGCCCTCGCTGTCGGCATACCGCGCCAGATCCAGCCAGTGGCGCGCCCAGCGCTCGCCATAGCGCCTGGAGTCGAGCAGCCGGTCTACAACTTTAGTAAATGCTTCAGGCGAAGCATCGCTTACAAATGCCTGCACTTCTTCAGGAGTGGGCACCAGTCCCGTGAGGTCAAGCGTGGCCCGGCGAATCAGCGTCACGCGGTCGGCTGGCGGCGCCGGCGTGAGGCCTTTCTCTTCCAGTTTCGCCAGGATGAAGGCGTCGATTTCGTTCTTCATCCACGCACGATTTTTGGGCTGGGGTACGGCGGGCTTGACTACTCTCTGGAATGCCCACCAGCGGCGTTGCTGCGGCGTGAACTGCTTGGGCGCGTCGGCGGCGAACAGTGACGCGATCCCGGCGGCGGCTAGAGCACCCCACAAACCCGTGCGACTCATGCGTCCCTCCGGAGGACCTTAATTGTCCGCAATTATAACAATAGGGCGGTGGCACAGGCACTGCCTGTCCCTGTAGGCCACATGATGGATTCGGAAATAGATGGGCAGGAATGCCTATCTTAGGTTATCTAGTGTTGCTCAACCGCCACCAGGCGGGAGTCGGTCTGAAACTTCCGGAAGTTCTTGTACGTGGTGTCTTCCTGCACACGCAGCTTCTTGAAAAGGCCGAGCCGCGCGGACGCCGCGATCCTAATATGCTGCGGCAGCCAAACCTCGTCGTTCACCCGCGTCTGATCGAAGCGGATGCGCGCTCCAGGTTCCAGCCGCACCAGGAACAGCCCCCAGGAAACGGGATGGATCACTTCGGCCTCCAGCTTCACCCAGTGGTAGGATCGCTGATCAATCCAGAGTTTCCCGTGCACGTGCGGAAGAATCTTGGCATCGCGGCTCCGGGGCTGGTAACCGGCACGCGGCGAGGCTTCCACAATCCAGACCTCCCGCCCATCGACGACACCCTCTCCAATGTTCCTGAAGTCGAATGCCTCGGCCACTTCGCGCATGGCCTCGCGCTGGCGCTCGCGCCGCCTGTCGTAGTCTTCGATGCGGCGGCGGCGCTGGTCAGGCGTTTCCTTCATCCGCTCCGCAATGCTCTTTTCCAGCTTCGCCTTCTCCTTCTTTTCTTCCAACGCTGGAAGCGGGTGGTCATCGCGCTCCAGCAAACGTAAGTAGGGCGATCCCCCCAGCAAGGTGACGTCGTACGTTTTCACCCCTTTCGACTTCACCCGGCCGTCGGAATTGATCTGGCGCTCCTCGGTACGCTGCAGAAAAGTGTAGTTGCGGGCAATTTTCCAGTTCTCGTCGCTCGCTGCCACGGACCGCCGCACGATCTCGCGCGCTTCCGGTTGCGCGGCCGTCGCCGTCATCATCGAAATGAGCGCGAGCGCAACTCGCATACTCCGATCTACGAGCACGAAGAGTGCCGAGTTTCGATTTTGGGGTCGCGACATGCATTTTTTTCTTGACATTCTTCCCGAAGCACCTTATATATGAATCACATTGCGATTTTCATGATCGCAAAATTTGATGTTAGGGAGAATCAATCGATGAAGAACGCAACCAAGAAGGCTAAGAAGAAAGCCGCCCCAAAAAAGAAAAAGTAGTTGGCGGCGTCCCGAACAGGGACCAAACGAGTTTGACTTTCCAGGCCCCGATCATTCGGGGCCTTTTTATTTGACGCCCCGATTTTCGGGCCGTTTTCAGTTGATGCCCCCGATCTTCACCAGGTTTTTTATTTCTGCACGGCCTTCTGTACCAGCGTCCGGAACGTCTCCCCCATGTCCGCCAGCAGGTGTTTCAGTTGCAAGCGGCGCCGCATCTGTTCGCTTGGCAGATCCGCCGCGAGTGCGCGTGCGAACTGATCCGCCGTCCCCGCCTCGATCAGCGTGCGGGCCAGAGGCTGGAACGTTTCCCGCTCGAGACCGATGCTCCTGCCATGTTCTTCCAGTGCTGTAAAACAAACGTGTGCCGTGATGTCCTGCTCTCCGGGATTCTTGAGTACATCTTCCATAGCCTGATGACACCGATAGCTCATTAATGTTCCTAATGGAAATCGTGACAGTTCCGCTACCGTGTAGCCGTAGTCGATGCTGAACACGTACCCAGCGTCGAGCCCCGTGCGAATCCGGTCGAGCCATGCAAGGGCTTCGAGATTCACTTCGAAGATTTGGCCATCGGAGAGGGTGGCGAGATATTTCTTTCGATAACATTCCACCTCTTCCGGCGTCGCGCCCGCCTCCGTCCACACAAAGGCATCGGCCGCGATACCGACACGCAACTCTCGGGCGCTCCCCCCGCACATCACTGCCACGTGGACCGGTAGAGCGTCGAAAAACTCGTTCGAGAACACCACGCCACGAATGCGGTCCGGCAGGCTCCCGGCTCCAATATCCACCGGAAAGTATCGAAACTCCCGCATCGCTTCAGCCATCTCACCGCGCCCCGCGCCCAGTTCCACCACAGTGAAGTCCTCAGGCGATCCCATGCGCTGCCACAGGTTGCGGATCCGTTCGGCAATCAGGATGCCGAACACGGGCTGGAGTTGCGCGGCGGTGTAGAAATCGCCGCGAATTCCAAAGGGGTCGCGTCGGCGGCGGTAGTAACCGAACTCGGGATGGTAGAGTGCAGCCTCCATGAACCGCTGAAAAGAAATTGGCCCGTCGCGGCGAATTTCGTCGCGCAGGATTTCGGCCAGCGGGGTCATGCGTGGCGGCTCTGCGGCGTCCGAATGAACATTTCGACCAGATAATCGTGCAGGCAGTCGTAAAGATAGCGTTGCAGCGTCCATGGAAACTGCGCATGCTCGATGTCGCGCGGATGAAGGGGTGCGTAATAGGTGTGCAGGCCGAGATCGCGATTCTTCAGCTGGATCACTAACTCGATCGCGCCATTTTTCTCCCGCGCCGAAAAATCCACGAGCGAGTGCTCGTACCGCGCCAGCTCTGCCAGGACTTTGGCGAGAGCCGGGCTCTCTGGTGTCTCCACGCACCTATGCTAGCTTGAATTTTGGTAGGACAGACATGCGCGGTATCTCTCCTCCTGCGCGATTCTCTGATCCCGACCGATGTGCAGGCAGGGATGCCTGCTTGTATTACATGCTGATGGATGCCTCTACCTGACACGATCCGCGTAAAGCTCAGCTCGGAAGCGGCCGAATACGTCTCGATCACGCCGGTCGTGGTGCAGGAGATGCCGGTGCGCGACTTGGTGGAGCACATGCTGGGCATCACAGGAAAAGATGAAGCCCGCGTACGCGATCTACTCCTGCGCGGCACACTAGTGAGCGGAGCGTCGCGGTTCCGCTGGACCGGCTGGGAAGCCCCACCCGACAGCATTCGCTCGCTGCTCGCCAGTTTTCCAGACGCCGATCCGTCCCGCCGGTTCGATGCCGCCCCGTGCAAGCGGGTGGTACTGCGCGGCTCGCGCCAGCCGATCGGTATTCCACGTGAAATTGGTGTGACCCGCGGCGTCTGGGCGCGAATCCTGCGCCGGAAAACCTTCTGGGACTTGCTGATGGAAATCGCCACGGCCGGCAAACCGCAATATAGCAGTTACTCCTACCGCGACCGGGCCGACGTCTATCAGCTCGCCCTCCGGGGCGCGGACGTCCAGCGCATCCGCGAAGGTGCGAGCCTCGTGCCCTTCACGGCGCTTCAAAGCCAGATTCGCACCGTGCCGCTCGATGCGGCGGAGTTCTACGTGGCGCGCGCGGAATTGCTGCCCAAACCAGGAAATTAGCCGGTGCGTTTAGCGGATGGCACGGGCAGGAATGCCCATCCCACTTATGAGGTCGTGGTCCGCCGCTTGCGCAGTTCATCTAGCGAGACAGCCAGAATGATCACCGCGCCGATGATCGCCTGCTGCAAATACGGCGAGACGCCAAGCAGGTCGCTGCCATTCGACAGCAGTCCCATGATGAACGCACCGATCAGCGTGCCGGTGACGCTGCCCTCGCCGCCATGCAGGCTGCCGCCGCCGATCACCACAGCAGCGATGGCCTGCAATTCGTAACCCTGGCCGGCAGTGGGCTGGCCGGTCATCAGGCGTGAGGCTTCAATCATCCCGGCCAGTCCCGTCAGCATGCCACCGATCGCGTATACCGCCGTGGTGTGAAAGTTCACCGGAATGCCTGCATAGACCGCCGCTTCACGGTTGCTGCCGATGGCGAACGCGTAGCGACCCAGGCGCGTGTGCTCGAGAACCACATGCGTCATGAGCGCGCACGCCACCAGAATCCAGAGCACGAAAGGCACACCCAGCACATTCCCTTCGCCCAGAAAGGAAAATGCCTGCGGGATGCGGTGCACCGGCAGGCCGTTCGAGATGATCAGCGTCAGCCCGCGAAAGATGCCCAGGGTGCCCAACGTGACAATGAAGGGTGCGATGCGCAGTTGCGTGGTCATGAGGCCGTTGGCCAGCCCGCACAGCAGGCCGGTCGCGATCCCCACGGCGACACCCGCGGGAATGGAGAGCCCTTTCTCCATGGCCATGGTCCCAAGCAGACCGCCCATTGCAAGAATCGCACCAACCGAAAGATCGATCCCCCCGCTGATAATGATCATGGTCATACCCAGCGCCATGATGTTGATCACCGCCGTTTGCCGCACCACGCTCGAGAGATTCGTGTTGGTCAGAAAATGCGGCGACGCAATCGCCAGGGCGACGAAGAGAACGATGAGACTCAGAAACGGCAGCAGTCGTTGCAATACGATGCGTTCCCGCTTGCCGGCGGAGGGTGCTGCCGGCGTCTCGGTTCTCTCAGCCGCGGGGGAATTCATGCGCGTTCCTCGGCGGGCGGCTGGGTTTCGAGCGCCGCATAGCGCAAAATCGCTTCCTGCGTGGTGTGGCCTGGCAATTCCCCGGTAATGCGGCCTGCGCGCATCACCAGAATGCGATCGGCCACCTGCAGCAGCTCCGGCATCTCCGAACTCACCATGAGGATGGCCGCGCCCGCGCGCGCCAACTCGTGCATGAGATTGAAAACTTCCACTTTTGCACCGACGTCGATGCCGCGCGTAGGCTCATCGAACAGGAAAATTTGCGCCTGTCGAAAAAGCCATTTGGCTATGACCACCTTCTGCTGATTGCCGCCGCTCAACCGGCCGGCTAACTGACGCGGCGAGCCGGCGCGAATGTGCATCCGCCCGATGAAGTCCATCGCGGCCGAATTTTGCGCGCCCCCGTCCACCAGACCGAAGCGGCAGATGGCCGTCATATTGGCCAGGGTAATATTATGCGCGATGGGCAGCCGCAGTGCGAGCCCTGTGATCTGGCGATCCTCGGTCACCAGCGCAATCCCCGCCTTCACCGCCTGCTTCGGCGAGCCGATCACCACCTCGCGCCCACACACCGAAACTTTGCCGGAATCCACCGGGTCCACGCCGAACAGCGCCCGGCACAATTCCGTGCGGCCCGCCCCGATCAACCCCGCCAGGCCCACAATCTCGCCCGCGCGCAGCGAAAACGAGATGTCGTTCAACCGGCCCTGCTGGTTCACGTGTTCTACGCGCAGCAGTTCGTCACCCGGCGGCAGCGGATCGCGCTGGTAGATCGCCGATACCTCACGGCCCACCATGTAGTGGATGATGCGTTCCGTGGTCAAGTCCGCCAAGGGTCCCGTGTGCACGGTCCGGCCATCGCGCAAGATGGTGACGCGATCGCCCACGGATTGCAGTTCGTCCAGCCGGTGCGTGATGTAGATGACGCCGACCTGGCGCTCGCGCAGCGTGCGCACAATACGGAACACTTCCGCCGCCTCCGAGCCTGAGAGCGACGACGTCGGCTCATCGAAGATCACCAGGCTCGAGCCATGCAGGATGGCGCGGCAGATCTCCACCAGTTGCTTTCCCGCCGGGGTCAGCTTTTCCACGCGCCAATCCGCGCGCAGCGGAAACTGGTGCTCGGCAATTACGCGGCTTGCGGCTTCGATCATGCGCCGCCGCCTCACCCAGCCCAGCGGCAACCGCTCTTCGCGGCCAAGATAAAGGTTCTCGGCGACAGTCAGGTGCGGCGCCAGCAGCGATTCCTGGTGGACCATGGAAATCCCGATCGCCGCTGCCTCGGCCGGAGTTTTCAGATGAATTTCCCGCCCCTGCCACAGCATCTGGCCGGCATCGCGCTCCACGATCCCGGCAATGATTTTCATGAGTGTGGATTTGCCCGCGCCATTTTCGCCGAGCAGCAGGTGGACTTCGCCGGGCTGCACAGACAGATTGCCGTCCCCCAGCGCTGTGACGCCGCCGTACCGTTTTTCGATGTCGTTGAGTTCGAGGAGCACCGGAAGCGAAACCAGTTTACAACGGTTTCGGTTGGTTACACTGTGGCTTGGCTGACGTACGGGAGGGAGATTCCATTACCTGGCTGCGGAGGGGCGCCCGGCTAACGCGCCGCAGCGAAATCCGGACGCCCACCGCAATAAGAAAGGTTCCAATTGACCCACTTCACAGCCGCGCTTCCCACCGGCATGCCCGGCTGAAGCTTTGGCAAACAAGACTGCGTGGTGCTATCTTCTCGGCTCCCCACTTCTCCGTTTTGCGGAAAAGCGTATCAGCGCCTCAAAACTCACCGGCCACATGCTCCTGTTTGGAGCCTACACCTCGAAATGACCTTTCGCTCGCTCACCCCGGCTACCCGTTTCCAGATTGCCGGCATAAGGTCGCCGCTCCCGGCCACATTCTTCGACGCCCGCTGAAACTCCACCGAGCCCGTTCGGCTTTTTCGCTACTCCACTCAATCCGGTTAGCCCCGGACCGGGCGGGATCAAAGCGATGAACCCGTTGCCCGACTTCATTCCCGCGTTTCCAGCAGCTGCTGAATTTCCACTCCCCTTGAGGGACGATTAAGTCCCCTACAGATCGCAGCGTTCCATTCAGCCTGCCACCGGAAAAGCTCACCGCGCGATTCGCCCGATTTCCCTTCGCTCCCCGCCGGCCTTTTACTTTTTGGCAATCAGCCTTCGGATCATCGTTCCAGGTCCGCTACGTTTCACCCGGCTCAACTGTTCCGTGAACCCCTTGGAACCAAAGCCATCATGCGCTCGATCGCGATCTGGGTCAATTGAAATTTTGCAGTTCGAATGTGATTTCCTCAACATTCTTCTTGTGAGATTTCATTCATTTAGCGGGGCTCGGTCGTGCACAATCGGTGGAAAACCCGCAAGCGCAGGTGGAAAAAACATTCTGGTTTGCGATTGTTCCGTCCTATGCATTCTGTAGCGTGGGTGCGGACGTAGTTTTTGGGGAAGAGTTGCGGTTTTTGTGGGTCCAAGCCAATTTGCGGGTCTCGGCGATCTCCGTAGCCGCTTGATTACTCAGCTTCCGGCGTCTCGCCCAGATCCTCGGCGCGGTTCTCAAACTTGGTGAGGTGATGCAGAAATACCAGGTCTACTTTTCCTATGGGGCCGTTGCGCTGTTTGGCGACGAGCAGTTCGGCCATCCCGCGCAGATCCTCGCGGTCGCGCTTATAAACCTCTTCGCGGAAGATGAAAGCCACCAGGTCGGCATCCTGCTCGATCGAGCCGGATTCGCGCAGATCGCTCAGCTGCGGCCGGTGATCGCCCTGGCGCGTCTCGGGCGCGCGGCTCAACTGCGAGAGCACCAGCATCGGCACGTTCAGCTCTTTGGACAGCAGCTTCATGCCGCGCGAGATAGTGCTGATCTCCTGGTTGCGGTTCTCAAAACGGCCGCGGCCGCTCATCAATTGCAGGTAGTCGACCACCACCAGCCCTACCTTGCGCTGCTGCTGCAGCCGCCGCAGCCCGGCGTGCATCTCCATCAGGTTGACGCCGGCGGTGTCGTCGATGTACAGCGGCGCTTCCACCAGTTGCGCCGCGGCCGCCTGCAGTTTGCGACGCTCATCCTGGTTGAGGTATCCGGCGCGAAACCGCTGGCTGTCCACGCGCGCGCTGGCACACAGCATGCGCGTGAGCAGCGACTCTTTGGACATCTCGAGCGAGAAGATGGCCACTGTCTGGTTCAACCGCGTGGCCACGTGCTGCGCAATGTTGAGGGCCAGCGCCGTCTTTCCCATCGATGGCCGGGCCGCCAGGATGATTAGTTCACCACCGTGCAGCCCGCCGCTCATCTCGTCAAGCTTGGCAAATCCTGTGCTGATACCCTTGATGCGCTTGCTTGGGTCGAGGAACGCATTCAGCCCGCCCTGGTATTCCTCGATCACCTCCTTGGGAGTCGCCAGCGTGGATTTTCCGCGCGAGTCGCCCAGCTTCAGCAGGCTCTCTTCGGCGCCCGCCAGGATCTGCTCCGCGTCATCTTCGCCCGCCAGGCACCGGTTCATCAGATGCTGCGAGGTGAAGATGATCCGGCGTAAGAGAGCTTTATCCTTTACAATGCGGACGTAACTGTCGAGATTGAAAATCCGCGGCAGCCCATCGTCGAGCGATACCAGATAGCTTAGGCCATCGCAGGATTCCAGCTCGTTGTACCGCAGCAGCTCATTGGCCAGGGTGACGCGGTCGATGCGCTCGCCGCGCTCGTTCAACTCCGCCATGCGGTGGAAAATACGGCGGTGCTTCTCCAGGCTGAAGTCGTCGGCTTCCAATATGCCGGCCACCTGGATAAACTGCGAATCGTCGATCAGGATGGAGCCGAGCACGAACCGCTCCGCGTCCAGATTACTGGGGAGTCCCTTCTCGAGTGCCAGGCCGGCTGATGACATTACAGGTGGTATTACCTTACTCTGCAGAGATATGCCGAAGCTCTCAAAATGTTTGAGCTCTGTTTTGTGGCCATTAACCTCTGCAAAATGCGTGGCATTCTTGCACCGGTGGCGGTACGTCGTAAATCGTTCGGGATCATCATGGCCCGGTTCCGGCGGTGCTCGGTTTGCACAGAAGTTCACACTTCATGCACAACCTATAAAAACAGAAACCGCTCATTATGTTTTACAGCATTTCCCCGACTTTTGCCAGATCTTCGCTCCCGAGGCATCTGGCCCGTGGCGTCCAAGTCACTGAATTTGTGCGGAATAAGGACGAACTATGAAAATCTGTAACACGTTCCTAACAATCCATTTTTCTGCTACAATCGTATTTCTTGTCGGGAGGCTGTTTGCATCCAGGGGACGCGGTGAAGGCCGCGAAACCATGTAGATCGGGCACCGTCATTAGTAATATAGATTTAGTTTGAGTGGTGCCGCAGCTAGCGCGGAGTTTACTCTGCGCATTTGGCTTTATGCGGAACCAGCCGGTGGGCGCACTCCTCCGAGCGTTCACCGGCTTTTTTTTTGCCGGCTCTTTCTTTCTCTTAGTGAGAACTCAAAAGCCGGAGCCTTCTGATTTACCTTCCCGGCGCTGCGCATCCGCCAGACCGGTCAGAGCGCGGCTGCTTTCGGGAAACTGATCCAGCGCGTCGCGGAAAGCCGCCTCGGCCATCTGCGGATGGCCTTCCTCCATGGCTTTGCGCCCCACGACTTCCGAAACCGGGCGGGGATAGGTCGGCGGCTCGGTATATCGAAGGGCGCGTTCCATGTGGGCGGCTTGCTGGAGCATAGCCAGCGATTTCGCGCGATGGTGCGCGGCCCACGCTATCTGGCCCTCGAGTTCTTTGCGCGCCACGCGAAGGGAGCCGGGAACGTCTTGCGGAGAACTCGCCGAGAGTTGTTTGAGAGCCGCGTTCATGCTGCGCAATTCTGATTTCGCGCGCGCTGCATCGCCTTTCCCGGCATGCGCCAGTCCCATAGCCCAGTGCCTCCATGCCTGCTCATGCGGCCGGTCATAAACCGGGAACGTTTGGCCATCCAGGATCTCATCCCATTTCTCGAAAGACACCAGCGTGCGCATCAGGCCGAACCAGCCCTGCCGGTAGGCCGTGTAATAGTTGTTCACGTCCGCCTGTTCACGCGGATTCTCTTTGAAGGCCAGCAGGCCGCGGGCCGCCTTGACGGCATCGTCGTACCGGCCCTGGAAAGCGTACGTCGTGATGAGAAAATGCACGTTGTGGCCATGATGCCCGCGTCCGTAAAGCTGGTCGGCGCGGATATAGCCCAACTCGTTTTCAGCGGCGGATTCAAACGCGTGCGCGGCTTCGTCCCATTTGCCGGTTTGCGCCCAAATGTGCCCCGGCATGTGCAGCGCATGGGGAATGTTGGTCACAAGCTCCGGATATCGCCGGCAGCTCGGCCAGGCATCCCTGGCAAACGTGGAACCTTCGAACCCATGAATGATGTAGTGGTGCACGCCGGGATGGTCCGGCGCTTCGACGATAAGCTCGCGCAGTAACGTCACCGCTTCCATGCTGCCTTCACGCGGCTGCCTGTCAGGCGTGGAGAAGCCGCCCATCAGGTGGAGCGCCAGGTAGCTCCTGGCTTCCACTTCGTGGGGATACGCGGCAACAATGGCACGCAGCCCGCCAATGTATGCTGCGTCGCGGTCCGCAACGTTGGGATCGCGCCGCGCGGCCACGGCGGCGATGTACAGCCTCTCGATTGGCGTGGCCTTTCCAGGCGTGGCACTGAGCTCGAGCGCCTTTTTGGCCGCTGCCAACGCGCGTGTGGGTCCACCTCCGCCCGGATATGCCGGCTGCATTTTGCGGGACGCTTTTCCTTTGCGGGAGGCCTGACCGTTAATCGCCGCGAGCCACGCAAGCTGAAATCTGGGCCGGTAATCCCCCGCCGCCACCATGGCGATTCCCCATTGCGGCATCGGCGCTTCGGGATCGAGCGCGGCCGCCTGCAGAAATGAACGCTCCGCCTCCATGGCCCAAAACGAGTGCATTTGCGCCACACCCTGATCGAAAAATTCCTGAGCTTTCGGATTGATTGTCGTGATGGGGAAGTGTACGCGCCCCTGCCCGGTCATGACGCGCGCGGGCAACGAGGGTGCGGCCAGGCCCGGCGGCGGCGAGCAGAGATCTTTGGTTGTCTCGCCGGCGCCGGATTTATCGGCGGCGAGGACAAGGAGCGGTAGCAAGGCCAGCGCAAGTCGGTGCATCAGTGGCTCTCCAGTTCGAGGGCGATCAGATCGCCAAGTTGATCCGCAGTATAACTGGAACCTTCGATCAAGGCTACCAGCTTCCCATCGCGTGCGATGACGGCGGTCTCGGAAGTGTGGGTCAGCAAACCCTCCTCCGGCCAGGAAATGATCCCGAACCGCCCGGCTACGCGTTGCACGTCTTCGAGGCCACCGGTCAGAAAATGCCAGCGCGCGGGATCGGCTCGCCAAATCCTGGCGTAGCCCGCCAGAACCTCCGGCGAATCATACTGCGGGTCTAAAGTCACCGAGAGCAACGCCAGATCCCGGCCGGTAAACCGTTTCTGCAGGCGCGCGAAGCCGGCGCACAGACGTGGGCAAACGTCGGGCAGAGGGCACCGGGTGTAGACGAAGTTCAGCGCGACGACCTGACCGCGGAAATCGGTAAAGTGAACGGGCCTCGACGACTGATCGGTCAGCGTAAAGTCCGGCACTGCGGCACCGATGGCGAGCTTTTTGGGCGTGGGCGGCAGATGGAGCTTCTGGCCGTTGTCGGCGACCACGCCATCGGTCGGCAGCGCCTGCGCGCGCAGATTTCGCACCACGGCGCCGCCCTTGCTCACCTCGATCTGGAATTGCACGCGCGCACCGGGCGCCAGGCCCGAGAGTTCGGCCGCGTTCTTCACGCGAAACGGCATCGCCATCGCCGGCATATAGCCGCGGATCTCGCGATGGGAAATCGTGACCGTCTGGCGGTCGCGCTCCACGCGCAGAACCAGGCCTTCGGCCGGATAGCGTTTAGTACAGGATGTAAGACCCACAGTGCAAGCGAGAGCCAAGCCGGCGCAGGCAGCCGTGCCTGTGCGACGTCTAGTGGAAGTACAGCACATCGGGCCGCACGGCGTGACTGGGTGTTTCGGCGCACGGCCCACACTCGACCGTGTAGTCTGGCCAGGCCGCCCGCACGAGTTCCGGAACCTTCTGAGGATGGTCGGGAGCGTGGTATGTGCACAGCGCCATGCGCGGATGATACTTGGCGATCGTGTCGCGCCCGCCCATGATGGCTTTCGGCTCGGCGCCCTCGATATCCATCTTGATGAAGTCCACGCGATCCAGCTTCAGCTCAGCCACCAGCTTGTCGATCGTCGTCAGCGGTATACCGGCCGCTTCGGTGCCGCCCTCGCGGTGAATCAGAAAGCTGTCGGCGGCCGAATTGTTCGGATCGATCTGCATGGCCATCATCTCGTCCTTGTCCCACACGCCTTTGGGATACAGGATCACGCGCCCACCGGCGATCTCGTCTTTGAAATTGCGGCGCAGGCACTCCAGATTTTCCGGCGCCGGCTCGATGGCCACAACTTGTTTGGCGCCCGCGGCCAACCACACGCGCACCGTCACGCCCACATTGGCTCCGCAATCCAGCACAATGTCACCAGCGCGCGCCGACTGCCGATCGTCGCCATAGATTCTGCGCTTCTGCTCGGCCAGGTTGAACGGCAGCACGTACCGGCTGCCTTTGGGAATCCAGAACCGGCCCGACGGTGTGTCCCATAGCTCGTATCCGGCGGGATCGGTTTCAAGGAGCTTACTGGCTTTGATGATTTCGTCGTTGTACCGGATCTGCATCCGAACGTTTTGGTCCGATTTGACCGCGCTCGAGATGGGACACGCCGGGCTGCGCCCTGCGACGGCCAGCGCAAACAGCCGCGCCGGCGGGTAAAACCATAGAAGCGCGACCACAAGCACGGCGAGAAACAGCAAAACGCGGACAGTACGCGACAAGATGAAGCTCCTTTAGTGATGGCGCAGGATGATGGCTGAATTCTTACTGCCGAACGCGATGCAATTTGCGACCGCGTGCTCGATTTCCATTTTGCGCGCGCCTTGGGCTATGTAATCGAGGTCGCATTCGGGGTCGGGTTCTTCCACGTTCTTGGTGCCCGGCGCAATGCCATCGCGCATGGCCAGCAACGTAGCGGCGATGCCGGCAGCTCCACATGCGCCTTGCGGATGGCCGATCAGGCTCTTGACCGATGAGCCGGCGACTTTGTACGCGTGTCCGTCGAAAGCCAGCTTGATGGCGCGCGTTTCGATGCGGTCGTTTAGTTCGGTGGCGGTGCCGTGATAGTTGATGTACTGCACGGCCGAAGGCGGCACAGCGGCCTCTTCGAGCGCCATCTGAATCGTGCGCGCGGGCTCTTCGCCGCATTCTTCCAGGCGGACGCGATGGTAAGCTTCGCAAGTGGAGGCGTAGCCGGCAATCTCACCATAAATGTGCGCGCCGCGCGCCAGCGCACGCTCGCGATCTTCCAACACGAAGAACCATGCACCCTCGCCCAGCACAAAACCATCGCGATCGCGCGAGAACGGCCGCGAGGCCCGGTGCGGCTCCGCATTCCAGCTCGTGGTGAGGATGCGCATCAACATGAAGCCGCGCAGAATCAGGGGCGCGATCGGAGCGTCCACGCCACCCGTCACCATAGCTTCGATGACGCCGGCCTGAATGTTCCGGTACGCGTAGCCGATGGCGTCGGTCGAGGAGGTACAGCCGGTGGAGACGATGTGGCTCATGCCGCGAAAACCGAAGCGCATGGAAACTTCGCTGGCCAGCGTGCCGATGGTGCCGGTGGGAATGGTGTAGACGCTGCACTGTTTCTGGTGCCCGCTGTAGTAGAGGCGGTACTGTTCCTCCGTAAATTCCTGGCTGCCGCCGCCGGAGCCAACGATCACGCCAATCTGCCGCAACTCGTCGCGGGTCATGGATTCGGACGCGATCCCTGCGTCCAGAAGCGCTTCCTGCACCGCCGCCAGAGCTAGTGGAACGGCGCGCGATACATGCGGCCGGTCTTTGGGATTGACGTAATCGTGCTCGTCGAAATCCACCACTTCACCCGCCACCTGCACAGCGTGCTTCGAAGGATCGAAGCGGCTGATGCGGCGAACGCCGCTCACGCCCTCACGCGTGGCGCGCCAGAAATTCTCGCGGCCCACGCCATTCGGGCTGACTGCTCCGATACCGGTAACCACAACACGACGTGCCATTTTCAAATTTCGATAACGAGCCGGCGCCATCCGCGTGACCCGCTCCCGCTGCGCATTTCGACTCGAAGCTCCGGGCCTGCGACTGGAGGACTTAACTTTGCTTTTACCTTTCCGTCAGTATAGGCTGTTTTCATGTCTTCAGGGAACGGAGCGCGGCCGAACTGGCTTCTCACGCTGGCAGGAATCCAGGCGGGCGTAAACGGAACCCTGGTTCTGCTCGGATATCTGGCGCTCGATTCGGCATGGCATCGCCGCTCCATCTGGCTGGTTCCCAACCTGCTGGCATCGACATTTTACGGCGAATCGGCCTACCAGCCCAGGTTCGGCGCGCGCACCGGTTCAGGGCTCGCCCTTTTGCTGGTCTTGTATGGTGTGCTGGGAGCGCTGTTCGGCCTGGTGGTACGCGATCAGGGCAGCCGCCTGCGCATGACATTACTCGGACTGATCTTTGGCACCGGCTGGTTCTTCCTGTCGTTCGACGTGCTATGGAAGTATGTCAATCCCATGGTGCGCATGTACAGCCCGGACCGGGCCATGCTCGTGGGCCATTTGCTTTATGGCGGTCTGCTGGGCCGACGCCTTCCGTTTTACGTGCGGTCGATGAGTGCAGCGGAAGGTCCAGCCGAACCTCCCGCGCTCCCCGAACCGGTGCCGCCGGAGATTGAAGGCAGTGCTGGAAGTTGATGGCCGGTCCGCCGCGCTCTACCGTCTCGCCGGGCTGAACCAACGAATTCGCCTATATACGTTTAGCTACTGCAGAGTGAGGCGCAACTGATGGAGGCCTTCTACTTCTGCTCCGCGCCGCGCGCAACGGGACCCTCGGCGTTCAGGAATGCAAGCCCCGCCGCTTCGTCCGCGGCAATCGGGATCACAGTGCTGAGCCGGGTGAGATCGAGGACTTCGCGCACGCGTGGATTCGGACTGACGAGAACGAAACGGCCGCCCAGCGTGTTCGTCACCGATGTATAGGCGCCCACGATAAAGGCGATGCCGGTCGAGTCCGCATACGGGACGTCGTGAAAGTCCGCCATCACCTTGATGCGCCCGCAACTTTTCAATTCGTCTGTTTTCTTGCGCAGATACTCCGCGTCGGAACCGGTAACGAAGCGTCCCCGGGGCCGGATGATGCAGACGTCGTCTTTGTAATCAAATTCGATGAGCATCCCAGTCACCCCGTCCTTTGGTATCGTACTACATGGCATGACCGTCCCGAAGCGCATCCTGATCGTGGACGATGACCCCGACGTTCACCGTCTACTGTTAGTCGCGCTCGAAGCCCCGGACCGGCAGATCGACAGCGCGTACGACGGCTTAGAGGGTCTTGCCCGCATCGAATCGACGCCCTACGATCTGGTCCTGACGGACGTCAACATGCCCGGTTTGGATGGACTGGCACTGCTGGAGCGCGCGCGGCAATCTCGGCCGGCAACCAAAGTGGCGGTGATGACGGTGGCCAGCACTCCGGAAAACATTGTCCGCGCCATCCGCGAAAGCGCCTTCACCTATTTCAGCAAACCGTTCACCGTCTGCACGGTCACCGATATGGTCACCAGCGCCCTGACCAGTCCGGCGGGCGACGACGATATCGAGGTGTTGTCGGCGCGGCCCAACTGGGTGGGGCTCAGGATGCGTTGCAAGATTCAGACTGCCGACCGCCTTCTGCAATTCCTGCGCGAGATGGGGACGGACTTGCCGCCGGCTGATCAGGAAAACGTGGCCAGCGCTTTCCGGGAGATTCTGGTGAATGCCATCGAGCACGGCGGCGGCTCCAATCCTGAAAATAAGGTCAGCATCACTTATGTGCGGACCGGGCGCGCCATCATCTATTACGTGCGCGATCCCGGGAGAGGATTTTCCTTCGGCGAGTTGCCGCACGCCGCAGTTTCGAACCCAGTCGACGCGCCCACCGAGCACGCCGAAATTCGCGACCGGCTGGGCATGCGGCCGGGCGGCTTCGGCATTCTATTGACGCGCCAGTTGGTGGACGAGCTGATTTACAACGAGACCGGCAACGAAGCCATGCTGATCAAGTATGTGAATTCAGGAGCGTCGCCCGGTTCAACCGGCCGTCACGAACCGTAACGCAATGCGACGTTTCCGCGGGTCATGGCTGCGCTCCGCATACGCGAGCGAGAAATCGCGCCAACTCATCTGTTTGCGCCCGAATGGTTTCCGGATTCTGCTCCCTCGCGGCTTTTTCCAAAAGGAGGCCAATCTCGGTGATGCGCGGCAATCCATAAGCCCCGCCAGTCCCGCTCATCTTGTGGCCGAGGTCGCGGATGGTTTCGTAATCGGACGCCTCAAGCGCCGCCCGCACAGTCTCCAGGTCTCGCCGCCGGCTTTCAATGTAGCCCGGAATCAGCACGCGTAGTTTCGGCTCGATATGGGGATCGACTACCAGGCAACAACCGCCGGTATACTTGTCGATGGCCTGCATCAATTCAGCGAACTTGATGGGCTTGGTCACGAGCGACGTGCAACCGGCCTCGGCCGCCTTGGCGGTTTCAGCCTCAAGGGCGTACGCTGTCAGAGCCAGTACTGGCGTCGGATTTCGCGCGCGCTCGCGTTCCCATGCCCGGATTTGCCGTGTGGCGCCGTAGCCATCCAGCACCGGCATCTGCACGTCCATTAACACCAGATCGTAGGAGCCCGAGCGAAATTTTTCCACCGCGAGTTCGCCGTTGCCCGCGAAGTCAGCCAGATGCCCGGCCCCTTTCAGGTAAGTTTCCAGCAGAAACCGGCTGTCTTCGGAATCTTCCGCCACCAGAATTCGCAGCGGACGGTCCGCATCGGAAGCCGCTTCCCGCATCGGCGCTGCTGATGTGGCCACCTTCCCGCACGCGGGAACACATCTGCCGAACCTTACGGTGAAGTGAAACGTGCTCCCCGCTCCCACCCGGCTCTCCACCCAGATGCGGCCACCCATGAGTTCAATAAATCGTTTAGCGATGGACAGCCCCAGCCCCGTGCCTCCATATTGCCGGGTGGTGGATGCCTCGGCCTGCGCAAATGCTTCGAAAATGACGCCCAGCTTTTCCTCGGGAATACCCACGCCGGTGTCGGCAACGGAAAATCGCAGAGCACACGGATCGCGCTCATCCGGATCCCGTTCCACCCGGATAATCACCTGGCCGCCGGAGGTGAACTTGATTGCGTTGCTGACCAGATTGATCAACGCCTGGCGCAATCGGTCGGGATCTCCGGTGAGCATCGCCGGAATCTCCGGCGCCACTTCACGCCGCAGCGCGACCCCTTTTTCGCGGGCCGCCACGGCCGTGATTTCCGCCGTCTTTTCCAGAACGTCAAACAGGCTGAACTCGATGTTTTCGAGCGTGAGGCGGTCGGATTCGGCTTTCGAGAGATCCAGCAGATCGTTGATCAAGGCCAGCAGGTGGCCGCCGGCACGCTGCAAACTGGCCACGTACTGCCGCTGTTCGCTCGAGAGCGCGGTGCGATCGAGGACGTCACCCAGGCCGATAATGGCTGTGAGCGGCGTGCGCATTTCGTGGCTCATGCGGGCCAGGAAATCGCTCTTGGCGCGATTGGCGGCTTCGGCAGCTTCCTTCAGCCGCTGGATCTTCTCCTCGGCGCGCTTCCGCTCCGTAATGTCGCGGGCCGCCGCATAGATCAAGCGGTCGCGGGCGAACGGCGTCGCCGTCCATAGCATCCACCGGTACGACCCATCGCGCGCCCTGTAGCGATTTTCGAACGATACCGTCTGCTCGCCCGTAATCAGCTTCTCCATCTCGGCAATCGTAGCGGGGCGATCATCGGCGTGCACGAATTCCATGAAGGGTGACGCCGTGAGTTCTTGGACGCTATAGCCCAGAGTGCGCTGCCAAGCCGGATTGAGGCGGAGGAACCGGCCATCGTAGCTGGCGATGCACAGCATGTCGAGCGAAAGCGTGAAGAAGCGGTCGAGCATCTCTTCGGCATGCTTGCGCTCGATGAACTGCCCGATCTGGCTGCCGAGAGCGCCGAGCATGTCGAGCACTTTCTGATCGGGCTCCCGGATTTCGCCGCTGAAGAACTCCATGACGCCCACGACTTCGCCGGCCACGGCTATGGGAAACCCAAGCGAAGATCGCAGGCCCTCTTTCGCCGCGACCGTTGAACGCGGAAAATTCGCATCGTGAGTGACGTCGGGAATCCAGGCGGGTTGCGCCAGTTCCCACACACGCCCGGGCATGCCTTCGCCGCGCGAAAAGCTATGGGCACGCGTAGCCAGCTCAAATTTGGGAGCGGCGGCATGCGGCCTGTGCCAGACTTCGACGCAACGCAGCCGGTCCTGTTCCACCACAAAAAGCGCTCCCATGCGCCACTCGAGCGTTTCGCAGATAGTCCGCAGGATCTGCGGCGCAGCATCGGCCAGCGAAGGGTACTGCGACAACGCACGCGTGACGGCATCGCGCACGGCCAGGCGCTGCTCGCTCCGATGCGATTCCGCCGCCTGCTCTTCGAGGTCCGTCACGGTCAGACGGAGCCGGCGCAGTTCTTCGGTGAGCGCGGCTAGATTCTCGCGATCGGCGCTCATAGGCCCGCCCGCGACGCGCGCTCGTGGGACTCGAGAAGCACCTCGGGATATGCCGCCGGGGCTCCGTGGAGCAGCGGCCGATCGGCCAGTCTCTTCCGTAACCGCATCAGGGCTCTTGGATGCGACTATAGCAGCAAGCGGCGGGGACCGCTGTTCCCTTTCTAACTGGTACTTCGCGCCCTCGCACGTGTGGCTGGCGGCAAGCCCTATTCCTTAGGCATGGCTCAATTAAATAGCGAAAACCGACGCCGAACGGAATTTTGCCGCTCGTTCTAGCCCAAAGGTCCTCATTGGATCCGGATGCTGCCCGACCCGGTCCGCACATCCACGATCGCGCTGCCGCCGCCGCCCACTTTGGCCATCAGCTCGTGCTTGGTGATGGTGCCTTGCACGGTCATCGGCCGGTCCACGGTGATGCTCCCGGAGCCGGTACGCGCGCGCAGATCGAAACCCTCCTTGGCGGGCGTGTGCACCGTCACGCCGCCCGAGCCGGTATGCGCCCGGATGTCGCCGGAACCGGTTTGTTCGACGTGCACGCCGCCGGACCCGGTGTCGGCAGTAATCCTGCCGCGGATGCCGGATGCGCGTATCGATCCGCTGCCGGTGTGCGCGTCCACGCTGCTTTCGATATCATCCAGCTCCATGCGTCCCGAGCCCGTATGCGCCCGAACTTCGTCCCTGATTTTCGAGATGGTGACGGAACCCGAACCGGTCTCGGCATTCACCGGACCGCGGACACCCTCCACGATGACGTGGCCGGACCCCGTGTTAGAGCGCAGCTTAGTTTCGGCCGGCACCGTCAGCTCATACGCGATGGACACGTGTCGGCGTACCTGCGGATCCTCCATGTGCCCGATCCGAATCGCATTTCCATTCTGTTGAATAGGCGGATGGGACTCGATGGAGTGCACGCGCTGCGCGGCGCTTTGCGGCCCAAAAAAGCCTTCGCGCACGCGAATCGTCGCGCGAATGACGACGGCCGAGGCGCTGCCCGCGCGCACTTCGATGCGTCCCGAACCCGTCTGGACGTCAAGATCCACCGGACCGGTCACATTGAGCGTCCGCTCGAAAGAGCCTTCGGCATCCGCGCCGAATGTAGCGCGGCAGCTCAGGGCCGCAAGCGCCGCCAAAACCAGCAAAGTGTTTCGCATGTTGTCTCCTCGGAACAAAGTTGGACGCATGGAATGAGCCGCCGTTTGTGGCCGCACCAACGCTAATCACATCGCAAGGTCACCATCGGGTCCACGCGCGTGGCGCGCCTGGCCGGCATATAACTGGCCAGCAAAGCCACTCCGATCATCAGGGTCGTGACTCCCGCGAACACCGCCGGATCAGTGGCCGTCACGCCGAACAGCAGGCTCGACATGACACTCGTAGCGGAGAGGGATACCGCCAGTCCCGCGCCCGCGCCGATCGAGGCCAGTACCATCGCCTGCCGCACCACGAGCCACCGCACATCCTGCGCCCGCGCTCCCAGAGCCATGCGAATGCCCATTTCGTGCGCGCGCTGCGCCACCGTGTAGGCCATCACACCGTAGATCCCAATAGCCGCGAGCGTGACGGCGAGTCCCGCGAAGACCGCCAGCAGCATCATGCTGAAACGCCTGGTCGCCATGGAATCCGCCACCAGAGTCCGCATGGTCCGGATATTGAACACCGCCAGGTCCTTGTCCATGGCGTGAACCTGGTCGCGAACGGCTGCGGACATCGCCGCCGGATCAACAGGCGTGCGCACCACGATGTAAAGGTCTTCAAAAGGCGACTGGCGAAACGGAAAGTAGGACTCGACCCGCGCACTCCGGTCGAGCCCGTAGTGCTTCACGTGCGCTACCACGCCCACTACCTGCCGCATGTCGTTCATCACGAAAATACGCTTGCCGATGGGGTCCTCGCCGGGCCAGTATTTTTTGACCATGGTTTCGTCCACAATCATCACCGGCGGGCTGCCGGGCTTGTCGCCATCATTGAAGAACCGCCCGCGCCGAAGGGGAATCCCCATGGCCTGAAAGTAATCTCCGGCGATAAGAGCGGACTCGGTAAACTCCTGGTCAACAGCCCTCGCGGCTCGCGGACGCCCTTCAACCGTGAACCCGGTTTGCCAGTTCTCATTGGCCAGCGGCAGGTTGCTGACGGCGCCCACGGCGGTCATGCCGCTGATGTGGCCGGTATTCTCGAGCAGTCTGGTAAAGAACGCTGTCACTTTCCCGTTATCGGAATACGTGGCCGCGGGGAGCGATACCCGCATCGTGACCACGCTCTCGGCGCGGAATCCGGGATCCACGTGCGCTACATTGACGAAGCTCTTGATCAGCAGCGCCGCACCCACCGCCAGCACTAGTGACAGAGCAATCTCCGAAATCACAAGCGTCCGCCGCAAACCATAGCGTGACCACGAGCCCGCCGATGTCCGGCCGCCCTCCTTCAGCGTCTCGCTCAGCGCAACCCGGCAGCTTTCGAGCGCGGGCATCAGTCCGAATAGCAGGCCGGTGAAGATGGAAGCTGCCAGGGTAAATCGTAGCACTGACGCATCAATCCGGATGGCCTGCGCGAGGGGAATGTCCGCCGGTTTGAGCGACACAAGGAAATCGATGCCCCACGAAGCTACCAGCAGCCCCAAACAGCCGCCCAGTAAGCCCAGCAGCAGCGATTCCACCAGGCTTTGGCGCGCCAGGCGCGAGCGGCCCGCGCCCAGCGCAGCGCGAATGGCGAATTCCCGGCGCCGAGCCGTCGACCGCGCCAGCAGCAGGTTGGCCACATTCGCGCACGCAATTAGCAGTACTAAGCCGACCGCACCGAACAGGATCAGCATCGCCGGCCGGAACTCGCCCGCCAGTGAATCCTGAAGTCCATCGGTCGTGAGCTCCCACCCTCCGTTCGATCCTGGATATCGCCGGGCCAGCTCGCGCGCAATGGCGTCGAGGTTGGACTTTGCCTGCGCCACCGAGACTCCCGGCTTGAGCCGCGCGATGGCTGCGTCGACCGAGTGGTCGCCTCGGTTGGTATTAGCGTCCAGCCCCACAGGCAGCAGCACGTCGCTCGCAATCAGCGGGAGGCGGAACTCCGGCGGCATGACGCCGATGATGCTATAGCTGACTCCGTCCAGCCGCGCGGCCTGGCCGATCGCTGCCGGATCACCGCCGAAGCGCCGCTTCCATAGGCCATCGCTCAGGATCACCGTGCGCCCCGCCCCTTTGTGGTCATCTTCGGGCAGGAATCCGTGGCCGTGCGACGGATGAATGCCGACGGTGGCGAACAGGCCGTTCGACACTCTCACGCCCTTGATGCGCTCCGGCTCGCTCGTACCAGTCAGCGTAAAGCTCTCTTCGCGGACCACGCACTGGCTGGAAAAAACTTTGTTCTGCGTGGACCAGTCCAGGAAGTTCGGATAGGCGATGGACATGTATCCGAAACTCTTGGTTTTCTCCCGCACGCGCACCAGGCGTTCCGGCTCGGGATAAGGCAGCGCGTGGAAAAGCACCGTGTTCACCACGCTGAAAATGGCGCTATTGGCGCCGATACCTAGCGCGAGCGTCACCACGGCCACGGCGGCGAAGCCGGGAGTTTTGAATAATGTGCGAATGGCGTAACGGAGATCGTGCAGCATGAATCACCCCTTCAGAAAGCACCGGGAAACACACCTATCCCCTCCGAGACACACGCCGGATTGAATCGGCTATCAGTGCAGGTAGCGGCCGCCTAAGCGACCTCCATTTTTTCCTCGACCACCCGGCCGTCGAACAGATGAATGCTGCGGTCCGCGAACCGCGCATAGCGCGGGTCGTGCGTCACCATGCAGATGGTCGCGCCGTTGCGGTGGAGTTCGCGCAACAGATCCATCACGGCTTCGCCGTTGGCCGAATCGAGATTTCCGGTCGGCTCATCCGCCAGCAGTACCGAGGGCGACCCGACCAAAGCGCGGGCCACGGCGACGCGCTGCTGCTGGCCTCCCGAGAGCTGGGATGGATAGTGCTTCACGCGGTGCGACATGCCGACCTTTTCGAGGGCCTCGTGCACCAGTTTCTTGCGCTCCGCCGACGGCGTACCGCGGTACGTCAGCGGCAGCTCAACGTTTTCGTACACCGTGAGATCGCCAATCAGGTTAAATGCCTGGAAAATGAAGCCGATTTCACGGTTGCGGATGCGCGCCCGCTCCTGCATCTTGAGGCCGCTCACCGGCTTGCCATTGAGGACATACTGCCCGTCGGTGGGCGTGTCGAGCAGGCCCAGAATGGCCAGCAGCGTGGACTTGCCGCAGCCCGAAGGACCGGAGATCGAAACATACTCGCCCTTCTTGATGTCCATGTGAATCCCGGCCAGGGCATGGGTCTCCACCTCGTCGGTGACGAAAACCTTGGTCACCGCATCCAAGTGCAACAACGCTTCCGATCCATTCGCCATCTCAGCTCCTCAATTCTCAATTCAGGCGTATGCGGTCATGTCCATCCATTGCCGCCATGTCCGACAGAATCACCCGGTCTCCGACTTTCAAACCATCTAAAATTTCGATCGTATTGACAGAGGTCCGGCCCAGCTTCACCGGCACGCGCGACGCACCCCTCCCGTCCGGATCGATCTTGAAGATGGTAATGGTGCTGTTGGGCTGCCCAAACACTGGCCGGCCCATGTAGACCACGTCCTTCAGGTTCTCGATTTCGATGGTCCCGTCCACGCTCAAATCAGGCACCGCGCCCGAAGGGAGGGCGCCGATCAACCGCACGTCCACGGTTCGGGTCCCGTTGATGACTGCCGGGTCGATGCGGGACACCTTGCCGGGGATGATACCATTGCGCGTATCGATCTGGGCATCCTGCCCCACGACGATGTCTTTGGCCTGCGTTTCCGCAATCTTCAGTTCAGCCTTCAGCCTCCAGGGCTGTGTGGCCTTGGCCAAAGGGGTGCCCGCGGGCACGCGCTGTCCATACTGCACCAGCAGTTCCGTGATAATGCCATCAATGCCCGCTCGAATCTTAAGCGCCTCAACCTGACGCTTCTTCAACTCAAACATGGCGCGCAGCTGGTCGATCTTGGCTCTTTGCGCCGCCAGTTGCGCCTGCACTTGTTGTTTCGAAAAGGACAGGCGTTCCTGTTCCAGTTTGGTGCGCTGGGCCAGCTCGTCGGCTTTGACCGAGGAGAGTTTTTCCGTCAGATCAGGGATCAGGCCTTCCTTAACCAGCTCTTTGTCGCGATCCGACTGCAACTGTGCCTGCTTGTAATCAGCGTTCACAGTGGCGGCGACGGCTTTCTGATCAAGCCCCTGCTTCTCGAGCGTCATCTGGGTATCGGTATAAGTGGCTTCGGCGGTCTTGAGCTGGTATTCTGCGTCCACCATCGAGTTTTCGAGTTCGGGATTGTTCAAAACAAACAAGATAGTTTCTGGCTTGACCCTGTCGCCCTGCTGCACCAAGCGCTTCTCGACGCGGCCGTCGGAGATCGCCGGGATGAAGAGAGTTTCTTCGGGAACCAACGTTCCCAGACCGCGCCTGTCGACCTTCATTTGCCCGCGCTTGACCGTATCCGGCCAGAGTGTGGCCGCCTCGACGCTGGGCGCCGCCGGCTTTAGCCGCGAGAGAACCCACGTGATCAGCGGTATTGTGATCACGACGATCGAGATATACACGATGCGCCGGATCATGCGCTTCCGCCCCGCGTCCTTACGTATGACGTCCATGCGTCCTCCCTGGGGAATTGGCACGCGCGATGCCAATACCAGATTTCTAGTTAACTATCTGAATTATAAGCCCGAAACGGGTCAACCGACAGCCTGGTGTGTTCGGCTGCGGAATACCCGCGTCCCAGGACCGGACAGGGGCTAAGCGCCCCCCACGCCTGGCCAGACCGGACTGTGTTGACGGCCAACGGAGCTTACTCCGCCGGGCGTTCAAGCGAATACAGCGCTTTCTCCGACGATTCTCTGGTGACATGCAGCAGGAGGTCGTTCTTTTTCCCAGTTCGCAGGGCTTCCGGAGGCAGCGGCGTGGACTGCTCCACGCGAAGGGATGCTCCGCCTGGCGCCAGATGGACCAGGCGGCGCCAACCGTTACCGCCGAATTCGAGCCCACCATCGGAGCTCACCTGAACGCCGGCCGCGCCCGTGCCCGCGAGCGCGCCATTCTCGGGCAGCACATTCAGGCCGGAATCCTTCCAGACAAACTCCAGCCATCGGCCGCCATCTTGCGCGGAAAAAACGGCTCGCGCCCGTGGATTTTCCAGTATCCACTCCATCTGGCCGTCGCCATCGAGATCGACCGAATAGGCCAAGGGTTCGCCGCGCGGAATGACGGCAAAACGCATAGGGATGTCCAGATCGGTGGCGCCCGATACGTGCAATCGCCAGGGCATCAAGCCCCGTTGCGCCGGCATGGGGAAGACGCGAATCACCGCATCGCGCTCCATGCCGCCGGCGATCGAAATCTCGGCGCGCGCCGGGGAAAATTCGAGTCCATCGCCGGTGGCATTCACCACGAAATTGCGGATCTCAGAAGAATTGTTATGAATGACGACGCTGACTTCGCGGCCGGCATGGGCATCCACAGGCACGATGGCGGGCGCGACCGGCAGCTCCGCCAGCGAGCCATAGTGCAGCGCCACAGCCTCGCGCACGCGCACCGAAGCGGGCCGCAGCAGTTGCAGCCGCGCGCGGCTCATGAGGACGCCGTCGGCTTCAAGCGCCAGGGGAAGCCATTCGCCATGCAGGGCGCCAGAGGGCACGTCAATTTCATAGTCGATCTCGGTAGGCGATTTCACCGCGCTGGCGGAGTGAAAAGTCTGCGGGATGCGCAAGCGCGAGCGTTCCGCCACCTCCCCGGAGGAATACGACGTCGCTACGAGATTTTTCTGCCCGATGGTGAGGCGTTTGGCGTCGACAAAGAACGCCGAGGCCTCCGGCGGCTGGATCGCGAGGCCAATGCGCACGCGGTGTCCCGGGCCTTTGCCGGTGGGAATGGGCAAGCGCGCGCGCTGGGTTTTCTCGTCCCAATCAAACGCTGTGGGCCTGCCGGCCGCCAGCAGGGGGCCGCTCGGCTGTTGCGAAAGCTGCAGCACGACTTCACCCGGGCGGGGCGCGGAAAATTCCATGGCCAGAATTCCGTTCTCGTACTCGAGAGCGTTCAGCTCGGCGGTGGCGTAGACGATGTGGTCGCCATTGGCGAACCCCGAGCAGTCGCGGCAGAACACCTCCCCGGTCAGCGGAACGCGGATGGGGAGCCATAGCGCTTCACCCGCCGCCAGCCGGATCGCGGGCAGTGTCATGCGTTGTCCAGTGGGAGGATAAAAGACCCGCAGCGCGGCTTCGAACTCGGCGCTCGTTTCATTGATCAAGCTGAGCGCGGATGCGCTGCGCGACGTCCAAAACTGACGGGCCAACAAGCCTGCCGGCAGCTTCCCGGCGACAGGGCGCACGGTTCCCGCCGGTTTCATGTTCGGAAGTGACGCCGCCCAATAGCGCCAGAGGACCGCATCGCGCCGCAACGGCGTTACGCTCGAGCGCTCATCGCCAGAGAGAGAGACCGCGCCCGGCCGGAATATTGGCGAGCCCGCGGACTCCCAGCCAATTGGCGGAACCAGATCCTCGACATCCTCCCATAGAAGCGAGCCGCGGCCGGTGGCGAATGCCTCGCGGCTTCTCACCAGAGCGCGAGCGGCGTCCTTGGCGGAAACGGCCACCACGGGAAACGGCGGCTGCGGAGCGGCGAACACGCCGCCGGCCCCTTCTACGAACGCGATGGGCCCGTCATGCGCCGCAAGAAACGGATCGAGCGCGTCGTTCAGGTCCCATAGCCACTTGCGCAGCGCCCGATGGTCAGATTCCATGCCCGCCAAATATCCGGCATTGAGCCAGCCCTTGACCGGCGGCGACGGCCGGATCCAGGCGCGTAGGCCCGCGCGTTTCAACAGCCGCACGAAACCGATCAGATCGCGGCGCGGGCTCGTGCGTCCCGTGAGATCGAGGTTTTCGGCGTCTATCTGGTGCCAGTTCCACGGAACGGAAAATGCGACCGTGTCGATGCCCAGATTCTTGAGCCATACCAACTCGCGTTCCCAGAGCTGCGGCGGATAAGCATAATACGGAAACTCGACCGCCTGCACAAACTCCGGGCGCAACTCCGGGGCGGGGGCCGCACCTGCCAGCAACAGAAGCAGGACAAGGGCACGCATCAGAAGGCTGAGGTCTTGCGCAGCCGGAAATCGCGGACCAGGGGCATGTGCACCACTTTGCACATTTCGAACAGGCGGGACCGGGCGCGTTGACCGATCTGGTCGGCGAGCGTTCGCCGGTAATCCACGGTGCCGTCGGCCTGTTTGTGCGAGACGCGATCCCCAGCCTCAGTGTCGGGCAGGTTGGTGGTAGCGATCAGCGCCAGCCGGTTGTTGCAGCGGTGCGTGATCACGGCGGTGACTACGTCCTCGATCCAGGGCAGCACGCGGTGGGCACCGAGATCGTCGAGCAGCAGCACCTCGGCATCCAGCGCCACGCGGTAAGCCTCTCGGTCGCTCGTTCCGGAGTTGGGATCGAACCCCGAACGGATGCGGTCAAGCAGATTTTGATAATCGAAGAACACGCCCTGAAAGCCCTTGGCGATGATGCGGCGCAGAGCGGCTACGGCCAGATGCGTTTTGCCCGAGCCGGGATCGCCGATGAGCAAGAGGCCGGGTTTCGGACCGGTCGGAAATTTGTGTGCGTAGTCCAAAACCGTCTGGCGAATTGCGTGGAGATCGCGCGCCGCGAGATCATTGTCCTTGGGAATCTGAAAATTGTCGAAGGAGGCATTGCGGTAAAGCGGCGGGATACCGGCCGATTCCTCGAGCCGCTCCGACCGTCCTTCCCTGGCGCACTCGCAGCGCTCCGCGCCGGACACGCCCTCGCGCTCCACGATCTTCCACCCCGAGCCGCCGCAATCGGGACAAACTTCTTCCGCCATGAACCTCTATTATCCTTTACCTTGGGATTTACTCAATGGCCGCCAGAATAGCGCCCGCGGCCACCGTCTCGCCTTCGCGAACCCGCACCGCGGTCACACGTCCCGCGTGACGCGCCTTCATTTCGTTCTGCATCTTCATGGCCTCGATGACTATGACGCCTTGTCCAGCCACGACCGTTTCACCGGGCTGCACCAGGATGCGCACGATCTTGCCCGGCATAGATGCGACGATCGTCTCGCGGTCGTGGCCGTGCGCGGCGGCGCTGCTTTGCGTCCACCGCCTGGGATCGGTTATGGCGATGCGGAAACGCCGGCCGCGCACCGTGATCCATGCGCACTCGTGACCATGTTCGTCACGATGCCCGTCATCCCGCTCGGCGTGCGCTTCGTAGCTGCGGCCACCGAGCAGCACGGAAAATACCCCCGGCTCCACTTCCGCGAGTTGGGCCTGGAGTTCGGCCCGATCGCCCAGCCGGAAGCGGTATAGGTCGCCATCGCGATGCAATTCGAGCCTCGCTGGCACGCCGTCGATCTGGACGTCGAAGGTCATTGCAGCAACTCATCGCGGCCCGCGAGACGCCAGGCAGCGCAGGGGCTCCGGCCTTTGCGGTTTGTGCTGGATTCGCCGCGCGCAGTCAGGAATGCCTGTGCTACCAAGACCACAATGGCTTCGAGCTCGGCATCTATCTCGGGCTGCGGCCTGCGGCTCAAGAACTCGTCCACCAGCCCAGTATGCAGCTCCGCGCGGCGGATCTGATCGTCCTCCAGCAACTGGCGAAAAAATCCCAGGTTGGTCTTGATTCCCGCCACGTGGTATTCGTCCAGCGCACGAATCATGCGCACTCTCGCCTCCTCGCGCGACCCCGCCCACACCGCGAGCTTAGCCAGCAGCGGATCGTAATCGAGCGGCACGGTCCATCCCGGATAGACACCGGAATCGAGCCGTATGCCCGGACCGGCAGGACGGGCGAGGTGCGTGATCCGCCCCGGCGAAGGAAAAAAATCATTGTCGGGATCCTCGGCGTAGACGCGGCACTCCATCGCCGCACCCCGTAATGTAACCGCTTCCTGCGCCAAGCGCAGCGGCTCTCCGGCGGCAATTGCAAGCTGCAACCGGACGAGATCGAGCCCGGTGACCAGCTCCGTCACCGGATGCTCCACCTGCAGCCGCGTGTTCATCTCCAGAAAGTAGAAGTTGCGCCGCGCATCCACTAGAAACTCGATGGTCCCGGCGTTGTAATACCCGGCCGCGCGCGCGATGCGCACCGCCGCTTCGCCCATGGCCTGCCGCATTTCTGGATGCTCCGCCACTAGCGGGGACGGGCACTCTTCCATGATCTTCTGATGGCGCCGCTGCAGCGAGCACTCGCGCTCACCCAGATGGATGAGGTGGCCGTGGCGGTCGCCAAGCAACTGCATCTCGATATGGCGCGGCCGCTCGATCAGCTTCTCGACGTAGACGGTTGCGTCCGCGAATGCGCGCTCGGCTTCGCTCGAGGCATCGCGAAATGCCGCCGCCAGATCTTCGTTGCGGTCCACGCGCCGCATGCCCTTTCCGCCGCCGCCCGCCACTGCCTTGAGCAGCAACGGGTATCCGCAATCGCGGGCAAACCCAAGCGCCTCGTCCGCGTCGCGTGCGCCGTGGTCCATACCGGGGACTACCGGAACGCCCGCCGCGCGAGCCAGTTCGCGAGCCGCTGTCTTCGACCCCATCTTGCGAATAGCATCGGGTGATGGCCCGATAAACACGATGCCCGCGGATTCGCACGCCGCCGCAAATTCCGCGTTCTCGCTCAGAAACCCGTAGCCGGGATGAATCGCCTCGGCGCCATGCGCACGCGCCGCGTCGATGATCCGCTCGATCCGCAAATAGCTCTCACCCGATGGCGATGCGCCCACATGGGCCGCTTCATCCGCCATGCGTACATGCAGCGAAGCCCGGTCGGCATCGGAGTAAACCGCGACCGACCGAATCCCCATCTCGCGCAGCGTGCGGATAATGCGAACGGCAATTTCACCGCGATTGGCGACTAGAACTTTGCTGAACATTTTTCCTTACGTACTGGGAGCGGATCATCCGGAAGCTTCAAGCTTCTCCGCAATCTCAAGCAGCTTTGTGACGGTATTCCAGTTTCTACCCGTCCCGGGCGTTTGCAATACCTTCTCTACGGTTACCCATGTCAGTTTCGGGCGCGCCATGCCGCTGGGAAAATACATGTAAAACTCGCGGCCGTCGAGCCGCAATTCCTCCGGATCGGCCTTGAGCTTCAGAGCTTTGTCCCGAGCTTCCGGACTGGGAACGCCGGCAAGAAAGGTGACCAGGAGTCTGTTCGGTGCGATGCCGCTCCGCTTCGCGAACGGGTTTCGTGCAATCACGTTTCTAAGATCGGAAATCGTACGGACAATCACGTGGGGGCGAAAGCCGAATGTCTGCTCGATTCCGTTCTCGATCCGCCGGCCCAGGCGAACCAGATCCCGCTCTTGAGTTCTGAAAATGACATTGCCGCTCTGCACGTAGGTTTGCGCGTCACGCAGTCCCAGGGACTCATAGAGGGTCCGGAGCGCGTCCATCTTGATCTTGTGGTGACCCCCGACGTTGATGCCCCGGAGCAAAGAAGTCAGCACGGCCATATCATGCTCCAGCATATCCCGGTGGGCTGAAAAGTGGCTGGCAAGTGCGCTTAGCAGTAGGCAGAGGCGGCACAACCGCACGCGACGGCTTTACTCGATGCGGTAATTCGGCGCTTCTTTGGTGATGATGACGTCGTGCACGTGGCTCTCGCGTAAGCCCGCTGGCGAGATGCGCAGGAACCTGGCTTTTTCCTGAAGCTCGGGGATGTCGCGGCAGCCGCAGTAACCCATGCCGGCCTTGAGTCCGCCGACCAACTGGAACACCAGCTCACTCAACGGGCCCTTCGATGCCACACGGCCTTCAATGCCTTCGGGCACCAGCTTGGCATTGGGATCCTGCGCATAGCGGTCAGTCGAGCCTTGCGCCATGGCGCCGAGCGATCCCATGCCGCGGTAGGTCTTAAACGTGCGGCCCTGATAGAGAATCACTTCTCCGGGACTTTCGTCGGTACCGGCGAACAAGCCGCCGATCATGACACAATCCGCGCCCGCGGCGATGGCCTTAGTGATATCGCCCGAATACTTCACACCGCCATCGGCAATGAGCGGAACGCCTGCCCCGCGCGTGGCTTTGGCGCACTCGGCAATCGCGGTGATCTGCGGAACCCCTGCGCCGCTGACCACGCGCGTGGTGCAGATCGAGCCCGGACCGATGCCCACCTTGATGCCGTCCACGCCGAGCGCGATGAGCTCGCACGCCGCTTCCTGCGTGGCCACGTTGCCGGTAATCAGCTGCACGTCGGGCAGCGTCTTCTTTACCGTGCGCACAGCCTGCAGCACGCGTGCCGTATGCCCGTGCGCAGTGTCGATCACGAGCACGTCCACTTTTCTCGCCACTAGCTCCTGGGCGCGCTCCAGGTAATCGCCCGTCGCTCCAATGGCTGCGCCTACGCGCAGGCGCCCTTGCGGATCCTTGGCGGCCAGCGGATATTTCAACTTCTTCTGAATGTCCTTGACCGTGATCAGGCCCTTGAGGTTGTATTGGTCATCGACAACCAGCAACTTCTCCACGCGGTGCCGGTGCAAGATGCGCTCGGCCTCTTCGAGCGTCGTACCCACCGATACGGTGATGAGATTGTCCTTAGTCATCACCGCGGAGATGGGCAGGTCGGAACGCGATTCAAAGCGCAGATCGCGATTGGTCAGAATTCCAACCAGTTTGTGGCCCTGGGTCACGGGAATCCCCGAGATACGGTAGCGCTTCATCATCTCCAGCGCGTCGGCAATTTTCTTGTCCGGCGAGATGGTGATGGGGTCCACAATCATGCCGCTTTCACTGCGCTTGACGCGGTCCACCTCCTCGGCTTGGCGGTCGATCGGCATATTGCGGTGCATGATGCCGATGCCGCCCTGCTGCGCCAACGCAATGGCCAAGTGCGACTCCGTCACCGTGTCCATGGCGGAGCTGACGATCGGAATATTCAGCCCGATTCCGCGCGTCAACAGGGTTTTCGTATCGGCTTCGGCGGGAACGACCTCGCTGCGCGCCGGCTCGAGCAGGACGTCGTCGAAAGTAAGACCTTCGCGGAGGCTGCCGTCAATCATAAATGGATTCTCTCATCATAGCAGCCAGAATAGGACAGGCATTCCATCCGGCCCATGACTTCGATGCCGCGGCAAGGCACAGGCGCGATCGCCCGCAACAACCCGTCAATTCGTGATTTGCAGCGAGCGGCTCTCTTCGTGAACCGGCTGGTAAATTTTGCCCCACGCTTTGTGCGCCGGGTGATCAACGTACCGGTCAGCTGCGGCCTTGTCTTCGAACTCAATCGCGAATGCAGCGTTGAAATCCTGCGGCTGCACGCGCGTGGACTTGATCCAGATGTTCTTGATGCCGGAGATCTCGGCGGCCATGGTCTTCACGCCGTCGATGGCGGCCTGCTGCTGCTCGGGCGTCGAGTCAGATTTCCATTTCACTGTCACCACGTGCATGATCGAGCTGGGCTGGTGGAAAGCGTTCTTCCCCGCCAAAATGCCCGCGCCAAAAATGCCTCCGGCGATCGCCAGGGCCAGCGCGGCTTTTACCATCTTGTTTGTCTTCATGTTGTGTCTCCCGATTTGAAATATGGATTCGTGCCTGTGGCGTACATCACATCGCAATAGGCAGGAAAGATTATTCTACCCGATGCGCGCGCGCAACCCGCTCCACTGTTCGCACAACACGATGGAGTTGGCCGGATTGCGTGGATCGTACTTCATGGTTGCCGGTCCGATGGTGCTCCACCGGTCCGGAGGCAGCAGCGTCTGGAGATCCGCAAGGTCCTGGCACGCCAAGTACTCGACGCCAGCGATGGCGTACGAGTAGAAAACCATGTGGTCGTGAAATTCGAGGAGGTTCGCGTCGCCCATTTTCCCGCGGGCGTGGATGTGGTCGCGCCGTCGGCGCTCCAGTTCGGCCGGTGTCGGTCGATTCTTCAGGTACCGGTAGACACCCCACGCGCCGAGCCCCACGGCGGCCACGCCACCCGCCGCCGCGAGCGCCGTCCCGCCGGACGGAACCAAATTCGCCAGCGCCTGCTTCATATTTTCAGTGTATTAGCTAGCCAGCGACGAGAGTCTCCTGGAAGACCTTGTTGTAATCTTTCAGGAACTGTTCGAGCCCTTTGTCGGTCAGCGGGTGATTGAACAGCATGTCCAGAACTTTGAACGGCAGCGTCGCAATCTCGGCGCCCGCCATCGCCGCATCGATCACGTGCGTGGGCGAGCGCATGGAAGCGGCCAGCACCTGCGTCGGGTACGCGAAGTTCTTGTAGATGGTCTTGATGCTGCGGATCAGATCCATCCCCGTCCAGCCGATGTCGTCCAAACGGCCTACGAACGGGCTGATGATGTAGGCCCCGGCTTTAGCTGCAAGCAACGCCTGCCCCGCCGAGAAGCACAGCGTCACGTTCACGCGGATGCCTTCCTGGCTCAGCGCTTTCGTCGCTCGAATGCCATCGCGCGTCAGCGGGCATTTCACCACCACATTCTTGTGAATGCGCGCCAGTTCGCGGCCTTCCTTCAACATCCCTTTCGTTTCAGTGGCTACGACCTCGGCGCTGATGTCGCCGTCCACGATGTCGCAGATCATGCGGATCTGTTCGGCCATCGGACGGCCTTCTTTTGCGATCAGCGACGGGTTGGTGGTGACGCCATCGACGACGCCCCAAGCGGCGCCTTTCTTGAGCTCGTCGAGATTGGCAGTGTCGAGAAAAAACTTCATGGCTTGCCCTCTATTGGTCAAAATTATAACATTTGGTGCGTCTTCGAAGCGCGTTTTGGAGAGGAAGAAATGCTGGCGATACTCCAAGGGTTAATATAAGTACGTGCCTACCGGCCCGCCTCAAGGCATCGTCACCGCGCTGGTGACCCCGTTCCGTGAAGACGAGCGCATCGACTTCAACGCCTGGCAGCGGATCATTGACGTCCAGATGGAGAGCGGCGTTGACGGGTTGCTCGCCGCCGGCGGCCAGGGTGAATTCTACTCACTCGATGGAGAAGAGCGTACCGTAGCGCTGCGTTTTTGCCGGCAGGCGCTGGGCGGGCGTGCCGCGCTCTACGGCAACGTAGGCGCGGTGAGCACGCGCGAAACGGTTCGCCTGGCGCAGAGTGGCGAGGTGGAGGGCATCGATTATGCAGTGGTCATCACGCCCTATTATCTGCGCCCTTCGCAAGACGAACTGGTCCAGCACTATAGCGACGTTTGCCGCGCCGTGCGGATTCCCGTGCTCGCCTATAATATTCCCGAGCGCACCGGAGTCGAGCTGACCGCCGAGAGCCTGCGCCGCATTGCGCATCTGTGCGAAAACTTCGCCGGCCTCAAAGATTCCACAGGCAAGCTCGATCAGATTCCGGAGCTTGCAGCCATCGGGCGCGATCGTCCATTTTCGGTTTTTGTCGGGCGTGACCACCTGATCCTGGAGGCCTTGGAACGCGGCGCAACAGGCGCGGTGACGGCCTGCGCGAACGTAGCTCCGCGCGCATTTGCCGATCTTTATTGTGCGTTTCGCGAAGGCCGGCTTGACGACGCCGCTCGCCTGCAGGAACTCGTGAAGCCCTTGCGCGAAGCGTTTACGCTGCACACATTTCCATCCGTCATGAAGGCTGCGATGGAGATGATCGGTTTGCCCGCAGGTCTATGCCGCAGGCCCGTGGGGCCGATGCCGCGAGAGGCGCGCGCCAAACTGACTTCCGTATTGGAAGCGCTGCATCTTGCCGGATACACGCCCGAGTTGACGGTGGAAAAAACCGTGGATACTGCGTGAGCGCGGTTCTGCGCAGTGTTGCGGCCGGCGCCCGTTGTGCCATGCTCGTCGTTGCGGCTGCGTTCTCGATCGCCCCGGCTCAAGCGCCCGCGCAAGGAAAATCCAAACCCATGCACAGCAACCGTCTCAGCCATGAAAAGAGTCCCTACCTGTTGCAGCACGCCCATAATCCGGTGGATTGGTACGCGTGGGGGCCTGAAGCCTTCGAAAAGGCGCGGAAAGAAGATAAGCCGATCTTCCTTTCCATCGGCTACTCGACCTGCCACTGGTGCCACGTCATGGAGCGTGAATCATTCGAAAACGAAGAGACTGCCGCCATTCTGAACAAATATTTCGTCGCCATCAAAGTGGATCGCGAAGAGCGGCCCGACGTGGATCGCATTTATATGTCCTACGTCCAGGCCACTACGGGCGGCGGTGGATGGCCCATGTCGGTGTGGTTGACGCCTGAGTTGAAGCCGTTCGTGGGCGGCACTTACTTTCCGCCGGAGAACCGGTACGGCCGCGCAGGTTTTCCAATGATGCTGGAGCGCATCGCTGAGGCGTGGCGCGCCGATCGCGAGAAGATCGTGGAATCGAGCCACGCGGTTGTCGAGCAGTTGCAGCATGCCGCCGAGGTCACGCCATCGGGTGGCCTGGACGCGTCCGCGCTCGAGAGCGGCTACCTGCAATTCCGGCGCAGCTTCGATTCCAAACTCGGCGGGTTCGGCGCGGCGCCGAAATTTCCACGCCCGGTCGTGCTCAACTTCCTGCTGCGCTATGCGGCGCGGGCGCACCAGAACACCCAACGGGAGGAAGCGCGCGACATGGTACTGGCCACGCTGCGCGCCATGGCCAAGGGCGGAATGAACGACCAGTTGGGCGGCGGGTTTCACCGCTACTCGGTGGACGAGCGCTGGTTTGTCCCGCACTTCGAAAAGATGCTCTACGACCAGGCGCAACTCGCCATCTCTTACCTCGAGGCGTACCAGATCACGCACGATGCCTTCTTTGCCAGCGTCGCCCGGCGGATCTTCGACTACGTGCTCCGCGACATGGTCGACAAGGACGGCGGCTTTTACTCCGCCGAAGACGCCGATAGCGTCATCGATCCCGCAAAGCCCGACGTGAAAGGCGAAGGCGCGTTTTACGTGTGGTCGCGCACGGAGATCGAACATCTTGTGGGCGAACCTGCGGCCGCATGGTTTTCGTATTGCTACGGTGTCGAACCGCACGGCAACGTGGAGAGCGATCCGCACAACGAATTTACGGGCAAGAACATTCTGTACCAAGCGCACAACGTGGAAGAGACGGCATCACATTTCGGTAAATCCGCTGAGGAAGTCGGCAAAGCGCTGACCGCCGCGGCAAACCAATTAATGGCGGCGCGGGCGAAGCGCGTCCGGCCGCACCTCGATGACAAAGTCCTCACCGCGTGGAACGGCCTCATGATCTCCGCTTTCGCCAAAGGCGGCGCGATTCTTGCCGAGCCGCGCTACTCCGCGGCTGCCGTGCGCGCCGGCGAATTCATCCTCCACCGGATGTACGACGCCAAAACAAGCCTGTTGCTGCGACGCTATCGACAGCAGGATGCGGCGATCGCCGGTTTCCTGGACGACTACGCATCGTTCACGCAAGCTTTGCTCGACTTGTACGAAACCCAGTTCGATCCGCGCTATCTGCAGACCGCCATACGGCTGGCCGAGAAACAAAGCGCGCTGTTTGAAGACCATCAGCACGGAGGTTTTTTTAGCACCGCTGCAGGCGATGCAAGTCTGGTGATGCGTATGAAAGAGGATTACGACGGCGCCGAGCCCTCGGGCAATTCCATTGCAGCGCTGAATCTCCTCCGCCTGGCGCAGATGACCGATCGCAAGGACTTCCGCGACTCGGCCGGCAGGACGCTCGGCGCCTTCGCTTCGCGCATCATGGGCATGCCGTCAGCCGTGCCACAAATGCTGGTGGCGTTTACGTTCAGCCTTGCGAAGCCGAAACAAATCATTCTGGTCGGCGACCGCTCCTCGGCGGAGACAGCGGAAATGTTGCACATTTTGCACGCCCGCTTCCTGCCCGGCAGCATCGTAATGCTGGTTGACGAGCCGGCGCGCAAAACACTGGCCGGCTATCTCTCCGTGATCGAGACCATGACCCGGGTTCATGGCAAGACCACCGCCTACGTTTGTGAAAATTACACGTGTAAGCTGCCCACGGCGGACCCGGCCAAGTTCACTGAGTTGCTACAATAGCTTTTCAAACCCAATTCAGGAGGCAAGATGGAAAGACCCGGAGCAACAACGATGCGAGGAAATCCCCTGACCCTGATCGGCCCAGAGCTGAAGGCGGGCGACAAGGCGCCGGATTTCAAACTCGTGGATAACAGCCTCAAGAATGTCACGCTGGCCGACACTGGTCACAACGTGCGGATCATCAGTGTCGTGCCGTCGCTCGACACGCCGGTTTGCGACGCCCAGACCAAACGCTTCAATGAAGAGGCAGCCAAACTGCCGGGCGTCGACATTCTGACCGTGAGCATGGATCTTCCGTTCGCCCAGAAGCGCTGGTGTGGAGCGTTCGGCGTGGACAAGGTCAAGATGCTCTCCGATCATCGCGATGGTTCGTTCGGCAGCAACTACGGAACGCTGATCAAAGATCTGCGCATCGAGAGCCGGGCCATCTTCGTGCTGGACCCCAACAATACCATCCGCCACGTCGAATACGTGAAAGAAGTGGCCGAGCATCCCAACTACGACACTGCGCTTTCCGCGGCCCGGTCCGCTACAGCGGTTGCGTCGGCATAGGTAACGTGGCTTAGGTAACAACGGCGCGGGCCGGTTCTCGACCCAGGATTTCAACTGAACACCGGGGAAACAAGGCCGAGCTTTTCCGATGAAAACGCCGCCAGACGCGCGGGCGAAAGCGTGTTTGGACGCGCTGTCGAGAGTCCGATCGTCCGTGGCGGTCTGGCCATTAGCGCGGGACTAATCGCGGGCAACCTGATCGGCTTTTTCCGCGTGGCGTTGACAGCCTATCTGTTGGGCACGCACAGTGCGGCCGACGCGTTAGCCGTCGCCATCGGCCCCATCGACACGCTCAACTCGGTCCTCATCAACACCATGATCTTCACGTTCGTGCCCATGCTGACCGAGCGCGAGGGCGCAGCACGCGTAGCTCTGTTCCACAAGCTGAGGCGGGTATTCACGCGGTTCTTCTTCCTGCTGGCGGTTTTTATCATGGTGTTTGCGCCGTGGTTGATCCGCGTGCTCGCGCCGGGGCTCGATGCCAGCTACGTGAGCAGCGCCGTCACCATCTTGCGGATTGCTTCCGTCTCTACTCTGGCCGCCGGCACGGCTGCACTGCATTCAGCGTTTCTGTTTACGCACCGACGGTTTGCCCCCACGGCCTTTTATCAGGCCGCGCTCAATTTCTGCACCATCGCCGGCGCGCTGAGCCTGTGGCGAACGGCTGGTGTTTACGGATTCGCTGTCGGCTATGCCGTGGGCGCATGGATGCAACTCGGCATTGTGTATCTTGCGGCCCGCTCCAGCCTGCATCGCGAGTCTGCACCCGAGCCCGATGTCCATTGGCGCGCTCTGCTGGCCAGGCCCGCATCGTTTCTGCTCTACGCCGGGCTGATCGCGCTCAACGTGATTGTGACGCGCGCCTATGCCACGCATGCCGGACCGGGAATGGCCGCGGCGCTTGATTACAGCATGCGCTGCCTCACCGTGCCATTGGCTTACTTGATTACGCCGGTGTCCAATTCGCTGCTGCCGGAGATCGCGCGCCTGCGCAGCCGCTTCCAGTTCCGCCGAGCATTCCGCTTGATGGATAAAACTATCGCTCTGGTGGCGCTGGTTGCAGTGGCCGGCTGCGTGGTGGGCATTGCATTGCGCGCGCCGCTGATTTCACTGCTGTTTGAGCGCGGCAGTTTCACCGCCCAATCCACGCGCCTGGTCTCGGCGGTATTTCTCGGGTTTGCGCCGAGCCTGATTGGGTGGAGCTTGCTGGAACTGACGTCGCGATCGCTTTTTGCGTTCGACCGGCCACAGCTGCCGTTGCGCGCCGTGGCGATCCCGGTAATTTTCAACCTTGCCTTTGTGATGCTGGTGCGGTCGCCGGAGCCGCAGTGGATCGGCCTGGGTGCGTCACTGGGATTTCTGATTGCCTTTCTGCTGCTGTTTTCGCTGGTGAGAATCAAGCGCCAGCGGTGGCTCGATGAGTCGGCAGGCGATTCGCAGCCGGCGCTCGAAACCGTCTGAGCGGCCCCGCGACTTAGGCCGGCCTTGCGGGCGTTATCGGGACCTCGCGCGTGGCCCGGCGCTACAAAAAACACGCGAATTAAACTGTCGGCATCTCCACCACCTGGAAATGGAAACGGTCCGGCGGAAATAGCGCCGGTGTGGTTTGCGCCAAACGCGCCCAGGTCTGATACGCGGTCGAAGTCATCGACGAATTCAAGTAAAACAAAAATTGGTTAGAGAAGCAGTCGATCGGCGGCGGCTGCCGGAAGGTCAGGCGCAGACCCACGGCATTCTCGACACCCACACCATGCGTCGGCACGGATTTTTCCATCAGCAGGTTGACGAAACTGCTCCGGCCGGCGTGCGGCCAGACGTCGGGATGCAGCAGGCTGCGCAGCGCTTCACAACCCTCGAAAGTGATTTCACACTGCCTGACCCATTCAAGGATCGAATCGCCCCATTGCCAGCTCGAGACCAAGTGCAGG
>Ga0310810_10000167_pt1 | contig 66160 bp, 65 predicted proteins | sample NCmetagenome_FD_207641 | JGI IMG/M metagenome (GOLD analysis project Ga0310810, IMG submission 207641) | Soil microbial communities from experimental microcosm in Duke University, North Carolina, United States - NC | ecosystem: Engineered > Artificial ecosystem > Soil microcosm > Unclassified ...
AATCTAATCGCTGGGTGGTTTTGTTATCGTCTTCTGGAGTCTTGTGGCACTCACAGCACAACTTGACACCGGCAGCCTGTTAGATCGCCTTCGCGGGGGTGAGCCAATCACCCGGGAACATGCCTGCGAACTGCTGAAAACTTCGCCAGCGGAACTACCCCGGCTGCTTGCCTACGCCAAAGAACTGAAAGAACGCTTCAAACCGGCGGTCGTTTCCTACTCGCGCAAGGTCTTCATTCCCCTTACCAACCTTTGCCGGGACTATTGCGGCTACTGCATCTTCCGCCGCGATCCTGGCCAGCCCGGCGCACACACCATGACGCCGGAAGAAGTGCTGGCCGTCGTTCGCCAGGGAGAAAAGCTCGGTTGCACGGAGGCGCTGTTCAGCCTCGGTGACAAACCGGAACTTATCTTTCCCGAGATGCGGCAGACCCTGCACCGTTTCGGTTATCGTTCTACGCTGCATTATCTGGAAGGGATGTGCGAGTTGGTGTTGCGCGAGAGCAGCCTTTTGCCTCATCCCAATCCTGGGCTGCTGAGTGCAGAATGGATTTCACGTCTGGCGGCCGTTTCCCCCAGCATGGGCCTGATGCTCGAATCCACCAGTGAAGCTTTGCTCCAGCCCCGCGCGGCCCATGACAATGCACCTGACAAGGTCCCCAGCCGACGTTTGCGCACTATCGAGCAAGCCGGCAAGCAAGGCGTTCCGTTTACCACCGGGTTATTGCTTGGAATCGGAGAGACGTTGGAAGATCGCGTGAACTCGCTGTTCGCGATCCGCGATTTGCACCACCGTTACGGCCATATCCAGGAGGTGATCATTCAGAACTTCCGCGCCAAGCCGGAAATTCCCATGCATAATTGGCCCGAGCCCTCGCACCAGGACATGCTTCGCGCCATCATGCTTGCGCGCATTCTTTTGCCGGAAGTCAACCTGCAGGCCCCGCCCAATCTTTCCGCTCCCAACTATCAGGATTTCCTGGACGCAGGAATTAACGATTGGGGAGGGGTTTCACCGCTCACGCCGGACTTCATCAATCCCGAGAAGCCCTGGCCACATTTACTGGAACTCGAACATCGCACCAGTCAAAAAGGCCAACGCCTGAAGCAGCGCCTTCCGGTTTATCCCGAATTCGTACCTGCCGTTATGTCGCGTGGCGGCTTGCTCGCCGAAAAACTGCGGCAGGCGTGTGATCAGGAAGGCTACGCATTGAGGACTGCCGCGTGATCACAGTCCTTACCGGCGGCACCGGCGGCGCAAAATTTGTCGAGGGGCTTAGCCACGTTCTTTCTCCGGAAGAACTCACCGTCATCGTTAACACGGCCGACGATCTCGAATGGTGGGGACTTTACGTCTCGCCCGATCTCGACTCCATCACTTATGCCCTTGCCGGTTTACTCAGCCGCGAGCGTGGCTGGGGAGTGCAAGGTGATACTTTCCATTGCCTCCAGACCATGGGCCAGTTCAACCAGCCCACCTGGTTCAATATCGGCGATCGCGATCTCGCCTTGCACCTGGTGCGCTCGCGCATGATCAGCCATGGCAAAACGCTGAGCGAAGCCACCGCGGAAATTGGCGCTTCGCTCGGCGTCAAAGCCCGCGTGCTCCCCATGAGCAACTCCCGTGTGGAAACCCGGGTGATGACTTCCATCGGTGAACTGACCTTCCAGGAGTACTTCGTAAAGCGCTGGTTCCAGGATCCGGTCACCGCCGTGCGCTTCGCAGGCGTATCCGACGCCGAAGCCGCGCCCGGCGTGATCAGTTCTATTCTCTCCGCAGATTTCGTTGTGATCGCTCCCAGCAACCCGATCACCAGCATCGGCCCCATACTTGCCGTCCCTGGGATCATGGCCGCCTTACAGCAAACCCGTGCTGCCATCGCTGCCGTCAGCCCGATCGTGGGCGGCGCTGCCGTTTCAGGCCCTGCCGGCATCCTCATGCAGGCGCAGGGCCTGCCGTGCTCCGTGATTGGTGTCGCACAGGCCTACAGCGATTTTCTCGACTGGATGATCATTGACAACACTGACGAGCACCACCAGGCTGACCTCCGCAGCGCCGGTATGAAAGTTCATTCGGCAAACACCATCATGCGCACCGCTTCCGATCGGGTTACCTTGGCTGTCGATGTGCTAAAAGCAATTTCGTATCCAGCCGGAATTCCTCAACTCAGCACGAACCAGCTGAGAACTGAGAACTGATAATTACGCGAATTGACATGATTCTGATACCCGTCAAAAATCTCTCATCAGCCAAGCAGCGTCTGGCTTCGGTTCTCAATCAGTCCGCGCGTACCCAGCTTGCGCAAGCCATGCTGCACGATGTGCTGGCCGCCCTTAAAAATGCTGCCATTGGTGACCAGATCTCACTGGTCACCAGCGATCCCTTTGCGCTCGAACTTGCCCGTAAGCTCCACCTCCGGGTCATCCCCGACCAACAAAATCGCAGTGAAACCGACGCCATCGAAATGGCCACTCGTACCTGCATCGCGGAAGCTATTCAGGAAACCCTGGTAATCCCCGCCGACATTCCTCTGATCCACAGCACCGAGATTGAACAAATCTTTTCCAAAGCTCCAAAGCGAGGCTCGGTGCTGGTTCCCGCCGCTGACGAACGCGGCACCAACGCCATTTTGCGCCGCCCCGCTGATCTGTTCCCGCTCCAGTTCGGCAACCACAGCTTCTCGCCGCATCGCGCCGCTGCCGAAGCATCCGGCCTTCCCTGCCGCATTCTTTCGTTACCCGGGATCGCTCTGGACATCGATAACCCTTCCGATCTGCAGCAACTCATCTCATCCGTGGGCGACACTCATTCGCAACAGCTCGCCCGTCGCTTCCTGCCGGACGGCGTTCCCGTCGCCGTAAACGAGTGATGGCGCACACCGCTGAGTTGCGAATCATCCCCGTTCCGTGCGCGCGCGAAACCCAGCCGGGAGACTCCATCGCCGGCCAATTGCTTGAGTCTTTAAAGTCTTGTAAGCAAAGCTTGCGCACCGGCGACATCCTCGTGATCAAGCACAAGATCATCTCCAAGGCGGAGGCCAAAGTCGTCGACCTGAACACGATTCGCCCCGACCCGTCTACTCGAGCATGGGCGCGGCGCTATGGCCTTGACCCGCGCGTTACTGCGCTGGCTGCATCCGAAAGCACCCGGATTGTGCGCCGCAAAGGTAAAGTAATGATCACCGAAACCCGCCACGGCTTCATCTGCGCTAACAGCGGCGTCGATGTCTCAAACCTCGATGGCGGACGCCACGCGCTGCTCCTCCCCGATGATCCTGACGCGTCCGCCGCCCGCCTTCATCGCGAGATCAGGAAACGCCTGCGGATTTCTGTCCCCGTAATCATTACCGACAGTTTCGGCCGCGCCTGGCGGGAGGGTCTGACTGAAGTAGCTATCGGACTGGCGGGTATGAAAGCTCTGAATGATTACCGCGGCCGTCGCGATCCGCACGGCTATGAACTTCACTCCACTGTTGATGCCGTCGCCGACGAACTGGCCTGCGCGGCCGGACTGGTCTGCGGCAAGCTCGCTCGCACCCCATTTTGCATTATCCGCGGCTTCGCGTACCCTGCTGGACGCGGCCGCGCGCGTGATCTCATTCGCCCTGCTGCCAATGATCTGTTTCGGTAAACTGTACCTGAGGAATGCCCATGGCTCGCAAGTTGAGCAGTTCGGAACTGGAGCACTTTACCAGCCTTGATTGGAATGAAATCTCTCCCCGCCTGAATTCACAAGTTCGTGCAGCCCTGGAAAGCGTTTTGGAGCAGCAGAACGGAAGCGTGCTTACGCGCGAGCAATGCCTTACACTGGCCAACGCCGAAGCTGACGATCTGCTCGGATTGATTGTTGCTGCCGACGCTCTGCGTCGCGACCTGGTCGGCAACATCGTCACTTATGTTGTCAATCGGAACATCAACTTCACCAATGTCTGTTTCGTCGGCTGCAAGTTCTGCGCCTTCAGCCGCGGCCCGCGCGAATCCGATTCCTACTTCTTGTCATTCGGGCAACTTGCGGAAAAGGCTGTTGAAGCCTGGCAACTGGGTGCAACCGAAGTCTGCATTCAGGGCGGACTGCCGCACGGTCTGCCTCCGTTTTACTATCGCGACATTCTGCGCGCGGTGAAGCATGCCGTTCCGCAAATGCACATTCACGCCTTTTCTCCCATGGAGATTGTTTATGGCGTCGAACTCACCGGTATGGGTCTGCGCGACTATCTCAGCATGTTGCGCGATAACGGCTTGGGCACCCTGCCCGGCACCGCGGCAGAAATTCTCGATGACCGGGTTCGCTTCGTTCTTTCGCGCAACAAGCTCTCCACCGGCCAGTGGATTGAAGTCATCCGCACCGCGCACAGCTGCGGCATTCGCAGCACCTCAACCCTGATGTACGGGCACGTGGAAACGCCCGAGCACTGGGTAAACCAGCTGCGGCTGCTGCGTGATATCCAATCAGAAACTGGCGGCTTCACGGAATTTGTGCCGCTCGGTTTCGTGCACCAGAACACTTTACTGTTCCATCAGGGCCTGGCGCGCAGCGGCCCCACCCTCGCCGAACATCTCAAGATTCACGCGCTGGCCCGAATTATGCTGGCCGGTTCCATCAACAACATTCAGGTTTCGTGGGTCAAGCTGAATCGCAAGCTCTCCCAGCTTTGCCTGAATGCCGGGGCCAACGATTACGGCGGCACTCTGATGGAAGAAAATATCTCGCGCGAAGCGGGCGCCACCGCCGGCCAGTACACCAGCCCGGAAGATTTCCAGTCGCTCATTATCGAGTGCGGCCGCATTCCCGCCGAGCGCAACACCACCTACTCGCGCATCCATCTCCGGCAGCCTGCGGAAACTTTCACTTCTTGCGAGGCGCTCGAGCCGGAGTTTGCGTGAGCCGCTCCATTGCCATCCTGGGTGGCACCGGCCCTGAAGGTTTAGGCCTGGCGCGCCGCTGGGCGAAGGCCGGCGAAACCATCATTATCGGATCTCGCGACCCCGCGCGCGCGGATGATGCAGCCCGCAAACTCAAAGAGATCGTGGGCGATAGCGCGCCCCTCTCCGGCATGGACAACCCCGCCGCAGCCGCGGCCGCAGAAATTATCGTGCTGACCGTGCCATTCTCCGGGCACGCCGCGCTCCTGAAGCAGATCAAACCGGCGATCCGCCCCGAAGCTATGGTTATCGACACTACCGTGCCGCTCGCGGCCAGTGTCGGAGGACGAGCCACCCGCACTCTCGGGATCTGGGAAGGTTCAGTGGCCCAGCAGACCGCGGAACTGGTGCCGAAAGGTGTTTCCGTGGCCGCTGCATTCCACAACGCGTCTGCCGAGTTGCTCAACAGTGATGAGCCCGTAGAATGCGATGTTCTGGTGTGCAGCGACCAGCCGGTGGCAACCGCAATCGCTCTGGATCTCGCGGCCAAAATTCCTGGCGTGCGCGGGATTGATGCGGGCAAACTTGAGAACGCTCGCACCGTAGAGCAGATCACGGCCTTGCTGGTCGCACTGAACATCAAGCATAAAGGCCACTCGGGAATTCGCATCACCGGCTTGCCGGCATCCGCATATCGCGGTTAAGGACTTCGTGCCCACTGATCCGGTCATTGAATTCAAAAATGTTTCTTTTGCACTGAATGGCGGCGCCCTGGTTTCCGGTCTCAACCTTGCCATCCACCCCGGCGAAACGGTTGTGTTCCTCGGACGCACCGGTTCCGGCAAAACAACCACTCTCAAGCTCATTAATAATCTGCACTCGCCCACTCAAGGCGACGTTCTGGTCAAAACCCGCTCCACGCGTGACTGGGACCCCATCGCGCTGCGCCGCATGATCGGCTACGTCATTCAGGAGATCGGCCTGTTCCCGCACTTTACCGTCGCGCGCAACATCGGGCTGGTACCGACCCTCGAAAACTGGCCCGCCGAGCGCGTTCACCAAAGAATCCAGGAATTGCTCAGGCTGGTCGGTCTCGATCCCCAGTTCGCGGTCCGCTATCCGCGCGAACTCTCCGGAGGCCAGCGCCAGCGAGTGGGTGTGGCCCGCGCCCTCGCCGCCGATCCACCGTTTCTTTTGATGGACGAGCCGTTCGGAGCGCTCGATCCCATCACTCGCATGGACCTGCAAAATCAATTCTTGTCCTTACAGCAACGGCTCGCCAAGACTGTCGTTTTTGTCACGCACGACCTTCACGAAGCATTGCGGCTCGGCACCCGCATAGCGTTGATGGAAGCCGGGAAACTCGTGACCGTCCTTACCCCGCAGCAGTTCATGAAATCCGATCAACAGCTCGTGAAAGCCTACGTCGAGGCATTCACCGCCGGCCAGCCGTAGGTCCCGCCTGGTCGTTTTTCCGAGGCGTGTTTTGCGCTGAGATTTTCGCTGCCTGTGCTTTCCTGAGCTTTGCCTTGTTTGCGTTCTTTGCGGTTTCCCCCGCGTCCTCTGCGATTTAAGATCTGCAATATGACCTTTTGGCAATTCATCACTCAAAATCGACTGCAAATCCTCAGCCTCACCGCTGAACACCTGAGGATCGTCGGCATTTCTATTTTTCTGGCGGCCGTTGTCGGCATCCCGCTCGGCATTCTCATCTCCCGCCGTCCGTTTCTCGACAAACCCGTCCTCGGAATCGCGAACATCATTCAAACCATGCCCAGCCTCGCGCTCTTCGGTTTCCTCCTGCCTGTTCCATGGATCGGAGCCCGTGCCGACCGGCTCGCCATTCTCGCCCTCGCTCTTTACGCACTCCTGCCGCTCATTCGCAATACCTATACCGGCATTAAAGGAGTTGATCGTTCCATCGTCGAAGCCGCGCGCGGCATGGGCATGACGGACCGCCAGCTTCTGTGGCAAGTTGAACTGCCGCTGTCTCTGAACGTCATCATCGCTGGAATCCGCGTCGCCACTGTGATTTCAGTCGGCCTCGCCACCATCGCCGCCGCCATCGGCGCGGGAGGCCTGGGCGAATTCATATTTCGCGGTCTTGCCATGGTCAACAATCAAGTAATCCTCGCGGGCGCCGTTCCCGCCGCGCTTCTCGCCCTTACCGCCGACTTCTCCTTAGGGCGTCTTGAGAAATGGCTGGCCCCGCGCTGATTTCGTTGCGCTGTTTGCCACTTTGTTCGAGCTCTTTTACGGTTCAGGATTTGTTCTCTCTGCGTTCTCTGCCGCCTTTGCGGCCTTTTCTCTGCGTACTCTGCGCTTTAAGATTTAGTTTTTTCATGCCCTTTTTCGGTTAAGGTTTTGTTCTTTCTGCGGCCTTTCTCTGCGCGCTCTGCGCTTTAAGATTTTGCCCGTCTCTGCCTGTTCTGCCCTTCAAGCTTTTCTCGCCCTCCGCGCTTTACTTTCCCTGTAATAATCATTGAACCCGATGCTCGCCCACCGCCTTTCCGCAGCCATCATCATTTTGCTGCTCACTGCCTGCGGTCCTCCCCGCCGCGACCGCATCGTTGTGGGTTCCAAGAACTTCACCGAACAGCTGGTACTCGGCGAAATCATCGCTCAACAGATCGAACGCAAAACCCACCTCCCGGTCGAACGCCGTTTTTACCTGGCGGGCTCCTATATCTGTCACCAGTCCATTCTCTCCGGACGCATCGATATTTACCCCGAGTACACCGGCACCGCCCTTACCGCAATTCTGAAACTGCCGCCTGCGAAGGATCCTCAGCAGGTTTTCGAAACCGTCGCCCGTGAGTACCAGTCGCGCTTTAACCTTAAAGTAGGCCCCAATCTCGGCTTCAATGACACTTTCGCTTTGGAGATTCGTGGCGACGACGCACGCCGCCTCAAACTGAAAACCATTTCCGATGCTGCCCCGCACGCAATTCATTGGCGCGCCGGCTTTGGTTACGAATTTATGGAGCGTCCCGACGGTTACCGAGGATTGGCCGCTACTTACGGACTGAAGTTTGCTGAAAATCCCCGCATCATGGATCTCGGCCTGCTAGCCCGCTCCCTGAAAGACCATCAGATCGATCTCGGCGCCGGCAACACCACTGACGGCCTCATTCGCGCTCTCGACCTCTTTGTTCTCGAAGACGACAAGCATTATTTCCCGCCTTACGAAGCTGTCCCGATTGTTCGCCAGGAAGCTCTCTCAGCTCACCCGGAAATAGCGCAGGCGCTGGCGGAATTAGCTGGAAAGATCAGCGACGCAGAGATGCGTGAGCTGAACTATCAGGTCGACGGCAAACACCGCGATGCAAAACAGGTAACCGCGGAGTTCCTCACCAGTAAGGGCTTTTAGAATCAGCTGCGCGTAACATTACCTTCGGGAAACGCTTCAGTGAACCTTTTTCTCCGCTCCGCCTCTAGCCATACATCCTTTGTCAGGCTAATCTGAATCCATACCTAAAACTTCTCTGCCGGTGCGGTATTTTGATCTCAATCGGAGTGTGAAATGGTCAGGTTAACCCCGAACTCTAAGCCCGGGTGCGCCCTTGCTCTGTTCGCTGTCTTCTCATTAATCGCCTCAGCACGAAGTAATCGCCCCGGCCGGCTGGATAACCGCACCATCGATGAGTCTCAGCTGGTCCCGCTTTCCGGCACCGTTCGCAGATTGCCACACGCGGAATTTGATCGCGGCCGGGTCAGCTCGGACATGCCCCTCAATCGCGTGGCGCTTGTATTTCGCCTTACAGACGAGCAGCAGAACGGTCTTGATAAGCTGGCCCGGCAGCAGCAGGACCCGGCTTCCCCCAATTTCCGTAAGTGGCTGACTCCGGAACAGTACGCTCAGCGATTTGGCGTGCCGGATTCCGATCTGAACAAAATCAGCGCTTGGCTGCGTTCCCGAGGCTTGCAGGTTATCGGGCCCTCGCGCAGCCACACCCAGCTCTACTTCAGCGGGACTGCATCGCAAGTCGAATCCGTTCTTCGCACCCAGATTCACAGCTATCGCATAAACGGCCAGGCCCATTTCACCAACACCACCGATCCACTGTTGCCGCAAGCTCTATCCGCTATGGTCCTGAGCGTTCGCAACCTCAACGATTTTCGGCCTCACAAGCACTCCACCGTCCGCCTGGTGCCACATCTCACTTCCCATATTTCCGGTGCGCACTTTCTTTCCCCTGCCGACTTCGCGACCATTTACAACGTCAAGGCCCTTTACAACTCCGGACTGGATGGCTCCGGCGTGAAGATCGCAGTGGTCGGTGACAGCGCCGTTACTCTTGCTGACATCAATACCTTTCGATCTCTCTCCGGGCTTCCCGCGAATACTCCCACTGTTGTCACTGTGCCCGGCACTGGCACCGCCGCGCACAACGGCGACGAAGGCGAAGCCGACCTCGATCTCGAATGGGCGGGCGCCGTTGCCAAAGGCGCAAACATCACCTACGTTGTCGCAGGCAGCACTTCTCAGAGTGGTGCTTTCGACGCTCTCCAGTTTGCCATCGATCAAAATATCGCGCCCGTGATCAGCAACAGCTTCGGACTGTGCGAATCTGATATCGGAACGTCCAACGCAAAAGTCGTGCAGCAATGGGCGCAGCAGGCCAATGTTCAGGGACAATCTATTACTTCGGCTACCGGGGATGCCGGAGCTGCAGACTGCGATGGCGACGCGTCAACTCCTCCAACCGTCGCTAAGAAAGGCCTTTCCGTAGATGTGCCCGCCGCCGTTCCCGAAGTTACTGGTGTCGGAGGCACCGAATTCGATGGCGACGGTCCCGGCTCCGTGACCGGAACCACCCCCAACACCGATGCTGGCGCAACCCAGTTCTGGAGCGGCACCACCGGCGCTGCCGATGCTGTCAGCTCTGCCCTCTCCTACATTCCGGAAAAGGCCTGGAACGATGGGGCGGCTGGGCAGCCGATCTCTTCCGGTGGTGGTGGAACCAGCAACATATTCGGCAAACCAAGCTGGCAATCCGGTCCGGGCGTTCCCGCCGACGGCGTTCGCGACGTTCCCGATATCTCTCTGAACGCCTCCCCCAATCATGACGGCTATCTGGTCTGCACCAAAGGCAGCTGTGTAGTCGGATTTCGCAATTCCGCAGCCGGCAACTTCACTGTTTTTGGTGGCACCTCCGCCGGCGCACCCACTTTCGCCGCGATCATTGCCATTGCTAATCAGGCTCTACAGACCTCCGGCCTGGGCAGCATCAATCCCACGCTTTACGCCATAGCCGTCGCCAACTCCGGCGCGTTTCATGACATTCAAAAAGGCAACATCATCGTCCCTTGCGCTCAGGGAACACCCAACTGCCCCGCCACTTCCCCTTTTCAGTTCGGCTTTTCCACCACCGCCCGTTATGACCTCGCCACCGGCTTGGGTTCTGTCGATGCCAATGCTCTGATCAATGCCTGGATGTCATTTACGCCTTCGCCCGATTTCGCGCTCGGCAGTTTCTCCGCCACCACCACCTCCGGCCAGCAGACTTCTACTACGGTCAGCGTTGATCCCATCGCAGGCTTCACCGGCACCGTCGATCTCACCTGCACTCCGCCCGCCACCGGGAGCATTACTTGTTCGCTCAATCCGGCTTCAGTTTCCGTAAACGGGTCCACAGCGACCGCCACACTTACGATTGGCACCGCCAGCGCCGCCGTTCATTCGCCGGGAGAATTCTTGTGGCTCTCCGCCGGCGGTGGCATGTTCGCCGCCATATTCGTTCTCCCTCTTTCTGCTCGCAAGCGCCGCGCCGGATTTCTAAGCTCACTGCTCGCACTCATCATCGCCGCTGGCTTCGCCGGTTGTGGCGGCGGTAGTGGAGGCTCGGGCGGTGGCGGCTCTTCGCACGGCACTGCTGCCGGCAATTACAATCTCACTATCACCGGGACCAGCGGAGGCAGTTTGTCCCACACCGCGACTGTGCGACTGAAAGTGAACTAACTCCACTCGTGTGTTGCGGCCGCCTTTTCTACGAAAGCTTCCAGTAAGCTCTCAGCCGCGAAGCCGCAAGAATACAGCCCACGGCGTAAGCCGTGGGCAAGTTTGGAACGCGAACAAAGCCGCACAGGGGCGACAGAGTAGTTCTCAGCTATACACACCAGCGCTGCGAGCGCGCTTACTTCAAGTTCGGCTTCAGCCGCGGAAGTTCAAGTCAAGCCCTTCTGCAGAACGCCGATATATAGCGAGTGAGCACTCCGCCATCCGCTGCCTCACCCGCTAGAATATCGCCTCCAACCACTTCGCGCTTTGTGGCCCGCCAGGCCATCCTGACCAAAGACGAAAAAGTGTTTGGCTACGAATTGCTCTTCCGCAATGGCGTCGAGAGTTATTTCTGCGCGCCTGATAGCGAAATCGCCTCGCGCAGCACGCTTGATACTTCCATGCTTCTGGGCCTGGACGTCCTGTGCGACGGCCGGCGCGCTTTCATCAATTGCACCCGCGATACGCTGCTCAAAGACTATGTCACCCTGCTTCCTGCCAATCAGACCGTTGTTGAAGTTCTGGAGAGCGTTGAGCCCGATGACTTTGTGATGGCCGCCTGCCTGCGTTTAAAAGAAGCCGGCTACATGATCGCGCTCGATGACTTCGCCCCCAACGATCCCCGCATGTCGATGATCGATCTCGCCGACATCATCAAAGTCGATTTTCTCGAGACCACCGCCGAGCAGCGCGGCGCCATGTTGAAACGCATCGGCCCCTGGCGCTGCCGCATGCTGGCGGAAAAAGTTGAGACCCGCGAGGACTTCCATTCCGCGCGCAATTCCGGCTTTGTTTATTTCCAGGGATTCTTCTTTCGCAGGCCTGAACTCATGCAGACTCATGAGATTCCTGCCAACCGCCTTAACTACATGCGGATGTTGCAGGCCGTATCTCAGCCTGAACTCGACTCGCGCGGCATCGAAAATGCCATCAAGAGCGAAGCCTCCCTTTGTTACCGTCTCCTGCGCTATCTGAATTCGGCCACCTTCGGTTTTGCCACCGAGATCCACTCTGTCCGCCACGCTCTTGCCATGCTCGGCGAACGCGAGGTGCGCCGCTGGGTTCGCCTGGTCGCCACTCTCGCCGCTGGCCAGGACAAGCCCAGTGACCTTATCCTCTCCGCTCTCGTCCGCGCTCGTTTTTGCGAAACCCTCTCCTCCAAAATTCAGCACGGCGGCTCCGACCTCTTCCTGCTGGGCCTGATCTCCGCCATGGACTCGATTCTCGGCATCCCCATGTCCGATGTGCTTGAAAACGTTCCTCTGGATCAGGAAACTGCTGCCGTCTTACGCGGAGGAGCCAGCCCCTTGCGGCCACTTTATCAGCTGATGCTCGCGCAGGAATCGGGCAATTGGGAGAGTGTTCCGGCGCTGACCCGCCAGTTGAGTCTCGATGAAACTGAAGTCGCAGCTGCCAGCGCCGAGGCCATGCAATGGGCGCGTGAAGTCACATCCAGCTGAAATCGGTGCTTAACCAGCTACTGGCGCCCTCACTTCACTCTCTCGCGCCCGCTCCATGCCCGGACAAGCCTCGCCCAGCAGCGGCCATCCTTTTCTTAGCACAAAGTCCAGCCACGCCCCCGCCGCCTGCGAGGTCAGCACTGCCACCAGCACCAGCGTCGTATAAAAACTTGCGCTGATGATTCCTGCATCGAATGCCACGCTCGCCAGCACGATTCCCGGTCCCCCGCGCGCGTTCAGCGCCATCGACAGATTCACGCTGTCCCGCCATTCAAATCCCGCCAGTCTCGCCCCCAGTCCAGCGGAAACCAGCTTCACCAGGCATGCAATGCCCAGAAAGCCGGCCAGCATGCCCACTGAAAATGACTTGCTGAAATCGAGCTTCAGCCCCACCGCTGCAAAGTAAACCGGCACAAATACCGCAAACGAAATTCGGCTGAGCGAACTTATCGCCTCCGTGAACTGGGGCTCGGGATCTCTGCTCAGCGCGAAACCCGCCAGAAATGCGGCGAACACCAGGCTCACATCCAGCAGCGCCGCCAGGCACGTATAGCCCAGCAGCACGATGAACAGGTACGCCAGCGGGTTGTTTTTCGCCACTACATTCCATCGCGCTGCGCCCGCCCGCTGCAGCAGTTTGGGCAGTACCGTCAGCCCCGTTACGAAGAACAACAACGTGATTACCACATGCAACACGATCTTCTGCTTGGGCATCGTTCCCGCCTGCGCCAACGAGGTCGCCACCGCCAGCACCGCCCATAGCACGATATCTTCAAACACCGCTACGCCCAGAATCAGCCTTGCAAAGCGGGTATGCAGAATCTTCAGATCATGCAGGATTTTCGAGATCACCGGGATCGAAGTCACCGCCATTGCAATACCGATTACCAGCACTAACGGCAATCGCTGGTTGGCCGGCCCCATCAACCGGACCAGATTCAACTGCGTCGCGAAACCCAGCGCAAACAGAAAAGGCAGCCCTGTGCCCACCAGCCCCAGCCATGCCACCTGCCGCCGGTCTTCCGCACCGAACAGCCCACGCGTCTCCGCGCCGGAAGCAAACATCAGCAGCAAAAGTCCCAGGTTATAAAGAAATGAAATCGCTACTTCGTGGCTTGAGGATTTGCTTAGGAAATGCCCGAGCACGTTCGGCCCAAGCAGCACACCCGCCAGGATCTCCCCGACCACACGGGGCTGCCTCAGCCTTGTAAACAGAAATCCCAGGATGTGTGCGGCGGCAAACAAAACCAGCAGCCTGCCCGCAAAGGAGCCAAATTCCGCTGTCGTCATCGCTGTTAACTCAAACGCCCAGCTTAGGATGGGAGGCTTTGCTGCTGTCGTTGCACGCCCGGGCAGAATCGCTTGCCGGAACTCTCCGCCCGGGCTCGGGTTACTTCTGTGCAAATCTACCGTGAGATTGCACTTGCGCGGATTTCGCCAGTAACGATACCATTTACTTGTTCCCAATCGGCCATGCTCTCCAGCTGGCCCATCGCGCCCCAGTTCCAGGCGCCAATTGGATAAACGAAATCCACGCGTTAGCACCGTTGGGGTTTTGCGCAACCTGGTGTAAGTGCGCAAAGGGATACATAGATCACCAGACTGGCGGCGCGCAACATCATCCGCCAAACGGACTTAGTACGATTTTTCTAACACGAGACAAACTATGAATGCAGGACCTGGAAGCCCCTCCGGCGGTGGCGGAGGAGGCAGAAACAGACGCCGGCGTGGCCGGCGTCCGCCTCATCGCGGCGCTCAGCACGGTCGTGATCGTCAACAACACGGCGGCATCTACACCGCCCCTATGGACCATAGCTACCGCGCTGCTCTTGGCGGAAACAATGGTGCGCGTGCCGGCCGCCAGCGGCCGGGCTTCGCTCCCTCCTACAATCCAGTCGACCCTGAACCGCTGCCGGCCCAGGCGGAAGACGCTGTTTCGCGCATCTTCGCCTTTGTCGACGACCTTTTCTTTGTAGCCAAAATTCAGGAGACCGCGCGCAAGCTCAACGTCAAAGTCGAGTTTATAAAAACTGAAAAAGATCTGCTCGACAAAGTGAAGCAAAACGGCGAAGGAAAGCCTTCCCTGATCATCTTTGACCTCAATAATGCCAATGCGAAGCCGCTGACTCTCATTCCTAAGCTGAAGACAAAGCTCAAGAAGGGCACTTCCATCATCGGCTTTCTCTCGCATGTGCAGGGAGATTTAAAGCAGAAGGCGCATGAGGTCGGATGTGACATGGTACTGCCGCGTTCCGCGTTTTCGCAGAACCTGCCGCAGTTGCTGCGCCGTCACGGCGCGCCCGAACCGGAAGAAGAAACCACCGCCTGAGTTCGTACTCTATTTGTTGTCGAAGGTTAGCGTCACAAACTTCTTGTACCTGGCCTTGTCCTGCTCCGCCTGACTGGGCGCCTTGACCTGGCAATCTGGTTTTGGGTTGGTTCCCGCCTGCGCTGGTTTCGGATCAGGCTGCGCGCAGGATGCTGGTGCTTTGGTTTCCGCCATGGGGGGGGCCGCGGGACGAATTGTTGCGTGCGTCCGGCCGGATGAATGCGAGGTTGCGCCGGACGTGGCACTGCCCAGTCTGCCGCCCAGCCGGCTCGCAGCGTTGCTGGTGCTTCGCCCCAGGCTGGTGCCAGCCTTCGCCCCCGCGCCGGCCGACATCGAGTGAATCATCACCGATTCGGCCGCTGCCTGACAGAACGCTGCGACCGCACCCGCCAGCATCACCACTCCCACCAGCAAAATGCTTCTTTTCATAAGCTCCCCTTTTTCATGCCGCATCTGCCGCATTCGCGGAGTCAGCCCGCTCGGCAGACTGGGGTGCCAGCCGCTCGGGTGCAGCTTCTTTTACTGTTTCAGTCTGTTCCTGCGGCTCTGCTTGCTTCACCGCCGACCCCAGCGGCAAGGTCGCGCATACGATAGTGCCTCGCCCGGCAGATTGAAAGTCGAGGCTTCCCCCCAGCTGTCGCAAGCGTTCCCGCATCCCGCGGATTCCAACCCCGGGTGAACTGCTCAACTCAAGCGTCTTCATCTTCTCAGGCGAAATCCCCTGTCCATCATCTTCCACCGCCACCTGGATGGCGCCTTTCTCTCGCGCTATCAGAATTTTCGCTCGCTGGCCTTGCGCGTGCTTATGCACATTGGTTAGGCACTCCTGCACGAAACGGAAAATTGCCGTCTCCAGTTCCGGAGTCAGCCGCTCGAAATCTTTTGGAATCTCGAGCACTACCTCAATCTTGCTTCTCTCCGCAAAACCTTCCGCGTACCAGCGCAATGCCGAAGCCAGTCCCGCTTCATCCAGCAACGGTGGATGAAGCAAATGAGAAATCGTCCGGATCTCCTGGTTCATGTCTCGCACCAGCGTGGCACTGTCCCGCAGCGTGCTCGCAGTTCTGGTTAGCTTCTCGATATCCGACTCCACCGATGCGAGGTTCATCCCCAGCGCCGCCAGAGATTGCCCTACGCTGTCATGAAGCTCGCGCGCAATGCGGCGTCGCTCATCGTCTTGCAATCTCATCAGCCGCGCCGTCAGTTGCCGCAGACCGGAATTGGCGGTGTCCAGTTCAAGCGTGCGTTCCTTGACTTGCTTCTCGAGTTCGCCGCGCGCAATTCTTAGTTCCTGGTTTTCGCGCCGCCGGCTCTCTCCCATGGCAATGATCACTGCACTCGCCAGAAAGAATCCCGCCATCCCAGTCCACTCGCGCAATGTCCACAAAGGTGAACCGGCCGGCCGTACGAACAGAATCTGCGCACCCAATAACCCCATTAGCGCTGTGACCACTGCAGGACCGGTCCCGCAGTACCAGGCCGCAAACGCCACCGCCGGAACAACTATAGTGTAGGGGAGAGAGTGCCCAAGAACAGGCGTGAACGCCCAGCGGATCGCCAGCACCGCCGCAACCGCAACCAGCGCATTCACGTACCGGAGGGCAACCGAACTGTTTCTATCCATAGCCCTCCTGCAGAGCAGGGGAGTACAATCGCAATCCTCAGATTTTACCCTAGTTTATCCAGAATTCATGGAACTATTGCGCCCGCCCGCGGGTGGGTAGGCATGCAAAACATTTCCACTTAGCTTCCGCATCGTTCGCCATCGCAGGCGAGGAATGTGGGGTGGATTGGTTCCCACTTCTCGCAAAAACGGCGAGAAGTGGGGCACCCCGATTTTTCGGCAAAAGCCCGCAGGCAAGGGCGAGGAATGTGGGGTGGATTGGTTTCCCACTTCTCGCAAAAACGGCGAGAAGCGGGGCACCCCGCGAGAAGTGGGGCACCCCGATTTTTTCGGCAAAAGCCCGCAGGCGAGGGCGAGGAATCCGTATGCCAATGGCGAGCGGCTTAGCCACTGCGGGAGCCCTCACTTAGCATCGTGAAAAATAACCCCCAGCGTGTACCGCGTCCCACTTCTCACCAGACTTACCCCATGCCGCACGTTCACCCTATAAAACCCGTGCTTTCCCTTCACCGCCCGGTACCGTGTAGTAAAAATCACCATCTGCCCTTGCCGCGCAACGATCACCTCGGCCTTGGACTGGGCCCGGGGTTGCTGCTCCAGCAGCACAAACTCGCCGCCCTCATAATCTTCCCCCGCCTGGCTCAGAAAGCACGTCATCTGCAACGGAAACGCCAACTCGCCATAGATATCCTGGTGCAGGCAGTTGAAGCCGCCTGCCTCGTAATGCAGCAGCAGCGGCGTCGCGCGCGTTTGCCCCTGCTTCCGGCATGATTTCAAGAAGGCCTCATGGGTCTCCGGAAACCTCTCTTCCGCTCCCAGTTGTTCATTCCATCGGTTGGCGACCGGCGCCAGGTGCGGAAAGCATGTCTCGCGGATCTCCTGCACCACCGGCGGCAGCGGGTAATCGAAATACTTGTACTCACCCCGTCCGAACCGATAGCGCTGCATCACGATGTGGCTGCGGAATCCCTGGTCACGTCCGTAGAGCTCAACCAGTCCTCTGCATTGCTTGGCGGTTAAAACCTCTGGCGTAAGCGCGTATCCCTTCTCCTGAATGGATACCCGCAGCCCGGGCCAGTCGAGTCCCTGCAGTCTCTGCATGACGTTCTGCATCTTCGGTTGCTCCACACTCGATCGTAGGTCTTTAGCGCAAGTGCGGACTATCCGAAAATTGCGGCAAAAAGAAAAGGCCTCCATTGGGAGGCCTTTCTAATCTATTTTCGTCAGCGCTTATTGCGGAGTGTTCGTGGCCTTGATTTCGGTGGGTTTGATGTCACTCTTCACGTCCGCCGCATCGTTTGGCAATAGCGGCTTGGCCGCAAAGAAACTGTGATCATACAGTCCGCGGTACATGCGCCCGGCAATCTCCGCTGCCTTCGGCCCATAGGTGGGACGCCCGCCCTGCAGGAACACCACCGTCACAATCCGTCCGACGTCGGTTTTCGCATAAGACGCGAACCATCCATAACGCGTTCCCGACTTCGAGCAGGTACCTGTTTTACCGAGAATCTCTTCTTCGCTGAAGTTCAGCTTCACACTGCGCGCGGTGCCGAACATCACCGCGCCCGCCATGCCGTCAGAAATTTCCGGAATCAGCGGAGCAATATCTAAATGCCGCTTCACGCGCGGCTCAAAATTCGCAACCTGGTCGGCCGATGTCGGATGCTGCAAGTAATAAAGCGTGCCGCCATTGGCGATGGCAGAAACCATCGCACCCAGCTGCAAAGGGGTCATGGAGATGCCTTCGCCGAACGAGCACATCTTCCCTACGCCACCCAGCTTCGCCGAGATCTCTTCTTCGGGATAAATTCCCATTTGCTCGCCCGGGATGTTGTATCCCGCCAGCTCGCCCAGGCCGAACTCATGCGCGTAGAAGCTTACTTTTTCAAAACCCAGCTGCCGGCCCAGCGCCTCAAAATACGCATTGTTGGAGCGCGCCAGCGCCGTGGTCAAATTCATCCGGCTGCGCCGTCCCAGTCGGATTTCGGTGTCTTTGGTGATCAGATCTTCACTCAGCGCCGCCAAAGCGACCGACAATTTGATGGTCGAGCACGGCTGCGCTCCGCTTGAAAGCGCCAGCTTCTGGTTCACCATCGCCAGCACCCGCCCGCTGGTCGGCTCGATCGCCAGGACGGTGCCGTTCATATTTCCCAGCGCATCAATCGCTGCTTGCCGCACGATCGGATCTTCGCCCGCGGTGACGTCACCCTCGGACGCATCTTCCATAAATGAATTGGCCGTGAACCGCTCATAGTACCGGTGCCGCCGCCGGTGCGCGCTCGCCCTTACTACTCGCGACCTCTGTGTCCGGCTCCGGGCCAGGTGGCGCATGCGTTTTTTTGCATGCGAAGACTCGTTCAGCTTGCGCGACCGCGAATGGCTGTTGGTCAGCGTTCTGGTGCTGACGGTGGCTGCCGGTGCGAATTCCGCCAGCAGCATCAATATCCCGGCGACGATGGCGATAAATCTTAAGCTTGTCTTCTGGCCCAATTTTCTTTCCCCGGTCATGGAACTCACATCCGCTTACGATGCACGCCACTTGCCATGCGACGTAAAATCTGCATCTCTGCAATGTTACGGGACTTATTCAGCTCTGGGCAATGGGAAAGTTGGACAAGGCACGAATGGGGGATGAGATTCTAAGCACCTCAAACCAAGCAACTTACCGCCACTTAGAAATCATCTGCCGTCCTTTCGTAATCCGCCGCCGGTTACTTCAACGATGCTCCCACGCAGTGGAAATCTTTTCCGGCCGCAATCTTCACTCCCACCCAAATCGACATCTTTTGCCGAGATATTGTGTTTGAATGACAATTTATCTCGCTCGAGGATGACATGACCGACTGCCTGTTCTGCCGCATCGTTGCCCAGGAAATTCCTTCCAGGAAAGTTTACGAAGACGACTCCACGTACGCCTTCGAAGACCTGGATCCGCAAGCGCCCACCCACGTGCTGGTGGTTCCAAAAAAACACCTTCCCGGATTGAAAGAAGCAACTAGCGGAGACGCCGAAATGGTAGGACGCTGTCATCTCGCAGCCGCCGAAATCGCCCGCCAGCGCGGCATCGAGAACGGATACCGCACCGTTCTTAACGTCGGCCCCGGCGCCGGACAGTCGGTCTTTCACCTGCACGTCCACCTTATCGGCGGCCGCCAACTCCACTGGCCGCCCGGCTGACATTTTTTTAGACCAGAAATAGCCGGCGGCGGTGGTGTTCTGCGCCTGGACATTCTGCGCCTGGATATTCTCCGTGAGATCGGGCGGCGAGATGTGACCTTCTGTTTTGGCTCCAGCAGGTTTCTTCAGAGCCCCGGCAAACCGGATAGAGAGCCCGATGCGCCGCTACGCCCGATAAAAATTGATTCCCAGGTCTCGCAAAGGCGGCGAGACCTGGGGCACCCAATACAACACTGAACTATCCACTCTTCTATCCTGCGCGACGCGTGACGGACAGTGGGGTCCATCGCAGCACTCTCACTCCCCCGGCCGCCGCTGCTTCATCTTCCATCACCCAGTTCCCGTTTTCCCGATAACCGATCAGTTGCACAATCGAGCCATCGGACTTCATGCCCACCACAACAGATTCTTCACCGTCATTGGGGAGACCGTCTTCAATCGAGGTCCAATCCATGGGAACCTCCTACCATCTCTGGCAGCATACATCGGTAGCGATCATTCAGCGGTTGACTTCATCAGCACCTATTACGACGTGGCCTACATGGAGACTACGCCGAAAGCATACACCCAGCTGCCCACTGGGTAACAAACTTCCCATCCTGGGAAAACCCGGCGAACACGGCCTCGCCCGCCAGCCAAGCAAGGGCTGGCTAAGTAGCTGATTATCTAGCTGTTTAGCTGTTTCTCTCCTGGAACTCGCCTTGCACTATGAGTGTTCGATCGGCTGAGGTAAAGCTAATGAGAATCGCCACCTTACTCGCGACCCTGTTACTGGTTTCCGCAGCTTCCGCTCAGGAGCCCAACACCAAGCACACCGCCATCAAGCAAGCCGAATCCGCCAAAATGCAGTACCCCGTCGAAGCACGCGGCATCTTTCAGAATGACGCACCGTCGCTCCAGCCCAAACCGCTTCCCGTGCTGCACCCGTCTCTGGCCGAGATTGCCCGTGCAGCCCGGATTGCCCGCGCCAACTCCCAGCGCGCCGCGCTCAGCATTGAAACCGACGATCTTCTACAGGGTAACGATCGGAAGAACACCGATCAGAGAAACAACGATCAGAGAAACAACGATTCGCAGAACAAGGCGCAGGACAGATAACCAGGCAAGCTCGAACGTCCCGCTACCATTTCGTGCCCTGCAGCCACCAGTTGCCCGCCAGTTTTCCGCTTTGCCACGAACCCGCAATCTGCTGCTCCATCGTGTGATTCAGCATTTCCTCGAAACTCTTTCCACTGAATCCTTCGAGGTCTGCCTGCCAGCTGCCGGAATATTGCCGGCCTCCCTTAACCCAGGCATGCCATGTGCCGCGCCATCCCGCAGCTGACTTCTGTGCGGACCATGTTCCTTCCGCCACACTCTTGTGTGCATCGTTCAACAGAATCCATGATCCGCTTCCCGCATTACGCGAATCCAGAAGGCCATTCCATCGGCCGCGAAACTGCGCGCTCCTGCCGACACTTGCATTGAACGTTCCATGCAGCGTGGTATCCGCTTTCAGCGGCCTGGATTTCGCGGATTGCGCAAGCGCGCAGGTGAGGAGCAACAGGACCAACAGAGCAGCACGCATGGCAGGCAGCATTCTACTCCGCCATGTGGGAGGCGAATATTGATGCAAATGGAATCAGTGCGAATGAAATTGGTGCAAATGAATCAATTCGAATCGCGCGATTTTGCAAATGCTCCGGCAGTGCTGAGCCGTACCCAGGTCACAAACCCCTCGGCAGACTCCCGCTCGCGATCGAAATAAGGTTGCCGTACATCGGGCGGCGGTATATCCCTGACCGGCGCGTCGTGCCAGCGCGGGTGGTTTGTGCCCCCCAGAACGTGGTCGGCAACCATGCCCCGCAGGCCGGTCATATGCTTGCGCAGTGCAGCCCGTAATTGGCTCAGGAGGTCCTGCAGCTCAGTGTCATCTTCCGCCGCAGCTGCCAACCGGCAAAGCTCTCTGACGTGTTTATCGAAGTTGTCATTCATGGCATTCCTGGCACGCATGGCACGCACGAGCAGACTGCCACAGCTCGGGTGAAAGTTCGATACCGTACATTACTGATTTTTAAGCTGCGCCTGCACGCCTGGCTCTCAGGCCGCGTACCCGAAACACCTGATTACGCTTACTTTTTGCTGCGCTTTCCCCGTGCCTCGGTCAGGCCACGCTTAAGATCTGCGAGGAGATCGGAGTCCGACGCAGGAATGTGCACCGGCGCTTTCGTGCCCGCCTCTCTCCCCAGCCATCGCTCCAGTTCCGGCGGCGATGCCTCCACGTAACGTCCAATTTTCTTCACCGGCATTCCCTCGCTGGCCCATCGCTGTACGGTCGAAGTGGGCTGGCTCAGAAATTTGGCAATCGCCGCCCAACCCTTCAGAAGTTGTGGGGCCTTCGCAATTTTCTTGCTCGCCATGGTGTGCAGTCCTCTACGTTTATTTTTAGAAATGTATCCAGTTCAGCCGAATAAGCGCCAGTGTTGCGCTGCCCACGATCAGCCACAGGATCAGTCCTTGCAGAAGCGGCCTGATGCCGACCGATCTCAAGGTTTCTCTGCTCAGCCCAGTCCCAATCAGGAACAGCGTGACAGTCAGCCCGATTTTCCCCAGATGATTCAGGACCGCAAATTCCGTGCTGAACCTCGGCAAGAATGTGTTCAGGAAAGACGCTACACAGAAAAACAGGATGAACCATGGCCACTGGATTCGCACTTTCGATTTCAAAACCATCGCCACCACCAGCGAGAGCGGCACAATCCACAGTGCCCGCGCCAGTTTGACGGTGGTGGCGACCGCCAGGGCGATGGCTCCGTATCTCGCGGTCGCTCCGACTACTGAACTGGTGTCGTGAATCGCCAAGGCCGACCACAAGCCGAATTGCTCCTGGCTCATGCGTAACGTGTGACCCAGCAGGGGGAACAGAAATAACGCGATCGAGTTCAGCACGAACACCGTTCCCAGCGAGACCGCCATCTCTTCGTCGTTCGCGTCGGCAATCGGGGCCACCGCCGCAATCGCGCTTCCGCCGCAGATCGCCGTTCCCGCGCTGATGAGCAATGACGCCTTGCCTCCCACCCTGATCGCATATCCCAGCGCCAGTCCCAGGGCCATGGCCGCACTAATGCTGACTGCGGTGTACAGGAAACCTGATCGCCCGGCTTGAACGATCTGGTGCAGATTCATGCCGAAGCCCAGACCCACCACTGAGGCCTGCAGCAGCCACCTGGTCAGGTTTCGGCTTTCCTCCTGATAGGGATGGACCAGCGTGAGTCCAAAGATCAGTCCTGCCGCCAGTGCCAGCGGCGGCGAAATGAAACCGCTCGCCGCCAGAATGGCGCCGGCGAAAAATGTGAGTTTGTTAAGTGACACCCCAAGCCTGAAGACGCAGCACCTCTCTGTATGTTTATCTCTGCCTGTGAATGAAAGTTGGCGATTGATTCTAGCCTGACTCGGCTGTGACGGCACGCCGGTCATCCCGAGCGCAGCGTTTTTCTTCGCGGAGCGAGGGAGCGGCCGCTCCATACCAACTGACCTAGTGGTCGACGTACCAAACAAATCAGCCCCGATCGTGCCGGGGCTGTCTTACAACTCACAACTCTTAACTCACAACTCTTAACTATCTTTTTCTTTCATCCTTCTCCACCACACCATCCTTGATGTGAATGATCCGATGGGCATATTCCGCGATGTCATGTTCGTGCGTCACCAGCACGATGGTATTTCCCTCTGCGTGCAGGCGATCCATCAGCGCCATGATTTCGTTGCCGGTCTGCGAATCGAGGTTGCCGGTCGGTTCGTCGGCCAGAATGATCGACGGACGATTCACCAGCGCGCGCGCAATCGCCACTCTTTGTCGCTGTCCGCCGGAGAGCTCATTGGGCTTGTGGCTCATACGCGATTCCATACCCACCGATGTCAGCGCCGCTTTCGCCCGCTCGGCGCGCTCTTCCGAGGGAATGCCCGCGTAAATCAGCGGCAGTTCGACGTTATGCAGGGCCGTGGCCCGGGCCAGCAGGTTGAAGGTCTGAAAAACGAACCCGATTTCTTTATTGCGGATGCGCGCCAGTTCGTCGTCATCCAACTCGCTGACTAATTGCCGGTTCAGCCAGTACTGGCCTTTGCTCGGTGTATCCAGGCAGCCAATCAGGTTCATCAGGGTCGATTTGCCGGAGCCGCTCGGCCCCATGATGGCAACATATTCGTTCTCTCGTATGCGCAGGTTCACCCCGCGCAAGGCGTGCACCTGCTGCTCGGATCCCATGTCATAGGTCTTCCACAAATCTTCGGTGTAGATGATGGCTGAATCGGGCGCACCCGACACCACTGGCTGCGACATATTGATGACTTCTGCGGTTGCCATCTTCCTCTCCTCTGGGGCCAAACACCCACTCCAATCAGGTTCTAGTTGGACGCTCTACGGTTCGCTTTGTTAGTCCCGAATCATTCGGTTAAAAGTCCCTGTTATTCCGAGTATAAAAGTCCATGTCATTCCGCGACTCGGAACTCGCAACTCGCGACTAACTCTGCTTCTCGCAAGTCGGGACTCACGAATAGCCCTTAACTCTCTTCTTCAATTCTCTTCTTCAACTCTCTTCTTCCTTTTTCGGCGCGCTGTTGTCTACTTTTACGCTCGCTCCCGGCTTCATGGTTCGCAAAACTTTGTAACTGCCGGTAACGATCTCGTCACCGTCCTTCACTCCGCTCACCACTTCAATATCGGTCGTTCCCGCGATTCCGGTCTGCAGCGGAACGAACTCAGCCTTGCCATTCCGGATCACGAACACGCCCTGCTCTTCCTTCTTATCTTCGCCGCCTTTCGGCGCAGCCGCCTGCACCGAGCCGTTGCCGTTCCTGGCGGCCTCAATATCCGCCTGGCTTCGCGCTGTTAACGCCTGGATCGGAATGGTAAGAATGCCGCCGCGCGTGGCCGTGGTGATCTTGGCGGTAGCCGACAGCCCCGGCCTCAGGTCTGGCGGCGGGTCCTGCAGTGTGACAACGACTTTAAAGTCTTTTGCTTCCTGGCTCGCAGATGTCTGCTGCGAAGTCGAAACTCCGGTCGAGCGCACAATCGCATTGTTCCCGATCTCGCTTACCACCGCACGAAAACTGCGCTTCGGCATCGCGTCGATGGAAACCTCCGCCGGCTGACCCAGGCGAACGTTCACGATGTCAGTCTCATCCACCTTCACTTCCGCGGTCAGCACAGCCATATCCGCCAGCGTCATCAGGGTGCTGCCTGGCGAATTCTGGATTCCTATCACCACCGTCTCACCTTCCCGCACCGGGAGATTGGTAATCACTCCATCAAACGGCGCGGCGTAAGTGGTTTTTTGCAGAACGTCAGCGGCGTGTGTGAGATTGGCTTTCATCTGCCCGATGTGCCGCTCTGCTGAGTCTTTCTGCGCTTTAGCCTGCGCCAGCCGCGCTTGCGCCTGCGCCATTCCCGCATCCGCGGTCTCCCAAGCAGCCTTACGCATGTCGTACTCGGATTTCGCAATCAAGGCTTCTTTGAATAATCCCTGCGCGCGTTCCCAGTCGAGCTTCGCGTGATCGTAATCTGACTTCGCCCGCACCAGGTCGGCCTGCGAAGTCTTCATGGCGGCTTCCGCGGCAACTGTGTCGGTCTGCGCGGCCTCCAGTGACGCCTGGGTGGCGTTGACATCAGCGGTCGACTGCACATTTTCCAGTTGCGCCAGCACTTGTCCCTTCCGGACCCGGTCGCCTTCCTTCACATATAAATGCGTGATCTTCCCGAAGGCATTGGCGCCGATATTCACGTACGTTTTCGGCTTAATCTCGCCCGACGCGCTCACAATGGCGGTCAGGTCCTGCCGCCGCGCCCGGCCGGTCTGGACCGTGACCACGCCCTTGCGGGCGTTGTACACGCCAAAGCCTATGCCGGCGATCAACAGCACTGCCGCGCCGACACCTACCCCAATTTTTGCCCAAACGCTCATTTCAGCCCTGCCACCTAGGTGTGGGTCGGATATTCATATCCGACATTTGACCGGGCCTGCTTGAAGTACGGCGCAGCCGGCCAAAAAGTTCCGGTGATTGATTGCTGCAGGAGACGGGTGTGCAAGCAACAAAACACCACATTGATCTCGATTATAGAGCCTGCTGCCGGTCTGGACGTGTGGCCGGGCGCCCCGGGTCTCGCCGCCTTTGCAGGACCTGGGAGATATGTGAACCCCCAGAATTATTTTTTTGCGATCGCCGCCTTTAAACACCCACTCACCTTGCATCTAACCTAAACGCGGACATGCTGACTTTTGCAATCTTTACAATTGGTTAGCCTCGGTATTGTCCTTGAATTGGGCCATGCAAAGTCATAGAATCGTAAACTTAGCAGTGTTCGTAAGGAGTGCCCCTCCATGCCCCGGGTTGAATCAATGAACTTTCGCTGGCTTTCCGTCTTTTTCGCGCTGTTGATGGGAATGGCTGTACTCGTGTCCGCACAGGATGCCAAGCCGAAAGACTCCGATCAAGCCGGCGCTGATTCCACCTCCGGGCAGCAGGACAAGGCGTCTGACCCCCTGACCCGTCCTCTGACCACTAAACAGAAAAAAGAAAACGCCAAAGCGCTAAAGCAGGAATTAGGGAAGACTTACAAAAAGTGGTTGGATGAAGACGTACGCTGGATCATCACCGACGAAGAGCGCGGGGCCTTTAAGCAACTCTCCAACGACGAAGAGCGCGACAGCTTCATTGAAGCCTTCTGGCAGCGCCGCGATCCCACGCCCGACACGGTCGAAAACGAATTCAAAGAAGAGCACTATCGCCGCATGGCGTACGCCAACGAGCACTTTCCCGCCGGCATCCCCGGCTGGAAAACCGACCGCGGCAAAATGTATATCATGTATGGGCCGCCGGATGAGATTGAGTCGCATCCGTCCGGTGGAACGTATGAGCGGCCGATGGATGAGGGCGGCGGCACGACTTCGACCTTTCCGTTCGAGCAGTGGCGGTATCGATATTTAGAGGGCATCGGGCAGGAAGTGATCATCGAGTTCGTCGATAACTGCATGTGCGGCGACTATCACATGACGCTCGACCGCTCAGAAAAAGACGCGTTAAAGTACACGCCTAACGGCGGCCTCACCATGTATGAACAACTCGGGATGGCCAGTAAGGGCGACCGCTTCTCACATGGCGGGCTGGAGCAACTGGGATCGAGCCCGTTCAACACCGATCAGCAGACCAAGCAGTTCGACCGGTTAAGCCAGTTCTATAATCTGCAAAAAGCGCCTACGGTGAAGTTTAAAGACCTGGAAGAAGTGGTCACGCATAAGATCAGCGTCAACCTGATGCCGTTCGATGTGCGGGCTGATTTCGTAAGAGTGACGGGCGATACGGTCCTGGTTCCGGTGACGATCCAGATCAAGAACCGCGACGTGACGTTCCAGAATAAAGACGGCGTGCAGCGGGGCACGGTGAATATTTTCGGCCGGGTAACCACGCTAACCGGCAAGATCGCGCAGACATTTGAAGATACGGTGCAGGTGGACGTTCCGGCCGAACTGCTGCCGAAGGTGGCGGAAAATTCGTCAGTGTACTGGAAGGCTCTGCCGTTGCGGCCCGGGCGCTATCGTTTCGATGTAGTTGTGAAAGATGTGAACGGCGACCGGAAAGGCTTGTGGAGCCGCGGAGTACAGGTGCCGGAGTACGCGGACGACAAACTTTCTTCTTCATCGTTGATCGTGGCAGACCTGATGGAACCGGTGCCCGCGAAGAACGTCGGCACGGGGAATTTTGTACTGGGAACAACCAAGGTGCGTCCGCGCGTGGCTTCGGCGGATGGAAAGCCGGTTGTATTCAAGCGTAATCAAAAGCTCAACTTCTGGATGCAGGTTTACAATCTGGGGGTTGACGATAAGACCCACAAACCTTCGGCAACCGTGGAGTATGATGTGGTGAACGCGGCCACCAACAAAGCGGTGATTCACACGATCGAATCGACTGACCAGATGGGAAACATTGGCGACCAGGTCACGCTGCAGAAGTCGCTGTCGGCGGCGAACCTCGATCCCGGGATTTATCGCATCCAGATCAAGGTTGACGATAAAATCTCCAAGCAAACCGTAGACCCGACGGCAACCTTCGCCGTCGAGTAAACTTATCCGGTAATTGCAGTATTGGGGCAAACTTAGCATGGTTCAAAAACTCGGGTTGACACTCGGGTTGCTGGCATTGGCGCTGGGTGTTGGTGTGCAGGCGCAGACGGCGGAAAACCGGGCTGCGGTCTCTGGATACGTGCGCAACACCGCCGGCCTGCCCCAGATGGGCGCTGCCGTGGAAGTACTGGGTTCTGCAGTAAACAGGCTAAAAGTTTTTACCGACGAGCGTGGCTTCTATTCAGCCGGCGATCTGAAGCCGGGGGTTTACAGCATTAAAGTCTCAGCCGCGTCTTTTCTTCCCGCGTTGCGCGAAAAAGTTGACCTGCGAGCCAGTGCCAGCGCAGTGGTGAATGTGACCCTGAATACGCTTTTTGAAGCGATCCAATGGGGGCCGGTGCGGGCCCCTTCCGAGAACAATGATGACTGGAAATGGGTGCTGCGGACATCGGCCAACCGGCCCATTCTGCGGGCGCTGCCCGATGGCAGCGAGGTGGTTGCATCGGAAGGAAGCGATCACGACCTGAAAGGCACGCTCTCGTTTATGGGCGGCGCCGGAGGCGATGGTTTCGGAAGTGCTTCCGACATGAGCACCGGATTTTCGGTGGAGAAGTCGGTGTTCTCCTCGGGAACGCTGGCAGTGGACGGCAATGTGGGTTACGGCAGCGGCTCGCCGATCGCAGTTTTGCGCGCGACCTATGAGCATCGGATGCCGAACGGATCCAGTCCGAAAATCGGGTTCACCGCGCGCCGGCTTCCTGCCCCGATGATCAACGGGCAGGGTGAAGCTCTGCAAGCATTGGCCCTGACGGCAGCTGACGACTTTGTATTAGGCGATACTCTGGAACTGCACTTCGGCAGCGAACTGCAGACTATTCAGTTTTTGGGGCGAGTCGCTGCTGCGCGTCCGTTTGGATGGGTGGATTTTCATTTTTCGCCTGACACGGTGTTCGAGTACCGATACGCAAGTTCCGAGCCAGACAGCCGCGACGAAAAAGGATTCGATTCAGCTCCGGCGGATTTGAGTGAGAGTGGGCCACGCGTGAGCCTGGCTCATTTCAGGCCAGAGCTTGAGCACGCCCATCATCAGGAAGTTTCGATCTCGCATCGTGAAGGCAAGACGAACTTCCAGCTTGCGGGATACCTGGATCGGGTCGTAAATCCGGCGTTGAACGGCGTGGGAGATGCAAGCGGCGAAAACATTCTGCCTGACATTTATTCGGAGACATTTACCTACCGCGGGAAGAACCTGAACGCCGCGGGTATGCGCGTAGTGCTGCAGCGCAAGCTGCGCGATGATCTGACGGCAACGCTCGACTACAGCTACGGCGGTGTTCTGGATTTAGGCCGAGCGGACACGCGCTTGAGTGAAGTGGCGGAAAACAGCGTGATCCGCAATCGGCATGCGCTGGCGGGCAAGTTGAGCGGCACGATCCCCAAGTACAAGACCAAGTGGACGGCTTCGTACCGGCATGTGAGCGGGCAGGCGCTGACTCCGGTAGATATGTTCAACGCGTCGCCCGGGCAGAGCGATCCTTATTTAAGTTTCTTCGTGCGTCAGCCGATTCCGGGGACGCACTTCCTACCAGGCCACATGGACGCCATCATTGACGTGCGCAACCTGCTGGCACAGGGCTACGTGCCGGTGCTGGGGCAGGACGGACGCACGCTGTACCTGGTGGATTCCTCCCGATCGGTAAGGGGCGGAGTGGCGTTTACGTTCTAGGTTTTCACCTTTCAGACTCCCGCTGAACAGCCCTGAGTTCCTGCTTCCCACTCAAAGAAAACCGCGTTGGGTTGGGGCCATTATTGTGATGGATTGGACGAAAGGCGGGCCAGCCCGCCTGCGCCTACGATGACCCCATTTGAAGCGCGACAACCTCTCGCGAACTCAAGACCTGGGATTTCTTCACATAGAGCAAGGCGAAACCCACGAACATGGCGGGTTCCACTGCGGTGACACAAACAACTGAAGCGGCGGTAAGCAGCCAGGGAAACCAGTCGGGTAATACGATGGGGAAGTCGATATTTGCTACCAACCAGAATGGGCACATCGCGGCCACGTAGCTGCCGATCAGGGATTTTGCCAAAAGGGCGGCAAGAATCAGCCACTTCCTCTGAGTAAGCTCGTCGCTGCGGAACATCGCTTTTCCAACCGGATAGCGGTGCAAGACCAGTGCCGGTACGGCCAGGGCAAAGCGGGCGAGCACAAGAAATCCCAGTCCTGCACAAATGTACGAGATCAGAGAAATCAGCAAGTGGTCTGTTTGAAGCTCCAATCGATGCAGGAATCGGAACACTCCCATGGACAAGAGCACAGCACCGCCTTGCAGGGCAAGCATCAGAAAAAACAGGAGCAGGCACAGCCGCAAGAATGGTCCCACTCTGTGAGATACATCTGCGAAACAATGGCGAGCTTTGATGTCTGACCCGGCCGAGATATTTTGAACAGCTGTACAGATCGCAGCGAATGAAAAACAGAAAGCTATCCAGCTCACAACATAAGAGGAGTAGGTGCATAGCACAATCTTAAGTATCTCAAAGCGATACACGAGGAAAGCGGGGCCGCGAGGCAGTGGTCGGAATATCTCGCGCACTTCGGCACGAGCCGCGAAGTAGGCAAGCGTTGAGATAATTGTTGCTGGCGCGCTAATTTTGAAAAACAGCCAAAAGTTGTGGTGATAGGTTTGAACGACTTCGGCGAGAAAGGCTCCAGTGGTTTGCGGTTTGCGGTCTTGACTTTGCTCCTTTCGTGCATCGGCGTGTTCCAGATAGTTAAGTGTTGGGATTCCGATTCCACGCCTGGAGAGCTCGCTTTCCAGGCTGATTCGTGCCTCATGAGTAAGCTGCTCTGAAGAACTGGCAAGCTCGATGAGCTCTTCGTCGGTTTTAGTCTGGTAGATCGCTAGAAGATCCGGGATCTGCATTGCGGCGGATAGTAGCACGGAATCCAGAACGAACCGACCAGAACTCCTTCGGAATGCGCTTTGAACTAAGCGAAACCGCGTTGGGTTGGGGCACCCGCTTGATAGGCGGCACAACGTACAGTGTGCCGAAGGATGGGCAAGCCGCCCGATGATCCGGGCCTTTCGTTTTGCCTCAATCTGGAATCCCACGCTAAGATTGCCGAATGATGGACTCTTCACGCGAGGCGCTGAAGCCGGACGAGCGTGGACTTGAGGATGCATCTGCCAAGTCTCAAGTGAAATTCGCGCTGGCTCTGGGAGTGATCGCAATTGCGCTCAGCTTGGTTCTTGGCCTGGTGTCTCTAATGTCGGAGCGTCGGCTGGAGCGCAAGATGACGGCGCTCAGCCAGCAGACGGAAGATTTCAGCCGGCGGTTGAAACGGGAACAGGAACAATCGCAGATCTTAGTTCAGCAGGCTTCGCAAGCGGCTACGAACGCGCAGGCAGCCGCTCAACAGCGTGACCTGGCGAAGCAGGCGCAATCGACCTCGGAGGTTGAGGCGCAAATTGCGCGGCAACAGGCCGCCGCCGAGCAGCAAAAGGCCGATCAAGCAAGACAGCAGGCGGAGGAATATCGGCAAGCGCGAGAAGCGGACCTTGCACAGCTGCAACATGCTCTCGGAGAGATCGCCGAAACGCGCCGCACCGCCATGGGGCTAGTCATGACGCTGGACAGCAAGTCGATTCGCTTCGATTTTGATAAGGCCGAGGTTAAACCGGAATACCGCGACATCCTGAATCGCATTGCCGGGATACTGATGACGCTAAAGGGATATACGATTGCAGTCTACGGATACACGGACGACGTCGGTACGCAGACCTACAATTTGCAACTCTCACGACGGCGCGCCGAAGCCGTCCGCGACTTCCTGGTGCAGACCGGAATTTCCGCGACCATCATGAGCACCAAGGGATTTGGCAAGTCTGACCCGCGAATTCCGGGCAACAGCGAACAGGCCCGTGCTGCCAACCGCCGGGTCGAGATCGCCATAGTGGAGTCGAGGGTTCTCACGAACGGCCAACTCGTGGTGCCAAAGTGAAATAGGCCGCGGTGCTTGCAGGCTCTCGCTGCGCGAAGAAGGGCGCTTGGCACGGCATGACCTCTGAGGAAATTGTCCATCCCAGGTCAGCATGGCCCCGCCGCAGGAAGCAGCAGTTTTTTACCTCAGCGCCTAAAGGCGCGTCGACCGGGGCTGTCGTTCGGCACGACTGAAGTCGTGCCCTTCCCGACCGGAGTTCGCATTGGCGGAAAATACAGTTTGTACTGTATCGAACACTCACAGCGGCGGGGCATCTGAGTATCTGGAGGTCTCCCCCATGACGCCCCAAGATGCAATCGACGAGCTGTGGCACAAGGCAGCTTTGGCATCTGATGAGTCCGAGTTCGATGCGGCGCTCGACCAGCTTCAGTCGGTCCTGCAAGAGCATTCGGAGTATCTGGATAGCGTTTCCGCAGAGTATCTTTTAAGCCTCCCTCCCGTAATACGAAAGCGGGTGAGCAGATTGCACGAGGCTATGCCGGCCTAAGCAGAGGCAATCGTGATGGCTGGCGGGCGAGGGCGAGCGAGCCACACGCCCGCCCACACCAAAGAGAGTGATCCGAATTTCCTGCCACGTATATAACCAACTAAAAGAAACCAAGATCCATCGGCTGCGTGATCCGGAGTCTTAGGAGGCGCGCAGGCGCTGCCACCACTTCTTATGTTCCGGCGGGGCAGGTTGCGGCGGATGGCGCGCGAATACCGGTTCATCTGACAGGCCCAGAAATCCACTGGGTTCGTAGACTGGTTCTGCCAGGCCTGAGTTCGCGGAGCTAAACTCGGTGGTATCTGGGACGGCCCGGGGCTGGATGCGGGCCATGAACACGCGACCCGGGGTGCTCGAGGGCAGCAGCAGGATGCTGGGGCGACCGGCGGCCAGCGCTTCATCGAGCGGATTGCCGTGGTGAATTTCGGCTGCGCCACGACGAAAGCGCGTGATGATGGCGTCGGCAGTTTCGTCGTCGAAGGCGATCCAGCGGATCATGGAGGGTGGGCCCTTCTTCTTTGCCGCGAACATTGTAGCTGAGATGAGAGTTCCGCGCAGCGGGGCTGCCCGCGAGGTTTTCAGTTTGATGGAGGCGGCTTTGATTCGAATAACCAGTTGGTGACATTTGCCTTTTGGATGAAGCAGTTAGCAGGTAAAGCGGGCTGAGGCAGGGTATAATTCTGGCACTCTGAAATCCGAAATCTCCTTCGGACGCATGCCCAAGTGCGGCCCCAGGTAAAAAGGAGTTGTGCATGAAGGCGATAGCAGTCTTCTTCTGTTTCGCATTGATGGTTGGTTCTCTGGCAGCGCAGACGTTCCGTGGAACGATTTTAGGCACGGTCACCGATCCCTCGGGAGCGGTGGTGTCGGGGGCGAAGGTCACGATCAAGAATGTGAACACCGGGCTGGAGCGGACCACGCAGACCAGCGCGGATGGAAGTTATTCCGTGCCCGAGTTGCCGATCGGAACCTACACCGTGACGGTGACGCAAAGCGGATTTCAGACAGCGGTGACCAGCAATGTGGTGGTGGACGTATCGGCGGAGCGGCGCGTGGATACGACGCTCAAGACAGGCACGACCTCCACGGTGGTGGAGATTTCGGGTGAAACATTGCCGCAGGTGGAGACCACCTCAAATGAATTGGGCAGTGTACTCACGCCAGAGACCATCGAGAACCTGCCAGTAAATGGCCGAGACTATACGAAACTGATCTATTTGACGCCTGGGGTGGCCGGGTCGCCGGACCAAATCAGTGACTCGCCGGGATCGTTTGGTGTTTTTTCCATGAATGGCGCGCGTGGGCGATCAAACAACTTCCTGCTCGACGGTACGGACATGAATGATGGATATCGAAATGATCCCGCAATTAATGAAGCGGGCGTGTTCGGTACACCGGCGACCATTTTGCCGGTGGACGCAGTCGCAGAGTTGCGAGTGGTTTCGCATTTCGAGCCGGAATTTGGGCGAAACGCCGGCGCGACCGTCAATATTGTGACCAAGAGCGGAACGAACGCGCTGCACGGTTCGTTAATCGAGTACTTCAGAAACGCCGCGCTGGATGCGAGAAATTACTTCAATCCTTCAGATCAGCCAAAAGCGGCCTTTCACAACAATCAGTTCGGGGGATCGCTGGGCGGACCGATTGTGAAAGATAAGACATTCTTCTTTGTGAATTATGAAGGACAGCGGGAAAAGGTGGGCGTGGTCACGCTGGGTTGCGTTCCAGTGGGGGCGGCTCCGGATGGGTCGCTTGATCCCAGCCAATCGAGTAACCCTGTAATACAAGCATTTTTGGCGAGGCATCCGTGGCCGGCGCCGAACATTGCTTCTGCAGTTGCCAGCGGTGTCTGTCCGAACGCCTCAATTATTTCGCCTTCCAGCAATCGGGTTGACAGCGTTATTGCAAAAATCGACCATAGTTTTAATCCTTCTAATCTTGTAACCGGGCGCTATTACTTTGGGGACAGCGATCAGTCTTTCCCATTGGCGCTGACGGCGAGCGGCGGACAACTGCCCGGATTCAATACATTCACGCCCACGCGAGTACAACTGGTTTCGTTGTCTTATGTTAAGACGATCGGTTCATCCAAAGTCAACGAGTTGCGCTACGGGTGGAACCGGTTTGCAGAAGGCTTCTTTCCAGAAGACCGCAGCTTTCATCCGAGTTCGATTGGTTTGAATACCGGCACCGGATTTGCGGATCAGGGGCTCCCGATCATGTTGGTGGATGGGATTCATTTTGCCAACAATCCAGACCCCAACAGCACAACTGCGGTAGCACAGCTAGGGGCAACTTCTTCAGTCCCGAGACATCGGGTTGACAGCAACGTTCAGCTGATTGACGGGTTCTCGTGGAAGATGAACAAGCATGATCTAAAAATGGGCTTCGAATTCCGCCGGACAACAATCCAGCAATTCTTCAACAAATACTTTCGGGGCCGGCTGAATTTTGATGACGTTCGCGATGGAAGTGGGAATCTTATTGAGAGTGGTCTTGATCACTTCCTGGCGGGCACAGTTGACGACGGTTTTCAGTACTTTGGGAACTCTACCCGTCACACTTCAGAAAACAATTTTGGCCTTTACTTCCAGGACAGTTTCCGGGTTACACCTCGCCTTACGTTCAATTACGGGTTGCGCTGGGACTACTTCGGGGTAGTCAAAGAGAAGAACAATCTGTTCAGTAATATTACAAATCTTGATTCTGCCGGAGAGACCTTCACGTTGACGCAGGTCGGTTCGCCGGGGCTGAGCCGTTTATACGAGCCGGATTACAACAATTTCGCGCCCCGAGTGAGCCTGGCGTGGGACGTTACCGGCAAGGGCAAAACAGTTGTGCGTGACGGGTTTGGAGTATTCTTTGATGCATTCTCGCAGGACTTTTTCCTGGGGCACTTGCCGTATTCACCATTTTTCGATCCCGGGCCGGCATACAACAACATCGGGCCGGCGCCGATCCTTTCGACCGTGCCAACGGGCAGCATCGTTTCCGGAGCGCCTGTGTTTGGGCCGACCACGACCTGCGACTTCGAATGCGACGTGTTCAGTTTTGACCGCCATATCCGCACGCCTTACATGGAGAACTACAACCTGAATATCCAGCAGCAATTTGGAAATAAGACGGTGTTGCAGGTGGGGTATGTAGGGTCGCAGGGCCACAGTTTGTTCCGTTTCCGCGACATCAGCCAGCCGAGCCAGGCGGAAATCACAAATTCCGACCTGACAAGTGGAATCAGCAGTTACGACGTTCCACGGCGTTTTATTAACAACAATCCGTACGGCGCGTTTTACATTCTGCAAGAAGAGTCAACCAGCCACTCGAATTACAACGCGTTGCAAGCCACATTGCGCACGACGGGCTGGCACGGAGTGACTTCGATTCTGAATTACAGCTGGTCGCGTTCGATGGATGATGCCAGCGACGGCGAGGATTTTGAGCCCAATGCCGCGCAGCCCAATGACAGCACGCGGCCAGGGCTCGAATATGGTCCCTCGAACTTCAACGTTCCGCATCGCTTCACGTGGATCTTCGGTTATGAACTGCCGAATATGGGCGGAAGCATGCAACGGCTGAAGAATGGCTGGGGATTTAACAGTACTCTAACACTACAGAGCGGCCAGCCGTTCCAGTTCAACTACAACTTCGAAGATGACTTCAGCGGCAGCGGCAACGGATTTGATCGGCCCGATGTTGTGGGACCGATTAAATATCACGAGGGGGATCCCAGCAACTTCGTGGACTTGACCTCATTTGCGATTCCCTGCACGGTGACAGTTGCAACCGGACAAGCAACCGATTGTGTTCCAGGAACGCGGCATTTCGGGAATCTGGGCAGGAACGCTTTGCACGGGCCAACTTTCAAGCAGTGGGACTTCGCAATCTTCAAGGACACCTCCATAACCGAGCATCTGAAGATGCAGTTGCGAGCGGAGTTTTTCAACCTTCTTAATCATCCAAATTTCGCCAATCCTTTCCTGCCTCTGTTTCTTGCTGATCCGGGGCAGAACGGATTTGCCATTGCCGGAAACCGCGAGGTGGGAGTGCGCGGTTATCAGATTGGCGCAACCGGTGATGTTGGCATCGGCAACCCGTTCCTGGGCGGTGGCGGGCCGAGAGGAATTCAGTTGGCGGCCAAGTTCACGTTCTAGTATTGAATCAGCCTTGCCGGCCCTCCACAAAGGAGGGCCTTTTTTCGCGCCACATTGCTTCTCGCGGGCGAGCGCGCCCGCGCCACAAAGTTTTGTAATCTATCGAACCTTCATACCTACTTATTCAGCCCAGAGTTCGCGTGCTAACTTCGAAATAAGACTGTTCAAAGAGAGACCGGCTTATGCGATGCGCAGTGTGGAGTGTAGTGGTTTGCCTACTTGCGGCTGAATTGTCTTTCGGTCATCACATTAAACAGGGCACAACTAGAACTTTGCCGGTGACAACGTCATCGCCCAAAGCGCACGCGCTGTTTGAACGTGCAATGCAGGATTACGAAAACCTCCATTTGGAGCGGGCAAACGATGGATGGCGCGCGGCAAGCCACGCGGATCCGAACTTCGCTTTGGCTTATGCCTGGATCGCATTCAACGGCCGTGATCCGGTAGAGGCGAGCGCAGCGCGTCGTAAAGCGAAGGAACTGATAGAGAAAACCAGCCCTGGCGAAAAGCTGATGATGCAGTGGATCGTGAGCGTGCAGGAAAACAATACACTCGCCGGAATCGCCGCCATGAACGACATGCTGGCGATGTATCCCAAAGACCGGCGGCTTTATTACCTGGTGGGAAACTGGATGATGGGAGTGAACGGCTATCAGCAGGCGCAGAAGATGTTCGAGCGCGCGCTAGCCATCGACAAGAATTACGCTGCGGCGCTGAATGATGTTGCATATTGCTTTGCGCGTGACCGCGACTTCGGCAAAGCCTTCGGGGCAATGGAGCGATATATCGTATTGCTGCCGAAGGAGCCCAATCCGCAGGACTCTTATGGCGAAATTTTGCGCATGTCGGGAAATTACGATGCAGCGCTCGAGCACTACCAGGAAGCGCTGAGGATTGATCCCGGATTTATTTCGTCACAGCTTGGCATTGCCGACACCTACGCGCTGATGGGCGATGAGAAGCGGGCGCGCACAGAATATGACAAAGCGATTCAGTCTGCGCCGACTGCCGCCGACAAGATCGATTACATGCTGCAGCGATCCGCGAGCTGGGTGCGCGAAAAAAATTATGCGGAGGCCGATAAGGCGTTCGCCGAAACCGCAGGCGCCGCCGCCGCACAAGGCCTTGACCTGGAAGAAGCGCAGGCGCACCGCATCACCAGCATCTATCAGTCTGACGATGAGATGGCGCTGAAGCATCTGCAGGAAGCCGAGCAGGCGCTGGCGCACAAAGGTAACGCAACTGAAGCGGACGTGCTGCAGGAGAAGGCGATCATACTTCGCTATCGCGCGGTCCGAGCGGACCGTGCGGGCAACGCTGAGGTGGCTTCAAAGACCATGCAGCAGCTGGAAGCGATTGCCGGCGGCAGCCGCAGTTACATCGTTCAGGGCGCTTACCACGGCGCTATGGGTGCGATGCTGATGCGCAAAGAGAAAGTTGACGAGGCTATTGCTCACCTCGAAGAGGACCAGGAAAATCCCTTTTCGCTGGAGTTGCTGGCACGCGCTTACCAGATTCGCGGCGACTCAGAAAAGCGCCATGAAGTCGAAGTGAAGCTGCGCAGCCTTAACGTGCCAACGGTTGAGCAGGCCATGGTGGTTCCAGAAGTGCGTGCGCAGCGGCCGGCCGGCGAATAGCATCAGGCGCGGCGTCCTGCCAACATCAGGCCCGCACCGGCAACAATAATCACTACGCTGATCACTGGCGACAAGCGCTCATGTTCTGTCGTTTTTACTCCCAGGCTTACGTCGCCCGCTTTAATCCCATGGGTTTCGGAATGGGGAATAGGAACAAACAGCAGAGCCACGCCCAGCACCAGAACTATCAGCCCGACGATGAAAAGTGGTTTCATTACGCCTCCAAGCTGGAGTGAGATGCGTTCAGAGCTGGATGGGCTGCTCAGCGCTGCAGATCAGTGTCCGGCAGCGGATGGCCCAAGATGCGGCACATGGCGGCAACCTGGCCTTTATGATGGAAAGCGTGAGTGCAGATGTGCTGCAGAATAAATGCCGGACTACGCGCCGGGCCGACCCATTCTTCTGGAACTGTCTCCAGTGCGGTATTGAGTTGAAGCTCGCTCAGATCGCGTAAGTAAGCCTGCGTTGCCGACACGACATTCTTCCTGGCGGCCTCAAGTGCCGGCAAATCACGGGAACTAACCAGTTCCCGCTTCTCAGATGTGAGTTTTTTCAGCCGGCGAATCCATCCGGACTCAGCAGCCAGGATATGCGCCAGCTGATCACGTACACTTGGCTGCCCGAAACCTGAAATCGCCTGAGTGAATTCTGGACTCGCCAGCACTCGGACATGCTCGAAGACAGTATCCAGGCGCTCATGCGTCCACGCATGCAACGCGATCACGCCTTCTTTAGTGAACAGCATCAGCGGTGGTTGGCAAAGTCACGCGCGAACGCGATCAGCGAGCGCACGGCAATACCGGATGGCCCTTTCGCAATCCAGGCCTTCTGATCCTCCATCCATGCGGTCCCGGCGATGTCGAGATGAATCCAGGGTGTGTCCTCAGCAAATTCTTTCAGGAACATGGCCGCGGTAATTGCTCCGCCCCATCGCCCGCCGGTGTTCATGATGTCGGCAATGTTCGATCGAATCTGCTCTTTGTATTCGTCGTCGAGCGGAAGCCGCCACATCTTCTCTCCCGCTTTCGACATGGCTTTTGAGAAGCGCTCATAAATCGCGTCATCGTTAGCGAAGATGCCGGCATTGGCATATCCGAGCGCAACCACCACCGCCCCCGTCAGGGTCGCTGCATCCACCAGATGCGTACAGCCCAGTTGTCGCGCATAAGTCAGTCCATCCGCTAATACCAGGCGGCCTTCGGCGTCGGTGTTGATGATCTCGATCGTTTTGCCGGACATGGCGGTCTGAATGTCGCCGGGTTTTTGCGCTTTGCCGGAAGGCATATTTTCGGTCGCACACACGATCCCGATCACTTTAACTTTCGGCTTCAGCAGCGCAATCGCGCGCATCACGCCAATCATGGTTGCGCCGCCCGCCATGTCGTACTTCATCTTCTCCATGCCATCCGCCGGCTTGATCGAAATGCCGCCGGTATCAAAGGTAATTCCCTTCCCCACCAGGCCGAGCACCGGCTTCTCCGGCGCGCCTGCAGGTTCGTAGCGCATAACGATCAGCGCGGGCGGCTCATCCGATCCCTGAGCCACGCCCCAAAACGCGCCCATTTTCAATTCTTTAATCTTGTCCGCGCCGTAAACTTCACACTTCAGCCCGACTTCCTGCGACATCTTCTTCGCGTGATCGGCGAGAATGGTCGGAGTCATGCGGTTCGAAGGCTCATTCACCAGCTGGCGAACGAAGTTCTGTGACTCACCAATAATGCGAGCTTCCTCCAGTTCGTTTTGCAGGTTTTTCTGATCGCCGCGCGCGATGATGGTGAGATTGTCGATCTGCTGGTCCTTGCGGTCGCTCTGATAAGTGTTCGAATCGAAGTTGCCGACGAACGCACCTTCCACGATGGCGGTCACGGCATCGCCGGCATTCGGGCCGTCCGGTGTGATCATGGCAAAGCTGCGCAGCGACCTGGATTTCAGCCCGCGCACTGCCGCTCCAGCCAGTTTGCGCAACTCCAGCGAGGAGAACTTTTTGGCCTTGCCGCCTCCGATCAGCAGCAAGCGCTTGGCCTTGAGGTTTGCCGGCTTGTGCAGCAGCGTGGTCTCAAGCATCTTTCCGGTGGCTTCGGTGCCCAGCACATCGGCAGCCGCCTGCTGAACGGACTTATCTTCGATGGCAAGGTAGGCGTCGGTTTTATCTTTTTCGCCGCGGTCCAGCACCACCGCGACCAGGCAATCGGTTTCAACTTCTGCGGGAGCAGAAAACGAGAGATTGGTTTTCATAGGGATATCTAACAGTATCTTAGGGACTGGCCTGAAAGCGCAACTGGGGCAGGCGCTGCCCTAGCTCGATCGTGCTACTCCCCTAACACGGTGGGGCCATTCACCAATGGCGCGGGCTGTCATATTGTGTTCTTGAACATTTTTCGGGGGAGGGATGTTCGAAGTAAAAGCGCCTGGCGAAACCAGGCGCTTTACTTTTTTTCAGGGGGAATTAACGCTCTTTCAGCCAATCACACAAAAATCTGTGCATCTCTGCCTGCACACTGACGCTGCCGCAGCCTTCGCACACCAGCACCGAAACCGGCGCCGCGTAACTTGATCTCTCCTGACCAGGCCTTCTGAAGTCCAAGGTAATTTCTGCTCGGACCGTTCGACTGTGCGCACAAGCCACGGGTGTCGCGACGCCCAGCAGATTCAGGGTTGCAGCACCATCTGCAGCACCCACAGCGCCACCATTCGATGAATTCTCCATCGCCGGCCATCCTTTTATACTTCGCTTCTTCTTACGCCAGAGATCCTGAGGGTGGGTCAAGTCTAGGCCTGATCGGTTAGCGTTGGACGCGCCAAAATGCGCCATCGTTCTTCCCTTAGCAACAAAGCAGACAGCTTCAATCCTTTTTGACATGGCGTGTTGGGGCGCGGAAACCGGATTTCCAGTTTTGGCATCTTTGCAACGAGCGCTTTGTTCCACTGCCTTGTCAGGAGTTGGTCATGTCTGCCTGCCCCACTTTCCTGTGGTACCAGAGTTACCGGCGCGCTGTACTGGCTGAAGATTTGATTTCGGCATCGCGATATGTGCCGGCCGCTTTGTCCGCTATCCGGCAGCGGCTATGTGAACCTGAGCTCGAGCCGTCCGAACGCGAAGCCCTGGTGACCGCCGCCCGATTTCTGCATCTTATTGAGGTCGTGGAGCTTCGGGCCGCTTGACGTATCGGCATCGAAATACGATTTGTTGGTGGTAAAGTGCAGTACAATGCATCTCACAGTACTAGGCGGCTGCCGAGCGCGAGGGTAGTTGCTCGACACAGCAGGATTCGGCTTACATGTCTGCACCCGCGAGAAATACGGCCCCCATTCTGAATTCGTGGAAGGAAATTGCAAACTTCCTGGGACGGGGTGTGCGCACCGTTCAAAGATGGGAAGCAGAAGCTGCTTTGCCAGTGCATCGCATTGGTAAGGGCAAGCGAAGTCCGGTGTTTGCGTTCCCCTCGGAACTGATACTGTGGACGCAAACCATCCAGTCGGATGGACATTCGGCTCGCGATCTGCGACACGGAGCTGATGGGCACGACGGAGCTTCGCATAATCCTGCCATCAACCGATCCCGGCGGCTTATCAGGGAATCTGCCGACCTTGTACGCTCACTGGCTCTCTCTACTGTGAAACAGCGTGAGCAGGCCGAGTCGCTTTATAAGCATGTGTCCGCTCTGAAATTATTGCGGCATGTGAAGTAGAGCTCTCATCAAGTTCCCTGCCTGTCTCCGCCATCGGCAATCATTTTGGGCGAAGCTTTGAGCCGTTCCTGGCCTTCCAGCAGTTCGTTAATCCGCTTGGCGAGCTCGATCGAGTAAACATGCGCCTGCCATCAACTTATTTTCCTTTGCTCGCTGGCGAACGCTTCGGCAGCTTGTTGCCATCGATGCTTTCGGGGCCGCTGGGTTCGAAAAGGATCAGCACACTTAATTCCTTATCTTCGGTCGAGATCACGCTAAAGTGAATATCGGCGCTGCCATTGTATTTCCCGCCCAGGAATTGGTTTTTGGCTACCACGGGCGCCTGCTTTATGAGCACCGTCCGGTGGCGCCGCACCAGTAGGTTGCGAACGTCCTCAGAAAAAGGCAGCTGTTCGAGTGAAAGCTCTATGGGAGGCTTGTTCTTGAATCCGAACAGCCGGATTGCCATGGTGTTCCAGAAATTAATTCGCCCTTCCTCATTCACCAGCATGACCGGAACGCGCACTTTTTCAAGCGTCTGCGCATAGACGTTATTGACCTGATCAAGCTCTTTGGTACGCTCTTCGAGTTCCTGGTTTGTGGTCTCCAGTTCCTCATTCAGCGATTGCAGTTCTTCATTGGTGGTTTCCAGCTCTTCATTGGTGGACTGCAGCTCTTCATTGGTAGTCTCGAGTTCTTCGTTGGCCGACTGCAATTCTTCATTAGTCGTCTCCAGCTCTTCGTTGGCCGATTGCAGCTCTTCGCTGGTGGATTGCAATTCTTCTACTGTCGTCTGCAGGCGCTCTTCAAAGGTCACATCATCACAGTAAATAACCGTGCCACTGCGCTCGCCGCGATCGTTGAAAATGGGGCGAATGTTGATTTCCAGCAAGCGGTCTTCAGTTCCCACTCTAACGTGGGCCTGAAAACGCGCCGATTCATTTTTCGGCCCGGTGCCCTGCAGGTGCTGCATGAGCTCTGGGCTGCGGTTGAACAGGTCGGTATCCTGCACTCGCCTGCCTAACAAATTGGTAGGCGGCAATCCATACAGCGTGAGAATGGCATTGTTATTGTGCTCAATCGTGCCATCGGAGGAGAGCACCAGCACTCCAACCCGCAGTGATTCCAGCAGAAAACGGTTGCGTGATTGGGTTGCGTCCAGCTCACGGCGGATTTGCAGCATCTCGGCCGCGTCATGATCGTCCCCAGTTGATTGAAGTTCGCTTTCAGGACGTTCCCCCAGAGCAGCCGGTACAAGCCGTTGAAAGATTCGCCAGCGCGAATTAACCCGGCGGAAAAGCGGCGAGTTGGCAAGTTGCGATTCTGATTTGCCCAGAAACAGGATCCCACCCGGATCCAGCGCATAATGCAGGCGAGTAAGAATCTGCTTTTGCGAATCAGAATCGAAATAGATCAGCAGATTACGGCAGACCAGAAGATTGACATGTGAAATCGGGGCATCGTGAATCAGGTTGCTTCGCCCGAAGATTACCATCCGGCGTATTTCGCGGTTGATTCGCAGCGGGCCGCGCCCCCCGAAATATTTCTCGCGCCAGCTGGCCCGCATGTGCCGCAGAGCATCTGCGGCATATTCGCCGCGGCGGGCAATCGCCAGCGACTCCTCATCGATATCGGTGGCGTAAATCTTGATGTCGAATTCAGAAAGCCTGGCTCCGAAGAACTCCGCCAGGATAATCGCGACCGAATATGCCTCTTCACCGCTGGCACATCCTGCGCTCCACACCCTGAAAGCCGCGCCCGGCTTGAGCTGCTTGAGCATGGGAGGAAGCACCTCGCTGCGCAGGACCTCCCATGCCGGCTGGTCGCGTAAAAACTCCGTGACATTGATCAGGATGGTGTTGAGCAGCTGGTTCAGTTCGTCGGGCTTCTGGCGGATGTACTTGCTATATTCGGCGTAGCTTCCGATATTGAGCTGGAACATGCGTTTGCGAAATCGCCGCTCCAGGGTGGTGCGCTTGTAGCCGCGGAAATCAAAGCCGCGATTTTCCGCCAGTTCCTGTAAAAGGTCTTTCAATGACACATCGGGTGCCATTACTGAACCTGAGCCTCGTTGAATAACTTCATGATTTCGACACCGATCTGGCCGATCGGCACCACCGAATCCACACAGCCAGTATTGATTGCATATTGCGGCATTACGGGATGCTCCGCCGTGCGCGGGTCTTGCGCCACCGTCCTGCCGCCGGCCGCGTGAATGGCGCGAATGCCTGCACTGCCATCACGATTGGAGCCGCTTAGAATAACACCGATGGCCCGCGCTCCGTAATTTTCGGCCACCGATTCAAACATCAGGTCAATGGAAGGGCGGGAAAAGTTCACCACCGCGGAGTGCGTCAGAACCAGCCTGCCATGTCTGACTAAAAGGTGCGAATTGGGAGGCCCGATGTAAACCGTGTCCGGCTTGATCGACTGCCCATCTTCCGCCTCCTGCACACGCTTTCCGGTTTTTCGCGCCAGCAGGTCGGCCAGCATGCTTTTGTGTACCGGATCAAGGTGCTGAACCACTACGATCGCGGGGAACTCGGGAGGGATCGCCAGCAGAACTTCCAACAGCGCCTGCAACCCACCGGCAGAGGCGCCGACCGCCACCACCTGGCTCCCCAACCCTCGTGCTGCGCGCTGCATCTAGGTGCCTCGATTCACATATCGTTCGTGCAGGCAAAACTGTTCGTAACGAAATTGTACTGGGGATGGGTCGTAATAGATAGCGGCCAACCGAATGCCATGCCTGAGAGCTATGCCACGCCTGTTTTTTGTCCGGAACTGCCGTCTATTATGGTCGCGCCTGGCGATCTAAAACCATCAGGTCCCGGTTTCCGCCTCTGCTGATTCCTGGAGTTGCTCAGCACTTTGTTCAAGCAGTTCGCGCAGTGCGGCGGCGTTCTCCTGGTTAGCTTTGGCGCGTTCCCCGAAACGTGTGGCAAGACGAAGGCGATTCGCTTCACGCGAGCGGTTCGCCAGACGAGCCGAAAACTCCGCATGCTCTTCCAGCGATCGGATGGCTGCCCAGAGTGCGCGCTCGATCGCTACGATCTGGTCCTGATCAAGGCTTTCGGGCGAGTAGACATGCCCGACGCGGCATTCAAAGCGCGTCATTTCTCCTTCCCGGATCTCGCGCAGCACTCCGCCGCACTCCGGGCATGAGTAAGCCGACCCCGTTTCCTGCAGCCCGGTTACGTTTGGCACCAGTTTGAGCCGCTCGGGAAGTTCCTGGTTCGCTAGTTCAGCCAGCTTGGGCCCGATCTCCGCTAGCGGAAGGATGTGATCCACGCTGGTATTTTCGATCGCGTTGCGAGGCATGGAGGAAGCCGTTGCCTCTTCGGGCGTTTGTACGATGGCCACCCCACCTCGCCGTTTCACGTCCGCCAGACCAGCTGAACCATCATCCAGATGCCCGGTCAGGACTACTCCCACAACGCGTGGACCATAGGCGATGGATGCCGACCTGAATAGTGCGTCAATGGATGGACGGTGCCGGTTTTCGCGAGGCCCGGGAGTAAGCCGCACTGAGCCCCGATCCACCGTCAGATGAGAGGCGCCGGAAGGCGCAACATAGACGCGACTTGGAAAGATGGGCATGTTGTGCACCGCGTACAGCACCGGCAATCGGCTGCTTCGGTTCAACACTTCGGGCAGCAACCCGGGGCTGTCTTCACTGCTGTGCAGCACGATAAAAACTGAAGCTGGCAGGTCTATCGGAAGAGAGGAGAGTAGCACACGAAGCGCCTCAATACCCCCCGCAGATGCTCCGATGACAATGATGTCGCGACGTGACATGCCACACCTCGGCAGTTGGATGCTGAATGGGCGCAGTGCGGCGGTCGCCAGGCGCCGAGTCGCAGCTCAGGTTTTAAGGAAAATCCGGATGGAAACCCGATCGGGAAGCCGAGCTGAGCTTACGCCGCTGCTCCAGCAGCAGCGTCAACTCTTCCTCCTGCAGCAACTCCAATAATTCTTCCCTGATCCGGTGGATTCGTGCCGGATCAATTTCTTGTTCGGCGTGACGGCAGAGTTCCTGGAAGCGCTCTACGTAGATCATTGTCGCGAAGCTCCGAGGCTGGAGAAGAATGAGCCGGAGCAGGCAACTGGCAAAAGCGTTCCCGCTGGGAACAAGCTGACGTCTCGCCACAATCTCCGGCTCGCGGCATTTGGATGAAACTGCCAGCCAGCAGTTGTGCGGATCGCCAATTTAATCGCGAGCTGTTTGCAAGCGCCAACTAACGCCAGAGTAGCTTGAGCTTTGTTGTTTCCTGCGTGCTCTTTGTAGTGTTGAATTTCGCCCAATGTTTCGGGCTCGAGTGAATCAGCAATCCTTCAGCCTCTTCCCTTGGATTCCATCATCAGCCGCCGCAACTCCCGGTTGATCCTGGTCTGGTAGCCTCGCCCGCTCGCCTTGAACCAGGCGATGACATCCGCGTCAAGTCGCAGGGTCACTGGTTTCTTGCGGGGCCTGTACCATTCCTCGGCCTGCTCCCGGGTAAGCCTGGAATCCTCCGCCGAGGCGCGGATGTCGCCGATTCGCTTGGGTTTCTTAAGTGGTTTCCTTTTCTTTGTCTTAGCCATGTGCGCATCATACAGTAAATACAACAGAGCAAGTACAATACGTTCCGCGTGGAACATATCTCACTATGTTCCTGCCGGAACATAGTGGCGGGTAGAGGGATGGTAGGATGCCAACTGGCCATGGCCCTCCCGACATTCTGTGATGTAGCACTGCCGGTGCCCCTCGACATGGCCTTCGCCTATGCTGTGCCTGAAGGCATGCAGCCGGTGGTGGGCGGGCGCGTGCTGGTCCCCTTCCGCCAGCAGCGCATCCCGGGCATTGTCACCGCGCTGCATGAGCGCGCACCGGAATCACGGGTCAAGAAAGTACAAGTCAAAAATGTAATCAGCGTGCTCGATGCTGCGCCTGTGCTTGATGAGCAACTCATGAAGCTGGCGCGCTGGATTGCCGACTACTACCTCGCTCCGCTGGGCGAAGTGTTCCGCACCATGCTTCCACTAGCCGCGGAGTTCAAGCGCACCGTTGTGTATCGCATCACGGAAGCGGGACACGAGGCGCTGCATGCAGCGAGCACGTCCGGATCGTCCGCGCGTTCGCGCCGCACCCCAGATGAACAGCTCAGCGAGTATCGCGTGCTCGATCATCTGGTCATGAGGGACGAGGCACGCGAACCGAGCCTGCGCTCCGCCACCGCTGTTTCGAAAGCTGTTCTGGCCGGCATGGTCCGCAAGAAGTGGATCGAGCGGCTCGATGTTTCCGATGCACAGGAAGCCGTGCCACTGGTGCGGGTCGCAATCCTGAAATCATCTGCGGCGAAGCTTAACGCCAACCAGAGAATACTGATTGATGCAGTGGAAGCCGCAGGAGGTAAGCTGCCGGTCGAGCAGCTGCGGGATTTGGAGGTGCCGCGCTCGACCTTCAGCACGCTGGTGAAGCGCGGGCTGATCGAGGTGGTTGAAGAACGACGCGCGCTGGACATCGCACGCGTGAAGCCTCGGCGCTCGCCGTTTGATTTTGAATTCAGCAGCGCGCAACAGAACGCGCTTGAAAAGATTCAGGCGGCAGTGAATACCGGGCGTTATGCGGGTATCCTGCTGCACGGAGTCACCGGATCTGGAAAGACCGCGGTGTACCTGGCGGCTATGCGCGGAGTGCTTGATGCCGGCGGGTCATCGATTCTGCTGGTTCCGGAAATCGGACTGACGCCGGCAGTGGCGGCGGACCTGCACCAGCTGTTCGGGAATGAGGTAGCGATACTGCACTCATCTCTCTCCAACAAAGAACGCGCCGAGCAGTGGCACCGCATCCAGCGCGGAGAAGCGCGAGTGGTGGTGGGCACGCGATCAGCAGTGTTCGCGCCGGTCACAAACCTAAGATTGATGATCATCGATGAAGAGCAGGACCCGTCTTACAAGCAGGAGGAAACTCCGCGCTATCATGCGCGGGATGTAGCGGTAGTGCGCGCCAGCATGGCGCAAGCAACTGTGGCGCTGGGCTCGGCTACGCCATCGCTGGAGTCATACTTCAACGCGAAGAAGAACAAGTATTCGCTGGTTGAACTGCCGGACCGAGTGGAGAAGCGTGCGTTGCCCGAAGTCGAGATCATCGACATGCGGCAGGAGTTTCAGGAAACGGGACATGAGCAGGTGATCTCGCGACGCCTGGCTGCCGAGATCGCTGAGCGACTGCAACGGCGGGAGCAGGTGATGGTGCTCTTGAACCGGCGAGGATACTCTCCGGTAATTTTGTGCCGCTCCTGCGGCAAGCGGATGGAATGCAAGAACTGCGCGGTGGCATTGACTCATCACAAGGGAGAGCGGCGAACCAAGTGTCATTACTGCGGATTCATGGCGCCGGTTCCGAAGACGTGCGCAGAGTGTGGCAGCGAGTATGTTCAATTTTTGGGAACCGGATCGGAAAAACTCGAGGAACTGCTGCATGGGCTTTTTCCGCAAGCGCGCATTGGCCGTCTGGATCGCGATACGGTGCGCGGTCATGAGGACTTTGAGCGCACGCTGAACGCGCTGAATGAAGGCCAGCTCGATCTGCTGGTGGGCACGCAGATGATCGCAAAAGGCCACGACGTGCATGGAGTAACGCTGGTGGGAGTGGTGGGAGCAGACATGGCGCTAGGCATGCCGGACTTCCGCGCCGCTGAACGCACCTTCCAATTGCTGACGCAGGTTGCGGGACGCGCCGGGCGCGGCGAGAATCCGGGGCGGGTAGTGTTGCAGACATATTTTCCCGAGCACTACGCGGTGCAGTATGCGGCACAACATGACTTCGCGGGCTTCTACGATAAGGAACTGCAGTTTCGCAGCTGGATGCATTATCCGCCATATAGCGCGGTTGCGAATGTTCTGGTGCGAGGGGACAAACTGGATGAGATACTGCGCTGGTCGGGCCTACTTGGCAAATGGTTTGAGAGCACGCGCCATGAAGGTGTACGCGTGATGGGCCCGGCAGCGGCGCCAATCGCACGGCTTAAGCGCGATTATCGTTATCACTTTGTGCTGAAGGCGGCCAGCCGCGAGAAGCTGAATGCGGTGCTTAGATCGATGCTGGTCTATGCGGAGAAGGAGAAGATTCCGCGGACGCAAGTGATCGTGGACGTGGATGCAGTGTGGCTGATGTGAATCCCAGAAAGATGAACCACGAAGGGCACAAAGGTACACCAAGCAAAGCTCCAGGCTGCTTTCTGGGGCCTCGGAATCGACAAGTCCGAGAAATTATTGCGGGGCTATTCCGGAGCTCTTGAGGGCATGGCGAGAGCGAGCTCTTTCATCACCATCTGCAGGTCTTTCCAGGTTTCTTTTTTCTGGCGCGGGTCGCGCAGCAGAAACGCGGGGTGATAGGTTACGGCGAGTTTGGTGCCACGGAAATCATACCAATGTCCGCGGAACTCGGACATCGGAGCGTTGATTGCCAGCAATGTACGAGCGGCGACCGCACCCAAAGCCACGATCACTTTCGGCTTGACAGCGTCGATCTGGCGCATGAGAAAGGGCGAGCAGGTCTCGCATTCGTCGCGCTCAGGCGTACGGTTGGCGGGCGGCCGACACTTGATGATGTTGGCAATATAAACGTCTTCGCGGCGAAGGCCCATGGCCTTGATCATGTTGGTCAGGAGCTGGCCGGCGCGGCCCACGAACGGTTCGCCCTGTTCGTCTTCATCAGCGCCGGGAGCTTCGCCGATGAACATGAGATCAGCGTCGGGATCACCGACGCCAAAGACGATCTGTTTGCGCCCTTGTTTATGAAGGCGGCAGCGGGTGCAGTCACCGATGTCTTCGCGGATAAGCTGGAGTGGGGCGGCGGCGTTTTCTACAGGAATGATTTGTAAGGGCATTTCTTCCCGGGTGGTAGTTTCGGATCGGCGGTAGAAATCGTAAATTCCCAGTTCGTTGTAGAACTTAATGCGCTCGGCCAGCGCGGTGCGTGATGGTGGATCGAGCGGCATTGCGGATGATTGTAATGGGTGATTGCCTGCGCGTGGTTGTGGAAAGTTAAAGGTGCCGGGCTGCGCTCGGCTGGGCCCGTTCGGCCTCGCTCCCGCTCTTTCAGGCGAGGCTCTGGGGGCAGGCTGTCCTAGGTGTGTTGTGCTGAAACGATATGGTTTCGGTTCTTCAGGCGGGCGACGACGTCGAGCACGCGTTGTGCAACCTCGAGCTTAGTGGTTTCGGGGACTTCGATGACTTCGTCATGGGTGATGATGGTGACGGCATTGCGTTCGGAATCGAAGCCGATACCCTGGCGAGAAACATCGTTGACGACGATGGCATCGAGCGCTTTAGTGGACAATTTCTTGCGGGCGTTTTCCAGGACGTTCTCGGTTTCGGCGGCAAAGCCGATGATAAGTTGAGCGGTCTTGCGGCGCGAGAGTTCAGCAAGGATGTCAGGCGTGGGTTCAAGATAGAGGGTCAGCGGGCCTTTGCGTTTCAGTTTCTGATCGGCAACGGACTTCGGACGAAAGTCGGCGACAGCGGCGGTCTTGATCACGATGGCGGCTTGGGACAAAAGTTGAAGCACGGCATCGCGCATCTGCTCGGCGGTTTCGACGCGGGTGAGTTCAGCGCCTGCAGGAGGATCGATGGCCACCGGGCCGCTGACCAGCAACACGCGAGCGCCACGCCGCAGCGCGGCTTCGGCCAGGGCGTATCCCATGCGGCCGCTGGAACGATTGGTGAGGTAGCGAACGGGATCGATTTTTTCGCGGGTGGGGCCGGCGGTGATCAAAACAGTCTCCCCGGCAAGTTCCTGCGATATGCCGAGAGTTTCGAGGACGGCCGCGACAATCAGGTCGTTCTCCGCGAGACGTCCGGGGCCGGTCATGCCGCAGGCGAGGTAACCTTCGCCAGGTTCTACGATTCGCACGCCGCGCTTTTTCAAGACTTCCAGATTGGCTTGGGTTGCGGGATGGTTCCACATGTTGACGTTCATTGCGGGCGCGATGACGACCGGAGCGGTGGTCGCCAGATAGAGCGTGGAAAGGAAGTCGTTGGCGATGCCTTGTGCGAACTTCGCTATAACGTCCGCTGTAGCGGGAACGACGAGCAAAGCGTCGATGCTCTGAGCTACGGAAATGTGCTCGATGGCGGAATCGATGTTGGGGGATTCGGCGCCGGCTTCGAACATCCCGGTAATTACTTTTTCTCCGGAAAGCGCAGCGAAGGTGAGGGGTCGAACAAATTCCTGCGCGGCTTCAGTCATGCTGACCTGCACGCGAAGGCCTCGGTCCTGAAGGAGGCGAAGAACCTCAGCTGCCTTATAGGCCGCGATCCCACCGCTGACGCCGAGGGCAATCTTCATAGGTTAAAGATGACCAAACCCCAGTATCCGATTCGGAGCGGAACTAGGAGGTGCCCATCGCCTTGCCTTCCAACATCTGGCTGGCAAGATCGGCGGCGGAACGGAGTTCCGGGATCACCCATTTCACCTTGCCGGCTTTTATTTCGTCCTGAGCGATGCGGCAAGGCTTGCGTGAGATGGTATCGATGACCGGAGGCGCACCGCCCTGCAGTTGCCGTGCCCGGCGGGCAGCTACGAGGATATAGCGATAGTTGCTGTCGAAACCGTCCATCAACTTCATGGTTCTCTCCCTTAAACAATCAGCTGTGCAGTTCAAACCCACGATGGTTACAACTTACGTATGCCAACAAAATACAACATTAAGTACCACCAGTGCGCGAAGGCAGCGATGAATGCCATTACCGTAGTACTGATTCCGGAATGTGTTGGCTGGAAGGATGCGATGATCGGCTTGAGCCGTTCCTCCATGTTTGTGCGCCGGCAACGCTCGGCGATTTCCAGACATTGAGTCAGGTCCGCAGCAGGTTTGGCGGAGTGTCGAGCATGCTCGGCCAACAGAATCGCCTGCAAGGCTTTCACGGACTCCTTCAAATCATCGTTGACTAGAATATAGTCGTACTTACTGTAATTCTCAATCTCGCGCGCCGCTTCCGCCAACCTGCGCTGAATCACGGGATCAGGATCGAGGCCGCGATCGCGCAAGCGCCGTTCGAGTTGGCGGCGATCGGGGGGCAAAACGAAAATGCTGGCTGCCCCAGGAATTTTTGCTTGTATCTGCGCTGCGCCCTGAACGTCGATATCCAGCAGCAGGTCACGCCCGCTCTTCTGCGCATCATGCAGAAAGCGCGCCGCCGTGCCGTAATAGTTGCCAAATACGCCAGCGTACTCCAGAAATTCGCCTCTGGCGATCATGGCTTCAAACTCGGCGCGGGAGACGAAATAGTATTCTTTGCCGTTCTGTTCGTTCCCGCGCGGCTGGCGGGTGGTGTAAGAAACCGAGAACTCGAGATCGGGAACCAGTTCGCGCACACGGTTTACCAGGGTTGATTTGCCGGAACCGGAGGGCGCGGAGATGATAAAAACGGTGGTCATTCCAGGTTCTGCACCTGTTCGCGGGCCTTTTCAATTTCAGTTTTGATCTCCAGGCCCATCTCCGTAATTTTGAGGGCCTCGCCGGCCAGGCCGGAGGTCTTAGAGAGAAGGGTGTTGGCTTCGCGGTTCATTTCCTGCAAAAGGAAATCCATTTTCTTGCCAACTTCACCACCTTTATCGAGCAGGCCGAGCAAGTGGGAAACGTGAGTGTCGAGCCGGACCAGCTCTTCCTGAATGTCGCTGCGGTCAACCAGCAGCGCGGCTTCCTGGGCGATGCGCTCGCGGTCGAACTGTCCGCCTACCAGCTCCTGCATGCGGGACCTGAGCTTTTCGACATAAGCCTGCTGTATGGGGCCGCGATGTTTCTCGACCACCTGGGCAGCTTTCTGCACGTGGGACATGCGCTGCCGTAATTCACGCTCGATGCCTTTGCCCTCTTCTTCGCGCATCTGATTCAAGCGCTCGAGCGCTGAATTCAGTTTATCTATGACCGCTTGCTCGAGTTCTTCAGAAGCCGGAAGTGAAGCCGCCTCCAGAGCTCCCGGCATGCGCAGGACTCCGTTCAGGTCAGGTTCTGCAGCGAGACTGAACTCGGCGGCGGCGCCGCGGAAGGCTTGGATGTAACCGCCAACCATCTGGCGGTTAAACGAAAAACTGTCATTCGCTCCGCGCTCCAGGTTGAGGGAAATTTCGATGTGCCCGCGCGCCAGTTTTTCCTTTAACAGGCGCCGCAGTTTCATTTCCAGCTCATCGGTGTCGGACGGCATGCGGAAATGAAGATCGAGGAAACGATGATTGACCGCCTTAAGGGAGAGCGTAAAACCGGCATGGCCATTGATCTGTCCCCTGACCTGCGCGAACCCCGTCATGGAGCGAATCGGCATAGTTCAGACAGTCTACCTAGAAATCATCGGCACCAAGCTGCATAACATCAGGTACGTATCTGCTCCGGGACTTCGCGCGGCAGCTCGAGATCGACAAATTGCAGGTCATACAGCCGGCGATAGGTGCCGAGCTTCTGCATCAGCTTTTCATGCGACCCCTCGTCTGCGATGGCGCCATTTTCCAAAACTATGATGCGGTCGGCCCGGCGCACGGTAGAGAGGCGATGCGCGATGACGAATACGGTGCGACCGCTCATCAGGTTCTGCAGCGCCGACTGCACCAGCGCTTCTGATTCGCTATCGAGCGCGGAAGTAGCTTCATCGAGAATCAGGATAGGGGCATTCTTCAGGATGGCGCGCGCGATGGCGAGGCGCTGACGCTCGCCGCCCGAGAGTCGCACGCCACGTTCGCCGATTATGGTCTCATAGCCGTGCGGGAGGTCAGAGATGAAGTCATGTGCTAAGGCGGCACGGGCAGCCGCTTCGACGGTTTTTTGCGACACTCCGGGCTGACCGTAGGCGATGTTGTTGCGCACCGTATCATTGAAAAGAATAGTTTCCTGCGTGACCACTCCGATCTGCGAGCGCAAAGAGGACAGCGTGAGGTCGCGAACATCGTAGCCATCAATCAGCAGGCGGCCGGAGGTAACGTCGAAGAAGCGCGGAATGAGGTGGACCAGCGTGCTTTTGCCGGCGCCGCTGGATCCGACCACGGCCAGGACCTCTCCAGCTTTCACCTGCAGGTTTATGCCGTGCAGGATTTCGCGAGTATGGTCGCCATCTGCAGCGTAGGAGAATCCCACGTTTTCAAAACAGACCTCACGAGCAAAGCGAGGAAGCGGGCGAGCATTGGGCTTTTCATCAACATCGTCTTCGGTATCCATGAAGCGGAAGATCTCGGATGAAGCGCCCAGCGCCTGCTGAAAATTATTATTGAACAGAGCGAACTTGCGGACCGGGTTATAAAGGCTGAATACGGAAGCAATGAAAGCGCCGAACACGCCGAGCGTCATGACGCCGTGCGAAACCTGATCGCGGCCGAGTAGCAGAAGCAGGGCGATGGCGATGGCGCCGAAGATATCCATGAGCGGCGAACTGATGGAGGCAGCGGCGACCGATCGCAGATTAGCGCGAAACAGGCGTTGCGCGGCACCGCGGAAGCGAGCGATCTCCCAATTCTCCATGCTGAAGGCTTTTACGATGCGGTTGCCGGTGATGGTTTCATGGAGGATATTTTGAATGTCGGCCAGTTTATCCTGACCGCGGCGGGTGGTGTGGCGCACCTGACGCCCGATCTTCTTGGAGGAATAAATGATGACCGGCAGGAACAACACCAGAACCCACGCCAGTTTGCCGCCCAGTGCGACCACCGCCACCGAAGTAAACACAAAGGTGAAGAACTGCTGCAGGAACTCCGCCATGACGCTGGACATGGCAAACTGCACGCGTTCGATATCGTTCACGATGGTCGAGACCAGAGTACCGGTGGCGTGCTTCTGGAAAAAGGCGGCCGAGCGCCGCAGTACGGATTGATAGAGATCGTTCCGCAGATCGGTGATCATGCCAAAGCCGGCATGGTTCACGAGGTAGGTTCCCGCGTAATCGAAGATACCCTTCAGAATTGAGGAAGCGACCAGCGCGAATGCGACTACCGTCCAGGCGTTGTGAAAGTGCGCGGGGACGAACTGCTGCAGATAGACGACGCGGTCGGTGCCGGGAATGGTGAAGAGCTGAATATTCTCAGAGCCGGTCGAGGGATTAAGAACACGATCGAGCACCGGACGCAACAGCACCCAGCGAAAGGCTTCGAGCAAACCAACTGCGGCAAGTAGAACCGCGCCCGGCAGTAATTGCGGAAGAAAAGGAAATATGTAGCGGAACAGCCGCATCAACTGGCGCACGGAAGAGCCTCCATGCGGAACTGGGCTGACGGGTCGAACTGCACTTGCGGCTTGGGTTGCAATGGCAATATTCTACTTGAGTTCCGGGTAATAGCGAGCTTACGTAGGACTATCCCGGTGCACTACTTTCACGCTGTACTCTGATTTGCGAAGCAGCTTAGCGACTTCCTCGGCAATCATGACGGAGCGGTGCTGGCCACCGGTACATCCGAAGGCAATGGTCAGATAACTCTTCCCTTCCCGAATGTAGTGCGGCAATAAGAAGACAAGCAGCTCAGAGATGCGCTTGATGAACTCTTTGCTCTGGGGGAAGGAGCGGATGTACCTGGCAACCTTGGCATCCCGTCCGGTGAGGGGGCGGAATTCGGGCACGAAGTGCGGGTTGGGCAGGAAGCGAACATCGAACACCAGGTCGACATCGTCGGGGACGCCATGCCGAAAACCGAAACTTACGCATGAAACCATCAGATTGCGGTCACGCTTGTGTTTCTGAAAGCGCTCGGTGATGTAATGGCGAAGCTCGTGAACGTTAAAGCGTGAAGTGTCGACCACAAAGTCGGCAATAGCGCGGATGGGTTTGAGGTGAGCACGTTCGGTTTTGAGCGACGACTTGACGGGAGTATCGGCGCCTAAGGGATGGGGGCGGCGGGTTTCACTGAAGCGCCGGAGCAGCACGGTTTCATCCGCTTCGAGGAAGATCATGCGCGTGGGCAGAATGCGCTTCACCGATTTCATGATGGCGGGGAGCGATTCGAGCTGCGCGCCTTCGCGCACATCGACCACCAGCGCGGTGCGAGAGATCTCTGCCGATTGTCCTACCAGTTCAGCGAAGCGAGGGATCAGGCCGACCGGAAGGTTGTCAACACAGTAGTAGCCCAGATCCTCAAAAGCTTTCAGGACAGATGCTTTCCCGGAACCGCTCATGCCGGTGATCACTACCAGCTCAGCGGGCGAGCGGCCGTCCACATGAGTGCGAGTTTTTCCGCCCGGGATGCGCCGGCGGTTTGTGCGCCCCATTGATGGGATGTTAGCAGCGGTACACCACAGGCCGCCAGTGAACCGGAAGGCTCACACCCTGTCACCAGGGTCAGTTCCTACAGCAACTTCCCCGATTAAGGATGCAGATTATTGCGGAGGTTTACAGCAAGCATGGTATGGCACTCAGCAGCACCGGTTCTTAAGCTTGCAAGCAGGAGGAAATATATGCTCTGGACGATTTTCGTAATTCTTCTGGTTCTGTGGCTGTTGGGATTCAGCTTCCACGTAGCCGGCGGTCTGATTCATCTGCTGTTGGTCGTGGCCGTGGTGGTGTTGCTGATCAACCTGCTTTCCGGCCGTCGAACTGCCGTTTAGCAAAACGCCGTTTAAGCGGAGGAGACCATGACAAAGCCGCTTGCGGCGATGAGGCTGTGCCTTGTTCTGCTCGGGTCAATGCTGGTTGCGCAGGATACAACTCAGTCCCGACCGTCTGACCAGGGCGTTAAGGGCGATGTGAGTGAAGCCGGGCACGCTACGGGGCGTGCGACCAAAAAGGCCGCACATAAGACCAAGCGTGCCACCAAGAAGGCTGCTCATAAAACTGCGAAAAAGACGCGCCAGGGAGCGCAGAAAGTGGAAGACAAAACTCAAACACCGCCCCAGTGAAACCGTTTCTTGAAGGAGCAAAACTACATGAAAGCAACCATTCTGGTGTTAACTGCGGTGCTGTCGATGTTCGCGACGACAGCTTGCAATCAACGCCGCGATCAGAGTTCGTATCGCGACAGTGTGAAGAAGGCGCTCGAGCAGGCGGACCTGAAAGATGTATCGGTACGCGAAGACGCCGACAAGAACACTATCACGCTGGGAGGGGCGCTGCACTCGGAAGATGCCAAGCAACAGGCCGCTCAGGTTGCGCAGGCAGTCGCCGGCAACCGCATCATCGCTAACGAGATCAGTGTAGAGCCGGTTGGGCATGAGACGGACGCCAAGAGAATCGCCTCCAATGTGGATAACGCCATTGAGGATAACTACAAGGCGGCACTGATTTCCAAGGGTCTCGATAAGCAATCGATCCGCTACGATTCGAAGAATGGCGTGCTGACCCTGAAGGGTTCGGTGAAGTCACCTGACCAGCGGAAGGAAGCGGAACAGGTCGCTGACAACGTGCCGAACGTGGAGCAGGTCGTGAACGAGATCCAGGTACGTCGTTAACTCAGCCGCCTCCGTGAAAGGCGCCCTGGAGAGGGCGCCTTTTTTTTTACAAGCGGAAGGGAGCGCTGAGCATGCGGGCGGGCAGCATCACAACTGCCCAGACCAGCGCCAGGGCCCCATGCACTGCAATCCCGGCAATCCTGAATGGCAGCAGAATAAGCCAGAAGATGGGATAGAAGAACAGTGCGGCCAGGGCCAATGGCCAGCACATCACAAACAAGATGCACCACAGAAGAAGGGCAAACATCGAAACACCTCTTACTCCATAGCTACGGCCTGAGAGCGCCTGAAGTTCCCTTAGCCCTGCAAGTGCTGTTGCAGAAAGGCCAGAGTTCTGCGCTTCGCATCCTGCCAAACCTCTGCATTAAAGCCGTGGCCCACGCCCGGATAGATCTTCATTTCATAATGCATGTTCTTGCGTTGCAGAACTTCCTGCAGGTGGTACGCCTCAGCCACCGGCACGGTTTCGTCTGACTCGCCATGCAGAATCAGCACCGGACAAAGTCTCCGCATGAAAATCTTCATCTCTTTGGGAAGTCCGCCGAAAAATTCGACCACGGCGCGAACCCGCGAGTCGATGGCCGCATTGGAAAGCGACAGGTACGCTCCGAGCGAAAAGCCAAGCAACGCAATGCGTTCAGGATCAACTTCGGCACGCTTTTCGACGAAGCTGATTGCATCCCATAGGGTTTTCATCCAAACGGGAAAATTGCGGAATATAGTCTGGCGATCGGCCGATTGGGTACCGGTCCGGTCAAAGTAATGCAGAACATAAACTGCGAATCCCTGCTCTGCGAGCAAGCTGGCGGGATCAGCGACCAGGCCGTGCCCTCCGCCAGAGCCGTGCAGCCCGATTACGGCGGGCAACCTGTGGCCGTTTAAAGCAGGCACGAAGCTGTCAATGCGAATTAGTTTGCCGCCGCTTTCGAATGTCAATTCAGATCGGGAGATTGGCATGGTTTGTTTGGCACTAAATTCGCGCGTCGTGAGGCTTACAGGGATTATAATCCGCGGTATCAGGAGGCACGTATGCGTCTCAGTCTGCTTCCATTAGCGTTGCTGTGTTTCGCCGCGGGCGCATTCTCTGAAACCGATCAGCCTTCCGCGAACGGGGATCTGTCGCCTGGTACAGTCCCCAGTGTTCGGCGGCAAGCGCCAGACCTGGGCCGATTCGGACTGCTGCGTTTCGGCGAACTGGCCACCGATGCTCCCGGCGATGTCTGCTACATGTTGCGCACCTATAAGGTGGAGCGAAATGAGGAGAGCTCAGACGAGACGCGGATCGTTGCGGAATACAACTGCCAGCATGCGTCAAAGTTCAGCGTGAAGAAGACAAAACCCAGGGAACTGCCAGAGCCGTAGTCACGCGAGCTTGAGTTCCCAGGTTTCCGCGACGAGGTGATCGCTTCCCCAGCTGGAATGCTCTTTGGCGCGGACCAGTTTGAACCCGGCCTTCTCATACAGGTGCCGGGCAGCAGCCAGCTCACTTTGGGTCCAGAGGACAATCTTTCTGTAGCCGGCTGATCTGGCGAAGTTCACGCATTCGCTTACCAGTCGTTTTCCGATTCCCATGCCGCGGGCGGCAGGCTCGACCAGCAGCAGGCGGAGCTTGGCGGTTCGATCCGATTTGCGAACCAGAAAAATCGAGCCCAGGATTTCCCCGTCCTGTTCGGCAATCCAGCATCGCTCGCGCTTAGCATCGAAGTTCTGAACGAACTCCGCTACGATCTCCGCCACTAGCGCCTCAAAGCGCTCGTCATATCCCCATTCCTGCGAGTACAGAACGCCGTGGCGATGCACAATCCATCCCATGTCGCCGGGTTGATGCGAGCGCAGGCGATACTGGGCATTCGACCCAGCGCCGTTCAGCGCTCGCTGAATGTGGTGCATGGATTTCAGCAAGCGAGTTCGATCAGGCGTGGGCACCTGCTCGAGCATGGCCCCCACCTCCTCAACCTGTTGCCGCTCCAGGGGAGCGAAGGTCCTGCGGCCCTGGAGCGTCAGAGAAAGAAGACTCTGGCGCCCGTCTTTCAATGAGCGAACGCGCGTGACGAGTTTTTGAGTTTCGAATTTGCGCAACATCCGACTCAGATACCCGGCATCCAGCCCAAGATCGCGACAGAGTTCGGTAGCGGTGGGACGCTTGCGCGCGGAGAGTTCGTATAGAACGCGTACTTCGGTCAGAGAATATGGACTTTGCAACCAGCGCTCCTGCAGCAGCCCGATATGACGTGTGTAAAAGCGATTGAATTGGCGAACCGATTGGATGTGGGAGCGATCAGAAGAGGCAGCCATAGCGTAATTGTAATTGACTGAGTCAAGTATTTCAGAAAGGCAACAATCTTAAATACAAAACTGCGCAAGGCAATAGCACAAGACGCAAAGTTGTTATCGGGCTCTCAATGCAGGCTGTCTGGATAATTCCGCGTAGCGGAAGCAGTTTCGCGCGTGATCGTTCACCATTCCAACCGCTTGCATGAACGCATAGCAGATAGTGGAACCGACAAAGCTAAAACCGCGCTTGCGCAGATCTTTGCTCATGGCGTCAGACTCGGGCGTGCGGACGGGCAGCTGCTTCAGGGAGCGCCATTTGTTTACCTTCGGCTTGCCGCCTACAAACTTCCAGATGTAGGCGTCAAAAGAACCGAATTCCTGCTGGATCTCCAGAAAGGCCTTCGCGTTCTTTACCGCAGCAGCAACCTTGAGCCGATTGCGCACGATTCCCGGATCGCGCAACAGACTGGCAACCTTTTTAGCGTCGTAGCGCGCCACGCGCCTGGGATCGAAGCGATCGAAAGCCCGTCGATAGTTTTCGCGCTTATTCAGGATGGTGTCCCAACTCAGTCCGGCCTGGGCGCCTTCAAGAATCAGGAACTCGAACAGAATTCGGTCGTGGTGCTGGGGCACGCCCCACTCTTCATCGTGATAACGGATTGCGAGTGGATTACCAGGCCAGGCGCAACGGATTAAGGACGGTTCAGACATGGGCGCCGAAAAGCAACACACCACGCCCCGCTGCTAAGCGGGGCGTGGGCGCGGCACTACTGCAACGACTTGGGTTCAGATTTGTTCTTCGGCGTCTTCTTGTTCAGCAACGCAATCAGTTCGGCTGCTGCCGCGGGTGGCTTCACCTTTCCGCCGCGGATGATATCGGTCGCACTCAGCTTCTGGCCGTACAGCTTCTCGTTGGCGCTGCCGTCGGAACGCAGAGTTGATCCTTCCAGCGAAACACCGGCAAACAAACCTTTCGATCGCGAGTACGAAAGCACCTCGGCTTTCATGACAACGTCGGTTGCAGCTTCTGCGCTGCGTCCCTTGGGTCCGGCCGCAGCCGATGCGTCAGCTCCCAATTTCACTTTGCTGCTAAGCAATGAGGTCGCGCCGCTTGGGTTCATAACCAGCAGCACGAAATCGGTCGCCTGCCCGCCCAACTGGAAGCCGATATTCAAACCCTCCAGCGCGTACATCGCAGGCGCGCCCCAGGGGCCGGTGTAATGCTGACCGCTACGGCAGATCATCACTCCGCGCCCGTAACTGCCGCCGATTCCTATGGCAGCTTTCTTGACCGAAGGCAGCACCACAATGCACTCCGCCCGGTCGAGCAGATCCGGCGGTATGTCGTCCGGTATATTCAGAATCTCTTTCAAGACCTGGCCGGCATCCTTAACGCGGTCCGCTTCTTTTTTATCTTTCTCGTCATTAGCCGCCCAGACCGGCAGCAACATGGCACATGACAGAAGGCAGATCAGAATTGATTTCATTAATCCTCCGATGGAGAGCAGGCAGTCATGGTAAATCAAAAAGGTTCACAATTCTGGTCAACAATTCACGCTAAGTCGTACCAGCTAATCCCGCGTCTCCGTGACCTATCGTGTGCTCCTTTTGTAACTTGGCAGTCACTTGTGGGTCTCCTACAGTCAGGACTGTAAAATGGCGCGGATCGCGGCTTTCGGAACCCCACGTGCATCTAATATTCAGGAAGGCGCGGGGCAGTGTTCAGGTGCGCAAATTTTAGCCGGTTGGGGAACGATCTACATGCGGCAATTTTTTTACAATGCGATTCTGTTGTTTGCCGCCCCAAGTCTTTTGCTGGGCCAGGTGTCTTCCTACATGAGCACGGCTGCGCCATCCACCAACGGCGCGGACAATGACCCGGTTCTTACCATTACCAGGCGAGTCAGCGAAGTCAATGTGCTGTTTATCGCCACCGATAAGCACGGGAAATTTGTGCGCAATCTCACCCAATCCGATTTCAGCTATCTGGATGATCACAAGCCGCCGCAGGCCATACTGAACTTCCGCCGTGAAACTGACTTGCCGTTGCAGCTCGGGTTGCTGGTAGATACCAGCGGCTCAGTGCACAGCCGATTTGATTTTGAACAGCAAGCCGCGGTGGGTTTTCTGCAGCATGTTCTGCGTCCTAATTTCGACAAAGCGTTCGTAATGGGTTTCAGTACTCACAACCAGGTCACGCAGGACTTCACCGACAACGTGCATCTGCTCGAGACCGGGGTAAGCAGCCTGCATAACGGCGGTGGAACGGCGCTGTTTGACGCGATTTACCGGGCGTGCAAAGAAAAGCTCGCCAAAGAAAAGTACGACCGTCCGACTCGCCGCGCTCTTATTGTGATCAGTGACGGTGAAGATAACCAGAGTGAAGCGACGCGCGCTCAGGCAATCGAAATGGCACAACGCGCTGAGGTCCTTATATATGCGATCTCGACGGATGATAGCGGCCTTATCCTGAGAGGGGACAAATCTCTGCAGCAGTTGGCCGACTTCACCGGCGGCCGCGCGTTCTTTCCATACAAAATGAAGGACATCAAGAATTCGTTTTCCGCCATCGAAGACGAGTTGCGCAGCCAGTACATCGTTTCGTATCGCCCCGCCGACTTCAATCCCGATGGTCGCTACCGCGCCATCGAGATCACCGCGCTGAAGAAAGATCTCCAGGTCCGCGCCCGCAAGGGCTACTACGCGCCCCGGCAGTAGTCGTCTCCATACGGTATCCTCTCCAAACCATGTTCATTCTGAGCGACCGCGGAACGCACGTCGTGAAGTGAATTTCTCTAGTGATAGAACACGCAAGAAGTCCGCCGCACCGCGTTCTTTCTATGCCGAAGTGCCGCAATGTTCCGATGTTACAATTTTGGGCGGGTAGTCACCGCATCTAACCGTAAGCAGACCGGATTCTCTAAGTTTTGATGTCACACAGTCACACTCATGTCGCCATTCTTGTGCTGGGATTCAGCCTGGCTGTGGTGGCCGTTCGCGCCCAGGCTCCGCAGCCTAAGCCCACAGTTCACAAGAAGCATTCCAGGAAGCTGGCCAAGCCGGAACCTACACCAGAGCCCAGCCCCACCCCACCGCCTCCGCCGCCTACGCCCGAGCAGATGCCGGCGCGGCCGCCACAAGTGACTTTCAAAAATGGACAGCTGACTATCGTGGCGCAAAACTCTACTCTGGCGGACATACTACGCGCGGTGCGGCAACAGACCGGCGCCGCCATCGAAGTGCCGCCCAACGCCACCGAGCGGGTTTTCAGCAAGCTGGGTCCCGGCCCGGCGCGCGACGTGCTGGCTTCTCTGCTGAATGGATCGCACTTTAACTACGTAATGCTCGGTTCGCCGAATGATCCGTCGGTGATACAGCATGTGATTCTTACTTCAAAGACGGGCGAAGGGGCGCCGGCGGCAACCGCCGCAAACGTGAATGCCGCCGCGGCCAACGGGCAAGCGACGGAAGAGCCCGACCCTATGGTGCAACCCGACGAACCTGCCGCTGATGATCAGGGGACAGCGGTAGATGAAGGTGAGCAGCCGGTAGAGCAACCGGCGGAGGACCAGAACCAGAACGGGCAGCCGGCGGCGAAAACTCCCGAGCAATTGCTGCGCGAACTGCAGCAGCAACAACAGCCTCAACAGCAGCAGTCCGGGGCGCCGCAAGGATTTCCGCAGCCACCGTCTCAAGCTCCAGAACAGCAGCAGGAGCAGGAACCGCAATAGATCAGGATTTGAGGTTGAAGATCAGTCGCCGCTTGCGGCGCTCTCGCTGGCTACCAAAACCTGGGACATCCCCGAAGCTTTGCGCTGCGACTGATAGGCGAAGGCGTAGATGATGCTATTCACGGCTGCATAAGCCGCCGCCACGCCCAGAATCAACGATAATGCGACAGTGAAGCTGAGTACGAATGCCACGAGCAACCCACCCAACACGATTGGCCGACTTTCCACTGAGTTGCCGGCAACAGCAACCCTGCTTGGGAATTACACTCTACCCGCGTTGACGTTGCCGACTGTTTACAACTAAGATACGTGAGTAGAAGTGCGCACACCTACTCTCAAGCATTTCTGAGCACTCGTCCACGTTACGGAAGGACAGACATTACCGCCGGACAGGCATGCCTATTACCAAGATTTCGGTGCGCGGAGCGCGCCAGCACAATTTAAAAAACATAAACGTGGAGATCCCGCGCAACACCCTCACGGTAATTACCGGACTGAGCGGGTCAGGCAAGTCATCTCTAGCATTCGACACGATTTACGCCGAAGGTCAAAGGCGCTACGTGGAGACTCTTTCAGCCTACGCCCGGCAATTCCTGGATCAGATGGAGCGCCCGGATGTGGACTCGATTGATGGCCTGAGCCCATCCATTTCTATCGAGCAGAAAACCACCAGTCGGAGTCCCCGATCGACGGTCGGGACGATTACAGAAATCTACGACTATCTTCGCCTTTTGTTCGCCTCCATCGGAGCGCCACATTGCCCGCAGTGCGGGCGGGCGATAAGCCGGCAGTCAGCCGAGCAGATCGTGCAACGGGTGATGGCGCTTTCTCCGGAGGATCGGGTAATGGTGATGGCCCCCATCGTCCGGGGGCGGAAAGGCGAGTTCAAGAAAGAAATGGAGAGTCTTGTTCAGCACGGGTTTACTCGCGCCCGCGTGGATGGCGAACTGGTGAATCTGGATGAGGACATTCGCCTGGACAAACGCAAGAACCACACCATTGAAGTGCTTGTAGATCGGTTGCTGGTGAAGGCGGGGATTGAGCATCGCCTGGAGATGTCCGTGAACCTGTCGATGAAACTGGCAGGAGGGCTGGTTCTGGTTGCGGTGGTCGGAGGCGATGAGCAACTCTACTCTGAGCGCCTGGCGTGTCCTGATTGCGGCATCAATGTGCCGCAGCTTGAGCCGCGCTCGTTCTCATTCAACAGCATGTACGGAGCGTGTCCGGAGTGTCATGGGCTGGGCAGCCGCTATGATTTCGATCCTGCAAAAATAATTACCGACTGGTCTAAGCCGCTGCTCGACGGAGGACTGGGCCCGGGATCGGCGTCACAGAATCTCATCCACCAGTTGCAGCTGGTGGCGGCAGCATACCGATTTGATCTCGCGACGCCATTCGAGAAGTTTACCGACAGAGTCCAGAACCTGCTGCTCTATGGAGAAGCAGGCAAAGGTGGCAAGACGGGCTTCGCAGGAATTCTCGGCTTTCTGAAACTTGCGCTCGACGATTCCAGTTCCGAAAACTATCGCGAGTGGCTGATGGACCACATGTCGGCGACAGAGTGCCCTGCGTGTCACGGCAAGCGTTTGCGTCCGGAAAGTCTCGCGGTGAAGGTGAACGGATTCTCGATTGCCGATTTCACTGCCATGCCGGTTTCGCGCGCGCTCGAAGCGGCGAAGAAGATCCTGCTCTCCGGGCGGGAAGCCATTATTGCGGGAAGAATCGTTCATGAGATCGTGGAACGCCTGCAATTTCTGCACGCCGTTGGCCTGGGCTATATCTCGCTCAACCGCTCGGCGGCAACACTTTCGGGCGGAGAAGGCCAGCGCATCCGGCTGGCTACTCAGATTGGATCGAAGCTGCGCGGCGTTCTTTACGTACTCGATGAGCCGTCTATCGGTCTTCATCATCGCGATAACAATCGCCTGCTCGAAGCTCTGGCTGAGCTGCGCGACCTTGGAAATACAGTTTTGGTGGTCGAGCACGATGAAGAGACTATCCGCCGCGCCGACTATGTGATCGATCTCGGCCCGGGCGCGGGCCGCCATGGCGGACAACTGGTCGCACACGGCACGCCGGAGGAAATCATTCGTGTTCCAGAATCGCTGACCGGTGCATACATCTCCGGACGCACACGGATTGAAATGCTTGCGGAGCGCCGCCAGGCGAACGGATCGGCGATCAGCATGGTCGGCGCGCGGGAAAACAATCTTAAAAATCTGGATGTCACCTTTCCTCTTGGCGTGATGACGGTTGTTACAGGTGTATCCGGTTCTGGGAAATCCACCCTGGTCAACGACATTCTTTATCGTGCGCTCGCGAAGAAACTCTACCGTTCGCGCGAAGAGCCCGGCGAGCACAAGCTGATCTCCGGCGCCGAGAACATCGACAAAGTGATTCGCATTGATCAATCCCCTATCGGTCGAACACCCCGCTCGAATCCGGCAACTTACACCGGAGTGTTCAGTCACATTCGCGATCTCTATGCGATGCTGCCGGAATCCCGCGAGCGTGGTTACAAGCCCGGGCGTTTTTCGTTCAACGTCTCCGGCGGAAGATGTGAAGCCTGCCAGGGAGAAGGCCAGCGTCGGATTGAGATGAATTTCCTGCCCGACGTTTACGTTCTATGCGAAGTCTGCGGGGGGAAACGTTACAACCAGGAAACTTTGTCCGTCCGATACAAGGGGTGCTCGATCGCCGATCTGCTCGAAAGCTCGATCTCCGACGCGGTAAAAGTGCTTGAGAATATTCCGCAGATTCAGCAGAAGCTTCAGACCCTGGTCGATGTCGGGCTCGGCTACATTCACCTGGGGCAATCGGCCGTGACTCTCTCAGGAGGGGAAGCACAACGCATCAAGCTGGCTAGAGAGCTGAGCAAACGGCAGACCGGGCGAACTCTTTACCTTCTGGATGAACCGACCACCGGCCTGCACTTTGACGACGTCAAAAAGCTGCTCGATGTGCTGCACCGGCTGACCGACCTTGGCAACTCGATCATCATCATCGAGCACAATCTCGACGTCATTCGCAACGCCGACTGGATCATCGATCTCGGCCCGGAAGGCGGCGAAGAAGGCGGGCGCATCATCGCCCAGGGCACTCCTGAACAGGTGGCGCGCAACAAAAAGTCGTATACCGGGCAGGCGCTGGCCACATACTTTGAAGGACGAAGGGAGCGGGCCAGCTAGTGTCTGAAGGTTCTCATTTTCCGGCGGGAGATCCGAACAACTCACCCGCGCAAGAAGTCCTTCC